>Ga0129312_1002056_pt1 | contig 10581 bp, 8 predicted proteins | sample O827metagenome_FD_94434 | JGI IMG/M metagenome (GOLD analysis project Ga0129312, IMG submission 94434) | Orangutan group fecal microbial communities from Wisconsin, USA - O827 metagenome | ecosystem: Host-associated > Mammals > Digestive system > Large intestine > Fecal | place: USA: Wisconsin... | reverse complement strand
CTTTTGCGATCTTTTCCTGATTTTCCAGAGTCAGAGAATCCGGATGATTAAAATATCTGGAGATCGTGGTCTTGGAAAAGCCAGTGTATTCTGCAATATCGGCAAATGTTACCTGTTTTTTAGCCATGTATAAAATAGTCTCCTTTTACAGTCGAATTACGTAAGCTTTGTACATTGAAAGCAAAGCGTAAATATATGTTTATTCCATTTCAGTATAGCAATATCAGTCTGAAATAGCAATAAAAAAATAACCAGTTAAGTAACCGGTTACTTTTTTGGGGAAAATCATTGAAAAATGGTTGACAGACGAGGCTGGATATAGTAGTATCAACTTATAAAATAACCGGTTACTTTACCGGTTTCAAAAGAGCGAAAACATAAAAAGGGAGGAAAAAAAATGAGAAAAGGTTCTGCGAAAGCAGTTTCCACAGGGAAACGGACCTGTGCACAGAAACTGCAGTATGTAAAGAAGAACTGGCAACTGTATGTATTTTTTCTGATGCCGGCACTGCTTCTGACCATCATCTTCAAATACATACCGATGGGCGGTGTGCTGATCGCATTTGAGGACTACAATGTTATTGATGGCATATTCGGAAGTAAGTGGGTAGGTCTTGAATATTTCCGGAGATTCCTGTCGTCACCGGATTTCATGAACTATCTTGTGAATACTCTGAAGCTCAGTATTTACGGATTGTTATGGGGCTTCCCGATCCCGATCATTCTGGCATTGCTTCTGAACCAGATCCGGAGAGCGGGAATCAAGAAAAAGATCCAGCTTCTGATCTATGCACCCAATTTTATTTCTGTTATCGTACTTTGCGGTATGGTTCGTATGTTCCTTTCACCGGTTGGCCCACTGAATAAACTGATCGGTTCTGATGCCAACTGGATGACTATGCCGGCAGCATTTCGTACCATTTATATAGCCAGTGGAATCTGGCAGACAGCCGGATGGTCATCGATCATGTACACTGCAGCACTTTCCAATGCCAGCAAGGACCTGGAGGAAGCAGCAGTAGTAGACGGAGCCAATATCCTGCAGCAGATCTGGTATGTTCAGCTTCCGGCGATCAAAAATATCATCGTGATCCAGTTTATCCTTCAGGCCGGAAATATTATGAGTATCGGTTTTGAAAAGGCATATGCACTGCAGACAGATATGAACCTTCCGGCATCAGAGATCCTTTCTACATATGTATACAGGATCGGTCTTCTTAACGGCGATTATGGATATTCCACAGCCGTGGGCCTGTTTAACTCCGTGATCAATGTAATTCTGCTGATATTTGTAAACTGGGTAGTCAAGAAACTTAACGATGGAGAAGGATTATAGGAGGCGCTTGTATGGAAACAGCAAAGAAAAAGAAATATACGGCATCTGATAAAGCGATTCTTGGAATCGGATACGTGCTTCTGGGCGCATTTGTATTTTCAATCCTGATTCCGCTTTTGTATGTAGTGATCGCATCTTTTATGGATCCCAATGTTCTCAACAGCCAGGGAATCAGCCTGGATATAAGGAAATGGACGGTAGATGCCTACAGACGAGTCCTTGAAAACAATATGATCTGGAGAGGATTTGCAAACTCTTTCTTTTATTCCGTAGTGTTTACCATCATTTCTGTTCTGGTAACATTACTGGCGGCATATCCGATGTCAAAGAAAGAATTTGTAGGAAGAAACTTCTTCAATGTGATCTTCCTTATCACAATGTTTTTCGGCGGCGGAATGATCCCGACATTTATCCTGATCAATCAGCTTCATCTGGTAAATACTATCTGGGCTATTTTGCTTCCGGGTGCATTTAATGTCTGGAATATGATCCTGGCAAGAACCTATTACCAGTCTATCCCGAAGGAGCTGAGAGAGGCATCAGCTATTGACGGCGCTACAGAGATCGAGCACTTTTTCAAGATCATGATGCCTGTGTGCAAACCGATCATCGCGGTGCTTGCACTGTGGTCCTTTGTGGGAATGTGGAACAGCTACTTTGATGCCATGATCTATCTGAATGATGCAAAACTGCAGCCATTGCAGCTGGTACTTCGTTCCATCCTTGTACAGAATACACCGCAGCCTGGAATGATCGCAGATATCCAGAGTACGGCACAGATGGCAAAGGTGGCAGAGCTTCTGAAATATGCAACCATCATTGTATCAAGCTTACCGCTTCTGATCATGTATCCGTTTTTCCAGAAATACTTTGATCAGGGTATTATGGTTGGTTCTGTAAAAGGTTGATGACTGGAGGTTGAAGATGATGAAAAAAAGAATGAAAGCATTATTGGCAATCGGACTTTCGGCGATTATAATGGTCTGCAGTGCAGGATGTGGAAGTGGAAAAGAGCACATGAAGGCAGAAACAGATCCGGATACTCCGGTAGAGGACGTTGCGTTTCCGCTGAAAGAAAAAGCAGAACTGTCCTTTATCACAAGTGCTCCGGCAACATCTACTCAGGACCCCAATGAAAGAACGATCTTCAAGAGAATGGAAAAGCAGACCAATGTTCATATTGACTGGACCTGCTTCGTATCGGATCAGTTTGATGACAAAAAGAACCTGGCACTGGCACAGTTCGGAAATCTTCCGGATGGTCTTTTTAACGCTGGAATGAGTGATTATGATCTTCTCCGTTATGCAAAACAGGGAATCATCATTCCTGTAGAAAATCTTATTGATAAATATATGCCGAATCTGCAGGCTGTATTTGAAAAATATCCGGAATACCGCACTATGTGTACTGCACCGGACGGACATATTTATTCTTTCCCGTGGATCGAGCAGCTTGGTGAAGGAAAAGAAGCCATTCAGGCTATCGGAGATATTCCTTACATTAATAAAAAGTGGCTGGATTATCTGAAACTGGATGTTCCGACTACAACAGATGAACTGGAGCAGGTTCTGATCGCTTTCCGTGACAATGCAGATAAACTGGAAAAAGAGTTTGATATTGAAGGTGATGTGATTCCAATGTCATTCATTATCAACAATGGAGACCAGGATCCTGCAATTCTGATCAATGGATTTGGTGAAGGATATGGAGATACCGGTGATCATTTTGCTGTAAAGGATGATGGAATGGTTATTTATACAACCGTGCAGGAAGGCTATAAAGAAGGAATTCAGTGGCTCCATCAGCTGGTGGAAGAGAACCTTGTAGATCCGGAGGCATTTACCCAGGAATGGTCTACCTATGTTGCAAAAGGCAAGAATCACAGATATGGTCTGTGTTTTACCTGGGATATTGCAAACATCGACAACAATGAAGATTATGTGATGCTCCCGGCACTTGCAGGACCAGACGGGCTTGTAAATATCACAAGACAGAATAACAGTGAGACCAGCGGATTTGACAGAGGACGCTGTGTTCTGACTACAAGCTGCAGAGATACGGCACTGGCAGCGGCATGGATCGATCAGATGTATGCACCGATCCAGTCTCCACAGAATAACTGGGGTACTTACGGAGAAAAAGATTCATTTAATATCTTTGAGATGTCCGAGAATGCAGAGGGTGGTCAGATGCTGAAGCATATGGATCTGGGAGATGCATCCCCGGTAGAGGTTCGTGAAGCACAGTCTGTCAACGGACCACTGGCAGTTCTTAACGATTATTATGATGAATATGTAACAGAGCCTGCAGATGCAAAATGGCGTCTTGACAATATGCATGAAACATATCTTAAAGATATGAACAGCAAATATGTATATCCGAATGTATTTATGAGCATTGATGATACCAACAAAGTATCTCAGTATGATACAGACATCAAAAAATATGCAGAGCAGAAAAAGGCAGACTGGATCCTGAACGGAGGAATCGAAGAAGAATGGGATTCTTATCTGAAGAAGATGGAGCAGTACGGACTTTCTGACTATCTGGCGATCAAACAGAAATATTTTGACCAGTATCAGAAATCTCTCAGTGATACGGAGAAATAAAAACAGGAAAAAGATACCGGTCAGAAACATAAAAAAGAAAGAGAGAGCAGAGTATGAGTGAAAAACTTGAAAAAGCACGTCTTTATGAAATAGAGGAAGCAAAAAATATCCCACAGGAAGAGAAACCGGCCTTTCATGTATCTGCACCGGTTGGCTGGATCAATGATCCCAATGGATTTTCTGTATTTGAGGGAAAGGTACATCTTTTTTATCAGTATAATCCTTACAGCCGCGACTGGGGTCCCATGCACTGGGGCCACAGCGTGACAGAGGATATGGTACGGTGGGAGCAGCTTCCGGCTGCACTTGCACCGGATCAGGAATATGACCGTGAAGGCTGTTTTTCCGGAAGTGCCATTGAGGCAGACGGAAAACAGGCTTTGATCTACACAGGAGTTACAACGGAAAAGCTGCCGGATGGAAAAGAAGAGATCAGACAGAACCAGTGTCTTGCTGTTGGTGACGGAAAAGATTATGTAAAAGCAGAAAAGAACCCGGTGGTTACCGGAGATATGCTTCCGGAAAAATGCAGCAGAATTGATTTCCGTGATCCGAAGATCTGGAAGGAAGATGGAACTTATTACATGATCGTAGGAAGCCGGAGTGAGGAAATTCCGGGACAGGTGGCTCTTTTTTCAAGCCCGGATCTGAAGGAATGGAAGTTTGAGACGATTCTTGCAGAGAATACCACAGGAGAAATTGGTATCATGTGGGAATGCCCGGACTTTTTCCCACTTGGTGACAGACACGTACTGATCTGTTCGCCCCAGAATATGCGCGCAAAGGGCTATGAATTTCATAATGGACATAATTCACTTTATTTTATGGGAACCTATGATAAAGAAAATCACATATTCAAAAAAGAAGAACCTGTAAGCCTGGATTATGGACTGGATTTTTATGCGTCACAGACAACGCTGCTTCCAGACGGAAGAAGAGTAATGATCGCATGGATGAAGTCCTGGGATAACTGTGTGATCAATGAAAAACAGAGATGGCAGGGAATGATGATACTTCCGAGAGAGCTGGAATATAAGGATGGAAAGATCTGGCAGTATCCGGTACGTGAGATTGAAAATTACCGGAAAAATTCCTGCAGCTATCAGGCAGTGGAGATCGAAGAGGAAAAGCGGCTGGATGGTGTCCGTGGCCGAATGATCGATCTGACGGTAGAGCTGATGAATGCAAAAGCATCTGACGGAGATTACAATGAATTTCAGATCGAGCTTGCACATAATGAAGAATATACAACAATATTCACTTATAACAGAAAAAAACAGACCATTGAGATCGACAGAACCTGGAGTGGAGTATACCGTGATGTTCTGTGCACAAGAAAATTCCAGATCACAGATGACAGAAAGAACCTGAAGCTGCGCTTTATCCTGGATCGCAGTTCAATCGAGCTTTTTGTCAATGACGGAAGCAAGACTGCCACTACGGTGATACCCACACCGGCAGAAGCAGATGAAATTCTTTTTCACAGTGACGGAAAAGCTGTGATCAACGTGGAGAAATATGATATTGTACTGTAATACCGTCAAGTGTTGAAATCTTTGCCCCTTCATGTTACTATAAAAACCGAATACAAAGGCGTATGGATGCAGGGCATCTGTACGCTTTTTTTTCGTGTGGTGCGCCTGGCGGTGCATGCTTCTGACGGATAACTGTCTGCCGGGGCGGTTCCGGAGATAGCTGAAATGTTTTTTACAGGAGGAAATGGTAATGAAGCTGGAAAATTATGAGGTACATCTGCCAAGTTATTCCATTGGCGATAAGATTTATGACAAGATCGGGCCGGTATGCGAGTCTTATGGAAAAACAGTTTTTGTGATCGGCGGTGAGAAGGCACTGGATGCGGCCTATGAGAAGATCTGTTCTTACGTGGAGAAAACCAATCTTCAGATCATCGGAAAAGAGATTTTTGGAAAAGACTGTACATATAAAACGGTGGACCGGCTTCGGGCAATGCCGGTTTATCAGGAAGCGGATATGGTGTTTGGCGTTGGTGGCGGAAAAGCTCTGGATACGGTGAAATGCCTTTGCATCACCGATGATAAGCCGGTGTTTACTTTCCCTACCATTGCATCCAACTGTTCTGCCTGCACTTCGGTTTCCATTATGTATAACGATGACGGAACATTTCTGAAGCCGGACTTTTTTGTACGCCCGGCTATGCATGCTTTTATCGATACGGAGATCATTGCCAAGGCACCGGCGAAATATATGTGGGCAGGCATTGGTGATACCTATGCCAAATATTATGAAGCAACCATATCTTCCAGAGGTGAAAGACTGGAGCATTTTACTTCAGTAGGTGTGGCAGTAAGCAGTATGTGCCGTGATCCGCTGCTTCAGTATGGAGCGAAGGCATTTGCGGATCATCAGAAAGGACTCTGTACTTATGAGGTGGAACAGGTGGTTCTGGCTATTGTGGTGACAACAGGTATCGCTTCCATATTCCTGACAAAGGATTTTACCCCGGATTACAACAGTGGTCTTGCCCATGCGGTGTTTTATGCGCTGACCAGCTATCCGGTGATCGAAGAAAAACATCTTCATGGTGAAGTTGTGGGATTTGGCGTACTGCTGGCACTGCTTGTGGATCATGAATATGAGGAGTTTGAAAAGATCTATGAGCTGAACCGGGAGATCCACCTGCCGGTTTCCCTGGAGGAGATCGAGATCACAGAAGCCCAGTGGGAGGAAAGTATGAACCGGATCCCGGAGATGTCGGACGTGAAGCATTATCCTTACAAGGTTACCAGGGAGATGCTGGTGGAGGCGATGGAACGGTTAAATGCGAAGAGACAGAACAGCATCTGAAAGTTTTACTGTAAATAACAATTCATGTTTTATGTGTGTGTGGAATATTACAGAACGGAAATAGCCGGAATACGGAAAAATCAGGGTAAGTGTCTGATACAGGTGTGATCGGAAAAAGGAGTCAGGATTTTATGGAAAAAAAGAGTAATACAGGAATGATCATCTGGGGAGTGGCCTTTGTGTGGTTTACCACTCACTTTGGAGGCGGTTTTGCCTCGGGCGCACAGATCTACAGCTATTATGTGCGGTACGGGATCTGGTGTCTGTTTATGCCGGCGGTGGCAATGGCTTACAATGCAGTGTTTTTTGCTTACAGCCTTCGTTTTGCCAGAAAACATCAGGTATATGATTACCGGTCATACAATAACGCTTTTTATGGAAAATTTGCGCCGGTGTTTTCCAATCTGTTTGAGATCTTATATATCTGTGTAATGTGTGTGGCCCCGGCAGTGGCTTTTGCGACAGGAGGTGCAACTTTAAGTGCGCTGACAGGACTGCCGTATCTGGTGTGTACTTTGATCATCGGTATTTTTATTTTTATTGTGGCAATATTTGGAACGGATCTGGTGCGGAAAGTGGCGTCTGTGCTTTCAATCTGCATTATTGCAGGACTTCTGATCGTGTATATCCCAAATATCATTGCAGGAAGTCATGAGATCGCAGCAGCGGCACAGAGCATGGGCGGAGAGAACTTTCCTTTTGGAAAAGCACTCTATTCCGCGTTCATTTACGGAACTTTTCAGCTTGCAAATATTGCGGTATTTGTCCAGCATGCGAAATCTTTCCGAAAACCCGGCGATGCGGTAAAAAGTATGGGGATCGGTTTTGTGATCAATGCTGCCATGATGATCATGGTGGTTCTGGGAATCATGACAGTCAGCGGAAAACCTGAGATGGCTCAGCAGAGTGTGCCAACTTTATTTATGGTACAAAATGGCGTGGGAAAAGCATTTATGACACCGTTAATCTCGGTTCTGATCATTCTGGGTGCGGTTTCCACTGCTGTAAATATGGTAGCTGCCATGGTAAAAAGAATCTGCAGCGGACTGGAAAAAATGCAGAAGGGCAGCGATCGTGGAAATGAGGATTTTACATCGGAAAATCCGGTATCTGTTCATCAGAGACCGGCAGCCAGGGAAATCCTTGCGGCAGTGATCTGCTGTGTTGTAGATTTTGGGATCGCTCAGTTCGGACTTCTTACCCTGATCCAGAAAGCCTACAGTATTCTTGCTTATCTTGCCATTCCTGTGATCCTGATTCCTTATGTGGTACATATGGTAGTGACGCGGTTTGATACGAAATGTTGACATTTTCCCCGTTTTTGTATAACATAGGGGAAGTTGCTTACGCCGGGTCAGGAGCTGTGTATGGTTCCTGGACCGGCATATATTTACAGGAGAGGAACACAGAATGTTTTATCAGTTAAAAATTACAAGAAAAGGAACGAAACCGCCGGTATGGAGACGTTGTGTTGTTGCGGCTGACGTTACATTTACAAAGATGGCAGCTATGCTGGAAGAACTTGTTCAGTATCCGGCAGGCAGCCCATATGAGATTGAATTTTTCCAGAAAAAAATCCAGATCCGTGAGAACGGTGACGGGGAAGCGAAGAATAATTTTACATTATTAAATGCAGCAGACACAGAGACTGCAGAGCTTATGGATTCCGGGAAGTGGTTTACTTTCCGTCAGTATGGTGCGGATAAGGAAGCTCCGGAATACAGAGTTGACATTGAGAAAAAAGAAGAGGGAACTGCAGAGACCCCTTCCGTTGTAAAAGAAGTAAAAGCAGAAGATGATCCGTACTGGAGTGAGGCACCGGAGAAAAAAGCTTCAGTAGCAGTTGAGACAGAAGTGGAAACTGCAAAAGCAACAGAGGCTATTGCAGCAGTAGAAGCTGCAGTCCGTGTTGCACAGGCAGCCGACACAGAGGAAGTGCCGGCAGGCAGCAGAAGAAATCCTTCTGTCAGAGATTTCCTCATGTCCTACAGAAAAGAGGATCTTCTCAGTATTGCAGGTGAGCTTGGGCTTCACTGTAAAGGAATGGATCAGGAGGAGATAGCTTCCGAAGTTGCGGCTGAGGTACTGAAGCCGGAAGTTATGAAGGCATGCTTCCTTGTGGCAGATGATCAGGAGGTACAGGCTTTTGAGGCGGCAGTCCAAAGAAAATGTTTCCACGTTACAGAAGATGAGTGGGATACATTACAGTGGCTGAACGATATGGGCTATCTTGTATCTTACAGTGATGATTATGCAGAGGTCCCGGCAGAAGTGGCAGCCGTTTATGATGAGATCAATACACCGGAATTCCAGACACTTCGCAGCCAGGTAAACTGGATGAGAGACTGCTTTGTTATGGTAAGTTATCTGTATGTATCTGCACCGGCAAAAACTGTATATGAGATGTTCAGCCAGAGAAAAGGCTTTGATATCGGATATGAGAAGTTTATCGAGCTGTATCATACAATTCCGGAAAAAGTTTCTGTATGCCAGCTTGTGGATGATCAGATCATTCTGAAGTCTGCATTGATTAATAATATCTACAAAGATATTGAGAGACGCCAGGGCGGCAGAAAGTTCTACATCCCGTCTGTTGATGAAGTTATGGATTATGCGAAAAACGGATATCCTACCAGATCTGCATCTTATCAGAAGCTGGGAAGCTTCCTTACGGATGAGATGAAAGTTTCTGATGCTGTGAAGGATCAGACACTTTTCTTTATCTATAAAGAGTGTTCCATGGAGGGCAGAATGTCCACAATTATGGAAAACCTCAGCCAGAAGGGACTCCAGTTCAGTGATGAACAGCTTGAGAAATTTACAGAGCTGATGATGGATGCAAATAATAATACAAGAATGTTGGAGTACCGTGGATTTACACCAAATGAGATTTCCGGAGCTGTATGGCCCTTTGCCACAGGCAGACCTCACAGGGCAATGCCCAACAGTTTTGTGCCTACAGCAATGCCGATGCAGCCGGCTTCCACAAAAAAGATCTATCCAAACGATCCATGCCCGTGTGGAAGCGGTAAGAAATATAAGAAGTGCTGCGGAAGAAGATAAATCAACCGGATCAGGAAGCCCCCTGCGGGGGGTGGATATCCCTGTGACTATTCTTCCTCAGATAAAAATTCCAGAGCATATTTCAGAGAGTCGTCCAGATGTGTTTTCATCAACTGGACGGCTTTTTCTGTGTTTCCGTTTATGCAGGCGTCAAAGATGGCCTGGTGTTCATCATCAATATGGGCCTGGATAGTATTTTCCCGGCTGTACTGATTGGAAAAAATAGAGATCCCGCTTCGCAGGCGCTCTGCAGATTCTGTAAGCCTGGAATTGTTACAGTAACGGTAAAATACCAGATGAAATTCATCAGAGCAGAAATTCCAGGTATCTGCATCACCCTTTGCGGCAGCAGTGCGGCCTTTTTCCAGAATGGAGCCTGCTTCTGCAAGAAGCTTCTCCCGATTCGGTGACTGGAGAGAGTAGCGGATGGCAAGACCATCCAGATCACCCATGAAGGAGTATATCTCCCGAAGGTCTTCCGGGGAAAAACTGATAACATTAACGCCAATATTGGAATAATAGGAAACAAGCTGATCCTGGGTGAGACGGGTCAGCGCCTCTCTGACCGGAGTAGAACTTACCTGAAAACGCTCCTGCAGAACCTTCAGGGTAAGCTTTTCACCGCATTTGATCTTCTGTGTAAGTATATCATTCCTTAAGATCTGATAGATCTGTTCTGATAAAGTTGATTTATTTAATCCCATGTGAAATTCTCCTGTTATATTCAGATGCTGAAAAAACCTGAT
>Ga0129312_1002050_pt1 | contig 10600 bp, 10 predicted proteins | sample O827metagenome_FD_94434 | JGI IMG/M metagenome (GOLD analysis project Ga0129312, IMG submission 94434) | Orangutan group fecal microbial communities from Wisconsin, USA - O827 metagenome | ecosystem: Host-associated > Mammals > Digestive system > Large intestine > Fecal | place: USA: Wisconsin... | reverse complement strand
GAGTCGATCCAGGGAGAGGTCAATCTGGCTTATGCGCGGATCGGAGGGCTTCTTAAGTATCTTCCGGCGGACACGGAGACGACGATCGTTTCTGTGTTGGAGAATGCGGGGGGATATATCGGAGATTTTGTTCAGAAGATCGCGGCTTCGGCGGGAAGCCGGGTGGTGCGGACGCTGCCGGAGGTTTTTGTGAACACGATCATCGTGTTTCTTTCTTCGTATCTGTTTCTGGCGGATCATGACAGGATCGTGGAGACGGTGCGGAAGGTTATGCCGGAACCGGTGATGAAGTATGGACGGATGGTGAAGAAGGATATCCGGACGCTGATCGGCGGGTATTTTCTAGCGCAGTTTAAGATCATGTTTGTGATCGCTGTGGTTCTGGTGATTGGAATGCTGATCCTTGGGGTTCCGTATGGAATTTTCCTTGGAATTGCAATTGCGATCCTGGATTTTCTGCCGATGTTTGGCACGGGAACGGCGCTGATTCCTTGGGCTGTTGTGAAGTTATTTACCGGGGAGTATGGGTACGCGTTCAGCCTGATCGTTCTTTACGTCCTGACCCAGGGCATCCGCCAGGTGATCCAGCCTAAGATCGTCGGCGACAGCATGGGACTTCCGCCGTTAGCGACGTTATTTTTCCTCTACCTCGGCTTCAAGTTCCGCGGCATCGCCGGAATGATCATCGCCGTGCCAATCGGAATCCTGTTTATCAGGTTCTATGAGTACGGGGCCTTTGATGGACTGATCAGGAATGTGAAGCTTCTTGTGGAGGAGATCAGGAAGCTGATGGAAGAATAAGTTAGAAAAAGAGACAGGCATCCTGGAACTGGTGGCAGTTCTGGGATGCCTGTCTTTTGCAGTTATTTTGGCAGATGGATATGAGGTGGAGCGAATAAACGGAGTTTATCGTTTGTCGTGAATGAAGGGGAAGAATTGTTGGCAGTTTTGTTGTGACTATTGCGTGGCATCTGCCGGGACAATGACGATATTGACATCCGGGACATTGCAAGAGGCTGTGATCTTGTCATCAGATATCCGGTAGCTGATATCTTCTATCTGGAGAACTGCCTGTGGGAGAATGTCGGAGATGTCATCTCTTGCGTGCCTGTTGTAGCGGAAAAGGAGAGTTTCCGTGGCATAATGGTAGTTATCAAATTTAAATAGCTTGTCTGGATCACTGCGGATCTCATTGAGCGTAACTCCGTCGATCTCCAGTGATGTTAAAGAAGGAACAACATCCTGAAATGCGTCAATAGTGACTTTAATATCGAAGACTCCGGCGGAGATCTTCTCGCTTGAGACGGAGCGGACCGTAAACCAGGGATATCCATTGTAATCCGTAACATTTCCTATGGTGCAGGGAACTTCTGCGGAATACGGCTGTAAGAGGAGATAAAGGTCAGGAGCTTTTATGTAAAGAGTTTTTGGAATGGAATCAACCTGATAGTGATATTCATGTCCCCCGCGATCTGGATCAGAACTGTAAGATATCTGGTGGAACATGTTTAAAAAATTTTTATCGGCTGCACATTCCATCTCCGGAAGAGGGGCGATCCTATTGATATCGTAATCCGGATAGGAAATGGTGATGGTCAGATCGCCTTCATCGGCTCCTGGCTGGCTGCTCCAATAGTGCCAGATGCAGAATCCGGAGAGGAAAACACATAGAAAAGAGACGATGACTACAAAGAGTTGGGAGCGTTCTTTCTTTTTCATGAGGACACCTCCTTAAAAAGACGAAATTTAAAGAAAATGTAATTAAAAAGACCGATACAAGCAAACGAAATGTGATATTGTATTTATATCATAACAAGATGAGTGCAGTGAAGTCAACAAATATCTGGAAAGGAGGAGATGTCTATGATGAGTGCCAGCACGAGAAATATAAGCAGAGGACAAGCGTTATTTTTTCTGATCTCATTCAGCACGGTTGTCTTGTTTCTGGCAGGATTTATTTTCTTTGTCGTAAAGTATGGGAAGGAAGAATATATCCCGCCGGCGGGAATTCTTACTTATGACTATTGGAATCAGATCGTTCATGATCCAGAGCTGATCAATGGCGCACTGGCAGATGTGGTGATGAAGGCTGCGGCCGTGTCGAGTACTGTCTTTGGATTGGAGATCGTTGGTTCGATGGCATTCATAGATCTTTTTAAAGGTAAGAGCTTCCGAAAAATTTTACTGCTGTTCCTTGTGATGTTTATCTTGTACCGGGTATGTAGGTGGTGGCTGATAAAATGCTTTCCGATTTACAGGATGTTTATGCTGCTTTTACCGGCACTGTTTTTATCATTTGTACTGTTGATTTTAAATCTCTGCATTTTGAATGTGAAAAATAAGATCGCATAGATGTATCATGCGTTTATCCCCTGCATAAAATAAAACGATATTCAAAGGAGCGAGAATATTATGGCACAGGGATATTTACAGGTGGATGTTGTGTCGGATGCGAACAGTTTTCCGGTACAGGATGCGGATATTGTGATCGCAAGGACGGAAGAGCCGGATGAAATTATTGAGGAGACGAGAACGAACAGCTCAGGGCAGACAGACAATCTGCCATTGGATGCACCGCCGTTAGAGCTTTCACTGTCACCGGAGGAGACGGAACGTCCATATGCGGAATACACGATCAAAATTACAGCGCCGGGATTTGAACCGTTTCTTATTTCGGGGACAGAAGTCCTGGCAGACGCAACGGCGATCCAGGGGATCCGTCTGAGGCCGCTTTCCAATGTCCCCGCAGGGGAACAGACGGAGACGGTGACGATTCCAGATCACACACTTTATGGGGATTATCTTCCCAAAATTGCGGAGAGCGAGATCAAACCGATTGCGGAGACAGGTGAGATCGTCCTTTCCAGGGTCGTTGTCCCACAGACCATCGTGGTACATGACGGAGCTCCGACGAATACGTCCGCGCCAAACTATTATGTCCCATACCGGGATTATATCAAAAATGTAGCGTCCAGCGAGATCTACGCGACCTGGCCGCAGTCCTCGATCGTTGCGAATGTGTTGGCGATCATGTCTTTCACACTGAACCGTGTCTATACGGAATGGTATCGCAATCAAGGATATGATTTTACGATTACTTCATCCACGGCGTACGATCATAAATGGATCTATGGACGAAATATCTTTGAATCGATCTCTGTTGTTGTGGATGATATTTTTGATAATTACCTCTCACGCCCAGGGGTGAAACAGCCGATCCTGACACAGTACTGTGATGGCAAAAGGGTCCGGTGTCCGGGGTGGATGACACAATGGGGCAGTTGTGAACTCGGAGAGGCGGGCTACAGTCCGATCGAGATCCTGCGGAATTTTTACGGAGATGATATGTATATCAATACGGCGGAGCAGATCTCCGGCATCCCGGCATCCTGGCCGGGATATGATCTGAATATTGGTACCAGCAGTGATAAGGTGAGGCAGCTGCAGGAGCAGTTGGACGCGATCTCCAGCGTGTACACTGCAATTCCAGATATTTCCCCGGACGGGATCTATGGTCCGGCTACCGCGGCGGCTGTCCGGGAATTTCAATCAATCTTTGGACTACCTCAGACCGGAGTGGTGGATTTTGCCACCTGGTATAAAATTTCTCATATTTATGTGGGAATTACCAGGATTGCGGAATTATCGTAACGAAGATAAAAATTCGGGCTGAAATATTCCAAACATGGTGGCAGGAAGTGTTTAACGGTCCTGTCGCCATGTTTTTAAAATATGTTTTGCAGGGAGCGGAATTCAGAAATTAGCTGATGCTGCAAAAGACTGGAATGCAAGAGACAGATATAGATAAATGATTTGTATATGTTGTCGGAAAAACAAGAACGATTTCTTCTAATTTACCAGAAAAATCCTTGTAGAATCCATGAAAATGTGCTATGATACGAGTGTCAGAAAAAGAAACGCAGATATGGTTCATCGGTAGAACGCTAGCTTCCCAAGCTGGAAAGGCGGGTTCGATTCCCGTTATCTGCTTTGAAAAAGCCTTATTTTATAAGGGTTTGCAGACATCTCCATTTCAAAAGTAATCAAAATAGTCATCAAACTATAAAATTTCTGAAGGAGGATGTCTCGGACGTATTGCAATTTCATATTTGGACATCTAAATAAGTCCTTTATCAGTTGTAGATTTACGATTGATAGAGGGCTTATTTTAGTGCCTAAAATTACAACGACAAAGTCTGTACACGAGATAAGAAAACCTTCCTGTGGGGCGCACAGAAGCGCAGAGAGGCATTATACACAGTAGAGGTGTATCTCATGCCAGATAAGAAAGGCGTTCTATGTTCGGAACAGTGACAAGATATTATGATGATAAAGGATATGGATTCATCCGCGGAGAGGACGGTAATGTCTATTTCATTCATGCATCGAATCTATACGGAGAGAAGATCGACAAAGGGTATTATGTGCATTTCAAGAAGTTTGTGACGGATCGGAGTGATTACAACGCGAAGAACGTAAATGTTATTGAGGTGTCAGAGGACGGAAGGGGTAAGATGAGGAGGAAGAAGGTATAACCAATAATTATAATAAATACTTATAATATACCATATAAATATAATTAAAAGTTATATATCGAGAAAATGCCTGTAAATTAGGACTTGTGTTCAAATTTACATAAAAATATTTAAAATTGAACAATGCAATTTTTAATGATAAACGTGCCGAAAACGCCGGAAAAACAAGGAATTTCTCGATAATGTGTCCGATAAGGTACTTTGGAGGGGAGAAGCGGTGAAAACACTGGAAAATACGGGGTTAGAAGGAGATTTTGAGAGTAGTGCTGTTTTGTTTATAAACCCACCAAAATAGTAGGTTATACATAGATTGGTTTAAATTTTTGAACAATAAAAATATCGAAAGAATGACGGAGTTTTTGGATGAGAGTGGTGTATTTCCATCGCCGTAGAGGAGATTAGAAATCACTTCCGCAATTCTCACAATGCCACTGTTTACCGATTTTCTTACTGGCTATGCCCCAGAATCCAATAGACGCTGCCCTGGATATTTGACCAATCTTCTTTGTACTAGTTGAATGACAGTATGGACAAGTGATTTCTGGCTTAGAAATAGCGCTATTTATGGTATGAGAGTTGATTCTTTGAAAATATTCCTCATGGCTTTCGTGCGGGCTGGTATTAAGATCCATGCGGTAATTATCTGTAGGCTTATTTATGATGTTTTCATATATAGCATTATAGAGGGAATTTTGAAGTAGTTTTCTTTTCTTTAGTCCTCGTGATATAGATAATTCTTTAATAATGGTATTCACTGAATCGCCATCCAGAAAATTCCCGCTTCCACATTTATCACAATGCTCGTCTCTGTCAAATAGTTCTCTTCCACAATCCAGGCAATATTTCATAAGACACCTCCCCTTACAAATATACCCTCATTATAACATGGTCATATAGGTAACTCAATTATAAGAAACAGGGTTTTAATATATTTCAAATCATTGTACCATCTCATCCACCATCCCACTTCAATAAAAATTCTAAACATCTAAAACATCTAACAATTCAAATCAATTATCACATCAGAAAGGATTCACAATAATGACAAAACCACAATCAATATACGACCTGCTCCAAGACTGCCCGAAGAATCAGACCATTACCGACAACCTTATTCGTGCCTGGTGGAAGATCAACGACCCAAAATACAAGAACATTGTTTGCACAATATCCGGCGGTTCCGATAGTGATGTTATGCTTGACATTGTATGGCGCTGCGATAAAGACAACAAAGTAGATTATGTCTGGTTTAATACCGGCATGGAGTATGAAGCCACAAAAGAACACCTTGAAGAACTAGAATGGAAGTACGGAATAGAAATCCAGAAGCCAAAAGCAATCAAACCGATCCCGGCGGCCTGTAAGGAATATGGTCAGCCGTTCTTGTCCAAGCAGGTAAGCGAGTTCATCATGCGGTTGCAGAAGCATAATTTCCAGTGGCGTGAGGACGGAGAAAAGGACTATGACGCGCTGATCCAGAAATACCCTAGCTGTCAGTCAGCTCTTCACTGGTGGTGTAATCTTAACAAGTCTAATAAGTTTAACATCCGAAACAATAAATGGCTAAAGGAATACATGATTGCTTGTCCGCCAGACTTTGATATTTCAAACAAGTGTTGCTGGTATGCAAAGAAGGATGTTCTGCATAAGCTCCTTAAAGAAGGCGAATATGATCTGAACATCTTCGGTGTTCGCAAGGCGGAAGGCGGCGCTCGATCAGTGGCTTACAAGAATTGCTTCACAGAAAACGACAATGGATGCGATTCATATAGACCGTTGTTTTTCTATAAGGACTCCGATAAGGAAGAATATGTTGAAGCGTTCTGTATCGAGAACAGTAGGTGTTACACAGAATATGGCTTGAAGCGCACTGGTTGCCCTGGCTGCCCGTATGGACGAGATTTCGAGTGTGAGCTTGAGATCATAAAGCAGTACGAACCGAAGTTTTACCAGGCTGTGATGCACATTTTCGGAGAATCATATGAGTATACGAGAGGGTATAGGGAATTTCAGAGGAAGATAGAGGAGAAGGCGGCAGCATGAGTTTTCTTCCTATATGACGAAAACCTCCCCCTATATCACATACTCCCGTTCTTCATCCAGGACGAACGACCAATTCGCCATGATGGCGGAAATCTCACCTCATCCATCTTAAAATCATCCCACATGCAAAAATCGAAAAGATTCCAACCAAAAGAGAGAAGAATATATTGAACAGTTACAGAACCGGTGCGGGATTATCCTGGACCATCGGAAAACTCTCAAATTCATGTGACTTTTAATACTTAGGACAAGATCACCGAGGTATGTGTAACGACATAAAAATGCTGTTCCAGGAAGAGTGTGCGGAGACTCCATCAAGAAATGAAAGGCATCAAAGTAAAAATTGTCATAAGAAGTTACATCTTGAGCTGTCTGCCCTGGCGGGCATCCAGGGTAACACCGTTCACTGCTCTCAATTTACGGTCCACAGATGTACATTTTGAGAAATGAAAAAGTTGTCACCAATTTAGAATGCACATATTAAGTATTACTTCGTAATATGTATGTTCTAAAAAAGTGACAACTTTTGAAACGTGAATTGGAGAATAGTAAATGAGAGCGTGAGCGGTTACACTCGGTTGCCGCAAGGCAAGCGCTCAATATGTAATGTGAAGTGAAAACAAAGGAGACGAGAATTTATGGAAAGAAAAATTGTTAAAATCATCAATCCGGTACAGGCAGGATTTTATTACAAGAATGGTTTGAAACCATTGGAGATTACATTTACGGATCGTTGGGTATGGATCTTTGACAAGGATGCAAGCAATCCATTATATACCCAATGGCTGAGAAACGCGAACTAAGCAGATAACCATTAAGTGAAGGGATTAAAATTAAATGAAGCAGATTAACAACGGACAAAAATTTAAAAATTACAAGGCTCTCTGCGAGTTTCTGGAAGAGCCAGTTAAAACAGGAAAGTCAAAACAATTACAGATGAAGGATTGGGAACGGTATTTCCAATATCACAAAGAAGGAAATGCAATCATTGTGGATGTGGTTTACGATGAGGCTTTGAAGAAGGAGCGCAAGAAGTGTACTGATACTTCCAATTATGGCAGCAATAATATTAAGAACATCGAACCGATGATAAAGTATCTCATGAGCTATTGGAACGAAGATACAGGCTGTTTCACGATCACACAATGGCTGTGCGAGCAGTTAGATCTATTGAATGAAAGACCGTGCAGGATTTTATATTCGGATCAAACCACCATAGAGGAATACTGTCAGAATAATTTGATTCGGAATACAAGACTGTTCTGCGAGTATGTCTCTGCCGCCAAGTCGATCATGGGTAAGATATTCTGTACGGCATTAAATTACATGTGGCAGAAAGATCTTTGCGAATACAGTGACGGGTACTACTTTACATATCAGTTAGGAAAACGGTCTATGGGACATTTCTTCACAACAGAGCTGAATGAGGAAATCATAGAGAATGAGACTAAGATCTGTAATCAGATGAATGCGGAGCATGGTCTGAGCGAGAAGTTATCCGGTAGACAGAATCTTTTGCTTATATATGGGAATAAAGCGTTGGTTGATGAGTTCAACATGAAAAAAGTGTCCGCCATAATGAACAATGAGTATTCGGTAAGCATATGCAATGAATGTATTGATAATTTAGATACGAGCATTCCAGAAGGATACAGATGCTATATTGGTGAAACTTACCCGTTGATGTCGTACTACAGGGCAATTTCCATAAATGCTATGGAGATTATCGAAGAAGATCCAGAATCATATGCAAGAAAACTATGTAATACAGTGTTGCAGAAAACACGGAAAATAATTTTCAGTAAGCATTATCGGAATAAGTATACTGGAAGGATGATATTCCCGTATGATCGACTCGAATGCATGGATGATATTTTGAGCATAGAGAGGATTCTTTTTAGGTATGTAGATAGAGGAATACAGGAAGATTCAGATAGTGATCTGGATGATCTTTTTTCTGATTTCCCCGCGGCATAACGATGAAAAATATCCGGTAACACGGATCATATAGATTGGCAGTTCCGTTCGCCCTGTATGGCGATCGTTCCTGCATCATGTAACTTGACTCGAGTACCATTTCGGTATTCGAGTTTTTCTTTTGCAAAAAATCCGGCAGAAACATGCCGATGTTGGTATTTCCCAACGGACGGGAAGTAAAGAATAGTCCGTACCAGGGACAGCGCAAGAGACAGATAAGTCCTGCTGCCATTCTGGTTTAGAAAAAGGAGGAATATGTTTAATGATATTAAGACAAAAATTTGTAGCAAGTGTGGTAAAGAGCTTCCAATAGATCAGTTCCGGCTTGGCTCAGCGAACGGATATAAATATTATAGAAGTGAATGTAAAGAGTGCGAGAAGAAATACCAGAAATCATATGATGAGAAACAGCAGAAGATTACACTTCCAGACAAGAAGGATCTTTTGATCCAGAGAAAATACAAGGAGATCCGTCCGGAAAGAATCCTTGATGTATCATCCACGGGGATTTCCCTAGTGGCCGACAATGAGATCTTCGTGAAGCTTATGTACTGTAAGGACTCGTGGCTTTCCAACTATGGGCGGATGGTCCGTAAATCTTATAATAAGTATATTCTGTTACAAGGAGGAAAGAACAACGGAGATACTTATTATAACGTCCCACAGAGCGTGTACGATGGCGAGAAGTGGACATATCAGAGAAAGACCATCTATGCGGCACAGGCAGTCATAGAAACGTTCATTGTGAATCCTGACTGCGAACATAATAACTTCATCTGGCATAAAGGATATGACAAGTCAGACAATTACTATGAACATTTGTACCCAGTGACCAAGGAACAGTATTATGCTATGCGGCGCTACTACAATCAAACAGGTGATGACTCGGAAGAAGCGATTCTTCAGATCATGAATGACATCAATTACATGCCGGATGGTTGGAGTATCAGAGGAATGAAGCCAACGATGTATGGAGTAGGATTTGCTGGCATGGATAAGATAGACAGGAAATCAGCAGTGTATGTGAAGTGGCATAACATGATGAGCCGCTGTTACGCGGATTCAGTACATAAAAACCAGCCACAGTATGTTGGATGTACCGTGTGCGAGGAATGGCATAATTTCCAGAACTTCAAGGCATGGTTCGACAAGTGGAATGTGGAAGGTTACGAACTGGATAAGGATATTCTGTTTAAGGGGAACACGGTATATAGTCCAGAGACATGTTGTTTCGTTCCGGGAACGATCAATACGCTGTTTACGAATGCGAAAGATCGCCGTGGAGCTTATCCTGTTGGCGTGTATAAGGATTCCAAGAATGGCAAATTTAGAGGATGCTTTTCTGTTGGCGGCAAGCGGATAAAGCTGAAATACTGGGACACACCGGAAGATGCTTTTGTGGAATATAAAGCAGTTAAGGAGAAGATCATCAAGGAGTACGCAGAGCGGTACAGAGGACAGATAGACGAGAAGGTCTATGAAGCCATGATGGAGTGGAAGATTGAGATCACAGATTAAAATTTGAGGGCATATCAGATGGGAATAATTCCTGTCCGGTATGCCCTTTTTTTACGATTTTTCATTTTGCAGGATCAGTTCCGCTTCATGGCTTTTATCAGATTCAGCAGAGCGTCAACTTCCGGCTGTGTGAGGCCAGAGAGGTCGAGTTCCTGCTTACGCTCAATGCCGAGTAGAAAATCCGTAGTGACGTTAAAGATCCGTGCAATCTGGATCAGAACATCATATGACGGGAGCCGTAACCCAGTTTCGTAGGCGCTGATGACGGACTTTGTAAGTTGGAGTTTCTGCGCAAGCTGCGCCTGTGTTAAATCGTCTCTAAGACGTAAAGTTTTTAGTGTGTTACCAAAATCAACCATCAGAATACCTCCTGCTGCCGTCATTTTACTATAAATATTGTATTCAATGCTGACTTGAAAAAGTAAATTCCAGTGCAAAAGTAAATTCCACCGCTCTTTTAAAAATTGCTTATAATCTAGTTATTTTTAAGAAGAAAAGCGGAATCTATGCTATAATACAAGTAATCT
>Ga0129312_1002049_pt1 | contig 10600 bp, 10 predicted proteins | sample O827metagenome_FD_94434 | JGI IMG/M metagenome (GOLD analysis project Ga0129312, IMG submission 94434) | Orangutan group fecal microbial communities from Wisconsin, USA - O827 metagenome | ecosystem: Host-associated > Mammals > Digestive system > Large intestine > Fecal | place: USA: Wisconsin... | reverse complement strand
AATGGCGGTTACAGAAAGGGTGGATCATCATGAATACGATTTTTCCAAGAGAAGAAAAACCGGAACTGCTGTTTGAGGAAATACGAAAAGATCCGGAGGCCTGCAGAAGACTGACGGAAACTTTTTATGAATCTGTCAATGCCGGACTTGATATAGATGGTGGATATCTGCCACCGGATAAATTTGCGGCAGCACTTTTAAATTCCTATGAAAACAGAGATCTTACAGCGTTTCTTATGGCACTGTGCGAGAACAGTATGTTCGATCTTCTGCGAAATGCCTTTCTGATCCCGTTCAGGTTTAATGCGGATGGACAGGCGAATCCGGTGCTTCTTACAGATGAGGATGGAAATCTCCTGAGAAAGAACGGAACAGACTTCGGGATTCGTGTAAGTGAAAAAGATTATAACCGTTTCTGCAAGGTTTTCCGCAAAAAAGAAGGCGTAAAGATGTATCTTGCCTATGGATACCGTAAACGCCACAGCTATAATAAAGATACCATGGAAGTGGAAGAGTACAAGATGGGCGACCATATCGGGGTACTTCTGGTGTATGAACTCCCCGACAGCGTAAAACTCAGGAAAACTGAGGCGCAGGCATATACAGCGGTGTGGGATATTATGATGAAGCTCCAGCGTAAGCTTCCCAGATCTTTTGTTTATTATGGACAGGATAATGTGGAGGACGGAGGAAAAAGATATGACGGTCTTGGCGTGTTTCTTCCGATCCACAAGTTTGCAGACCGTCTGGGAAGAATGATAAAAGCAGCAGATGAGATCGTAGGAGATTAAAATACGGAATCTCCATATGATCTGGTTTGATATTTACTGCTGACATTTTAGGCTTTCTTTCCGTAAAAAAAGAGCGGATTGGGGGACATCCATTGATATATACAAAAAATGTATATTAATTATAATAAATATATATAATAGGTATTGTTAACTATATTGCAGCAGCAGAGCAGAAAATGTCAGGAAGAAGTATAAATGCTGTTAAAAATTTATCGTTTTTTTACTGAAAATGCATTTTTCCAGTTGCTTTTACGGGGGATTTATGTATAATTGTGGGTAGAGAAGTTGGAAATACCAATTTCCAGGCAGGATACCGCTAAGCCTGCTGATCCAAGCAGGTGGCTATCATAATTAAAGAAGAGAGGTAAATGTTAAGATGGCAAAAATCGATTTAACAAAGTATGGTATTACCGGAACAACTGAGATCGTCTACAATCCTTCTTATGATGTATTATTTGAGGAAGAGACCAAACCGGAGCTTGAGGGATTTGAGAAAGGTCAGGTCAGCGAGCTTGGCGCAGTTAACGTTATGACAGGTATCTACACAGGACGTTCTCCTAAAGATAAATATATCGTTATGGATGAGAACTCCAAAGATACAGTTTGGTGGACATCTGATGAGTACAAGAACGATAACCATCCGGCAACTCAGGAAGCATGGAATGCAGTTAAGGATCTTGCTAAGAAAGAGCTTTCCAACAAGAGACTTTTCGTAGTAGATGCATTCTGCGGAGCTAACAAAGACACACGTATGGCTATCCGTTTCATCGTTGAGGTTGCTTGGCAGGCTCATTTCGTAACAAACATGTTCATCAGACCAACTGATGAGGAGCTTGAGAACTTTGAGCCGGACTTCGTTGTTTACAACGCATCCAAGGCTAAAGTTGAGAACTACAAAGAATTAGGACTTAACTCTGAGACTGCTGTAATGTTCAACATTACAAGCCGTGAGCAGGTTATCGTTAATACATGGTACGGCGGAGAGATGAAGAAAGGTATGTTCTCCATGATGAACTACTATCTGCCGCTTAAGGGCATCGCTTCCATGCACTGCTCTGCAAACACAGACCTTAACGGAGAGAACACAGCAATCTTCTTCGGTCTTTCCGGAACAGGTAAGACAACACTTTCCACAGATCCTAAACGTCTCCTGATCGGTGATGACGAGCACGGCTGGGATGACAACGGAGTATTCAACTTTGAGGGTGGATGCTACGCTAAGGTTATCAACCTTGACAAAGAGTCTGAGCCGGACATCTACAATGCTATCAGACGTGACGCTCTTCTTGAGAACGTTACACTTGATGCTGAGGGCAAGATTGACTTTGCTGACAAGAGCGTAACAGAGAATACACGTGTTTCCTACCCGATCAATCACATTGAGAACATCGTTCGCCCTGTATCTTCCGCACCGGCAGCTAAAGAGGTTATCTTCCTTTCCGCAGATGCATTCGGAGTACTTCCTCCAGTATCTATCCTGACACCGGAGCAGACACAGTACTACTTCCTGTCTGGATTCACAGCTAAACTTGCTGGTACAGAGCGTGGAATCACAGAGCCTACACCTACATTCTCAGCTTGCTTCGGACAGGCATTCCTTGAGCTTCATCCGACAAAATACGCTGAGGAGCTTGTTAAGAAGATGGACAAGAGCGGAGCTAAGGCTTACCTTGTTAACACAGGCTGGAATGGAACCGGAAAACGTATCTCCATCAAAGATACACGTGGTATCATCGATGCAATCCTTGACGGATCTATCCTCAAGGCTCCTACAAAGAAGATCCCGTTCTTCAACTTCGAGGTTCCGACAGAGCTTCCGGGTGTAGATCCTGCAATCCTTGACCCACGCGACACATATGCTGATGCAGCAGAGTGGGAGACAAAAGCTAAAGACCTTGCAGCAAGATTCGTTAAGAACTTTGCTAAATATGAGGGAAATGAAGCTGGTAAAGCACTTGTAGCAGCTGGTCCTCAGGCATAATCACGAAATCATATAACTGAATAAGTGAATATACAAAAGCCGGAAGTGGAGACACTTCCGGCTTTTGGCGTGGTATATATTTGGATTTCCCACTGTGGGAAAACGGTCTACGGATTGTTCTGATCTGCGTCAGGATCCAGAAGCTGTATGCTGCGGCCGTTTTTGGTGAGGATATTCTGGTTACACAGATTTTTCAGCTCCCGCATCATGGCACTTCTGTCCACGCTGAGGTAAAGGGCCAGATCTGTGTAGGACATGGGGAGGGTAAAGCAGGAGTTTCCCCTTTCTGAGGCGAGGGCAGTGAGATATGCCAGCAGCTTTTTTCTTGTGGTGGATCTTGAGAGCAGGTAGATCCGGTCTGTCTGCTGGCCGGATTTATGTGCCATAAGCTGAAGAAGGTTGCTGACAAGCTGACTGTGGTGGTGACAGGCATTGGGACAGCGTTTGATCACATGCTGATAATCAATGAAGAGGACACGTACAGCGGTTCTGGCCATAATATAATAATGCCGGGAATCAGCAGGCAGGAGAAAAGGTTCTCCGAATACGCTGTCCTTAAAAAGCTCTTCGATAAGATATTCTGTTCCGTCAGATTCACTGCAGCAGAGAACTGCCTGTCCTTCAAGAACAACACCTACCTTTACCATGGTGGTGGAATATGCCATGATGGTTTCTCCTGATTTGAAATTTATCTCGCGGGTCTGGAAACAGACACCCATCTTTTTGATCTCTTCCGGCAGGATACCGGTAAAAAGAGTGATATCTTCTGTACGGGTCATGTGATAGCCTCCTTCTGGATTTCCTGATATTTTTTATCATTATACTACAAAAAACAGGAAAAAACAGGAAAAATGTTGCATATGCAACAGAAAAACAAAGCATAATAAATTATAATACAAGCATAAGTTAAAAAAATAACAAACACGGAAAAGTAATACTGATCCAAATAAAAAGGAGATTCCAGAAAGAAAAGAGGTAAAAATTATGATGATCACAGAGAGCATTAAATATGTAGGCGTAAATGACCACAAAGTAGATCTTTTTGAAGGACAGTACAAGGTACCAAATGGAATGGCATATAATTCCTATGTGATCCTTGATGAAAAGATTGCAGTTATGGATACTGTAGATGCAGGCTTTACCCATGAATGGCTGGATAACCTGGAAAACGTGCTGGAAGGCAGGAAACCGGATTATCTGATCGTACAGCATATGGAGCCGGATCACGCCGCAAATGTTGCCAGTTTCCTGAAGGTTTATCCGGATACCACAGTGGTGGCCAACACAAAAACCTTTAATATGATCCGCAATTTCTTTGAACTTGATCTGGAAGATCAGAAGCTGGTTGTGGAGAATGGTTCCACCTTAAGCCTTGGAAAACATCAGCTCACATTTGTATTCGCACCTATGGTTCACTGGCCGGAGGTAATGGTGACTTATGACAGCACAGACAAAGTCCTTTTTTCAGCAGATGGATTCGGAAAATTCGGTGCCCTGGATGTGGAAGAGGACTGGGATGATGAGGCAAGAAGATATTTCATTGGCATTGTAGGAAAATATGGCGCACAGGTTCAGATCCTTCTGAAAAAAGCGGCAGCTCTTGATATCCGGATCATCTGCCCGCTTCACGGTCCGGTTCTCAGGGAAGATCTGGGACATTATATCGGGCTTTATGATACCTGGTCATCCTATACACCGGAGGAAGAAGGAATCGTGATCGCCTATACTTCTGTTTACGGACATACAAAAAAGGCGGTGGAACTTCTTGCTGACAAACTGAAAAGCAAAGGCTGTCCCAAAGTAGTTGTCTATGATCTTGCAAGAGATGACATGTCCCTGGCATTAAGTGATGCTTTCCGTTACAGCAAACTGGTTCTGGCTACAACAACCTATAATGCTGGAATTTATCCTTTTATGAATGATTATATCACCAGACTGGTTGAGCATAATTTCCAGAACCGTACAGTGGGAATCATCGAAAATGGCTCCTGGGCACCTCTGGCGGCAAAGATCATGAAAGAAATGCTCACTCCCTGCAAAAAGATTGAATGGCTGGATACCACAGTGAAGATCCTCTCTGCTGTAAAACAGGAAAACAGAGATCAGCTTGAGGCAATGGCAGGAGAACTCTGCCAGGAGTATATTGCAAAAAATGACGAGCTGGCAAACAAAAATGACATGAGTGCACTTTTCCGTATTGGATATGGACTTTACGTGGTTACATCCAATGACGGAAAGAAAGACAACGGACTGATCGTGAATACAGTGACCCAGCTTACAGATTCACCTTACAGGGTAGCTGTAAATATCAATAAGGCAAACTACTCTCATCATGTGATAAAACAGACCGGGGTAATGAATGTGAACTGTCTGTCTGTGGAAGCGCCGTTCAGTGTTTTCCAGCAGTTTGGATTCCAGAGTGGAAGAAGTGCAGACAAGTTTGCGGGACAGAAAGTGAACCGTTCTGACAACAAACTGGTGTTCTTGGACAAATATATCAATGCGTTCATGTCCCTGAAAGTTGAACAGTACGTGGATATGGGTACTCACGGAATGTTTATCTGCAGCGTCACAGAGGCGAGGGTCATGAGTGAGCAGGATACCATGACTTATACCTGGTACCAGAAGAATGTAAAACCAAAACCTGAAACAGAGGGAAAAAAGGGATTTGTGTGCAAGGTGTGTGGATATATTTATGAGGGAGACGAGCTTCCGGAAGATTATATCTGCCCGCTGTGCAAACATGGAGCAGTGGATTTTGAGCCTATAGAATAAATGAAGACAATATTTCTGTGAATATATAAATTCTCACGGTGAGAAAACAACAATATATGTTGGATTTCTCACCGTGAGAAATTTTTTTGGCGCTAAATGACCCGCCGCAGGCGGAGAATCCTGCTGGCAGGAAATATTCTGTGCCGGTAAAAAGAGAAATACCCGGTAGGGGAGCTACCGGGTATTTCGAGGGGAGTATAAATAATTAAATAAGGGGTTATGTAAAAAAAATTATTGAAGGGTAAATTCTTTTTACAAGAATGATTATAATATAAACTGGAAAAAAAAGCAATATTATTTTGGGGAATATTCCCCAAACTTTTTGGGATACTAACTCCTGTAATGAAAAACAGTTGTGAAATATTTCATAACTGGCACATCAAATTTACCAGGAGGTATATAAAATGGCAAAAAATTACACAAATAACATGAAAACCACAAACAACAACGATGAAAGAAATCAGATGGACAATGAAATGAACTCCAGAAACTGCGGAAAAAACAGTTCCCAGAACTCCAACAGGAACAGTTCCACAAATAAATCGAAAAACACCTATAAAAACAGTTATTCCGAAAAAACATCTGATTCATACAATTCAGACAGCGACAGCTATTCAGACAGATACTGATAAAAACAGGGGAGAAGCTTTTCTCAGGGGAAGCTTCTCCCCTGAACACGTCACTGTCCATACCGCCATATAATATGATATCAGTATATAAAAAAGAAGGAGATGCATATGTTCCAGATCGAGCCTGTTTCAGGAAAGATGATCGATTATTATGTGGGGCGGAGTGATGCTGTTATTATAGATCTGAGAGAAAAAGAGGCCTATGAGAGATCCCATATCCGGGGAGCTGTTAATATTCCCTATAAGGATCTTGAAGAAAGGACAGACTTTCCGGAAGGGAAGATCCTTGTGTTTTACTGTGACAGAGGCGGTGCCAGTATGCTTGCAGCCAGGTCCCTTGCAAGGCAGGGGTGGCGCACCAGGTCCCTGATCGGCGGATTTGAGGCATACAGAGGAAGAAATCTTGTATTTTGGAAGAAATCATGATAATGTAGAGAGGAAAATTACAGGTAAATAAAGACTGACGAGGAGTAGAGAATATGAAATACATGTTTGCATCAGATGTGCATGGTTCGGCATATTACTGCCGTAAGATGCTGGAAGCATATGATAAGGAAGGGGCGGAGAGACTGGTGCTCCTTGGTGACCTTCTGTACCATGGTCCCAGAAATGATCTTCCGAAGGAATACGCACCAAAGGAAGTGATCCGCCTCTTAAATGAGAGAAGAGATATAATCTACGCAGTAAGAGGAAACTGTGAAGCAGAAGTAGACCAGATGGTTCTGAATTTTCCGGTAATGGCAGATTACTGTATCCTTGTCATTGACGGGAAGACATTTTATGCTACTCATGGACATGTATATAATAAAGATAATCTGCCGCCTATGGTGGATGGTGATATCCTGATCCACGGACATACCCATGTGCTGAAAGCAGAGAACATGGGAAATTACATTCTTCTCAATCCTGGCTCCGTGTCCATACCGAAGGAAGGCAATCCGCCTACTTATGCGGTTCTGGAGAATGGTATCTTTACGATCAAGGATTTTGAGGGAAATACAGTACGGGAGCTTACATTATGAATCTGTGGGAATTAACTGCGCCCTGTCATTTCGGAACAGAGGCGGTTTTAAAAAGAGAGATCCTGGATCTGGGTTATGATGTGACCAGAGTTGAGGATGGAAGGGTTACGTTCCAGGCAGATGCACAGGGAGTGGCAGATGCCAATATGTTTCTGCGCACCACAGAGCGTGTGCTTCTGAAAGTGGGAGAGGTGAAAGCAGAGACTTTTGACGAACTTTTTGAGAAGACCAAATCCCTTCCCTGGGAAAATTACATACCTAAGAATGGCAGGTTCTGGGTGGCAAAGGCAAACTCCATCAAAAGCAAGCTTTTCAGTCCTTCTGATATCCAGTCCATTATGAAAAAGGCTATTGTGGAGCGGCTTAAGGGGATTTATGGCATTTCTTGGTTCCCGGAGGACGGACCGGAGTTTCCTATCCGTGTAGCATTTATGAAGGATGTGGCGCTGATCGGCATTGACACTTCCGGTGTTTCCCTTCATAAGAGGGGATACCGCCAGATGACAGTAAAAGCCCCGATCACAGAGACTCTGGCAAGCGCTCTTCTCATGCTTACACCATGGAAAAAAGACAGGATACTGGTAGATCCTTTCTGCGGAAGCGGTACTTTTCCCATTGAGGCTGCCATGATGGCTGCGGATATGGCACCTGGAATGAACCGGAGTTTCCTGGCAGAGAGCTGGGAACATCTGATCCCGAAGACATGCTGGGAGGATGCAAGAGAAGAGGCAGAGGATCGCATGAACCCTGATATTGAGACAGATATCCAGGGATTTGACATTGATGCCGGAGCTATTAAAGCAGCCCGTGCCAATGCAAAGATGGCAGGTGTGGAGAAACTGATACATTTTCAGCAGAGACCTGTCAGTGAGCTGCGTCATTCCAAACCATTTGGATTTATTGTCACCAACCCGCCCTATGGAGAGAGGATTGAGGAAAAATCCAACCTTCCTGCACTTTACAGAGAGATCGGGGAGAGCTATAAACGTCTGGATCGCTGGTCCATGTATCTGATCACAGCCTATGACAAGGCAGAAAATGACATCGGACGTAAGGCTGACAAGAACCGTAAGATCTACAATGGAATGATGAAGACCTACTATTATCAGTTCCTGGGCCCACGCCCGCCGAAGAAAGGAAGCATCTGAATATGAAAAGAGTTATTTTTGCCACCGGAAATGAGGGAAAGATGAAGGAGATCCGCAGGATCCTGGCAGATCCGGAACTGGAGATCCTTTCCCTTAAGGATGCAGGTATCCATGCAGATATCGATGAGAATGGGAAAAGCTTCGAGGAAAATGCCATGATCAAAGCAGAGACCATCTGCAAAATGACAGGAGAGATCGTTCTTGCTGATGATTCCGGACTGGAGATCGATTATCTCAATGGCGAACCGGGGATCTATTCTGCCAGATATATGGGAGAGGATACCTCCTACCATATCAAAAATGCCAGCCTGGTGGAGCGGCTTGCGGGAGTTCCGGATGAGAAACGTACAGCAAGGTTTGTCTGTGCCATTGCAGCAGCTTTTCCGGATGGAAGAAGAGCGACAGTCCGCGGCACTATGGAAGGTATCATCGGATATGAGGAAAAAGGGGAAAATGGTTTCGGCTATGACCCTATCTTTTATCTTCCGGAGTACGGGTGCACCTCAGCAGAACTTTCCATGGAAGAAAAGAACAAGATCAGCCACAGAGGAAAGGCTCTCCGCATGATAAAAGGTGAGCTTGTATGAAAATCCTTGTTGTAAGCGACACTCATGGAAGAGATGAAAACCTGGAAAGTGCTGTGATGCGGGAAGCGCCTTTTGATATGCTGGTGCATTGCGGAGATGTGGAGGGCAGAGAGATTTATATAGAAGCTCTTGTGGAATGTCCGTGCTGCATTGTGGCAGGCAACAATGACTTTTTTTCAGATCTTCCCAGGGAAGAGGTGGTGGAGTTTGAGGGAAACAAGGCTCTTGTGACCCATGGACATTACTATGGGGTTTCCATGGAACCTGACCAGCTTGCAAAGGCCGCAAAGGAAAGGGGCTGTAATATGGCCATGTTCGGCCATATCCACGTGCCTGTTCTGGAGGAAGTGGATGGAGTTCTGATGCTGAATCCGGGAAGTCTTTCATTTCCACGTCAGAAGGGAAGAAGGCCAAGCTATGCGGTGATCCGGACAGATGGCCATGGAAAGATGGATACGGAGATCCGGTATCTTTGATATTACAGCAGCAAAAGACCTATGGTATTAACACAAAAACACCTGACATGATGATCCTGCAAACTGTTTCCGGAAAATATGGATTCCGAAATGTTTTTGCAGGGGGATATCATGCCAGGTGTTTTATGCATTTGCCGGGCCGGAAAACTATTTGTCGTCTCCTGTAAGACGGAGAACATCACGGATCTCGTCCACATTCATATCCAGGATCACAGCAAGCTCATCAATGGAGAATTTTGTGGAGTCATCGTCATCGGTAAGCTCTTTTACTGCAGATTCCAGATTTTCCACCTTGGATACCAGATAGTCATCCTGGAATTTCTGCTGAGTCTGCTCTTCAATGGCGTGAAGGATGCCGCTTCGGATCCTGCCGCGGAGCCATTTATCATTCTTTGGCTGTCCGGTTTCTTCTCTGAGAGCAGCCATAAGCGCCAGATTCGCCTCCTGGATCAGATCGGCAAGGAAAATCTCCTCACAGTTCAGTTCGGCAGCCATCTGAGCGGATACGGCCATATAGAACTGTGTAAGGACACCTTCTGCCTTTGTATCGCCATCTGAGAGTGCTTTGAAAAGTGCACAAAGGTCGGAATCATCCAGCCCTTCCGGGGAAAAACTTCCCATATAATCTGTAAGATAAGCCTGCTCCTCGGGAGTGATGGCGGCACGTGTACCCGGAAGCTCTTCAGGCTGGGCAGCTTCTGTTTCTTCTGATGAAGAGGAAACAGGAGTCTCGGCTCCTTCGATGGTGATTCCCTTAAGGCGGAGGTACTGAAGAATCCTGAGAAGCTGGGCTGTGTCCAGGTCGGATTCATCGAAATGGTCACGGATCTGCTGCTGGGTAAGAGATTTATTATTCTGTTCTGCAAGAGTGCAGATATCATTTAATTTCTGCTGAAAAATTTTTATATCCATAAAAATGTCTCCTTATATAGTATTTCCGAAATACAGGCAGGTCAGGGCCAAGGGGCGCGGATGATCTTGTGCAAAAGTCCCGGAAAGCCTGTAGTTACCGGCTTTTCTAATCATATCATAAGGCGGGCAGATTGCCAAGAACAGGCCCGAAATCGACACGAAAAACGTGAAAAAAAGTTTTTTTAAAAAAATTCAAAAAAGGTGTTGACATTTGGAAAACCCTATAATATAATATCACTTGTCGTCAGGCAAGAGACGAAAACGAAACACAAAAAACTT
>Ga0129312_1002046_pt1 | contig 10608 bp, 8 predicted proteins | sample O827metagenome_FD_94434 | JGI IMG/M metagenome (GOLD analysis project Ga0129312, IMG submission 94434) | Orangutan group fecal microbial communities from Wisconsin, USA - O827 metagenome | ecosystem: Host-associated > Mammals > Digestive system > Large intestine > Fecal | place: USA: Wisconsin... | reverse complement strand
TGACCTTGCTGACGCCATGAAGGGATACCGCAAGAAGAACTTCCCGTTTCTTCCTGCAGACCAGATCCCGGCATTCAACAAAGCACTGGCAACATTTTCAGGAAGTATCGTATCGCTCATTGCGACCAAAATTTTACGCTACACAGCCCTAAGAACGAAAGAGCTTCGTTCCATGCTATGGAAGAACGTCGATTTTGAAAACAGGATTATCACCATCGACGCCAGTGTGATGAAAGGACGCAAAATTCATGTGGTTCCTATGTCAGACCAGGTAGTTGAACTTCTCACTACGCTAAGCTCCATCACCAAACCAGTCTCAGAGTTTGTTTTTGCCGGGCGCAACGATAAGAAGAAGCCAATCTGCGAGAACGCGGTACTGCTTGTGATCAAACAAATCGGCTATGAGGGTCTGGAAAGCGGTCACGGATTCAGGCATGAATTCAGCACGATTATGAACGAGCACGAATGGCCTGCTGACGCTATTGAAGTGCAACTGGCACATGCAAACGGCGGATCTGTGCGTGGGATTTACAACCATGCTCAGTATCTCGATAAGCGCAGAGAAATGATGCAGTGGTGGGCAGACTGGCTTGATGAAAAGGTGGAGTGATTTTTTGCTGCATTCGCTCTATAATGCACAACAATGTCATGTTGTTAATGCTGGTATTAGTTATCTTAACCAGTTTATTATTGGTTATTTTCGTGTTTGTAAACTTAACTGTGTGTTGCCCAACAAGATTCTCGCTAGGCAACATATGTTTTTACGAGGTTACTATGAACGAGTCATATTTAAACATCCTAGCTCTTGGCGATTATATCGTGGCCACAATATTCCTTGTCTTCTTTTTCCTCATGATAGCGATTCCATCTTTTATATACAAAATTGGGAAATCTATTATCAGAAATATAAAAAGAAGAGAGAAATAAAATTATAGACGCCCAAAGGATTGGGAATGATAGATCCGGTATTGAAACAATCATTGCTGACATTAATGTATAAAAAAAGATCTTCCAGTATGCTGGAGATCTTTTTAGGATATTTAAAACACACCAAGAAATCATACAAAAGCCAAAAACACCAGTTGACGCAATAAGATTTAAGGCAAAGCCTCCACCTCTTGTAATACCAAGACCAATACCTAGACCATACGTAGATACAATTGATTCAATCATTATCTTTGCTTCAGCGAATCTGACACTTCCTGAATCTGAATCAACTTTACCGGTTACAAAACCAGACACCATGCCAGATATTGCATCAAAAGCATCAGACGCCATTGCTATAACAAAAATTGCCATACTAATAACAATGGTGGAAAGTAGTATCTTTTTGCTTTTAATATTATAAGCATAAAATAATATCCCTCCACTTACGAATGCAATAAACCCAGTACCGGAAAAATTAAGAAGTAAAGCAATACCAATTATTGCAGAAGAAATATACTTTCTGTTAAATATAGACAACCAGAAAGAAGCACCAAGAAACGCACCACAATATGAAGGTTCTGAAAACCCACCCTGCAGCCTAAAGTTACCATTCGCATCAGCAAACAGCGCTTGTTTGTATCCCGCGTTATTAAATACTAGCTCTCGCAAGACATCATATGTCCCAGTCAACTTCATAGCCATCTCTAAAAAACCAAAAACAGATACTATGATCGCTGAATTAATGGCAATGTTTATTGCATCATTATTTGAAATATTTTTACCATCAGACATGACAGCTATTGCTGTTAATATATTTAACAGTATAACAGCCAAATATATAAAAGACTGTACTGAAATGCTGACCCTCGCCCCGCCGTCTATTGCAGAGTTATCATTGTTTATTACGATGGTGTCATAAAAAATACCAGGAGATATTATTGATATCAGAGCTGAATATATAAAAAAAACAACCATTAGCAGTGATATCTTTCTAACAAGACCGGTTGACAATCTATTAAATATGCTTCCAGAGTACCTAAATAGAACCAATAGTTCAGTCACAAGAAATAAAGATATCCCCTTGTCAGAAAAATTAGCAAAGCTTGTTGCCTGAAATGTTGCCGATACAAAAATAGCCATAACAGCATATTTTTTACCTGCTGCTATGGCAACAATACTTATTAATAGCCAAATAATACCAAAAGTAGTCATACCCAACATCCGAAGAAAGATTTACTTGATCTTACCCTTTCTTCTATAATAATGGAATATGATTGCGCTACACAGATGTTAGTTCACCCCTTACTGTTCCAATCAGGTATAGATCTACTGTCAGTGCACCAGTGGCCACTGCAGCCTTCGACAAGTTCACTCTGATGACGCACCCTGATTGACTTCTACCATACGCCCTTGATGTGTACATCGTGTCATCACTTTGCCCAGAAATACTAACCGATGTTATTTCTGTCTTGACATTAGGTGCCGATAGAAATCCTGAGTAAGGATATGTAACTAAGATGTTCGCAAATGTTGCTCCTTGTTGAACAGTGACACTAACTGAATGTCTAACAATAGTATTGAGTTCCCCCATACTTGAAACCAACGAACTCTCCGGCGTTAGATTGGTCATTAAGTTTAGGTTACCTAAATTCCTTGTACTTTGGATTAAACTTATACGGTTGCCAGTTCCTTCATCAAGGTTATTAGCGCTGCCTGTTAACGCGCAATTACTAAACATTATCCGGTTTTGCTTACTCTCAGAAACTGCGCGAACAGGTCGGTATATATAATTGGGCGTCATTTGCACCTTAATATTAGAAAGCGAGACTTGATGATTGCTTGCCGCGGATCCTAAGTACACTAATTGCCCGTTAGAATCTCCGAATTTCTCGTCGAATACAAACTGACAGTTTGAAATTTGAACCCCAAACGCACCTGTCGGGCAGTTTATGTAGACAGGTGTTTGCGTTGCATCGAATGCGCATTGAGATAAATTGACGCTGCACCCATGAGTCCCTCCGGTAGCGCCAACAGCGCCCAGCACGACAGGATACGGGATACCATAAGTAAGAATGTCGTGAATCGTGCATCCATCCGCGCGTTCAACAAGAAATCCCACGCAAGATGTATAGCTCGCCGGTAGTGCACGAGATGAAATATCAACACCGTACTTTGCTCTGTACGCACTGACGACATTGGCGTTTATATGAATAGTTTGGTATCGAAGTAAGTCTGTGCTAATTCCAAGCCTAAACGATGGCCCATAAGGTGTAGGTGTAACAGCGACTCGACTAACATCGTCGTACTCACCAGTCGCGTTATCCGCATAAGAACCAGAGTAAAACTTACTCACACCGCAGGCGCTTATCCCTTTGACTACGCAACCTTTCGTATTTACACCATCTGCCCCACCGGTTCCTGGTGACTTTTTAAACAGGATTCCGACGTTAACCATGGCAGATAGCGCCGCATATGTTTGTTGAGCATAGTAGACGCCAAAGTCTTCAAGCGAGTTTCCGCCGCGTAGAATAAAAATGACATCAGAGGCTGAAGGTGTCTTGTTAATATAAACAATACTCAAACCATCGACAGAAGGGTTTTGCATAGCATCGCGAGCACCTCTCAGACTAACTCCCTGATGCATAACGTAACCGCCTCCGGTAACCGCGTATTCACGACCGTCCATATCTATAACTGTTGTGTTTTTGGCGTTTAATTTTGCGCTATCAAAAGCCCATTGCCAGTCCACTACGTCAAGAATATCGCTCACACCCTTGTAGGTAATAAAGTCTGTTAAGTTTAATTTGTATCCCGGGCGAATTGGATACCACGGTGCTGATGGGATAGATGGCAGATTTCCGCTACCACCGGTGTAGATTTTATTATTATACCACCACCAATTATCAACATTAGATAACGCCCCCTCCTGCCATACACCGCCTAACGAGAAATCAAGACCGTAAGAAGTAGCTATCTGACTTAATGATAATGTTGCTCCTCTGTCAGAAGCTAATTCTTGCCTTAATTGGTCAGGGCCATACTTCAGGACATTAGGAAAATAGAACTGCTGAGAACCGTACGCATCATAAACAGCCATAGAATGGCCCTGTATAGTAACGAATTTGGCAATCTGTCCGTTGTATACCGGATATCCAGCAGCGTTAATGATGATTGGTTGCGAAACAGGAACATGAGAACCATCTTCGTTCTCCACATAAACCTGAATCTGGTTTTCTGGATTTACAGGGTCAGTGTCAATTTTACCTATATAAATTTTGCCATTGGCTACGGCTTTAAAAGAACGAGCCATAGTGAAGAGTTGCGAAGGCATGCTTACCACAACATTTGCGGTGATATCTGACATTTCATTACTCCAGATACAAGGAATCGCCGCAGCGTAGCTACGGTGAATTTTTGGCATAAAAAAACCCAGCCGAAGCTGGGTCGTTGCGTTGGTTATCTGTCAGTAGTTATGTACTGGCTGAAGGATTTGTACAAAAAACCACCTGACGGTGGGTTTCATAATTAGATTTCTGGTTTCATTCTTCCAAAAACCTTTTCTATTCCTTTTTCGTATTCTTCTCTTGTCTCACTCATCGCTGCGACCCCAAGAAGCTTACCGATATGCTGACGCAAAGCCTTGACACCAATTTCAGAAAGGAACAGATGCAACTTATCAGATTGTTTTCCGTTCTCGTCTCGGCTGGCTCGAATCTGTTCAAGGATTTTACCTTTACTCTTTGCTAGCGGGGTGTATATCTGCATGTTGGTTAGCTGCCCAAAACGAATAGGCCGTCCTTTCTCTGGCCTATTCAGGCCGTACAGTCGATACCACTCCTCGTATAGCTCATCTGGAAATTCCTTTTCATATTGACGAGCCTCTTCACGAACAAACGCTTTGAACTCGTCAATGACAGCCTGAACTTCTGGACGATAACCAGCAAGCGCATACGCAACCCCCTTAATTCCCGCCTTAGCGGAGGCATTAATAAGTCTCTGTGCTGCGGCGGCTGCCTTTAACCGTGATTGTGGTAGATCGTCATTATCTTTGGCTTCTATTAGTGCCCTACCAATATCAACAATTGCTGTAATGTCATAACCTAACGCTTGATGAACGGTTTTAGACTTCGAAGTAAGTTGAAATTTATAGGGATTTTCCATTTTTCGCTGCAATTCTAGATCTCGGTATTTGCTCATATACTGAGCGCCAAGCAGTTGATCTAAATCCCTGGCATGTTCACCAATCCCTAGCAACTGAGATAATCCAGTTTTCGTAACAACGACAGTTTTCGACTCGTCATCCAGTACATAACATTCAGCATCAATGCCAAAATCATCTAAAAAGTTACCACGATGAGTTGCCCTGAGAATCTTACTTTTCCATCTTGCAGCCGCTGCTTTCTTTGCTATTTCAGAACGCTGCTCTTTAGTCAGCGACTTTGCGCGAGCGATACCGCCCTTAGCTTTCCCTTCACTACTTTTCTTTTCTGTCATAATGCAAGCACCTTGTTGTGATATATGCTTGCATTATATACACTGTACACACATACAAGCAAGCATAAAACTAAAACAAAATGCTTGCATTGCAATCACGCCACTCCAACCACACGGTATCATCTGGTATCCTGTTCAAAACTAAGGAGGTTGGTGTGCTTGAATGGTTTCTGTTGGCTGCATTAGTCGTTTCTGGTTTGGGGCATGAGTATCGAATGCACTCTCTAACAAAAAAAATAGGAATTCTAGAAAACGAATATTGTGCTCTCAAATCCTCACTGGAACGTGAGCAAGGGGACTTAAAAATCTCTCTGTCTAGCATTGAGCGTTCTATAGAGAGCTTAGAGGATAAGGTTGATCGTATAAAGAATGAGGATATTCATGATATTAAGGACGACATATCCTTCTTAAAATCTTGGTTGAAAAATGTTGGGAAAATTGCCACATCAACACGAGATAAGCTCAATCCATCCATGGATGACTAATTACTCCTGTGCCATTCCGCTTAGCGATGCCACAATTCCAGCCCTTGCTAAACGCTGGAACTCTTCGTTTCCTAGTGCCTCGCGTATTGCTTTTACGGCGGCCTTATTTGCCATAAATCTGCGTTCCGCCGCCGCTAATGCTTCTTTGCTTCCGCCTGCTCTTACTGCTTTAGTTGCTTCCTGAACTGCTTTCTCTATCGCATACCGACCACTACGTGTGGTGGCAATTTTAGATACAGCGCCTTTTAACCCAGCGCCAACTAAAGCACCTGCGGCAGCGCCTGCAATGCCTCCTCCAGCGCCACCAACAATGGCACCTGATGTTGAATTGGCAATTGCATTTAACACTGTTGATGTGACGTTGGATAAACCAGCATCCAGATCGCGTAGTACATTGGCAGTTCTACCTGTTCTTTCAATATACTGCTGAGGTTTCACTGCTGCTCTTGCAAGAGTGCCATATGCATCAGCAATTCTTCCAAGCTCTGAGGAATATCGGCTAATGGCTTTTACATTTTGTGGAGTCAGTATCTCTGCGATATGGTTAATTCCTGCTGCATCAGCTTTGCCACCACGTACACCATGCGAGATAGCATCTTGCAACATTGATGATATAGCAGGAACACGCTCTGATTCTGGCAGCGCGCGGATCATAGAATGGAATCCAGCAGGACCATTAAGACCTTTAGCTGACGATGATTGAAGGGATTTTACTCCATTCGTAATCAGTGCATCTGTTGCCAAATCACGCCCGAAAACAGACTCTGCACTCTCTTGTGCTGATAACCTCGCTTTAGACAGATCATTAGCTTTCTGCCAGTCATCAAGAAATCCGCCGTTTTCCGCCATTGTGCGCATATCATCAGTAATTGCCCGGCGTATTTCCCCTGCTCTCCTTGCCGCATTTGCCTCTCCGCTACGCTTATATTTTTGCTCCGCATCAGCAAATTTCGCTCTCCATGCTTTCATGCCATCAAATGTTACTCCACCTTGATTGTTTGCCTGAACAAACTGTTTCATTTCAGGAGTAAGCGGTATGCCAGCAGATCGCTCTGCCTGAATAACGGCATTACCATTTAGCATTCTTGCTTTTTGATTTGGCATTGTTGACCGCACGTCATCCCATGCCGCGCGCTCGGCATCCTTCATCTGATCAAGATTTTGAAGAATCCTTTGTTTTATAGCCGCACTTTTTTCTGATGCCGTTCCAGATGCGGCCCCAAATTCATCAAGGTTTCGACTTAACTTTGATGATATTTCGTTAAATGCTGCCTGATGGGCGTCCTGAACAATTCCTGGTGTTGATGCCAATGCGCCTTCGGCTTGTGCAATTCCACGACTTCCAGATCGCATTCCTGGTGTTAATGCGTTTATATCAATTCCAGCAGACTCAGCCGCTTTTGCTACATCTTCGGACACATTAGCGGCCTGACTGGCAATTGACTGACGCCCAGCACCTGACTTTGCCATCCTGGAAACATCATTAGCAGAATTCAGTGCTGCACCACCAAGAGCCTGTGAAACCCTTGGCGCAATAACGCGCCCGACACCTGAAAGAACGCCTTGAGCACCAATATTGATACCACCGTTAATGGCAGCATTTTGTGCAAAGTCGCCCTCCTGATTTGCAGCATCAGCAAGTGAACCTGCTATCATGTTTCCTGCGGAACCGATATCTCCAGCGAGCTTTGCTGGCGCTCCAGCAGCTTTTGCCGCTGTGCCAATTGGCAGGAGATACCCACCAAATGTTTCACCGGCTTGCGCCCAACGGTCTGTCGGTCGATCGACAGGGCGATAAACATCATCCAAAACCTTGGGGCCACCAAGCCCCTGGCTGATTGCATTAATCAGACTTGCGCCACCCTGCAATACGTCAAATGGTATGTTTACCAGACCACGACCAGCCTGTTCTGCAATTTGCCCTGCACTTTGACCACCTGTGAGCCAATCACCAGCTTGTTGCATCAATGATGGTTCTTCTTTCTGCTGCTGAGGCGGAGGGTATGCTGCATAAAACTGATCTCTTGCTTCAGCCCATTTGTCACCAGCCTTAGGGGCAACAACCTCATCAAAATATTGCGCTTGAGCCTGTGCTTTCTGTTCTTCAGTTAACGCCTGATACTGTGGAGAGGCGATAACATCTTTCCATGCTTTAGCCATTAATCACCCCATAAAGACGAGAAACCGGACTTATTGCTGTCGCTTCCTGATTTTCGCTCACTAACATATGTGTCATAACCTGATGAACTATATCCCATTGATTCAGCCTCCCTTGCTGCAACCTTTTGAAATACAGAATATTGAGATCGTATTTCAGATAACTGTTTTCTGACGACCTCTTCAGGCTGTGTTATATCGAGTTTCGCGATCAGGTTTTCCAGTTTTTGGCCTTCAGCATTGGAGAGGCTACCCATACCTCGCATAGTCTGCACGTTCTGGACAAACGCACCCGACTTTAATTCTTCTATCGCATTACGGTTTGCAAGCCCTTCAGCACTTGTGAAGCCATCTATATTTCTTCCTTCGAAGCGACCAATACCTTCAAGCTCCTTCTTACCAAGCAAAGAATCAATTTTCTCTATCCCTCGCTCACCAGTAATCAACGCATTGTTGTAATTATTGTTGCCATCAAGCCATCTCTTAGCCTGAGACATTCTGGCTGACGTTGCAGCTTTACCGGTTAGCGGATCAATTCCCGTCGCTGCTATCTGTGAGTTAAGAGACAAAACATCCATATCCTGAAGTTGTCCTGCTCTTTCAAGGGCCGCCTGTGACTGCTTAAACACATACTTGTCGTGATTCAGTCTTGCCATTTGAGCCTTATAGGAAAGATCCTGCCCCCTAATAGCCCTCGCATTCGTCATGTCATTATTACGAATGGTTTCGTTAATTCTTTGCTGCTCCTGCTGGCGACCAACCATCTTATCCTGAACAGCAAACGCCTTTTCTGGTCCAAGCGCACCGAGAGACATAGTAGTCAGCATGTGTGATAGCTGCTCTGGATTCTGGATACCTGTCTGAATCATCCAGTCAGCATTCGCCCCCACGCGATTTAACCTGTCCTTGTTGTCAGTAATGAATTTACTGTAGGCTTCCGGTCCCTGAGAAAGAGCGACGTTAGCCCTCATGGCTAAATCGCCCATATCGTTGCGTTGCTGCTCATTAAGACCGGAAAACGCCTGTTGTGCCTGTGCAACAAACGCTGGATTTTCCTGGGCAAACTTAAATAGTCCCGATGGATCACCAGAAGCCCATGCATCAGCGTGAACCTTATTGAACGCACTAATAGCTTTCTGTTGCTGTTCCTGATTGTAAATATCAGCAACTCCAGCCAGACCACGTAACGCGGTCAGACCAACGTTATTTGCACCTGAGCGAGCCAGTTCATTGTTTTCGCGGATCAGACCAAGCGTTGCGTTAATGTCGCTTGCCTTTGGCGCATTCTCATTTTGCGCACCGATGCCAGCAAGAAACCCACCAGAATTAATACCCTGTTGCCACGTAGCCATTGATTAACCCTTAAAACAGTGAACCAAGCAGACCAAGACCAGCACCAATACCAGCACCCCACGGAGTTGATAGCTCGAGAGCACTGGCTATGCCACCACCCAAAAGCGCACCGGATGCAGCACCACTAACACCCTGCTGCAATGCTGACGGTCGGTTGGCGTTTGCCGCCGCCAGCGCCGCGCTTTGCTGTGAAATCTGACTCATGTTGTTGGCATATGTTTGCCCGGCGTTTGCCTGTCCCTGAAGAGCGCCAAGACCGATATTTGCCAAGTTGTTGTAATTGTTCATTTGTCCAGATAGCCATTGCTGACCAAGCGTTGGTGCGATTGTTGCTAACTGATTACTGGTTGCGGTGGAACCCAATCCACCTGTTGCCTCCGCTGCAGCCAGACTCTGATAGCGAGCCTGACCAGCAAGATCTTTGTACTGCTGAGAGTTGTAATACTGGTTTAGCGCCTTACCTTGCCCCTCCAGAGACGATAAGTTCTCGAGGCTGCCGAGATACTTATCAGCCAGAGGAGTAAACGGCTTCAGGTTGTTCATGATGGTGTTGAACTGCTTATTTTGCAGGTCTGCTGCATACTTCTGAGCTTCTGCGGCATACTTTGCGCTTTTATCAGAGCTGCCACCTTTCCCGCCTTTTTCAGGGCAATAAGGTTCCTCGCCGCGCAGTTTTCTGCCCAGCTTAAATGCATATAACATGGCTATCTCCCGTGATTCAGGAAGTCGATTAGTTCTTCGCGTGTGGCGCTGTAAAAAGTTACGTCATCCACGCCTTTAAAGTATTTCTTGATGGTTCCGACACGCTTAAGGCCAATCATTGCGCAGTAAATCTGCCCGTGGCGGAATTTGCGTGCGGCGAACGATGTGACGCACTGAACGGTGGTGTTAGTCAGAATGTATCGCCAGAACGCCAGCCCGATTTCCTTGCTGAAGCCGCGAATCTCTGGCAGGTACATGGCGTGGCAATCGAATGTCAGCGGCTGAATCTCCTGATAGTAAACAATGCCGCCAAACTGACCGTGCACGTTCACCTCAAAGTAACGGCATTCAGGCTTGTAGTCGTATACATCACCGTTGTTGCTTCCGGCAATAATGTCAGGGTGATTTCCGACTGCTTCGATCAGGTCGATGTTTCGCGTTGGTTTGAACTGAATCATTACTGCTCCGCGATTATCTTGATGGTTGTGGC
>Ga0129312_1002044_pt1 | contig 10616 bp, 10 predicted proteins | sample O827metagenome_FD_94434 | JGI IMG/M metagenome (GOLD analysis project Ga0129312, IMG submission 94434) | Orangutan group fecal microbial communities from Wisconsin, USA - O827 metagenome | ecosystem: Host-associated > Mammals > Digestive system > Large intestine > Fecal | place: USA: Wisconsin... | reverse complement strand
GGCGGGCCTGGCAGTGGGCTTCTGGGAAAACAAGGAGGCAGTGCTGGAGAGCCGTGTTGTAGATAAGATATTCCGTCCGCAGATCGAGGAGGAAGAACGCCAGAAGAGAGTAAAAGGCTGGAGAGCCGCTGTAGGCTGCTCCCGTGACTGGATCAAAAAAATCCAGTAAAAAGATCAGAAAATAAAAATGCACAGACCGGAAATCCCGGGATCTGTGCATTTTTTGCAAAGTGGATATTTACGCACTGCGTCGGAGAGGAATTATGTCGCTGAAGCGACCCGCCGCAGGCGGAGAATCCTGCAAGCAGGATTCTTTTTCATACCCGGGCAACCTCAAAGGAGCTGCCCCGGGTAAATTACAGTTATGGTTTTTTCAGTAATTTCACTGAAGAACGCTCTCTGAAATTCACCGGAACCATCCGGATATCAGGAAAATCCTCAAAATCTCCCAGGATACGCCGGTACAAAATAGTTGCTGCGATATGTCCTATGCTGGTAAGATCCTGTGCCACGCAGGTGATCGGAGTGTGCATGCTGCGGAATAACGGATCATCGTCAAATACAACAACGGAAAGATCTTCCGGGATATCAACACCTGAGGTGCTGGCTTCCACAAGACTTCCCAGGGCTACCAGATAGTTTGTAATGAAAATTGCGCTGGGCCTGTTCTCCATATGCAGGATGTTACGCAGTAATTTGCGGCCTGTGTTGATGACTTCTTCGGAGTGATCGAAACGAAACGGCGAGGTTTTCAGGAAAAAATCATTCCTGCTTTCGGGAAAGATCTCTGTAAAGCCCCGGATACGCTGTTCTACAGTGTAGGAGTTCTCGGCTTTGCCCAGAATACAAATGTCTGTATGTCCCCTGCTCTGAAGATACTCGGCAAGAAGCCGACTGCCCTGAACATTGTCGGAAAGAACAACATCTACAGGATAGTGCTCCAGATGAGCCGGAATCTGGTCAAGGATGACCACCGGGATTCCGGCCTCCTGAAGTGTACAGTAACACTGGTCATATCTGTCAAATGGAAGCAGAACAACCCCGTCTACATGCTGGGAGATCAGATCCTGTACAACACTTTGCTCGATCTTGGGGTCACAGACAAAGGCACTGGTGATCACCGTATAATCATATTGCATAAAAAACTGTGAAACCGCACTGAGCACAGGTCCCCAGAAATAGTTTGCCAGGTTGGAGATAAGGATCGCAACGGTCCTGGTCTTCTTGGCGCGGAGTGTACGTGCCGTACGGCTGGGGATATAGTTCAGCCTTTCAATGGCTTCCTCAATAAGGATACGGTTCTCCTCGGTTATTCTTTTGTTATTCAGATATTTTGAGATGGTTGCCACAGAAAGCCCTGTTTCCCTGGCAATGTCTTTGATCGTGGCCCTCATAGCAGGATTAAAGAGTGGTCAGGTCGATCCTGTAATCGTCAGAACCCTGTCCGTCTACTGTGTAATAAGCAGCTCTTTCTTCAGCATTAACATAAACCTGGATGTCTTTGCCTTTGAGCTCTTTGGTTTCGAGGTCTTTTTTTACTGCTGCTTCAAGAGTGTCCATAGAAAATGATGTCTCAAAAATTTCAAGTGTAATACCGCTGATCTTAGGACCGGCCACTGTTTTCTTAACTTCCTCCACAACTTCAGGTGCTTTGGCAGCAACTGTATCAGTTACTTTTTTGACAGCCTGAACAGTTTTCTCTGCTGCCGGTGAAGTTTCGATTTTTTCTACTGTATTTTTGACAGTGGATCTGGCTTTTGTAGTTGCAGTTTTAAGATTGTTTGTTACTTTGCTTTTTTTGTTCATGTATAGAACACTCCTTTCAGTATATACCTACACACAGTAGCACGATTTTGGTGGAAAGTCAATTGGGGTTGTTGCAAAGGAGAAGGGTGTGCTATAATCTAAAAAAGTAAATCTGTATTAAAGGCAGAGCGAAATGACAGAAAATTCAACCAGATCAGGGAAGCCTCCTGCAGATTGCGAATATCGGATTGGATTGACTTCATCTGAGGAGAAAATAATGAAAAAAAGGTAAGGTGAAAATATGGCGGCTACGATTAAAGACGTGGCCAGGGAGACAAATCTGGCAATTTCTACAATTTCAAAATATATGAACGGAGGAACGGTGCGTAAGAGAAACCGGATCCTCATTGAAGATGCGATCAAAAGGCTTGGTTATGTTCCCAGCAGTGCAGCCAGGGGACTCAGAACTTCCAGATCTTATATGATCGGTGTTATGGGTGGATGCATTAACAATCCCCATACAGCTTCGATCCTGGGAGAGGTGGAGACGAAGCTGAGGAAAGAGGGATATTCCCTGAACTATGTAAGTCCAGGCTGGAGCGATGCCAAAGCAGATGAACTGGTGCGGTATCTGGTGGACCGTGGCGTGGATGGACTTCTGATCACTCCGGAGAATTATGATCTGGAGTTCCTGAGATACGTTGGGGAAAAGCAGATCCCTGTAGTTATGCTGGAGAGCGGCAGTGGCAGGGAAAATGTAGACTGTGTGATGGTGGACTGCTGTGGAGGCGCATATCTGGCAACAGAATATCTGATCAAGGCAGGACACAGACGGATCGCCATGCTGGAAGGACCGGAGAAACGTAAGGCTACAGCCAGAGAGCGTTTCCGGGGATTTATGAGAGCTATGGAGGATTATGATTATCCGGTATACAGTGAATATCTTATTGAGGGGGAGTTTAGTTATAAGGACGGATATGAGGGAATCTGCAGGTTATGGGAGCTGGAACAGAAACCTACGGCGGTTTTTATAGCCAATTATGATCTGTGCCTTGGTGCCATGGCGGCGATCCATAACCTGGGAATCAGGATTCCGGAGGAACTTTCAGTTGTTTCGTTTGATGATTTTGAACTGTCAGTCATGGTACGGCCCAAGCTGACCACGGTTGCGCAGCCGCTGGAAAAACTGGCAGATACCGCATGCAGCCTGATCAACAAAAGGATACAGGGAGATTATTCCGGATATCCGGAGAAGATCCGGCTGAAGCCCAGGCTGATCTGCCGGGATTCTGTAAAAAAGATCCGGTGATCACTGTGGAAAAAGTGAGCAGATAAGGAGTATCAGTGTTGAAAAATATTCAGGAAGACATAAAATCAGGACAGTTCAGGCAGGTTTATCTTCTTTATGGGGAAGAAGCTTATCTGAAACAGCAGTACAAGTATAATCTGGTAAAAGCATTGAACCCGGATGAGGATACTATGAATTTCAGCCGTTTTGAGGGAAAGGGCCTCAATGTGAAGGAACTGATCGATCTTTTTGAGACAATGCCTTTTTTTGCGGACCGGCGAGTGGTTCTGCTGGAGGATACGGGATTTTTCAAAAATAAGTGCGATGAGCTGGCAGATTATATGAAGGCTTTGCCGGAATATCTTTATCTTATATTCTGTGAGTCTGAGGTGGACAAGAGAAGCCGTATGTACAAGGCTGTGAAGGCCTGCGGAAGCATCGGGGAATTTGCAGAGCAGGATGAAAAGACGCTGGTGCGCTGGGCTGCGGGAATTCTTGGAAAGAACGGAAGAAAGATCACCCAGAGAGATGTGGAGCTTCTTCTTGCCATGACCGGGACTGATATGGGGAATCTGAGAATGGAACTGGAAAAACTGATCTGCTATACAGAGGGCAGGGATGTTGTGAACGGAGAGGATATCCGTGCAATTTGCACAACCCGGACTACAAATAAGATTTTTGATATGGTGCGTGCTGTTACAGAAAAAAATCAGAAACGTGCACTGGACCTTTATTATGACCTTCTGACACTTAAGGAACCGCCTATGCGTATCCTGTTTCTCCTTGCAAAGCAGTTTCGCCAGATCCTTCTTGCCAAAAAACTTGGAAATGAGGGTGCATCTCAGACAGAGATCGCATCCAGGATTGGCGTGCCTTCTTTTGTGGTGCGCGGGCTGTCGGCCTGTGCCAGATCTTACACGGAGGAGGAGCTGGAAAATGCAGTGAGGGATTTTGTGGATGCGGAGGAAGCGGTAAAGACCGGAAGACTGGGGGATGTGCTCAGCGTAGAGTTGCTGATCGTAAAGTACAGCTCCGGGAGAAACTGAGGACCCGGGGAGGAGACAGAAGTTCCTGTCGGACGTAAGATAAGCGTCTCTCTGCTTCCGGTGCACAGGAAGCAGCGGGACGGGGAAGTGAGTGTCTGTTTTATTCAGGGCTTCTGCCAGAGAGTCATACCGTTTGTGCGGAGCCATTCCTGGGGTTCACGGTAATCAGGGAGAACAGATGCTACTACCCTGTAAAAGGCAGGTGAGTGGTTCATCTGCTTTCTGTGTGCGAGTTCATGAACTACAACATAATCAATAACATCCTCAGGGGCGAAGATGAGCCGCCAGTTGAAATTCAGGTTCCCGTTGGAGGAGCAGCTTCCCCAGCGGGTTTTCTGCTCGCGGATTGTGATACGGCCGTAGGTAACCCCCATTTCTGATGCATAGAAAGCTGCTTTTCTGGTGATGATCCTGCGGGCAGATTCCATATAATTCCTGCGTCGGAAATCAGAAATGGGAGGCGGCGTGACAGGGATGGGAGCGGACTGGGCGCGGGAAAGGTGCTTAAGGACCCAGCTTTCTTTTTCTGTGAGAAAGCTATGGATAGTTTCCTGGGACATTGTCCGCGGAGCACGTACAGTAACCTGGCCGCAGGAACTGACCTGAATGGCCAGAGTTTTGCGGTTGCTGCGTATGAGTCTGTATGTAAAAGGGTGCTGGTTCATGCTGGGCCTCCTTTTTGATGAAGGTATACAAAAAAGACAGTCACTGACGGTGTGACTGTCTCTCTTTTAATTATAAGCTTATAACTAAAATCTCTGGTCTGTTACGCAATGCTGTTGACAGCTCTGGAAAGACGGGAAATTTTTCTGGCGCAATTGTTCTTATGATATACGCCCTTGGATGTAGCCTTGCTGATTGTGGAGATCGCGTCCTTAAGAGCAACCTCTGCAGCAGCCTTATCCTTATTCTCAACTGCAGCCTCAACTTTCTTAATGGAAGTCTTAACAGCAGAACGGATAGCTTTGTTTCTTGCAGCCTTAGTTCTGTTAACTAAGATTCTCTTCTTAGCGGATTTAATGTTAGCCAATTCGTACACCTCCGATTCCTATAAAATATGATAAAATTATCATTTCCACAGGAACAGACACGGGCGCTCCTATGAAACATGCTTATATACTATATCTCATAAAATAAAAAATGTCAATGTTTTTTTGAAAAAATTATTATAAAATCCTGCAAAATTATTACAATGATATCAAACCGCAAAATCGCGGGTATTTTTCAGAAAAACAGGGATACTACTACGACAACAGAATTCAGGTGAAATATACCTCAAAGTGGGGCGTGCGGATTGCCGGAATGGTTTTTCAAACACGCTCTGGAGAACAGGAAAGTATAGGGCATTGATTAAAAAAAGGATGTGGTGATGACGGGAACTTATGGAATCAGAACGGATCTGGCACTGGAGACAAGGGAACGATTTGTACAGGAGAGCGTGGAACTTCGGGGAGTGGAGGTCAGGGAAAGCTACGATGAAGAACGGGACATCCGGACCACTGTGGTGCATATCCGGACAGAAAACGGGGCAAAAACCATGGGAAAACCGCAGGGAACTTATATTACCATAGAAGCTCCCAATCTGTCTGTTGCAGATGAGGATTATCACAGGGAAATTTCCAGGGAGATCGCCAGGCATATCGGACAGCTTGCAGATCTTGAGGCGGAGCAGTCTGTTCTTGTTGTAGGTCTTGGAAACCAGGAGATCACAGCAGATTCCCTGGGACCTAAGGTGGTGGGAAATTTAAGGATGACCAGACACCTTATCCGGGAATATGGCCTGAAGAGTACAGGGAGTGAAAAGATGCACAGGCTAAGCGGAATCGCCCCCGGGGTCATGGCGCAGACCGGAATGGAGACTTCAGAGATCATACAGGGGATCGTATCAGAGACAAAGCCGGATCTGGTCATAGCCATCGATGCGCTGGCTGCAAGGAGTATATCCAGGCTCAGCAGAACCATCCAGATAACAGATACAGGGATCAGTCCGGGGTCTGGTGTGGGGAATAACCGGGTTGGATTAAATGAGGATAACCTGCAGGTAAAGGTGATAGGCATCGGAGTGCCTACCGTGGTGGATGCAGGAACCATTGTCCATGATTCCATGACAGATGTGCTACAGGTCCTGGAGGAGGAAGAACAGCGGGCTTTCCTTGAGGATATGATCTCCCCGAAGCTTCATGCCATGTTTGTGACACCAAAGGATGTGGATGAGACTGTGAAGTATTTGAGCTTTACCATATCGGAAGGGCTGAACATGGCTTTTTCCGGCAGTATAATTCAGGAGAGTCTGTCATAGATTATCTTAAGAGGTGATGGTGTGACTGGTATCCGGAAAACATTCTGCGTATTTCTCAGTTTGATCTTTATGGGTATGCTGGCTGTATTTCCGGCGGAGCTTTTCCGTCAGGGGAATGTGTACAGTCAGCTTCCACTGTACAGCTTTCTGGAAAAAAAAGCTGTAAAAGACCGGGCTGTAAAAGATCCTGAGACAGAGGAACTTCTTGCCCGGAAAAACGGGGAATATTTAAGCAGCCGGATTCAGGAGGAAAACAGGAAGAAGCAGGAGGAACTGCTTATTGCAGAGGAGGACAACCCTGAAGAAGATAAGGCGGAAGAGGAAAAAAACAGGGGAAATGGGAAGAAGGAAGAATCGGAGAACCTGGAGAAAACAGGGAAAAACAGTAAAAGCGCGGCTGAAACGGGAGAGCCGGCAGAAGACATATCTGGAGATGAGTCGGCTGAAACGGAAACGGGAAAGCCGGCAGAAGAACTGCCTGGAGCTGCGGGAACTGCGGAAACAGGGGACAGAGAGCAGGCAGGGAATCAGGAGCGCAGTCAGGTGGAAGGATCAGGCAGCGATTCAGCTACGGCGTCTGCGTCTGCCGGAGCTGCAGCACATCCGGTGATCGATCTTTCTCCGGAAAGCCTTCAGGATTACGATTATGTGATGAACCAGTTTTTTATCGTGGATTCCAATACGGCTACAGATGCACAACAGATTGATGCAGAGCGTTTTCTACGGGAAGACCTGTCCATAAAACAGGATAGCAGTGCTCCGCAGATCCTTATTTACCACAGCCATTCCCAGGAAACTTTTTCGGATTCCAGGGAAGGCGAGGTGGAGGATACCATTGTGGGAGTGGGGAATTATCTTGTAAAGATTCTGGAAGAAACCTATGGATATCAGGTTCTCCATATAACGGACGCTTTTGACATGATGAGCGGCCGGCTTGACAGAAGCAAAGCCTACGACTACGCCAGGGAAGCTGTGGAGCCGGTTCTTCAGGAACATCCCGAGATTCAGGTAGTTATTGACCTTCACAGGGACGGAGTGCCGGAAGAACGTCATCTTGTAACAGAAATAAATGGAAAACCCACAGCCCAGATCCTTTTTTACAATGGATTGAGCTATACAGTGAACCAGGGAAATGTAGATTATCTGCCAAATCCCTACATAGAAGATAACCTGGCATTTTCCTTTCAACTGGAATATCAGGCGGCCATGTTTTATCCGGAATTTTACCGGGGGATCTACCTGGCAGGGCTGCGGTACAATCTTCATCTGAAGCCACGGGCACTTCTTCTGGAAGCAGGCGCTCAGACCAATACTGTGCAGGAGGTAAAAAATGCCATGGAACCTTTTGCGGATATCTTAAACAGGGTATTGAAAGGCGGTGACAAAACCGGGTGAAGTATGATATGATATGAACGCAATCGCTTTATGTTCATAATTATACAGGAAAGCGGAACGGGACTATCCGCTTTACATAACAAGAGAAATATAGGAGGATTTCCTGAATGATAGACCAGAGTAAGATTCGTAATTTTTGTATTATCGCCCATATTGATCATGGCAAATCAACCCTTGCGGACCGTATCATCGAGATGACAGGTCTTCTCACAGAAAGAGAGATGCAGGCGCAGGTCCTTGATAATATGGACCTTGAGAGAGAGCGTGGAATTACCATCAAATCCCAGGCAGTACGTATTGTATATAAGGCCAGGGACGGTGAGGAGTATATTTTCAATCTGATCGATACGCCGGGACATGTAGATTTTAACTATGAGGTTTCCAGAAGCCTTGCAGCCTGTGACGGAGCCATTCTTGTGGTTGATGCGGCTCAGGGAATCGAGGCTCAGACCCTTGCCAATGTGTATATGGCACTGGATCATGATCTGGATGTGGTTCCTGTTATTAACAAGATCGATCTTCCAAGTGCAGAGCCGGAGCGGGTTATCAATGAGATCGAGGATGTGATCGGACTGGAAGCCCAGGATGCACCAAGGATCTCTGCCAAGACCGGACTGAATGTAGATCAGGTGCTTGAGGAGATCGTACATAAGATCCCGGCACCGGCAGGAGATGTGAGCGCTCCTCTTAAGGCGCTGATCTTTGACTCTGTATATGATCCGTACAAAGGTGTTATTGTATTTTGCAGGGTAATAGATGGTACAGTAAAAAAGGGCACACCGATCCATATGATGGCTACCGGATTTACCACCGAGGTAGTGGAGGTGGGATATTTTGGTGCAGGCCAGTTTATTCCATGTGATGAGCTGACAGCAGGAATGGTAGGATATATTACAGCCAGCATCAAGAATGTACGTGATACCCGTGTGGGTGATACAGTGACAAATGCGGAAAACCCATGTGCAGAGGCTCTTCCGGGTTACAAAAAAGTTAATCCTATGGTATATTGCGGCCTTTATCCGGCAGATGGCGCCAAATACGGAGACCTCCGTGATGCTCTGGAGAAGCTGCAGTTAAATGATGCCTCCCTTTACTATGAGCCGGAGACTTCCGTTGCACTTGGTTTTGGTTTCCGATGCGGATTCCTGGGGCTTCTCCACCTGGAGATCATCCAGGAACGTCTGGAGAGAGAGTACAATCTGGATCTTGTGACAACAGCACCAAGTGTTATTTACAAAGTTTACAAGACAAATGGTGAGGTGATCCAGCTTACCAACCCGACCAATCTTCCGGATCCTTCTGAGATCGAGTACATGGAGGAACCTATGGTGAAGGCTGAGATCATGGTGACTACAGAGTTTATCGGGGCTATCATGGATCTGTGCCAGGAGAGGCGAGGCCAGTATGAGGGAATGGAGTATATGGAGGAAACGCGTGCCCTTCTGAAATACAGACTGCCGCTTAACGAGATCATCTATGATTTCTTTGACGCGCTGAAATCCCGTTCCAGAGGTTATGCATCTCTGGATTATGAGCTTGACGGTTACGAGAGAAGTGAACTTGTGAAACTTGATATCCTTGTAAATAAAGAAGAGGTGGATGCACTTTCCTTTATCGTCCATGCAGATACAGCTTATGAGCGCGGACGTAAGATGTGTGAGAAGCTTAAGGAAGAGATTCCCCGTCAGCTTTTTGAGATTCCTATCCAGGCAGCGATCGGAAGCAAGGTTATTGCAAGAGAGACAGTAAGAGCAATGCGAAAAGATGTACTTGCCAAGTGCTATGGTGGTGATATCTCCCGTAAGAAGAAGCTTCTTGAGAAACAGAAGGAAGGTAAGAAGCGCATGCGCCAGGTAGGCAACGTGGAGATTCCGCAGAAAGCATTTATGAGTGTTCTCAAGCTTGATGATAAATAGGAGAAATACTGTGAAAAAATTAAAAAAACTGTTTTTTGCCGCAGGTATGGTGATGATGGCTGCGGGGCTTTTTGCAGGCTGTGGAAAAAGTAAAAAGAGCAGCAAAGAGGACAAGGTGATCCATATCAGTACAGCTCCTGAACCCACAGTAACACCAAATCCCCGGGAAACAGATCCGGATGCTGTGACTGTCAATGGAAACCTGACTATGGTCAATGAATATCTGATGGAGAATCCGGGAACAGCTCCGGAATCGGTAACAGTAGCTCCGGAGGCATCTGGTGATGGCACATCTGATTCGTCATCAGGTGAAGGCGATGGCTCTGATGCTTATGTCTCGGACGACTACAGCCTGGCAGATCAGGAGGATGGACAGGATGAGGAATAGCAGCAGGGAACCTCTGGAAATTTATATTCATATCCCCTTCTGTGTAAAAAAATGTGCCTACTGTGATTTCCTTTCCGGTCCTTCCGGTGAGGAACGGCAGCAGGCGTATTTTAAGGCATTAAAAAAAGAAATCCGGAATGTGGAGGATTTTTCCGGGAGATCGGTAGTTTCGGTTTTTATGGGAGGGGGAACTCCCTCTGTGCCGGACAGCAGACTTACAGGTGAGATTCTGGATGAGATACAGACAAAGTTTATGATGGCCCCGGACGCTGAGATCACAATCGAAGCCAATCCGGGGACTTTGTCCATGAAAAAGCTGAAAGATTACAGAAGCCACGGGGTGAACAGACTGAGTATGGGGCTCCAGTCCCCAAAAGAACAGGAATTGAAAAGACTGGGAAGGATACACACCTGGGAGGAATTTCTTGAAAATTACAGCAATGCACGGGAAGTGGGATTTTCCAACATCAATGTGGATCTGATGTTTGCCATTCCGGGGCAGAAGCCGGAGGGCTGGAGGGAAAATCTGCGTACAGTG
>Ga0129312_1002041_pt1 | contig 10620 bp, 8 predicted proteins | sample O827metagenome_FD_94434 | JGI IMG/M metagenome (GOLD analysis project Ga0129312, IMG submission 94434) | Orangutan group fecal microbial communities from Wisconsin, USA - O827 metagenome | ecosystem: Host-associated > Mammals > Digestive system > Large intestine > Fecal | place: USA: Wisconsin... | reverse complement strand
AGGAAGCCTTTGTGCGCATCGCACAGGAAGGAGGAGCACGCTCATGAAAGGTCTTGTTTTTGCCAAAAGAACCATAAAGGAAATTTTGAGGGAGCCGCTCAGCTACATTTTCTGTCTGGGGTTTCCGCTACTTATGCTACTGATCATGTCGCTGTTAAACGAAAGTCTGCCGAAAGAAGCGGGCATTTCCTTGTTCGCCCTTGAAAATCTGGCGCCCGGAACCGTGTATTTCGGACTCACCTTTATCATGATATTTTCCGCCATCCAGATAGCCGGGGACCGTGCCACTTCCCTGATGGTGCGGCTGCATGCGTCCCCCATGAGGGCGGTGGATTTTATTGAGGGCTACACAATACCCCTTTTTATTTTAGGAATTCTGCAGGTGTGCGTCACTTATGCGGCAGCTATCATTCTGGGAATTATTCTGAAAACGCCCTTAAAACCGGCATCGGTGGCGGGCAGTATGCTGCGTATTTTGCCATCCATTTTGTTGTTTGCTTCTCTGGGACTTCTGATTGGCAGCATTTTCAATGAAAAAGCGGCTCCGGGGATCTGTTCGGTGCTGGTAACCGTTACCGGCATGCTGGGCGGAATCTGGATGCCGGTGGATACGCTTGGCGGAAAAATTCTTGCGGTAAGCAAGGCTCTGCCGTTTTATTATGGAGTAAAAGCAGCAAGGACAATGGATGCAAAAGCCTTGATAATCACAATAACTGCGGCGGTGTTTGCGCTTGTGGCAGCAGTTGTGGTGCTCGGAAAAGTCTGGAAAAAAAGTTGTTGACAGAAAAAATATGCGGTGCTATACTCTCTCCATAGCAAAGGTGCTACGAAAAATCGTAGTGCCTTTTTTGTTTTGCAAAACAAACCTTTTAATCAAAACAACTTTGAGGAGGAATGATTATGACAGAGGAAATTATGAGTGCAATCACCAACGAAGTATACGGTGTCTGGTTCCTCATTGGCGCAGCCTTCGTGTTCTGGATGCAGGCAGGCTTTGCAATGGTGGAGACCGGATTTACCAGAGCGAAGAACGCCGGTAATATCCTGATGAAGAACCTGATGGACTTCTGTATCGGTACGGTGATGTTTATTTTAATTGGTTTCGGGCTTTTCTTGGGAGAAGACCTTTTAGGTATTATTGGTAAGCCCGGGTTTGACATTTTTACGGATTATGCCCATTTTGACTGGTCCAACTTCGTATTCAACTTAGTATTCTGTGCCACCACCGCAACAATCGTTTCCGGTTCCATGGCTGAAAGAACCAGATTTTTATCCTATTGTGTATATTCCGCTATTATTTCTGCAGTTATTTATCCCATTGAAGCACACTGGACATGGGGTGGTGGCTTCTTAGCACAGATGGGATTCCACGATTTTGCAGGTTCCAACTGTATCCACATGGTTGGCGGTATCTGTGCTTTAATCGGCGCCGCAATGGTTGGTCCCCGTATCGGTAAATTCGTAAAAGATAAGAGCGGCAAAATTACAAAAGTAAATGCATTCCCCGGACATAACCTCCCGATTGGATGTCTTGGTGTATTTATTCTCTGGCTTGGCTGGTATGGCTTCAACGGCGCCGCAGCTACTTCCATTGAAGAAATGGGTTCCGTTTTCGTAGCAACTACCATTGCTCCTTCCGTTGCAACTGTTGTTGCCATGATTTTTACCTGGGTTAAATACGGTAAGCCCGATGTTTCCATGTGTCTGAACGCATCCCTGGCAGGTCTGGTTGCCATTACCGCTCCCTGCGATGTCTGCGATGCACTCGGCGCAACCATTATCGGTCTTGTTTCCGGTCTCTTAGTTGTATTTGGTGTATGGCTTTTAGATTATAAATTAAGAATTGATGACCCTGTTGGTGCAGTTGCCGTTCACTTTATGAATGGTATCTGGGGTACCATTGCAGTAGGTCTGTTCGCAACCGACAGCGCTCCCGCATTTGCAAGAGCAATCAGCGGTGGTGCAAACCAGATTGCCGGCAAAGGTCTTTTCTACGGCGGCGGCTTCAAGCAGTTAGGAATCCAGTTATTCGGTATGCTTTGTACCGCAGCATGGACGGCAGTTACCATTACCATTGCCTTCCTTGTCATTAAAAAGATTTTCGGCTTACGTGTTTCCGAAGAAGAGGAAATTACAGGTCTGGATGCAACCGAACATGGTCTTCCTTCTGCATATGCAGGCTTCAGCATTATGGATATTTCCAACACCATGACCATGGATGTAAACGAGAATACCGATCTTGGTGTTTCTGATTACGAAAAGGCATCAGAGTCCCAGAAGAATGCAGCCGTTAAGGTTGCCGAGGCTCCCAACATGACTATGGCAGACGGTATTTATAAGGTAGTTATTATTGCAAAGCTGGCGAAGTTTGAAAACCTGAAGAAAGCTCTGAACGACCTCGGTGTAACCGGTATGACCATGACGCAGGTTATGGGTTGTGGTATTCAGAAGGGTGCCGGCGAGATGTATCGTGGTGTTGAAATGGATGCCACCCTGCTCCCTAAGGTGAAAGTAGAAGTTGTAGTCAGCAAGATTCCTGTATCCGAAGTTGTGGAAGCTGCCAAGAAGGCTCTTTACACCGGTCATATCGGTGACGGTAAGATTTTCGTTTACAACGTAGACAAGGTTGTAAAGGTTCGTACCGGCGAAGAAGATTATGCGGCTCTGCAGGATGTAGAATAACCGTAATACAGATGCCGTGAAAAGCGGCAAAAGAACAGCTAAAGTTTGTGTGTACATAACCATAATAAAAAGACTGTGTGTCCATCGGGCATACAGTCTTTTTAAACTTACATGGAAATCCATCCGAAGGCATTTGCGATGGAGCTGATTAAGATGATCACCGCAAAAATCGGGCAGAGGTACTGAATCATGATGTAGAAAACTTTCTTTCTGCGGAAAGAGCTTTCGCCGTGCAGTACCTCTTCCTCAATGCGTTTGACACCGATTACCCTGGAAACCAGAAGGCAGATAGCGATGGCGGCAATAGGCATCATAACGGAGTTTGTCAGGAAATCAAAGAAATCCAGAAACTGCATGCCAAGAATTTTCACATTGGCGAGCGGTCCGTAGCCCAGGGAAGAAAGGCTTCCCAGAAGCAGCATGATCACACCGACCAGAACGGTTGATTTTTTTCTTCCCCAGCCCAGTTCGTCCTCAAAGGTAGAAACGGCGCTTTCCGTCAAAGCAATGGAGCTGGTAACGGCGGCAAAAAGCACCAGAAGAAAGAATAAAATACCGATAACGGTGCCGAGGCTCATGCTGTCAAATACCTTGGGAATGGTAATGAACATCAGGGAGGGACCTGCCTGCAAGGTATCCGGGTCGCCGCCGGAGAAGGAAAATACGGCGGGAATAATCATAAGACCTGCCATAATGGCAATCGCCGTGTCGAAAACTTCCACGTTCCGGGTGGAGTCTTCAATGGAAATATCCTTTTTCATATAGGAACCGAATGTAATCAGAATACCCATGGCAATGGACAGGGAATAGAACATCTGACCCATGGCCGCCACAACGGTCATCCAGGAAAAATTTTTTATATTGGGAATAAGGAAATACTCCACACCCTTTAAGGCACCCGGGCGGGAAACGGAGTAAATCGCGATAATCACGGAAAGAACGACCAGAACCGGCATCATGAATTTCGACACACGTTCAATACCGTTACGCACACCGGCATAAATAATGCCGAGGGTAAACAGGGCAAACACAATAAAACAGATTTCCGTGGAAAGTCCGTCCGTGATAAAGGAAGAAAAATAACCGTCTGTTGCCAGCAGGCTGCCGTTTCCTTTGATATATTCCACGAGATATTTGATAACCCAGCCGCCGATAACGGAGTAATACGGAACAATCAGAATAGGAATAATGGCATTGAACCAGCCGCCGAAGGAAAGCCAGCGGGATTTTCCGAAGGAAGAAAAAGCGCCGACGGGACTTTTCCCGGTCATACGACCGATGGAGGTTTCCGCAATAATCATACTGTAGCCGAAGGTCAGCGCCAGTAAAATATAAATAATGAGAAAGATGCCGCCGCCGTATTTAGCAGCCAGATAAGGGAAACGCCAGATGTTGCCAAGACCTACCGAAGCGCCTGCGGCAGACAGTACAAAACCTATCTTTCCGGAAAAGGAACTTCTTTTTTTATCCTGTGTATTCATAAAAATCTCCTTTTTTTCACATTATTTTGCAAAATAGTGCTTCCAGTATAGCATAAAACATCAAGAATGGGAATATTACAGTTTATTTTTTGTTTATAATTTCTTTATAATTATATTAGCACTCACCTCTTGACAGTGCTAATAATAAGTGTTATAGTACACGTAGAACAAAGGAAGAGAGAAATGTTCCGGAGTTCCAAAATAAAAAAGATAGTAAATGGAAACAAGGTTTCCGTTTTCTGTACAATCTTGATTGTACAGTGATAGAAGGAGGAAGGACTTATGATGATGCCCAGTGTATTTGGTAGAGATATTTTTGATGACTTTATGGATGGATTTGCATTCCCCGATGTAAGCAAGGAGTTGTATGGCAAACATGCAAAACAGATTATGAAGACCGATGTTAAGGAGTTGGATAACGGTTACGAAATCATGGTTGACCTGCCCGGCTTCAAGAAAGATGAAGTTAATGTTGAGCTGGAAAACGGTTATCTGACCATTTCCGCTTCCAAGGGTCTTGACAAGGATGAAGAGGATAAGAAAGGCAGATTCATCCGTCAGGAACGTTATGCAGGCGCAATGAGCAGAAGCTTTTACGTTGGTGATGACATTACCGAGAATGACATTCATGCGAAATTTGAAAATGGTGTATTACGGCTGGATGTTCCCAAGAAGGAAGCAAAAGCAGTGGAAACCAAGAAGCATGTCGCTATTGAAGGCTAAACGAAAAGCTGCCCCGGGACAAACTCCGGGGCATTTTTTCTATCATCAGATTGCAGGGAATGTTGGGCGTCATTAATGCCCGGCATTCTATGACCTCGTATCATTAAACATATTAATTATCATAAGAAGGGAGGGATAGAGGACATGGCACAGAAAAGAGACTATTATGAGGTTTTGGGCGTGAATAAATCGGCGACGGATGCGGAAATCAAGAAGGCATACCGGAAGCTGGCAAAGAAATATCACCCCGACATGAATAAGGACAACCCCAAGGCAGAGGAGCTTTTTAAGGAAGTTACCGAAGCGTATGAGGTGTTGAGCGATAAAGAGAAACGTAAGCTGTACGACCAGTTCGGTCACGCAGCCTTTGACGAAGGCGCCGGTCAGGGCGGTGCATACGGCGCCGGTGGTCAGGGATTTGGCAGCGGTGCAGGTGGTTTCGGCGGTTTCGGTGGATTTGGCGGACAGGGATTCCGTGGCGGTTTCAGCGGCGGAGGCGGCTTTGGCAACAGCAGTTTCGGTGGATTTGGCAGTGGCAATTTCGGCGGCGGAGCCGGTGGCGGCAATGGCAGCTTCCATTTTAACGGAAATTCCGGCGACGGTTATCAGGAATATTATTACACCGGCGATAATCTGGATGACATTTTTGACGGTTTCTTCGGCGGCAGCAGAAAGGGCCGCAGCCGTTCCAAAGATGGCGAAGATGTGCTTGCTAAGGTAGAGGTAAGCTTTGAAGAAGCCGCACTCGGTGCGGATAAGGTGATCCGTTTCCGTGCTCCGGACGGCAGCGAGCAGTCTCTGCAGGTACACATTCCCGCGGGTATCGATTCCGGTCAGAAAATCCGCCTGAAGGGCAAGGGTATGCCCGGACAAGACGGCGGCGGAGCCGGCAGCCTGCTTCTGGAAGTTACGGTTCAGAGCAAACCCGGTTTTGAACGGAAGGGCATGGACATTTTTACCACCGTGGAAATTCCTTTTGAAACCGCAGTTCTCGGCGGCGAGACGATAGTTCCCACCCTGGGTGGCAGGGTGAGCTGCAAAATTAAGGAAGGAACCCAGTCCGGCACCAAGATACGTCTGAAGGGCAAAGGCATTGTTTCCATGAAGAATCCTTCCCAGAAGGGCGATGAGTACGCAGTTATCCAGATCCGCGTTCCTAAGAATTTAAGTGCGGATGCCAAACAGAAGCTGCAGGAGTATGCAAAGGCAGTATAAAGGAAATAATCCCGGCTTTATAAAGTTTTAAGTTGAAAAGAACCTTCTTTCATTATAAGATAGAGATACAGTCGTTATTATCTTATAGTGAAAGAAGGTTTTTTTATGAAATTTAAGGACATGCCTTACAAGAGAGTGGACTTTGATAAAGTTGCGGAAGATATGAAAGCCCTGATGACAGAGCTGGATGCGGCAAAGAGCGGCGAAGAGCAGTTCGCTGTCCACAAAAAATTTTATGCACTTTATGACACAGTGGCAACCAACATTACCATTGCACAAATTCGCCATGACGTAGATACTGCGGATGAATTTTACAGCGCAGAGCAGGATTTTTATGATGAGAAGATGCCCGAACTGGAAAATCTGGTGGTAGCGTACAAGAAAAAACTCTATGAGTCTCCCTACAAGGATTATTTAGTTGAGAAAATCGGTCCCGTAGCTTTTAAGAACATCGAACTTTCCTTAAAATCTTTCGATGCCAAACTCATTCCCCTGATGCAGGAAGAAAATGCGCTGGTAACCGAGTATGCGAAGCTGATTGCTTCCGCAAAAATTGACTGGGAGGGCGAAGAATTAAACCTTTCCTTACTCCGTCCCTACACCATCAGCCCTGACAGACAAATCCGTCAGAAAGCATGGGACAAGATGTCAGATTTCTTTGAAGCAAATGCAGATAAGCTGGATGAAATTTATGACAAGCTTGTCAAGAACAGAGATGCGCAGGCAAAAGCGCTGGGTTACGACAACTATGTTACCTTAGGCTATTACCGTATGCAGCGCAACTGCTACGGCAAGGATGAGGTGGAGAATTTCCGTAAGCAGATTAAGAAGGATTTTGTGCCTTTTGCAGAAAAGCTGCATGACAGAAGAAGACAGAGACTGGGTCTGGAAAAGCTTTCCTACATTGACGAAGGTGTTTATTTTAAGGAAGGAAATCCCAAGCCCATCGGCACTCCCGAAGATATTTTGAAGAACGGACAGAAGATGTACGCAGAGCTTTCTCCCGAAACAAAGGAATTCTTTGACTTCATGATGGAGAACGAGCTTTTCGATGTTCTCGGCAGAAAGACCAAAAGAGCGGGCGGCTATATGACCTACCTGCCCGACTACAATTCTCCGTTTATTTTTGCAAACTTTAACGGCACAGAAGGTGACGTTGATGTCATAACTCATGAATGCGGCCATGCGTTCCAGGGATTTTTATCCGGCAAAGACCCTATTCAGGAGCATCGCGACATTACCATGGAAACAGCGGAAACACACTCCATGTCCATGGAATTTTTCACCGGTGACTGGATGGAGCTGTTCTTCGGTGACAGAGCGGATGATTACAGAGAAATGCATTTAGAGGATGCTGTGGCATTTATCCCTTACGGCTGTATGGTAGACGAATTCCAGCATATCGTATACGAAAATCCCGAAATGACTCCGGCGGAAAGACATGCCGCATGGAAGAAATTACAGCAGGAATACAAGCCTCACTGGGATTTCGGCGATGCAAAATTCTTCTCCAAGGGCGGTTTCTGGCAGAAACAGCAGCACATTTACATGTCTCCGTTCTACTATATCGATTACTGTATCGCACAGACGGACGCTCTGCAGTACAAGGCAAAAATGGACGAAGACTTCAAGTCCGCGTGGGACAGCTACTTAAAACTCTGCTATCTGTCCGCAAGCGATTTCTTCACCAGCATGGTAGAAGAGGTCGGACTGGTAAGCCCGTTCAAGGACGGTTGTATCAAAGATGTTGTTGCTAAGCTGGAGAAAAAATTAGGACTCTAAGAGATTCGATAATCCCGGTTGGCAAAAGTCCTGGGATTAAGCAAAAGATGTGGGATTATAAAGGGAAGGAGGAGCATGGAAAATGCAGATATACGCAGACAATGCGGCAACCACAAAAATGAGCGAAACGGCTCTTAACGCCATGCTCCCTTTTTTACGGGAATACTACGGCAATCCTTCCAGTCTTCACGCAGTGGGACAAAAAGCGGCGGATGCGCTGGATGGTTCCCGCAATGCAATAGCCGGATGCTTAGGCTGCTCCCCCAAGGAGATTTATTTTACCTCCGGAGGCAGCGAAGCGGACAATCAGGCAATCCTGTCGGCAGCCAGACTCGGCGAAAAGGCAGGAAAAAAGCACATTATTTCCACGGCATTTGAGCACCACGCCGTACTGCATACTCTGAAAAAGTTAGAGGAGCAGGGTTTTACGGTGGAGCTTTTACCTGTGGGAGAGCAGGGAAATATTACACCCGGGCAGGTGCGGGATGCTATCCGCGACGATACCTGTCTGGTGACGGTTATGTATGCAAACAATGAGGTAGGCTCCATTCTTCCCATCGGGGAGATTGGGGCTGTTTGTCGTGAAAGGGGCATTTTATTCCACACGGACGCCGTGCAAGCAGTGGGTCATCTGCCCATATCGGTTACGGAGCAGAATATCGATATGCTTTCTTTATCCGCCCATAAGTTTCACGGACCCAAGGGCGTAGGCGCTCTTTATGTGAAAAAGGGCATTCTGCTGACAAATCTGATCGAAGGCGGCGCCCAGGAAAGAGGCAGGCGCGCCGGTACGGAAAATGTTCCCGCCATTGTGGGCATGGCAGCAGCTCTTAAGGAATGTTCGGCACACCTGGAAGAAATAAGCAGCCGGGTGCAGGCTATGCGGGATAAGCTGATTGCGGGTCTGTCACAAATTCCTCACTCCACTTTGAACGGTGACAGCAGGCACAGGCTGCCCGGAAACGTGAATTTCAGCTTCGAAGGGGTGGACGGAGAAACTTTGCTGGTATTGCTGGACTCCAAGGGCATTTGTGCCTCGGCAGGTTCCGCCTGTACTTCCGGTTCCTTAGATCCCAGCCATGTGCTGCTGGCGTTAGGCAGACCACGGGAGATTGCAAACAGCGCCCTGCGACTGACATTAAGCGATTACAATACCGAGGAAGAAACAGACATTATTATAAAGGAAGTAACGGCGGCAGTGGAATGTTTAAGAGGCCGTTCTCCCTCCTGGAAAGCAAAGCTCCAAGGTACAGAAAAATTTATACTTCCCTGAAACGTGCATCCTTTTTACTGTTCTGCCACACTAAAGTGCAGAATCTGAGGATGCACTTTTTCTTTGCCCCTCATATAATAAGAGCGTAGTTTGAAAATAATCTTATGGAGGGAAAAAAATTGAAAGCAAGAGATGTTTATTTTAAGACAATGAAATTTGTGTGGCTTAAGCTTGCACTTGGCGCAGCAGTTATTCTTTTTTCTATCATACTGCTGGCTATCTGTTTAGGACTTGGCAGCCTCGGTCAGGGAGGCGGCATGGTTATCGGTTTCTGGATCTGGCTCATTATGGTGGCAGCGGTAAGTGGTATCGTCAATCACTACATCGGCTATATGATTAAAGCAGGGCATGTGGCAATGGTAACCACCGCCGTTACAACCGGTCAGGTACCCGATAACCAGTTTGAAGTTGCGAAGAACATGGTAAAAGAAAGATTTGCCACAGCAAACGTTTACTTTGTAGTAGACAGACTGGTATCCGGCGCGGTCAGCCAGCTGCAGAAGGGCTTACAGAAGTTAGACAATCTGCTCGGCGGTATTCCCGGAGTCAGCGCCATTTTATCTTTTGCCCAGATGTTCGTACAGATTGCACTGGGATATGTTGATGAATGCTGCCTGGGTTACACCTTCTTACATAAAGACCAGTCCGCATGTAAGAGCGCAGCAGACGGTGTTGTTATCTATTTCCAGAACTGGAAGAAGCTTTTAAAGGATGCCGCAATCACAACCTTAATCGTTATGGGTATCACCCTTGTGACATGGGCGCTTCCGTTCTTCATCTTCCTTGGCATTTTAGCAGCCTTCAGCGTACAGAATGCATGGATTTTCGCTTTTATCATCGGTATCATGTTTGCAGCCGTATTCAAGAGCGCATTCATCGACAGCTACATGATGGTAAAGATGATGGTTTCCTACATGGAAGTGGCACCTACCACCCAGATTACCTTTGATTTATATGATAAACTCTGCAAACTGTCCGGAAAGTTCAAGAAGCTTTTCAATAAGGGTCAGGAGGAACAGCAGCAGTATTACGCATACCAGGGCGGCAACTACCAGACACCGCAGATGTAAGAAGCAGGTAGATGCAAGGGCGATACAGACAGAAACAGCAAGACCACTTGAAGATGCTTCTGCATGTGATACGAGGGGATAAAAATAGACGGTTTATAACAAAAAAGCTTGAAAACATTTGTTTTCAAGCTTTTTTCATCGATGCGACAGGATTTGAACCTGCGACCTCTACGTCCCGAACGTAGCGCTCTACCAAGCTGAGCCACGCATCGCTTTATGTCGAACATTAAAATAATACACTAAGACGGTGAAAGTGTCAATAGAAATTTACCATTCCCGGAAAAAAGAAACCAGTTTCTGCCAGCTTTCTTCGCGGGCTTTTTTACATTCTTCCGGATATTTGGCTTCCATGATCATGAATCTGGCAAGTATTTTATACATATCTTCTTCTTTT
>Ga0129312_1002037_pt1 | contig 10642 bp, 9 predicted proteins | sample O827metagenome_FD_94434 | JGI IMG/M metagenome (GOLD analysis project Ga0129312, IMG submission 94434) | Orangutan group fecal microbial communities from Wisconsin, USA - O827 metagenome | ecosystem: Host-associated > Mammals > Digestive system > Large intestine > Fecal | place: USA: Wisconsin... | reverse complement strand
TGCAAGGTAGCGTTCGACTATTTTTACTTTTTCTACTGGTTCTATCTTACTCTTTCTGAACATGAAAATACCCCCATATAGGACTTTTATATTTCATTGTCCTATATGAGGGTAGCATATCAGGATACGGGGTGTTAATGTACTTTTTACAGAATTCTCTTACAGGAATTTCTTTCTCAGCTCTGCTCCGTCAAGGGCACTTAAATATGCAGGCGGTACATCAAATACAGTCTTGCATCCTGTCTGTCCCTCTTTGTTCATGCGGACTGCTGCTCTTGCGTAAGCCACAATAACAGAAGATGTGAATTCCGGATTGGAATCCAGCTTCAGGCTATACTCGATCACATGACTGTTCTCATTATTCCAGCCGGTCTTTCCGCTGCGGATCACGAAACCGCCGTGAGGGATTCCGCTGTGGTCACGGTCAAGTTCTTCCTGTGAGATGAAATGTACAGTTGTGTCATACTCATCAAAGTAATTCGGCATGGTCTTGATCTCGTTCTCAATACGTGCAAGATCAGCACCTTCCTCAGCTACTACGAAGCACTCTCTTGTATGCTTCTGTCTTGTTGTAAGCTCCGGATCCTCTCCGTTTCTTACTGACTCAAGAGCTGCCTCAACAGGAATCGTATACTGCTTTGCATCCTTAACGCCATCAATGCGGCGGACTGCATCAGAATGGCCCTGGCTTACACCCTTGCCCCAGAATGTATAGTCATTACCATTTGTAAGGATCGCATTTGCATACATACGGTTCAGTGAGAACATTCCCGGATCCCAGCCAACAGAGATCAGTCCTACATGACCGCTCTCAGAAGCTGCTTTGTCAACATTTGCAAAGTGCTCAGGAATTCTCTTATGTGTATCAAAGCTGTCCACAACATTGAAATATTTTACATATTCCGGTGTCTGAACAGGAAGATCTGTGGCACTTCCACCGCAGATGATCAGCACATCGATCTTATCTTTCATTTTTTCAACATCTTTTACAGAATAAACAGATGCTGTCTCTGTGAGGATCTTCACAGTCTCCGGTGCACGTCTGGTAAATACTGCTGCCAGCTCCATATCCGGATTATGTTTGATCGCACACTCTACACCACGGCCAAGATTACCGTAGCCTAAAATTCCTACTCGAATACTCATTATCGATTCCTCCCGATATAATATTCCTGCGGTTTTATATAACAGAACACACTTCTGCGTTCAGAAATCCCACCGCTCTTAATCCCTGCGAAAGCATATATTACAGACAGCTTCTCACAGGCGTTCACATTATAGCACACTTTTTTTCATATGCAAAGCAGATTGGTATAAATAACTTTAATATTTTAAAGTTGTAACATTATAACACGCATGCCCTAACAGCACAGAATGGTGCTTCCCGGGCAGCACATGGACAATGCCAGATTTGCACAGCAAAGGTTCATACACATATTGCTGCCTCCTGACGGCATACCTCCAAAAGGACTCTGCATCTCCTGATACCAGCCCCCGCCACTTTCCATTCTCTGCAAAAGCATACGGTACTGGACATTCCCCGGTTCAAGACATACTGCCTCCCGTATCTCCTCCAGAGCTTTCACATTATTCCCCAGTCCCATGTTGGCCATTGCAGAAAGATAATACCATTCGCCGTTCTTCTGCCCCAGGGAACTCAGAACATTCATTGCCTCCTGAAAATGACCACTCTGAATATAATTGGCTGCTGCGCGCCTGCGCATGCTCTCTTCATCCTGATAGGTACTCTGCTGGCTCTGCCCGAAACCTCCGAAACCACCGTAGCCGTCAAAACCGCCATAACCGTTCCCGCCACCGGCTCCGTATTCTCTCTCCTTCATGATCTGCTCATATGCCTGCTGGACTTCCTTAAACTTCTCTTCTGCCTGTTCTTTGTTGGGATTATTGATATTTGCATCCGGATGATATTTACGGCTCAGCTTTCTGTAAGCCTTCTTCACCTCATCATCTGACGCACTTCTGGGTATTCCCAGAACACTATATGGATCTAACATGTTCATCCCCCTTGTTCCTCTTTTCCCTGCGTTCCCGGCTTACAGCCTCAAAACGGCACCATACACCGGAATACAGGATATTCCGAAGAACATCTCCGTATTTAATGATGGGAAGCCTCTCAAATTCCCTGCACGCCTCTGCCAGCATCATCACCAGCATGGAACGTACTTCTTCCTCAAACCCTTCCATCATATATTTTTCACGGAAAGGATTGTAATTTCCATTTTCCACATCTTTTGCCACGTCATCATACGCGTCCAGGATGTAGATAAATTTCCCCAGATAAAAACCCATACGCCTTAAAGCTGCTTCCCACATATCCTGCCTGTACACAAAGATCTCCTCCAGGATATGTCCGAAGCAGCCTGCCATACAGTCAATATCTGTCTCTCCCTCATCCTCCCGGACAGAAAGCTCTTCCAGAAGCTCGCGGATCCTTTCTCCCTTTCGGGCATATTCATCCATACGCTTCTTTCCGCCTGCTTTCAGAAGTTTCGCATAAGCATAGCGCACCGCCTTATGCTCATCCTTCCAGTCATCCATGCATTTATAATAGGTAAGAAGGATATTCATGTCCGCCCCGTACTCTGTGATAGCATTCTTTCTCACAGGCTGAGGCTTCACCGGATGCATGACGCACCTGGTCCTGCCCCGGAAAGTAGGCGGCTCATAAAGGCCGCTTAAGAGCATGACCACAAAAGTCATATCATAGGTCAGGGAAATCTGTCCCGGAATCCCGTACCTCTCCCGAAGCTCCCTGCACAGTCCGCAGTAAAAAGAGCGGTACATATCAAAATCCTTAAATTTGATCTCCGGCTTGTTCACCGTAATATAACCGAACATTTCAGCTCCTCTTCACAAACCTGGTGTGGCATTTCGGACATTCGATCTCGATCCTTCCCTTGCCTCTTGGGATACGGATCTTCTGGCCGCACCCGGGACAGGAATATATATGGTGGGTTTTGCGCTGACGCATAAGATTCTTTTCTTTATTGAAACGGTTCCGCAGCTTCGCTGTCATCTCAAGGTATTTACGGTTCTCCTCGTAACGCTTCTGGATATCTCTGGAAAAAATACGGTAATAGGTATACACAATGCACAGCATACCCAGAAAATCAAGTAAAAATCCCACAGAACTGTATCTGCTCACAAAAAGCGTGAGGATCACCAGCACAAGTGCCAGCCCCATGGTAAATCTTGCAAACTGATCGGAACCGTAACGTCCCTGCATGAATTTATTAAACTTATCTCTCAAGCTATATGATCTCCTTTCATTTACCGGTCGTTGCATACCTGGAAAATGTAGAATTTAAGATAGTAGGATTCATCAGCAGCCCAGAGGATCGGATGATCCGGAGCCTGTGTGCGGTATTCCACCTGACGCAGCCTCTTATGCACATTCTTTGCGGCCTGTCCGACAGTTCTGGTAAAAAGCTCATAATCCATAAAATGAGAGCAGGAACATGTGGCAAGGAAACCTCCATCCTTCACAAGCTTCATGGCACGGAGATTGATCTCACGGTAGCCCTTTACCGCATTCCTGATGGAACTTCTTGACTTGGTAAAAGCCGGAGGATCCAGGATCACCACATCAAATTTCTCTCCCTTCTCCTCAAGCTCGGGAAGAAGCTCAAACACATCCTCACAGAGGAACTTCACAGTTCCCTCAAGTCCGTTAAGCTGTGCATTTCTCTCTGCCTGTTTCACTGCTGTCTCAGAAGCATCCACACCCAGAACGCTCGCTGCCCCTGCAAGTCCCGCATTGAGTGCAAAAGATCCTGTATGTGTAAAGCAGTCCAGCACCTTCGCACCTTTGCAAAGCTTCTGGATCGCCAGACGATTATACTTCTGATCCAGGAAAAATCCCGTCTTCTGTCCTTCTCTGATGTCTACCTCATATTTCACGCCATTTTCTTCGATCTGTACCAGGGTAGGAAATTCCTCCCCGATAAAACCTTTGGTAAGTTCCATGCCCTCCTGGCGGCGCACCTTGGCGTCACTTCTCTCGTACACGCCGCGGATCTTTATTCCGTCCTCCTCAAGGATCTTCTTAAGGGAACTGACAATGGTGGCCTTAAAACGGTCGATCCCAAGTGCAAGTGACTGCACAACAAGTACATCTGAAAATTTGTCCACCACGATCCCCGGGAGAAAATCTGCCTCTCCGAAGATAACACGGCAACTGCTGGTGTCCACTACCTTCTTACGGTATTCCCAGGCATCCCGTACCCGCTGTTCAATAAATTCATCTGTGATCTCTTTATGCTCATCTCTGGTCAACATACGGATGGCGATCCTGGAAGCACGGTTGATAAAACCTCTTCCCATGGGATACCCGTCAAAATCGTGTACAAGAACGATGTCTCCGTCCTCAAAGCTTCCCATAATGCTTCCGATCTCGTTGTCATATACCCAAAGGCCACCTGATTTCAGGAATCTGCCTTCTCCTTTTTTTAATGTAACCACTGCCAGGCTCATTCTTCTTACCTCTACCTTTCCAACCGATTTGAAAAATATTCTATCACACAAAAATTCTTTTTTCCAGTAATTACCCAAATCCTTAATACTTATCACAGAATTTTCATGATTGGCAAACCAGACCTTCCTGACCGGATCATAATTACAGAAATTTTTCCGTGGCATAATAAAACGATGGCCTGATCCCCGAAACAGGTTCCAGCCATCGCTTTATTATGTTGTCAGATCAGATAGCTCTGCTCTGTTTTGCTGTTTTTATGTTCTGTTTACTGTTCTGCAGTTTCTTCTGCTGTCTCGCTGCTATCCTCTCCATAAAGCTTCTCAAAGAACCTGATGGTGTCATCGTAAAGCTTCTGTCTGTCCTCTGCGGAAAGATCCTTCAGGATATCTGCGGTATTCTCTTCCTGTGCTGCTTCCTCTCCGTCCGCTGCATCTTCAGTGGATGTCTCATAGCCTACCTTGAACAGTTTCTTAAGCTTTGCATCCATCATGTTAAGCTCTGTGCTCACATAATTCTCACTTCCGTCTGCCACATAGGAATCCGTACCGTTTACAAGGATATCATAGTAATCCTTCTCCACCGCCTCTGTCAGGGATGTTCCCGTAGCGGGATCCAGAGTCACTTCCACACTCGTCCGGGAGTCACCGGTAGCTTCTGCAAGAGATGCCTCATCACCCTCATACTCTCCTGCTGCAAAAATAACAAGCTGGTCGTAACGACTCTTCTGGTCATCTCCGAGGACGGAGGTATCTGCTGTCCAGGTGCTGTCTGTCTCTGCTGAGGAATCACCGGCTTCTTCAGTACTGCTATCTGTCTCTGCTGAGGAATCACTGCCGTCTGATCCTTCTGTACCATCTGCCTGTGTATCTTCTGTGGTATTCTCAGCTTCACCTTCTCCGGAGGTCTCTGTGATCTCTGTGTCACCGGATGGGTCTGATCCTGCGGAATCATCTGTATTCACAACTGTCTCCTCACCCTCCGGAATCTCAACGTCGTCCTGTGTGTTCTCATCTGTACTCTGATCTGTATTTTCTTCTGTCCCTGTCTCAGTACCTGTTTCTTCAGGCTCCTCTGTATTCTCCACAGTTCCGTCTTCTGTTGCCTCCGGGATACCTGACTGGCTGTCCTCTGTCTCCTGTGTCTCTGCCATATCCTGGTTTATGGACGGGTCTGTCTTTTCCTCAAGAGACGGATCCTCTGTGGAGCTCTGGATCACATCATTACCAAGAATGCTCTCATCTACATCATTGATAATACTGTCCGCAGGCTCTGCCTCAGCCGTATCATCCGCTTCATCTGTATCCAGGTTCTCATCTGCCTGTCCTGTAACATTCTCATCTACACGCTCCAGGGTTTCCTTTACATCGTCATAATCATAATTCTGTTTGGCAATCTCCTCAAGAAGGGAGGTTACCTCTTTCAGTTCATCGGAGCTTAAGGAAATATTATTGTTCTGCGCCACATTGACAACTACATTCTGGATGTCATCCCCGTTCTGGATATTATTCTGGATAACTTCCATCTTGGACTGGTTCACAATGGTAGTTGCCTCGTTTTTGCCAACCTCGTCTCCAAGATTTCCGGTGACAACGATTTCCTGATTGGCCAGATCCTTCTTGGTCTCGTCAAGCTTCTCTCCGCTGGCAGTCTCATATGCCATCTGGATTCCTGTTAACGCACCGGTTCCGGATACCTCAAAGGGGCAGGCTGCAACAACCTCACAGTTCTTCACTCCGGAAGTGGAAAGTGTACTGGCGATCATGTTTCCTGTAACCCAGTTCAGATTGGCAGTACGTACCTTGATGCCACCGGACTGTGTAGGTTTCACATAGGCACAGCTTACAGTTCTTGTTCCGATCTGCTCAAGGGGAACGTAAGATGCCAGGTGGTCTCTCTCATCCTGGTTGGTGATGCTCATAAGCTGTACTTCATCGGAAGTCACCTTGAAGTAATTCAGCATGGTCTGTTTCTGTGCATCACTTAAATCTGCTCCAAGTGTTACCACCTTCATGCCATCTGCAAAAACAAGGCTGACACTTCCGGCTACCATACATGCACTGCATAAAACTGCGGCAATAAGATTCCTTTTTTTCATTTTATATCCCTCCATGGTCATACCTTCATTTTTTATATGGTCATTATAGCACACTGATCTGCAATTTTGTATTTTCCGTATCACTGGTTTTATAATTTTCCCATTTTTTCTGCCATCTCATAAAGGGTACGGTTTCTCTCATTCATGGGGCCAAAATCTTTCAGAGGGCAGATCACACGGTCACATTTTGACATGACCAGAAGAGCTTTCTGATAATTTTCTTCTGAAATGCAGGAAAAAGGCTTTTCCCCGATCACCTCCGCTGCCAGAGCATCCGCAACCTGGTAATCCACATCGTTCCTGTGCAGAACCCCTGCCGCAAAGGGGATTCCCTGTCTCTGAAGGCTTCTGTACACAGGGATCCCGCTTCCGTTTCCACCTATGACAAACACCTGGGGGGCTCCTTTTGCAGGCTCCATCTCCACACAGCCGAAATCCGCATTGTAGCTTCCTCTTGTGATCCCGTAAAGCTCCCTGATGTAATCCGGAGTGAAAATTTCCTCAGGTGTTCCATATTTTTCAATATATTCCCCATGTACACAGATTACCCGGTCTGAGATCTTCTGCGCCAGATCAAGTTCGTGGAGGGACATGATCACAGTCAGCCCCTGCTGAAGAACCATGCTTTTTAATATGGTAAGAAGCTCCAGCTTATGGCGGATGTCCAGAAATGAGGTTGGTTCGTCCAGAATGATGATCTCCGGTTCCTGGCAGATGGCTCTTGCAAGAAGGATCCTCTGCCTCTGTCCGTCACTGATAGCAGAAAAATCACGTTCGCGAAGCTCCCAAGCATGGACGGTTTCCATGGCTTTTTTTACTTTTTCCCTGTCTTCCTCCGAGAGGATGCCAAGAGTTCCTGTGTAAGGGTATCTTCCTGTGGACACTACATCCTCGCAGGTCATAAGCTCCGGATGCATACGTTCTGTAAGCACAACGGAAACTTTTTTTGCCATCTCTTTTGAGGACATTTTGTCCATCAGTTCCTTTTCCAGATAAACCGTACCACTGATGGCCTTAAGCTGGTGCGTGATACTTTTGAGGATCGTGGATTTTCCTGCACCGTTAGGACCTATGAGAGTAAGGATCTCACCTCTGTTCAGCTCAATATTGATCTCCCTGATCAGAGGTTTTCCGTCATAGCCTACAGTAAGCTGATCTGTATAAAAAAAATATGGCTTCATAATCATATCCTCTTCTGTCTTTTAATCATGATATAAATAACAACCGGCGCACCGAAAACTGCTGTCACAGAACTGATGCTCAGCTCTGTAGGCGCAAACACAGTCCTGGCGATCAGATCACAGAACAGGCAGAAAACTGCGCCCCCAAGGAAACATGCCGGAATAACAAGAATAGGTTTTGCCGTTTTCAGAAGACTTTTGGTGATATGAGGTACCGCAATCCCCACAAAGGAGATAGGACCTGCAAAAGCAGTCACACAGGCAGAAAGGATACTTGAAAGAAGTATCAGTCCCACACGGAAAAGTCTGATATTCACACCCATGTTCTGGGCATACACCTCTCCAAGCTGGTATGCGCTGATAGGTTTTGACATGAGAAATGCAGCTATCATGGAGATTCCCACTACCATGGCCATAACCTGCACATTACTCCAGGACATGCCGGAAAAGCTTCCCAGAGACCAGTTATGGAGATTGACAATATTGGAATCATCTGCAAAGGTCACCACAAAATCCGTGATCGCGGAGCAGATATATCCGATCATAACTCCGCTTATTACCAGCATGGACATGTTCTGTACTTTTTTTGACACCGCAAGGACAAATCCCATGGAGATCATGGAGCCTGTAAAAGCCGCCAGGATCATTGCACCGGAACCCATTGTCACAGACATACTCAAGAAGTAGATCATAAGCAGCGCCACGACCAGTTTTGCCCCGGAGGAGATTCCCAGGACAAAGGGGCCTGCTATGGGATTGTTGAAAAATGTCTGAAGAAGAAAGCCGGACACGGAAAGGGCTCCCCCAAGTATCACCACTGCCAGGATTCTGGGAAGACGGATCTCCCACACAATATTAATGGCAACATCCTCTCCCTGATGCCGGAATATGATATTCAGGATCTCACCCACAGAAAGCGGAACGCTTCCTGCATTTACATTCCAGATAAATAAGATAAAAAGCAGTACACCCAGGATCACAAATGAACATCCATATCTCACTGCACGTTTTCTTTTTTCCATTTACAAGTTCCTCCTGTGTCCGGTTTTTTTCACCATATAAAACGGACATCTGCATTCTGCCGCATCCGTCTTACTTCAGCCTGTGCATATATGTCAGCTCTTCAAGAGACGCATCATCTTCTGTAAGAATGGTATGGATATCTTCGATCATAGTTCCAAGCCCTGTTGTCTCCTGAAAAAGATTTTTGCCTGTGCACCAGACATTTCCATTCTTTACAGCCTTGAAATCAGCCAGAAGCTCACTTTTTGAAAGAAGTTCATCGATGGTGGTTAGCTCGCCGTCAATGGTACTGTTGTAGATGATGTAATCCGCATCCTTTGCCTTGGCATAAAATTCCTCCATCTGCATATTCATGGTGGACAGTGCATTATCATTGCTTCCTGTATCCTCCGGAACATATTTCCCTCCTGCCAGACGGATCATCTCCGATACATAGTCTCCGGATTTACGCACATTCACAGCTCCTGTGGAATTAATGTAAAAAAAAGCCACAGTCTTTCCTGTATTTTCTGCGGAAAGTACCTTTTCAAGCTTACTGCTCTGCTCTTCAAAAACCTTTTCGGCCTGATCCTCCCTTCCAAGGAGGACTCCGTAAAGCTTCATCCACTCTGTTCTTCCAAGGGGATGGCTCTCATAGCTGGAGCGCTCCACAAGTACAGGGATACCGAACTGTTCCAGTTTCTCCTTCACCTCGGGGTTATGGTAGATCATGGTGGATTCAATGGCAAGTCCGCAGCCTTCGTTTAAGATCAGTTCATAATCCGGGGCATTGTATTTTCCTGCGTAGATCATTTTTCCGGATTCCATGGCATCTTTTGCCTCCTGGATATACCATCCATTTTCCTTTGTTCCGGAAAGGCGGATGCTGTCAATACCGTCAATGGCGCGGAAAAGATCCATGGCAGAGGTAGCTACCAGATAAATATTGCTGACAGGCTGCTGCAAAACAGTGATATCCCCATCCAGCCCTTCCGGAGCTTTCCTGCCTTCAGGGACCACCAGGAATTCTCCGCTCTGGTCAATGGTGATCAGTGCATAACCTCCCTCATAGTAATCCACAGAAAATTCTTCCGCATAGGAAAGCTCCATGCTGTGATCATAGGTAAGTCCCTTGATCTCTCTGTGGGAATCTTCCTTTTCTGCTCCGTAAACACCGGTAGACAGTCCCATTATAAGTACAGCCATCAGCAGAAGCCATTTTATATATTTGTTCATTATTTCTCCTTTTCCAGAGAGGAGGAATCAAAAGTCAGTGTATAATCGATCTCATGAGGAGTACTCATGGCTGTGGTATCTGCAGTTACTTCCATTGCTGCATCAAACACACTTACCGGGATCTCAAATGTGGAATTTCCGTCTTTGTTCACAGGCTCGTATTTCTCATCTCCTATAAGCATATAATCATAGTTCGGGCTGCTCCACACGATGGTTGCTGTCGCTTTATCCTTTGCCACGGTGATCTTTGCAGGCGATTCCACAGACGCACGTCCTGTGCCGCCTTCCAGTGTTACTTCTGCTGTATAGTTCCCATCTTCAAGATCAAGATCTTTAAGCTCTTTTCCCTCAGCCTTTTTGTCAGAAGCTACTCCGCTGTCTGTCGACTCCTTGGATGTCCCGTCATCTGTTTTTTTGTCGGAATCGTCTTTGTCAGCAGCTTTTTCTGCTGTGGCGCCATCTTCTTTTACAGGATCCTTGACACTTACCTTATGGTCGTACCATTTTCCCTTTTCACCAAGGATCGCCACATCAAACTCTTCACCAATGGAAGGTACCGGAATATCAAAACCGTACACTTCCTCTGTATAGCCATCGCTGTATTTTACAGTGTCTGTGGTTGGCTCAATGATC
>Ga0129312_1002036_pt1 | contig 10643 bp, 9 predicted proteins | sample O827metagenome_FD_94434 | JGI IMG/M metagenome (GOLD analysis project Ga0129312, IMG submission 94434) | Orangutan group fecal microbial communities from Wisconsin, USA - O827 metagenome | ecosystem: Host-associated > Mammals > Digestive system > Large intestine > Fecal | place: USA: Wisconsin... | reverse complement strand
TCATTTCCGATATTAACGGTCTTTACTTCCTCCAGCAGGCTGAAGCGCTCCGCCTCAAGACGCGGCATGTAACGCTGCTTGATGGCAAAGAAGTATTTATCCTTTTCCAGCTTTTTGACGATTCCGTTGATGCCGGAGATATATTTGTTGATCTTCCGGTCGATCAGGGCAACTAAAAGTGAACGGCGCACTTCCTCTACGCTCTCGAGTGCCTCGTCATAGTTATCGAGATAGATAAGCCCTGCCACCATCTTCTGGTCGGTGATCGCCTGAATGTAGCCGCGGATCTCCGTTTCATCATAGAGATAGACCGCCAGCAGCTGCTGGCTTCCGTCCCGGGACTCATTTTTATCCATAATGTCGCTGTCGGGACAGATCGTGACCTTCTTTACGCTGATCCGGTACTCAGCATCCTCGTAGGAGCTGTGAACCTCCAGGCTTTGTTCCATTTTTTCCAGTTCCTCTGCGGTAATTCCGTCAAACAGGACGGTAAGATTTCTTCTGGCTCCCTTTTCCTCCCTGAGGATCTCTGTCAGGGCACGGTTCGTCCACAGGATCCGTCCATCCGTATCTGCGATTCCATAGGGAAGCTCCATGGATGCCAGAAGCTGCTTTTGGCTCCAGCTGTAATCGGCCCCGAATGCCACAAGTCCGGACATAAGCCTCTTTTTCCCGTACCACCAGAGGAGGCCTGCACAGATCAGGTACAATATTGTAAATACAGACATGGCAATAGCTGCCTGACTGGAAAAGAACAATACTGCAGCATTGGCAAAAAGCATCAGGATCGAGAGCACCAACGGCCACTGCAAATAAATCTGCAGCAAATTTCTGACCTTTTTATCTTCTTTCATATCTTTCTCCTATGCAGTCAAAGGTGACTTTGGTATCAGTATACCATACATCCGGATATTTGTAAATTTTATTCCTGCTCATTGACTTCCCATTGACTTTCCATGTCTTCTGTGTAAAATGAAGGGATATAGGCAAATTGCTCCCTAAAGATGACCCAAACGGAGGAATCGGAAATGACCATAGAAAATGATCTGGGCCGTGATGATATAAAAAAGCTCGTATGGAGGATCGCCATCCCCAGCATGATGGCTCAATTTGTCAGCGTTCTCTACAGTATCGTCGACCGCATGTATATAGGAAATATCCCGGAGGCCGGAACCTTTGCACTGGCAGGAGCAGGTGTATGCGGCCCCGTTGTAACCATGATCGGATCCGTTGCCTTCTGGGTCGGGATCGGAGGTTCGCCGCTAATGAGCATGAGTCTCGGACAGGGCAATGCAAAACGGGCAAAGCAGATCTTGGCCAACAGCTTTCTTCTTCTGGCTGTGGCATCCGTGCTTCTTATGCTGCTCGTCTATCCGTTCCGGGAGCCCATGCTGCGCTTCTTCGGCGCCAGTGACACAACGCTTCCCTATGCAGATACCTATTTTTCCATCTATCTGTCCGGAACCTTTTTTGTACTCATGGCAACGGGAATGAACCAGTTTATCATCAGTCAGGGCTTTGCAAAGATCGGCATGTACTCTGTCATGCTGGGGGCAGTCCTGAATATCATCCTCGATCCCGTTTTCATCTTTTTGCTGAATATGGGAGTTGCCGGAGCGGCTCTGGCAACCGTATTATCCCAGATGGCAAGCTGCATCTTCGTGCTCTCCTTTCTTTTCGGAAAGAGGGCGATCGTGCGTATCACGTTCGGAAATTATAATATGCGTCTGATGGGCAGGATCCTTGTTTTAGGCTTCACGCCGTTTATTATCATTGCCATGGATAATGTAATGATAATCACCATGAATTCCATTCTCCAGACCTACGGCGGCCCACAGGAAGGGGATATGCTGATCACCTGCGCCACCATTGTCCAAAGCTTTATGCTGGTGATAACCATGCCCCTTGGCGGTATCACCGGAGGAACGCAGACGATCCTTGCCTTCAATTACGGCGCCGGAAAAAATGACCGGGTGAAAAGTGCCCAAAAATATATTTTCCTTCTGGGCGGGATCTACACCCTGATCCTGTTCATTCTGGCCCGGACATCCGGCTCCCTCTTTGTGCGGCTGTTTACGTCGGATGCGGCTCTCGCTGCCGAGTCTGTCCGACTGATACGCGTCTATACGCTGGCTGTCGTTCCTCTGAGCATCCAATATGAGATCGTTGACGGCTTTACCGGCCTCGGTATGGTTCATCTGTCCCTTCCCCTCTCCTTTTTCCGGAAAGGCGTTTACTTCCTTGCCCTCTTTATTCTGCCTTATCTTGGAGAGGCGCGGTCGGTATTTTATGCGGAACCGATCTCCGATATCATCAGTCCGGCGGTTTCGATCGTTATCTATGTGATCGCGATGAGAAAATATTTAACCGTGTCAAGTAAGTACTCTGCTTCAATTGCGAATATCCGCTTGACCCGAATTCGGAAATTTGTCGACAATGTTTCAAAGTTAAAATAAAGGAGGATGATTTTTATGAGACATAATTTTGATGAAGAAGTTAACAGAGTTGGATCTAACTGTGAAAAGTGGGATTTAGAAGGCGAACATGGAAAGTTAATTCCATTAAGTGTTGCAGATACCGATTTTAAAGCCCCAAAGGAAGTTGTTGACGCAGTTAAACGGAAAGCAGACTTTGGTGTGTACGCTTATGGTATCTTACCGAAAGAACGTTTTGTTGATTCTATTGTCGGATGGTATAAAAGACGTTATCAGTGTCAGGTTGATCCGGAAACAATTTGTTATTCACAAGGTATCATGCCGGGTGCATTATGGATGTTATTACTTGCATTGACTAAACAAGAAGATGAGGTTTTAATACAAGAACCGGTTTATCACAATATGAGAATTATTACAGAAAATATGAATCGTAAAGTGATTAGTAATACATTAATTTTGAAAAACGGAAGATATGAGATTGATTGGGCAGATTTTGAAGCAAAGGTAAAACGTCCGGAGTGTAAAATATTTCTTTTATGCAGTCCACATAATCCTGTTGGCAGGGTATTTGGAAAAGATGAATTAAATAGAATGTGCAAGCTTTGTATTGAAAACAATGTATTTATAATTTGCGATGAAATACATGGTGATATTGTATACGAGGGAAATAAGCATACTCCATTGTTTTCTCTTTCTGACGAAGTGGCACAAAATTGTGTGGTAATGAATTCACCAAGTAAAACTTTCAATGTCGCAGGATTTTTTGCTGCATACGTCATTATCTATAACAAAGAGGTTCGAGAAAAGTATCTTGAAGTATACAGACGGTTCCATTTCGATCATAATTTTATAGGTGTCGAAGCTTTGATCGCCGCATATAATGAATGTGATTATTACGCAGATGAACAAAACCAATATTTTTATAAAAACATTCAATTAGTAACTGAATTTATAAAAAATGTAATGCCGGAAGTTTGCGTAATTCATCCAGAAGCATCCTACTTAATGTGGTTAGATTTTAGAGCTTGGAATTTAGCACAGGAAGATTTAATGGAATTATTTAAATCATGGGGAGTACGAATGAATGATGGAAATATGTATGGTGAATCCGGAATCGGATTTTTAAGGGTAAATATAGCTACTCAAGAAAAGACATTAAAAGAAGCCTTACATAGAATTGAACAGGGATATAAAAACTGGAAAGCCATATAACCGAATCAAGTAAGTCCCCTTCTTCAATTGCGAAAAGTAATAAGCAGTGAGTGGGGACTTGCTTGTATCAGGAGGAGTGCAAGCTCCTTCTGATAAACTGCGGAGCAGTTATTCGGTTATGAGCAAGTAGCGAAGCGGATTGCGAATATCCGCTTGACCCGAATCAAGTAAGTGCTCTGCTTCAATTGCCACAAGTAATCAGCAATAGGTGGGGACTTGATTGTAATGTCCGTTTGAAAAAAGCTGTCTATGTGTAAATTTTTTTACATGTCGATAGCTTTTTTCAATATCTTTAGCTGTTAATGTGCAAGTTTATTGAAATTTTCTATTCGACATTAATGAACACCTTCACTATAATGGGGAAGGGTTATGTGTTTCATAGCGAAACACTTTTTACTGTAACACTTCAACATTATTTAGAAAAGGAAGGAAAAGGAAAATGAGACTGGGGAAAATTGCAGCTGTTTTTGGTACAGCACTGTTAACTATGAGTTTAGTAGCCTGTGGGGGAAACGCAGAAACAGCGCCGGCTAAGGCCGAGACAGAAGCACCGAAGGCAGAAAGCACTGCGGCAGCACAGACAGAAGAAAAGAAGGATGAGGAAAAGAAGGAAGAAGTTAAAGAGGCTTCTGCGGATGATAAAGTGATCCGCGTGGCGACACCGGGTACCTATAAGCCCTTTACTATTTTTGATGAGACTACAGGAGAGTTCAGCGGATTTGAAATCGATCTCTGGAAGGCAATTGCAGAAAAATCCGGATATGGTTTAGAATTCGTTCGTCTCGATAACCCGGCTACCTTTGCCGAGCTGGATCTTAACCGTGTTGATACCGTAGCAAAACAGATCTCTATCACACCGGCTCGTCTGGAGAAATATGATTTTACACAGCCATTCTTCTTTAGCCCGTATTGCCTGACTGTTCGTGAAGATAATGACGAGATCAAAACATGGGCAGACATGGATGGTAAGACCATTGCACTCGCAGAAGGCAGCGCAATGAATGAATTCGTTGCTAAGCTTGATCCGGATAATAAGGTAGCCAAAAATGTATACGAATCCAGCGGCGTTATCCTTCAGGAAGTAAACATGAAGCGTGCTGACGCTTGCCCTTACGCTTATCTGGTTCTTCCGTATTTCATCGAAGCAAACCCGGAGCTTAAGCTGAAATCTGTAGATATTGAGAATCCAATCTATACAGAGGTTAACGCATATCCGTTTGCCCGCACCGAAAGAGGCAACACAATCCGTGAGCTGGCAGATAAAGCCCTCACTGAAATGATGGAAGACGGAAGCTACGCAGAGCTTAGCAAAAAGTGGTTCGATATCGATGTAATGGAAACAAAATCTGCTAAAGAATACTTTGCAGCAAATCCGAAAAACTAACTGATAGTAAGAGCTGCGGCAGGCCTTAAAGAAATACCTGCCGCAGTTTTTATTCTATGATTGGAGGAGGACGATCCTATGTTGTTCAATTTTGACTATTTTCTCCGGATGTTTCAAATTATCGCAGCCGGATTTAAAAACACATTATCTTTATCCATAGTATCTCTGTTTTTTTCGATTATTTTAGGCGCTCTTTTGGCCGGAGTACGATATTACAACGTGCCGGTGTTTAAACAGATCTCGATCCTGTTCACTTCTTTTTTCAGAAGCACACCGTTCATTGCCCAGCTTTTTGTTTTCTATTATGGTTTTGCACAGATTTCTAAAACGATCCGCAATCTCCCCGCTTACTGGGCAGCTGTTATCGTCTTATCCCTCAGCTTTGCGGCATATATGGGAGAAAACTTCCGAGGTGCGATCACCTCTGTGGATAAGGGGCAGTTTGAAGCAGGTCTGTCCATTGGCCTGACTCCGTGGCAGACGATATATCGTATCATTGTTCCTCAGGCCGCACGAATTGCGATTCCCGGAATGGCGAACGTATTTGCAAACCTTTTTAAATCAACTTCCCTTGCCTTTACCGTCGGTATCGTTGATATGACAGCTGCTGCAAAAAATGAGGTAAATCTGTCCTTCCGCTATTTAGAGGGATATGTTGCACTTATTATTGTATATTGGATCATTCTGGCTCTGGTTGAGCTTGGGCAGAGTAAAATGGAAAAGGTAATGAATAAACCATATATACAGGAGGGCAAGTAGGAATGGATGAGAATTTTATTCTTCGTGTAACCGGATTAAATAAAAAATTTGGCGATCTGGAAGTTCTGAAAGATGTCAGTCTTACAATGAAGCCCGGAGAAGTTATTTCCATTATCGGGCCTTCAGGTACAGGAAAATCTACATTTTTGCGTTGTTTAAACTATCTTGAGAAGCCCACCAGAGGGACAATCACGATCGACGGCGTCACAGTAGACAGCGGACATGCCAGACATCAGGATATATATGCTTTAAGACAAAAGACAGCTATGGTCTTTCAAAACTATAATCTTTTCAAAAATAAAACGGCCATCCAGAACATTATGGAGCCGTTAGTGAAGGTGCAGAAGGTTCCGAAGGAAAAAGCAGAACAGGAAGCATTAGAGATTTTAAAGATGATCGGTCTTCTGGATAAAAGGGATTCTTATCCGGCTCATTTGTCCGGTGGTCAGCAGCAGCGAATTGGAATCGGACGTGCTATGGCTGTTAAGCCTAAGGTCATGCTGTTTGACGAACCGACTTCTTCCCTTGATCCTGAGCTTGTAGGAGAGGTTCTTAAGGTTATCCAGAATCTTGCAAACAGCCATGTAACGGGAATGATCATCGTTACCCACGAGATGTCCTTTGCCAGAAATGTTTCAGATCGTGTTCTATTTATGGAAGGTGGTAATATATTAGAGCAGGGCACGCCTGAAGAAATCTTCAACAGTACGAATCCACGTATTGCCAAGTTTGTCGGGGCATGCACAAAATAGATTCCTACAGCAAAATGGTACATTTCTTAATTTCGCGATAAACGCAACTTGCAAACAGCCCCTTTCTGTCAGACCGTAACAATGCGGTCGAATGGGCGGAGCACGCAAAACAGTAATATGCGAATTTCTTGGAACAGGTATGATTTCGGTCATGCCTGTTCCGCTTTTATCAGTTCATCCACAGGGAATGCCGTCAACAATTTCCTCTTGGTTCTTTTTGATTTCCTCGATGTCGGCTTCATAGATATTGCTGGTTGCGTTAAGGCGTTTAGCAATTTGGGGGTCGCTATTGGCAATTCGTATTCCTTGTCGTTCACAAAGAATTTTATCTACTTCGGATGAAGCCTGTTTCTGTTATCCGGCATATGTTCTCTCCTCCACCTCCAGCTTAAAGTTTATGTTATATTCCATAAATCACAATGCCGCATACCGCTGATATAACAATCAGCATAATTGGTGAAACCTTCTTTTTTAACAGGAAGGGCAATGCAAACATTACCGTCGCAAGAATAATTGTCAGAACAATAGATCTCACATTGTATGCGAAGTTTTCTGCAAAACCTACAGCGTTATTCAGCATCATAAATACGCCTGTCGCAAGAATGATTCCAATAATACACGGCTTCAATCCACGAAGGATAGCTTGCATATACTTATTCTTCAGTAGATTTTTCAACGCTATCATTACGAGAAGGATAATGATAAAGGATGGAAGAACAACTGCCAGCGTTGCAATCACAGCACCCACGAATCCTGCTTGACTGCTTCCTACATAGGTCGCCAAATTGACCATAATAGGTCCCGGCGTACTTTCGCTGACAGCAATCATATAGATCAATGCTTCATCCGAGAGCCAACCATAAGACAACACCACATCACGAATCAAAGGAATTGCACCATATGCACCGCCAAAGGCGAACAAACCAACTCGCAGGAACCCTAAAAACAAATCAAGATGAATCATTTTTTAGCACCACCTTTCTGCTCCGGTGCGCCTTTTACTATGAAAATCGCAAGACTTATCACTGTAGCAATCAGCATCAAAGAGATGGTCGAAAAGTTCCATGCAAAAATATTGATGGCAAGCATAGCGATAAAGGAACACACCATAATTGCTCTTGGCAAAACCTTCTTCTGCATCTTCTTAACCATCGTAATGCCCGCATCCAGAATCAAAATACCCACTGCAATTTTAATGCCCTTAAATGCGTTTGCAATAAGTTTAATTTCCAGAAAGTTATCCAGAAACATCGAAATCAAATATATAACGGCAAACGATGGAACAACGATGCCGAGGGTTGCAATCACGGCTCCAAGAAAGCCTGCCTTCTTATAGCCTACAAAGGTGGCGCAGTTGATTGCGATTGGCCCCGGAGTAGACTCTGCAATCACTGTAACATTCATCATTTCGTCGTGGGTAATCCACTGTTTTTTCTCTACACAGCTATTTTCAATCAGAGAAATCATGGCATAACCGCCGCCAAAGGTAAACAAACCAATTTGGGCAAAGGTGAGGAACAAATCAAGATAGATATTCATTCTTGTCCCTCCTTTTTGAACTCACACTGGCAAACTGTCATGTCTCTGTCCAACTCCAAAAATTTTGCCTGCATGGAAAGGAACAGCTCTGCCAAGGCATCCAGCGTCTCCTGTTTTGGCAGAAAGTGTGTATGATAGCCATACTTTTCCCCATAAACCAAATCAGCCTCACGCATGATTTTGAGGTGTTGGGAAATAGCTGATTCTGTAATGCCCAGCTTCTTTGACAAGGAACGAACACAATGTTTTCGCTCTAATAAACAAGAAAAGATTTTGAAACGCGTCGGTTCTCCCAATGCTTTCAGAATTTTGTTTGTATCCACAAGCAACCCCCCCTCTTTTTTTTGATTTAGTGATTACTTAATTATAACAATCTCTTTCAATTAAGTCAATGCTTAAATAAAACCCATTGAACTCACAAGATAAAAGACGCTACATAGTAAAACCTTCATAATTTCGATATTGGAGTGGTAAAAAATAACGATGCCGGTCTTGCGACGCGACATCGTTATTTTCGTTATTGTTTCCACCCCTGTCAAACAGATGCCGTAAAATGGTAATTTTTTAGAATTACTGTCTTACGAGCACCCGTCGAACAGCAGGGGGGCTGCTGTGTCAAGCGGATATTCGCAATCCGCTTCGCTACTTGATTCGGTTAAATTGGATCCTTTGATTAATCGTCGTCTTCCTGACTCTCTGTAACGGTGAAGGTGAATCTCTTTCTTGCCATCTCATCGCTTTCCAGATATTCATCATAGGTAGTGATCTTATCTACAAGCTGGCCGTTGATGATCTCCATAATACGGTTTGCTGTTGTCTCAACGACCTGATGGTCACGAGAGGAGAAGATCATAACGCCCGGGAATTTTTTCATTCCGTTATTGAGGGCGGTAATGGATTCCATATCCAGATGGTCTGTCGGCTCATCGAACATAAGCACATTTGCGCCGGAGATCATCATTTTGGAAAGCATGCAGCGAACACGCTCACCACCGGATAATACCTTGACCTTTTTTACACCGTCTTCACCTGCGAATAACATTCTTCCAAGGAAGCCACGAACGTAGGTAACGTCCTTTTCCGGCGAATACTGTGTCAGCCAGTCAACGATCGTATCGTCATTGTCAAACTCTGCACTGTTGTCCTTCGGGAAGTAGGCCTGTGTGGTCGTTAAGCCCCATTTATAGCTTCCGGAATCCGGCTCCATCTCACCGGCAAGGATCTTAAACAGAGTTGTCTTTGCGAGCTCGTTAGGGCCAACGAGTGCGACTTTATCTTCACGTCCCAAGATAAAGGAAATATTATCAAGCACCTTCACGCCGTCGATCGTCTTTGTCAGATTCTCAACAGTAAGCACTTCATTTCCGATCTCACGGAACGGGCGGAAATCAATATAGGGATATTTTCTGCTGGACGGCTTGATCTCATCCAGCTCGATCTTTTCAAGGGCTCTTTTTCTTGATGTTGCCTGCTTGGATTTTGATGCGTTGGCGGAGAATCTCTGGATAAACTCCTGTAATTCCTTGATCTTTTCCTCTTTCTTTCTGTTGGCTTCCTTCATCTGCTTAACCATAAGCTGACTGGACTCAAACCAGAAATCATAGTTACCGGCATACAGCTGGATCTTACCGTAGTCGATATCGGCGATCTGGGTACATACCTTGTTCAGGAAGTAACGGTCATGGGATACCACGATAACGGTATTTTCAAAGTTGATCAGGAATTCCTCCAGCCATGCAATGGCATCGAGATCCAAATGGTTGGTCGGCTCGTCCAAAAGCAGGATATCCGGGTTTCCGAATAATGCCTGTGCAAGAAGCACCTTAACCTTGAGCGGGCCGGGCAGCTCACTCATCATTTTATAATGGTTCTCCGGTTCAACGCCAAGTCCGTTTAAGAGGTTTTCCGCGTCAGATTCGGCCTCCCAGCCGTTCATTGTGGCAAATTCGCCCTCCAGCTCGGCTGCCTTGATCCCATCCTCATCGGTGAAATCTTCTTTCATGTAAATAGCGTCCTTTTCCTTCATGATGTCGTAAAGACGCTGGTTTCCCATGATAACTGTGTCAAGTACGGTAAACTGGTCGTACTTAAAGTGATCCTGTTGCAGGAAAGAAAGCCTCTGACCCGGTGTAATTACCACATCTCCGCTGGTCGGCTCCAGATTTCCGGACAGGATCTTTAAAAACGTCGATTTTCCGGCGCCGTTGGCACCGATCAGGCCATAACAGTTACCTTCCGTAAATTTTATATTGACATCTTCGAATAATGCTTTTTTACCTACCCGTAATGTTACATTGTTTGCTTGTATCATTGTAAATCCTCTATTTCTCTATATTTTCTAACACTAGGCATACATATTTCATTATACATAAAATTTCAGTATTTTCAAGAAAAATAACCACCGCACGCAAATTTAACCGAATCAAGTAAGTCCCCTGTTTCAATTGCGAAAAGCAATAAGCAGTGGGTGGGGACTTGCTTGTATCAGGAGGAGTGCAAGCTCCTTCTGATAAACTGCGGAGCAGTTATTCGGTGTAGAGCCGCGTAGCAAAGCGGATTGCG
>Ga0129312_1002033_pt1 | contig 10655 bp, 7 predicted proteins | sample O827metagenome_FD_94434 | JGI IMG/M metagenome (GOLD analysis project Ga0129312, IMG submission 94434) | Orangutan group fecal microbial communities from Wisconsin, USA - O827 metagenome | ecosystem: Host-associated > Mammals > Digestive system > Large intestine > Fecal | place: USA: Wisconsin... | reverse complement strand
GAACATCCGGCGGGTGTTGAACCAGTATTCCGCACCGGACATATACAGTTGGGCAGCGGGCATAATGGGCGTTACGGAAGCATCCACCTCCATGGCCGCCTTCAGTTCCCTGCCGGTGAGATATACCGCCACCAGCGGGAAGCCGGAGGTGCCGTCCTCCCCCACGCCCATGGACAGCACGTCAAAGGCCATCGCCGTCGTGATCTCCCCGGCAGGCAGATTGGCCCGGAGAACGCCGTCCGCCGTGACGGCTACCGTGTGAGTCGTGTCATCAAAGCCGGGATTCAGGGCGCGATCCGCCCACAGAAACGCATCGGACACCAGCGTTCCAAGGCTGTTGTTCTCCTGTACGGCAGATGTGGGTGTCACCAGATCATAGTCAGAGCGGGTCAGCACCTGATCGTAGGTCAGGTCATAGCGTCCTAAATAGGTCTCGCCCACCATATCTTTCCATTGCTCCACCAGGTCCGCGATCTCCGGATCCTCCGCCACCGTTTCGTCAATGGGGATCAGGCGGTAATCCGTCAGCCGCTTTTGGCCGCTGCCGTCCCAGGAGAAAGTCAGGCTGCCCAAATTCTGACAGTAGGGGCCGCTGGAGACGATATAGGTATCGTTCACCACCAGAGGCTCCGTCAGGGTGGAGTGGGTGTGGCCGGAAACAATCACATCGATGCCGTCCACAGCCTTGGCCAGTTCCTCATCCTCAGAGGATGCCAGCGAGTCCCCGGTGCCGCTGTGGGACAGGCAGACGATGATCTCCGCCCCCTCCCCCTTCAGCTTTTCTACACAGTGCTTGGCCGCTTTGGCGGCGTCCGTCCGGGTGAAGCCGGAGGTGGGCGCACATTCATCGGAGTCCACCCCCATCAGCCCGAACAGGCCGTAGGTGATCCCGCCCCGCTCCAGCGTCATGCAGTCGGTGACGCCGTAATCATCCATGGCCGACTGGATAAAGTCCCGGTCCGGGTTGTCCTCTGCCGGGGCATAGTTGGCTTCCAGCAGGGCAGGGAGCGCCGCGGTGATGGGGCCGTACTGCATCTGATAGGTATCCAGCTTTTCCGACGGATAGTGGGAGTCCGCCAGCAAGCCCATCGCCGCCATCTGAGCCGCCTTGGCGGAATTCAGCATCTCCGCGAAGCCGGTGCCCTTGTGGTCAAACTCGTGGTTGCCGATGGTCACGGCATCATAGCCCATGGCTCCCATGGTCCGCAGCTCCGCCGCCTGGGTAGTGTAAAGGGTCTGGATCAGGGAGCCGATGGAAAAGTCGCCGCCATCCACCAGCAAAGCGGCGGGATTCATCGCCCGTTCCCCGTCAATGGCGGTTTTCAGCCGGGCGTAGCCGCCGCTCTCCCCTCCCTCCGCCGTAGGCTGGGGGAGGAAGTGAGAGTGGAGATCGTGGGTGAACAGGATGGTCGTGACGTTCGTCTCTTGGGTGCAGCCTTCGGCCACGGCGCCGACCGGGAGCACACACAGCACCGCCAGCAGCTGCGCCAGAAAAAATGCGGAAAAACGGCGGAATTTCATAGAGTTCCTCCTTCATACAGCAAAAAGAGAGTCCGGTAAGGACTCTCTTTTCCGCTTTTTCAGTTTCATGCCTTACGGCTTTTATTATACCGGCTCCCGCTGGGTCTGTCAACGAGTCCGCTTACAGATCCAGCGCAATGAGATCCTCCAGCGTCTCCCGGCGAACCGCCTCATAGGCGCGATCCTTCGCCAGCATGACGATGGGCGGCCGGGGCAGGCGGTTATAGTTGGACGCCATGGAATAGTTGTAAGCGCCGGTGGTACACACGGCGATCACATCCCCCCGGCAGGTATCCACCGGCAGCTCCACATGGGGCTGGATGATGTCGCCGCTCTCACAGCAGCGGCCTACCACGTCGAAGCGTTCCTCACTTCCGGTTCTGGAACCGTGAAGCACGGTATACCGGGACTGATACAGGGCGTAGCGGGGGTTATCCGTCATGCCGCCGTCAATGGCAACATACTGCTTATAGCCGGGGATCCGTTTTACAGAGCCAACGGTATACAGCGTCATGCCTGCGTCCGCCACAATGCTGCGGCCCGGCTCCATCAGAAAGCGAATCGTCGGCAGACCGGCCTTTTCCGCCGCCGCCTTCAGATGCGCCCCCAGTTCCGCCAGACGGGCCGGGATATCGATGGCATCATCGTCCTCCGTATAGCGGACGCCGTAGCCGCCGCCCAGATTCAGCTCGTGGAGGGTCACGCCGGTCTCATCCCGGATCTCCGCCAGAAACGGCACCATGATATCCACCGTCCGCTGATACACGTCCTCGCCGAACACCTGAGAGCCGACGTGGCAGTGCAGTCCCCGGAGAGACAGGTGGGGCTGAGCCAGCGCCAGCTTCACCAGTTCCATGGCCTGACCGGTCTCCACCGCCGCGCCGAACTTGGAGTCCACCTTGCCGGTGCTGACGGCTTCGTAGGTATGGGGATCAATGCCCGGCGTTACCCGCAGCATGATCTTCTGGGTAATGCCCGCTTCTCCGGCAATGCGCTCCAGATTCAGCAACTCCTCCCGGTTGTCCACAATAAAGCAGCCGATGCCACGCTGAACGCCCAGCGTCAGATCTGCATCCGTTTTGCAGTTGCCGTGGAAGTAAATCTTCTCCGCCGGGAAACCTGCACTGAGCGCGGTGTACAACTCGCCGGAGGAAACCACGTCCACACCCATGCCTTCCTCAGCCATAATCTGGTAAATCCGGCGGAAGGATGCGGCCTTGCTGGCATACAGCGGCAGCGCGTCCCAGCCGAAGTTCTGATGAAACGCCTGTAAATACATCCGGCAGTTGGCCCGGATCCGTTCCTCATCCATCAAGTACAGCGGGGTTCCGTATTGTTTTGCCAGCTTTGTTACATCATATCCGGCGAAGGTCAGCACGCCCTCCGGCGTGCGGTCAATATTTGCAGAAAGCATAAGGGTTCCTCCTCGCTGTGGCGCCTGTACCGCAGCGCTTCCGCCACTCAGGTCACTCTATTTTTTAGAGAGTACCACATTTTAAATCCTGAGGAAAGCGTTTTTCTCCAAGTTTTCTTCGAAATTCTGCACAAAATTCTGTTATTCGTTCATTCTTCCTCCGGCATTTATCCCAATTACGCAGAAAGCCGGGCCTTCCAGCCCGGTTTTCTATCACTTTTCAGCGTCCGATCAGTCGGTCACAATGCCCCGGCGGTCAAATTCCGCCGTCAGCAGGGACAGGTCGTTGGGCAGCTTCATAGGCTCGCCGCAGAATTTGATGGCGTTGGCCACGTCCTTCAGGCCGTTGCCGGTGACTACAGAAACCACGGTATCGTTCTTTCCGATGATGCCCTGCTCACAGAGCTTTTTCACCCCCGCCGTGCCGGTGACGCCGGCCGGCTCGCCGAACACGCCGCAGGTCATACCCAGCAGTTTCTGCGCCGCCATGATCTCCTCATCGGAGACATTTACCACAAGGCCGTGGGACTCCCGGATGGCCATCAGCGCCTTGTCCGCGTTCCGAGGAACGCCCACGGCGATGGAATCCGCCAGCGTATTCTCCTCCATAGGCTGCCACGGCCGATTCTCCGCAATAGCCCGGTTGATAGGATGGCACCCCTCCGCCTGCGCGGAGATCAGCCGGGGCAGGCGGTCGATAAACCCGATGGCATAGAGATCCTTCAGGCCCTTCCAGAGTCCGGCAATGGTGCAGCCGTCCCCCACGGATATGGCGATATAGTCCGGCACCTGCCAGCCCAGCTGCTCCATGATCTCCAGCGACACCGTTTTCTTGCCCTCGGAGAGATAGGGGTTAATGGCGGCGTTGCGGTTGTACCAGCCATATTTCTCAATGGCCTTTTTGGAAAGCTCAAAGGTTTCCTCATAGTCGCCCTGCACGGAGATCACATTGGCGCCGAAGGTCATCAGCTGGGCCACCTTGCCCTTGGGCGCCCGCTCCGGCACGAAAATGAACGTCCGCAGGCCCGCCGCCGCGGCGTTGCCCGCCAGAGAGCTGGCGGCGTTGCCGGTGGAGGAGCAGGCGATGATCTTCGCTCCGGCTTCCCGTGCCTTGGCCACCGCCATGGCGCTGGCGCGATCCTTCAGGGACGCGGTGGGGTTCTGGCCGTCGTCCTTGACATACAGGCGCTTCAGCCCCAGCAGCTCCGCCAGACGGGGTTCCTCATACAGCGGGGAATTGCCCACCCGGAGAGGCGTATTCTCCGTGGTCTCCTCAATGGGCAGCAGCTCCCGGTAGCGCCACATGGAGCGGTCAGTCCGGGCGGCCAGTTTCTCCTTGGTCAGTTGGGTTCTGATATAGTCGTAATCATAGGTGATATCCAGAATCCCCCCGCATTCGCAGGTGGTCAGATCCGGCGTGGCCTCATAGGTTCTGCCGCACCGGACGCATTTGCCGTATAGAACGTTTTTCATAGCAGCTCCTTTTTCATGCAAGATGAGCACAGCGGACGGGCGTATGCCCGCCCGCTGAATATCGCCGGTTTCACGGTGTTACATATTCTTCAGGACGCCGGTCTCCTCGTTGAAGGCGTTGATCAGCTCATCCAGATCCTTAGCCTGAGCGTGAACGGCGTCCCAGGTTCCCTCGGTGTCATACCACAGGGCGTTCAGCTCTTCGCTGGTCTTGCCCTGCTGCTCCACCCATGTGTAGTACTTCAGGTTGTGAACCCGCTTGCGCTCCTGATAGGTCAGCTCCATCATGCTGTCGGTTTTCAGGTTCAGCATATGGATGGCGTGATCCAGCGCAGCTTCCCGCTGGCTGTAAGCGCCGTACTGCTCGTTCAGCTCCTGAATCCGGCTGCCGTACATCACGGCGGAGTCGGTGAGGACAGTCCCAACCACGTCCCGCTCGGTCAGCTCATAGTACTTGGCCATCTTGATGCAGCACAGTACGTTGGCAATGCCGGAAATGCCCAGCCACGTCAGCTTTTCGATCAACTCATCGGAGAGATGCAGCTCCTCTTTCAGATACTTCTGCCCCTCCGGGGTGTTGAACAGCCGCAGCAGCCGCTGGGAATCCTCGTCGTCAATGGCAATGGCCATATCGGTGTTCTTCACGTTGTGGATCCAGGGAATGTGCTTGTCGCCGATGCCCTCAATGCGGTGGCCGCCGAAGCCGTTATTCAGGATGGTGGGACACTGGAGCGCCTCGCCCACTCCCAGCTTCAGATGAGGATACAGCTCCTTCAGGCGGTCGCCGGTGGACATGGTGCCGGCGGAGCCGGAGGTAAAGCAGGCGCCCGCAAAACGGTCGCCGGGGCGCTTGATGGCCTCGAACACGTCCGCCAGTGCGTTGCCGGTGACGTTGTAATGCCACAGGGGGTTGCCCATCTCCTCAAACTGGTTGAAGATCATGTACTGAGGATCCTGCTTGAGCTCGTTGGTCTTGTCGAAGATCTCCTTGACGTTGGACTCGCAGCCGGGGGTGGCAATGACCTCTGCGCCGATCTCATGGAGCCAGTCAAAGCGCTCCTTGCTCATTTCCGCAGGCAGGATGGCCACGCCCTGTGCCCCCAGCAGCCGGGAGTTGAAGGCGCCGCCCCGGCAGTAGTTGCCGGTGGAGGGCCAGACGGCCTTATGCTTATTCACGTCGAACTGGCCGGTGACCAGACGGGGGGCAAGGCAGCCAAAGGACGCGCCCACCTTGTGGCAGCCGGTGGGGAACCACTTGCCCACCATGGCCACGATCCGGCAGGGGACGCCGGTCAGCTCGGAGGGCAGCTCGATGTAGTTGGGGACAGCCTGATAGAGTCCGCCGGACTCCTTCGGCTCGTTTTTCCATGTGATGCGGAACAGGTTCAGGGGGTCTACATCCCACAATCCCACATTTTTCAGCTTGCTCTGGATCTTTTCGGGAATGGTTTCCGGATGCTGCATCTGGGCGATGGTGGGGATCACGATGCCGTTTTCCTTCGCCTTTTTCAGATTGTGTTCCAGACCCTGCTTGTTGATAGTCAGATCAATCATGTGCTTTGCCCTCCTGTTGATTTATCAAGATAGGAATATAAGGTATATTTGGAAATTCCGAAGTATTTCGCAACTTTGTCGCCGGAACGGGTCACAAGAAACGCCCCGTTCTCGTTGAGAAACCGAATGGCCCGGATCTTGTCCTCCTTATTCATCAGCGCCGCAGGCTTCCCAACCAGCGCCACCGACTGCTGAATCAGCTCCTCCAGAACATCGTTGATGTTGACGATCTTCTCCGGCTCCGCCGGCTGCGGCTCTGGCACAGAGATGAAGTCCCGCACGGCTCCCGCCGCCATCATCAGCGCCGAGATGTCAAAATTGATGGCGAGGATCGCTGTCACCTTGCCCCGGCTGTTCCGAATGTAAATGGTGGAGGATTTCAGCACCTTGCCGTCCGGCGTGCGGGTCAGGTAGCTGAGGTGATCCTGTGCCTCCTGATCCTGATGCTCCATCCGTTCCAGCACCACGTTGGACGCGCCGTCCCCCACCTTCCGGCCGGAGACATGGCCGTTCTCAATGGCCACGATGGTATGGTCCGGGTGCTGGCTCAAATCGTGAACCACCACCTCGCAGTTGGGGCCGAACTGGGCGGCGATCCCTCTGGCAATATGCCGCAATTCCTCTAACTTTCCGCTCTCCATGAACGCCCCCCTTTTCCCGGATTCTGCTTTCATCATATCATAGTTTTTTGGGAAATCAACCGCTTTTCAAAAAAATTTTCAGGTTTGTGCAAATTTTGTTTGACACCGTACGGAATCGTGCTATGATAAGGGTGAAAACACCCTGAACACACATTTGTAAAATACAGGTTATGGAGGGTAACGATATGGATTTTGAAGCGATCAAGGCGGCGGCCAGAGGGTATCAGGCGGACATGACCCGCTTCCTGCGGGAAATGATCTCCCACCCCAGCGAAAGCTGCGAGGAGCGGGAAGTCGTCCACTGCATCCAGGCCGAGATGGAGCGTCTGGGCTATGATAAGGTGGAAGTGGACGGTCTGGGCAACGTCATCGGCTGGATGGGCGACGGCGAAAAGATCATCGCCATCGACTCCCACATCGATACCGTGGGCATCGGCAACCTCTCCAACTGGGAGGCCGACCCCTATGAGGGCTACGAAACTGAGGACGTGATCTACGGCCGGGGCGGCTCTGATCAGGAGGGCGGCATGGCCTCCGCCGTGTACGGCGTGAAGATCATGAAGGAGCTGAACCTGATCCCTGAGGGCTACAAGATCATGGTGGTCGGCTCCGTGCAGGAAGAGGACTGCGACGGGATGTGCTGGCAGTACATCGTCAACAAGGACTTCAACGGCCCGGAGGACGCCCGCAGCAAGATCGAATTCGTCATCTCCACGGAACCTACCGACGGCGGCATCTACCGCGGTCACCGGGGCCGCATGGAGATCCGGGTAGACGTAAAGGGCATCTCCTGCCACGGCTCCGCCCCCGAACGGGGCGACAATGCCATTTACAAGATGGCGGACATCATCCAGAATATCCGCTCCCTCAATGAAAACGGCGACGGCGCTTCCAACGAGATCAAGGGCCTTGTAAAGATGCTGAACCCGGAATTCAACCCGGAGCACGCTGAGGACGCCCAGTTCCTTGGCCGCGGCACCTGCACCGTGTCCCAGATTTTTTACACCTCTCCCTCCCGCTGCGCTGTGGCGGACAGCTGCGCCATTTCCGTGGACCGCCGCATGACCGCCGGGGAAACGTGGGACTCCTGCCTGAAGGAAATCGAGGCCCTGCCCGCCGTTCAGAAGTACAGGGACGATGTGAAGGTCAGTATGTATATGTACGACCGTCCCGCATGGACCGGCGAGGTCTATGAGACGGAGTGCTTCTTCCCCACATGGATCAACAAAGAAAACGCCGCTCATGTGCAGGCGCTGGCCGACGCCCACAAGGCTCTCTGGGGCGACAAGCGCATCGGCCATGCCGACAACGATCCCAAGTACGACGCCATGCACCTGCGGCAGCGTCCCCTCATCGACAAGTGGACCTTCTCCACCAACTGTGTCTCCATTCAGGGCCGGTACGGCATCCCCTGCGTGGGCTTCGGCCCCGGTGCTGAGTCTCAGGCCCACGCTCCCAACGAGATCACATGGAAGCAGGATCTAGTGACCTGCGCGGCGCTGTACGCCGCCGTTCCCGGCCTGTACAAGACGGAAAACAAAACCGGGGACGTCACCGAGTTCCGCCAGAGCCTGACGGACAATGACATTCAGTAAATATACATTATATAGGAGAGAAAATTATGTCTAAGACCATCGAATTAGCGCGGCATCTGGAGCGCCTGCACATCAACAATATGTACAAGTCCGACTTCTACTGGACATGGGACAAGACGGACGAGGAGCTGGAAGCCATCTTCACGGTGGCGGACGCCCTGCGGGATCTGCGGGAGCGGAACAAGTCCACCCGGATCTTCGATTCCGGCCTGGGCATCTCCATCTTCCGGGATAACTCCACCCGCACCCGCTTCTCCTTCGCCTCCGCCTGCAACCTGCTGGGTCTGCGGACGCAGGATCTGGACGAGAAGAAGTCCCAGATTGCCCACGGCGAGACTGTCCGTGAAACCGCCAACATGGTCTCCTTCATGGCCGACGTTATCGGCATCCGGGACGATATGTTCATCGGCGAAGGCCACAAGTATCAGAAAACCTTCATGGACGCGCTGGACGAGGGCTATCGGGACGGGATTCTGGAGCAGCGTCCCACGCTGGTAAACCTCCAGTGCGACGTGGATCATCCCACTCAGTGCATGGCCGATATGCTCCACATCATTCATCAGTTCGGCGGCGTGGAGAACCTGAAGGGCAAGAAGATTGCCATGACATGGGCCTACTCCCCCTCCTACGGCAAGCCCCTCTCCGTGCCTCAGGGCGTCATCGGCCTGATGACCCGCTTCGGCATGGACGTGGTGCTGGCCCATCCCGAAGGTTATGACGTCATGCCTGAGGTGGAGGAGATCGCCAAAAAGAACGCCGCCGCTACCGGCGGCAGCTACAGAAAGGTCGCCACCATGGAGGAGGCTTTCGACGGCGCCGACATCGTCTATCCCAAGAGCTGGGCGCCCTTTGCCGCCATGGAGCAGCGCACCAAGCTGCATTCCGCCGACGATCAGGCGGGCATCGACGCGCTGGAACAGCAGCTGCTGGCCCAGAATGCCCAGTTCAAAAACTGGACCTGCTCCGAGGACATGATGAAGCGCACCAGAGACGGCAAGGCTCTGTACCTCCACTGCCTGCCCGCCGACATCACCGGCGTCAGCTGCAAGGAGGGCGAGGTGGACGCCTCCGTATTCGACCGGTATCTGGTTCCCCTGTACAAGCAGGCCAGCTTCAAGCCCTATATCATCGCCGCCATGATCCTCATGAGTCAGGTGAAGGATCCCGCAAGCTGCCTGCGCGCTCTGGACGCCGCCGGCGACAGCCGCAAGCGGTTTTAAGGAACGCAGCTCGGTCCGCAACTCATAAAAAAAGTAATAGCGGGGATACTGAATGCATCTGTATTCCCGCTATTACTGTCAGAAATGAGGAAGAACGATATGGGTAAACGCATTGTCATTGCTTTGGGCGGCAACGCCCTTGGAAAAAATCTGCCGGAGCAGATGCAGGCCGTGAAGGAGACCTCCAAGGCTATCGCGGATCTGATCGAAGCCGGACATCAGGTGGTCATTGCCCACGGCAACGGCCCGCAGGTGGGGATGATCCAGAACGCCTTTGCCGCCTACCGCAAGCAGGAGCCTTCCGCCGATGTGATGCCTCTTTCCATGTGCGTGGCCATGAGTCAGGGCTATATCGGCTACGATCTGCAAAACGCCCTGAAGGAAGAGCTTCTGAACCGGGGGCTTCAGCAGGGCGTGGCCACGGTGCTGACGCAGGTGGTGGTAGACGCTGACGATCCGGCGTTCAAGACCCCCACCAAGCCCATCGGCGCGTTTATGACAAAGGAAGAGGCCGAAAAAATGGCCCGTGAAAAGGGCTGGAACGTGGCAGAGGACGCCGGCCGTGGCTGGCGTCAGGTGGTGGCCTCCCCAAAGCCCATGGCCGTTGTGGAGCTGACCACCATCCGGGCTTTGACCGACGCGGGCATGGTGGTCATTGCCTGCGGCGGCGGCGGAATCCCCGTCATCGCGGTGGAGCGGCACCATCTCAAAGGCGCTGCCGCCGTCATCGACAAGGACTTTGCTTCGGAGCTGCTGGCTGAGCAGCTGAACGCTGATATGCTCATCATCCTCACCGCCGTGGAAAAAGTGGCGGTAAACTTCAGCAAGCCGGATCAGAAATGGCTGGACAGCCTGACGCCGGAGGAGGCCCGCGCCTATATGGCGGAGGGACAGTTCGCCCCCGGCTCCATGCTGCCCAAGGTGGAAGCCGCTGTGAAGTTTGCCGAGTCCAAGCCCGGCCGCACCGCCCTGATCACCCTGCTGGAAAAGGCGCGGGACGGCATCGACGGCAGAACCGGCACCCGGATCGCCGTCAGGTAACTCCGCAGGGCATCATTGCCGCGGCTGCGCCGTTCAGTTCCCTGCGTCCTGTAAAAAAGAGCGTGTGTTTGAATGAAGTGACCCCAAAAAGTTAGACAATATTTCAAAGGGGAAAATTGTTCAAGCAGCCGAAAGGGCTTGCTGTCTGTGAAGAGCAGGCGGCAAGCCCTTTAGCTTTGCCTTGATGCGCCGATTG
>Ga0129312_1002031_pt1 | contig 10658 bp, 9 predicted proteins | sample O827metagenome_FD_94434 | JGI IMG/M metagenome (GOLD analysis project Ga0129312, IMG submission 94434) | Orangutan group fecal microbial communities from Wisconsin, USA - O827 metagenome | ecosystem: Host-associated > Mammals > Digestive system > Large intestine > Fecal | place: USA: Wisconsin... | reverse complement strand
GGCTCCTCAAGAATGTCGTGGCCATCAATAGTCACTTTTCCTTCTGTAGACGCGATATATCCTGTGATGATATTCATCGTCGTAGATTTTCCTGCACCATTAGGTCCAAGAAATCCGTAAATTTTCCCCTTCTCGATTTGAAAAGAAAGGTGGTCAACTGCTGTGTGATCCCCATAGCGCTTAACCAGATCATTTACTTCAATCAAAGTTCTCTCCTCCTTTTAGCACCTTATACTGAAAAAAAGATGCCCTCGGATGAAACAGAGAATGGGGGAATCCGAGGACATCTTCATCATTTAAAAGTTTATGCATTAATTGTGATAAAAATTGGATAAATCTGTGATAAATCTGTGAAACAATCTGACAACTTATGCCAGCGGCTCTCTTAACGGGGTTCCTGCTTTTCTTGGATAACGGGCAGGTGTATTTTTTATTTTCTCGATCACTACCAGAGACCGGCCAATTTCACCAGGCAGCTCAAAGTATTGTACATCCCGGATCTTTCCTCCCAGGATCTCCACTGCTCTCTTTGCAGCTTCCACTTCTTCCTGAACAGAGCCCGATTTATAGGACACAAAAATGCCGCCTTTTTTTACATATGGAAGGCAGTACTCAGACAGTGTGGCAAGACCGGAAACTGCCCTGGAAACACAGAGATCATACTGCTCTCTGTATACCTTGTTTTTTGCAAACTCTTCTGCTCTGCCGTGAATAGCTGTAATATTTTCCAGTCCCAGAAGCGCAAATGTCTCCTCCAGAAATTTCACCCTCTTGTTCAGGGAATCCAGGAGGCAGGCCTCTATATGAGGAAATGCTATCTTTAAAGGTACTCCGGGGAAACCGGCTCCTGTGCCAATATCCATGACTTTTTTTGCTTTGGTCATGTCTGTTGCCTTCACGCAGCAAAGACTGTCCAGAAAATGTTTTACCAAAACTTCATCAAACTCTGTGATTCCGGTCAGATTCATAACCTTGTTTTTTTCCACAAGATATTCATAAAACTGTATAAACTGATGTTCCTGTGTGTCATCAAGGGTGATCCCAAGTTCCTGGCAGCCTTTTTCCAGTATTTCTAAATTATACATATGTTTTCCTTTCTCATGCTTTTCCGTGACCTGCTCTGCTTTCCAGATATACCAGAAGTACAGATATATCTGCCGGAGATACACCTGAAATACGGGATGCCTGTCCGATGGATACCGGCCTGTAGGCTTCCAGCTTCTGTCGTGCTTCAATACGCAGGCTTCCTACCTGCTCATAATCAATATCTTCCGGAAGCTTTTTCTGCTCCAGTTTCTTAAACTGCTCCACCTGCTTTAGCTGACGGCGGATATAACCATCATATTTTATATTTATGTCAACCTGTTGGCATACATCCCACGGAAGCTCCGGACGGTCTTTGTCAACAGGACGGATCAGCTCATAGGAAAGCTCCGGACGGCGGATCAGCTCTGCAAGTGTTGTGCCGGATTTGAGAAGGGTACTTCCCAGGGATTCCAGAAGCGCCTGAACCTCCTGTGTTGCACCTACTGTTGTATGCTCCACCCTCTCGATCTCCTGCTGTATCCTGCGCTCTTTTTCCTGAACCTTTGCATAGGTTTCATCATCAACAAGGCCAACCTCCCAGCCTTTCTTGCGAAGTCTTAAGTCTGCATTATCCTGACGGAGAAGAAGTCTGTACTCTGCACGGCTTGTCATCATTCTGTATGGCTCATGGTTTTCCTTTGTTACCAGATCGTCAATAAGAACACCGATATATGCCTCTGAACGGTCAATGATCAACTGTTCTTTTCCTTTTACTTCCATTGCTGCGTTAATTCCCGCAATCAGGCCCTGCGCTGCTGCTTCCTCATATCCTGAGCTTCCATTGAACTGACCGCCGCTGAAAAGTCCTCTTATCTTTTTAAACTCAAGAGTAGGATAAAGCTGGCGCGGATTGATGCAGTCATATTCAATTGCATATGCATTTTTTACAATCCTTGCATTTTCCAGTCCGGGCACGGAATGATACATCTCATACTGCACATCCTCCGGCAGGGAGCTGGACATTCCACCAATATACATCTCATTGGTATAAAGTCCCTCCGGCTCAATAAACACCTGATGGCGTTTTTTATCCGCAAAACGTACTACCTTATCCTCAATAGACGGACAGTAACGCGGACCGGTTCCCTCGATCATTCCGGAATAAAGGGGTGAACGATCAAGATTATCCCGGATGATCTCATGTGTCTTTTCATTTGTATAGGTCAGCCAGCAGGATTTCTGCTGGATCTGTACGCTCTCCGGATCTGTTGAAAAGGAGAACGGTACTACTCTCTCATCACCGAACTGCTCCTCCATTTTGGAATAATCGATGGTATTTCCTGCAATTCGTGCTGGTGTTCCGGTCTTGAAACGGAACATCTCGATTCCCAGCTCTTTCAGGGAATCTGTAAGATAATTGGCTGCCTGAAGACCGTTCGGTCCTGTGTAATTACTTACATCTCCGTAAATACACCGCGCTTTCAGGTAAGTTCCGGTACACAGAACCACTGCCTTACAGTAATAAGTCGCTCCTGAAAACGTTTTCAATCCTGTGATCTTTCCATCTTCCACCAGAAGTTTGGTTACTTCTCCCTGACGGATCGTTAGATTTTCTGTATTTTCCAGTGTTTTACGCATCTCCGTACTGTAGGCCTGCTTGTCTGCCTGTGCACGGAGGGAGTGGACTGCAGGACCTTTTGATTTATTCAGCATCTTGGACTGGATGAAGGTTTTGTCAATATTTTTTCCCATTTCTCCGCCAAGTGCATCCAGCTCACGGACCAGATGCCCCTTTGAGCTTCCACCGATATTGGGATTACATGGCATCAGGGCAATACTGTCCACACTTACTGTAAACATTACTGTTTTCAGGCCCAGGCGTGCACCTGCAAGAGCAGCCTCACATCCTGCATGGCCAGCACCCACAACAGCTATATCATAGGTTTCCTCTAAAAATTTTTTACTCATAAAGCTTGTATTCCTTTCATAATATGGCAGGAAATATTATTTTCCCATACAGAATTTACTGAAGATCTCGTTTACCAGATCTTCGCCCATGGATTCTCCGAGGATTCTTCCAAGGCTTTCATAAGCATCTGTAAGATCTATGGAAAAAAAGTCCTCCGGCATTCCGGCTTCAATGCTGTTTTTTACCAGGGCAAGGCTGTTCTTCGCCTTTATAAGTTCCTGTCTGTGACGTTCATTTGTGATATAGACCTCATCATTAAAGTTGATCTCGCCGCTGAAGAACATTTCCCGTATCTTTTCCTCCAGCTCACGGACACCTGTCTCTTCTTTTGCAGATACCGGTATCACCGGAAGCTCCAACATTTCCTGTATTTCCTCTATTTTTATGGCCGGCTCCAGGTCTGTCTTGCTGTAGAGGACAATTGTCTTTTTCTCCAACAAATTTTTTATGATATCTCTGTCGTTTTCATCCAGTGGTTTTGAAGAATCCACTACATACAGGATCAGATCTGCATCTGCTGCCATCTCTCTTGCCTTTGTCACACCGATCTGCTCTACCAGATCTTCTGTCTGACGGATGCCCGCAGTGTCTGCTACTCTCAGAGTCACCCCGTGAAGATTAATGTACTCTTCCAATACATCACGGGTGGTTCCTGCAATATCTGTGACAATGGCTCTTTCCTCTCCCAGAAGCATATTTAAAAGAGAGGATTTACCTGCATTCGGCTTTCCAAGAATCACTGTTTTCAGGCCTTCCTGCATGATCTTTCCATCTGCGGAGCTTTTTAACAGTCCTTCTATCTCTGCACTTTCCTGCTCTACGATCTCTTCCAGTTCTTCCGGATATCCTTCCAGATCGTAATGTTCCGGATCATCTAATGCCGATTCAATGTACGCTATATGGTACAGTATTTTTTCTCTTATTCTTTGTACTGTTTTTCGGACATTTCCTTTTAACTGGTTCACAGAATTCTTTAATGCGTACTCGTTTTTGGACTGTATCACATCCATAATAGCCTCCGCCTGGGAAAGATCGATCCTTCCGTTTAAAAAAGCACGCTTCGTAAATTCTCCCGGTTCCGCGATCACAGCCCCATGCTTCAGTACAGTCTCCAGAACCTTCTGCATTGCCAGCACACCGCCATGGCAGTCGATCTCTATGGTATCCTCTCCTGTATAGGTTCTGGGGGCTCTCATTGTCATTACCAGAACCTCATCCACCATCTCCTCATTATCGTAAATATATCCGTAATGAATTGTGTGGCTTGGTACGTTTTTCAGCATCTTTTTTCCACCTTTGGAGCGGTACACTTCTGATGCTACCTCAAATGCCTCCGGCCCGCTGATACGTACGATCCCGATTCCTGATGCGCTCATTGCCGTGGAAATAGCTGCAATCGTAGTCTCCTCAAAGCTGGTTATATTTCTGCCTTCCATTATTTATATTCAACACTCCAATCCTTTTATAACACTATCTTACATATAAGAATAAATCCCGCCCGACAGGGCTTTTTTATGTTATCGGAATCTTACAAAGGAATTCCTGTGACATAAAAAAAGTTACTCCGGAAAAAGCACACGCCAAAAACGTGTTATTCATGCTTTCACCTAGAATAACATATATATTATAAGGAATTCCATATGATATTGCAATCTATTTTATAAAAAGATGATCAAATAAAAAAGCGGTGTAATTTCATATGACATAAAAAAGACCGTACCCTCAGGGATATTTCCCCGGGATACGGTCCTGTATCTACAGACGAACCAGCTTAATAATTATTGCGTTTCAGTCTTACTACCACATGTCTGTACGGTTCTTCTCCCTCGCTGACAGTTTCAACATATCTGTTGCCCTGCAATGATGCGTGGATGATACGTCTTTCATATGGGTTCATTGGCTCAAGAACTACCGGTTTTCTGGTTTTCTTCACCTTGTAGGCAATTCCTCTTGCCAGATTCTCCAGCGTCTCTTTACGACGTCTTCTGTAATCCTCTGTATCAAGCTTTACACGAATATAGTTGCTCTCTCCCTTGTTTACCACAAGACTTGTCAGATACTGGAGGGAATCCAGTGTCTGTCCTCTTTTTCCGATAAGGATTCCCATATCCTCACCTTCAAAATCCACATCAAGAGAACCATCATTTGTGTTATATTTGGATGTGATCTCCACCTCTCCAAGCTCCATGGAACCAAATACATCCCGAAGAAAGACAACTGCTCTCTCCTCGATCTCTTTGATCTTTGCCGGATCTGTGATGATCTCCACAGGTCTTCCCTGCTTCGGAGCTCTCTCACGATTTTCTTTCGGCAGCTTCTCTTTCGGAGCCCTTGGCTGTTTCTCACGTACCTGTTTATTAACCTTCTGTGTGAACTCTTTTGCCGGTTTCTCTTTGAAAGAAGCTTCCTCCGGAGCTTTCTCTGTCTCAACAGGTGCTGCCTCTTTTACCGGTGCAGGTTTTGTCTTCGGGCGGCTCTCGCGAACCTCACTTGTCTGCTTCGCTCTGGAAGTCTCCGGTTTAAATGCTCTGCCAAGCTTCTTCTCATCCTTGATGGCATCCAGCTTCACTGACTCCACAATATCATCGATTTCCTGTACATCAGAAACTGGCTCTATTCTACGAACTTTGATGACAGCCGGTTTGCTGCCGATTCCGAAGAATCCGGAGCTGCCTTCACTGACAACCTGAATGTCAAGCTGGTCACTGGAAGTTTCAAGCTCGAGACATGCTTTTGTGATTGCTTCATTCTTTGTTTTTGCTGAAAACTGAATGTATTCCTCCATTACGAACCCCTCCGTTCCTGATTATTTTTTCTTATTTCTCTCATCGAAATCTCTTACCAGGTTAGCCTTGGCTGTAATGCTTCCTGCTTTTGCATTTCTCGCATTCTGGTAAGCCTGATCAACTTTCTTCGCTCTCTCGGATGTATTGCTTCCGCTGTTGCCTTTGTCGATCTTTGTATTGATGTTCTTTGCACTCTGATGGGCCTGATTTGTGATCTTCTGAGGCGGAAGTCCCTCTTTGGCACGCTTTGCTTCCATCTTCTTCATATTCTCATTAACCAGATCCTGAATATCGATCTTATCCAGTCGACGGTTGATGACAACCTGCTGAACGCTTCGTACCACTGCACTTGCAATCCAGTAGATACCAAGACCTACAGGGAATGTGAAACAGAAAAATGCAGACATCAGCGGCATGAAGGTGTTCATGGTCTTCATGGAGTTTGCCATTGCATTAGCCTGGTCATTTCCATCCTGAGATGTAGCTGCCTGAGGCATAAGTTTCAGGTTGATCATCTGTGTCAGCCAGGAAAGGAACGGGATCAGAAGTGCCGCAATGGCGATCAGGATAGATCCACCCTTAACAGCCTGCTGGATATAGTACAGAGGCTGGTCGGCAATGTTCAGTCCCAGGAAATTCTGCATGTGAGACATGCTTCCTGCTGCCTGATTGATGGTGTCTGTGAAACCGGAAAACTGACTCATATCTGCAAGCTTATCCCACTGTGAAGGAGAAAGTGCATATAAGAAATCAACAACAGAGTTGCTGGTTGCATTTCCGGATGCATCCATGATCAGTCTTACTCTGGTCATCTTGTTGTCTGTAATAAAGTTCTGCAGAATATCTGTATAACCATTTATGGCAACAATCTGATCTACAGCACCCATAAGAGCAGATTTTACACTGCCTACATATGCAGGAATCCTGTAGATAACCTGATACAGCGCAAACAGGATCGGCATCTGAACAGCCAACTGTACACAGCTACCTGTAGGGGAAACACCGTATTTCTGATATACGGCCTGTGTCTCCTCGTTCATTTTCATCATGGAATCCTGATCTTTCCTGCCCTGATATTTCTTCTGGATCTTCTGGATCTCAGGCTGCATGATGGCGCTTAACTTGGAAAACTTCTGCTGCTTGATCTGCAGCGGTGTCATAAATGCAAAAATAAGAATACTGAAGATAATGATACAAAGGCCAATGTTCTGAATTCCGAACAGGCTGTTCAACACCTTATAAATGCCATCCATGATCCATCCCATCACAGACGCGATCTGTCCGATAATAGGAGTGCTGGTTTTTGTTGCTAAAAACATTCCCAAATTCAATTCATTTCCTCCTAGACTTATTCAATTGTAAAAGTCCGATTCATGGCACAGGGTCATAGCCTCCATGTGAAAAAGGATTACAGCGAAGTATCCTCCATGCCGCAAGGAGACTGCCCTTTAATGCGCCATATTTTTCAATTGCTTCCAAACCATATTGAGAACATGTGGGAATATAAGGACATTTTGTTCTCTTCATCGGCGATATATAGATCTGGTAAAGCCGGATCATCTTAATCAGAATTTTTTTTATCATTGTCATTACCTGCTATATGATGTTTCCCTGCAAGATGCATCAGTGCACTCTCAATCTCACGATATCCTTTGCCTTTGGCTGCTGCACGCGCAACGACTACAATATCAAGGTTACTGTCAAATAAATTCTCATTCAGTCGATAGCTTTCTCTTACCAGCCTGGTGATCCTGTGGCGTACCACACTATTCCCTACTTTTTTGCTTACTGATATTCCCAGACGATTCTTCCTGTGCTGATTCTCCAGCACATACATCACCAGAAGCCGATTTGCGTATGATGTTCCTTTTTGATATACGATTCTGAAATCCTGGTTTTTCTTTAAGGACTCTGATTTATTCAAACGAATCCTCCTTAATACCTGACATCTGCAACTGCAGATATCTTATCATTGTCTGCTAACAGAAGAAAAGACCACATAAATGCGGTCTTAAATCTTATGCTGATAACTGTTTTCTTCCTTTTAATCTTCTTGCAGCTAATACTTTACGTCCGCCCTTTGTGCTCATACGAGCTCTGAAGCCGTGAACCTTAGCTCTGGATCTCTTTTTTGGCTGAAATGTCATCTTCATAGGTAAAGCACCTCCCTTATCTATTTTTTAATTGTCATGAAATAATTTATCATTCAGAACATCATTCTTCATTATATTGACAAACAACCTTTTCGTCAAGTAAAAAAACGGGATTTTTTACGATATTTTCAGCAGGTTTTCATATGCCAAAAAGGTAATTGTGGAATATCTTTGTGGTTTACGTAACTTTATCCACATTTTGTGGAAAACTTGTGGATAACTGGTGGATTACCTGCAAATTTATCCACTTTGAGCCGTTCTTTTTTCACATAGCTTTCAAAAAAAGCCTTATTTTGAGCCATTTCGACAGTGGATTACTTTATACACATTTTTTTGCTGGCTTATCCACAACGTCCCGACTTATGGAAACCTTATTCAGAGATATCCACCGTTTTCCACACCTAATCCTCCCCTTTTCCACAATATTTTCCCCATAATTGTCCACGTTTTCCATTGCGAAAATACCATTTTCATTGTAATATATAAAAGGATATCTGTCCTCAGTCGCAGACTGGGGTTATTATTATTTTATTTTACTGTTCACAGGAGGAAAAAATGAACGCTGTTATAGATAAATGGGAAGAAATTCTACAAACTGTCAAAACTGAATATGATGTGGCCGATGTGGCTTTTAATACCTGGCTGAAGCCGCTGAAGATTTATGAAGTTGACGGAAACGTTATAACAGTTAGTGTTCCTTCTGACCAGGCAGATCTCGGCTTAAATTATATCAGCAAAAGATACAATATTCCTCTTCAGGTTACGATCTGTGTTCTCACAGGCATGGAAGAATGTGAACTCCGCTTTATCCTGGAGAAAGATCTTCCCAAAAAAGAACAGGAACAGGAAAAAAAGACTTCTTATAATAATAAGGTAACAGATCCTCGTTATGAAGAAGCACATCTCAATCCAAAATACACTTTCGATACCTTTGTTGTGGGAAGCAATAATAAATTTGCCCAGGCAGCAGCTCTGGCAGTAGCCGAATCACCGGGAGATACCTACAATCCCCTGTTTATCTACGGCGGAGCCGGACTTGGAAAAACGCATCTTATGCATTCCATCGCTCATTTTATCCTGGAACACAACAAAGACAGCAAGGTTCTCTATGTAACCAGTGAGGAATTTACAAACGAACTGATCGAGACTATCCGAAACGGTAACAATACAGCAATGAGCAAATTCCGTGATAAATACAGGAATATCGACGTACTTCTGGTCGATGATATCCAGTTTATCATAGGAAAGGAGTCTACTCAGGAAGAATTTTTCCATACATTCAACAGTCTCCACAGCGCAAAGAAGCAGATCATCATTTCTTCTGATAAACCGCCGAAGGATATGGAGATCCTGGAAGAACGTTTCCGTTCCAGATTCGAGTGGGGACTGATCGCAGACATTACACTCCCTGATTATGAGACCCGAATGGCGATCCTTCATAAAAATGAGGAGATGAACGGCTACAATATCAGCGAAGATGTTATTAAATACATCGCCACAAACATCAAATCCAACATCCGAGAGCTGGAAGGTGCCTTTAATAAGGTAATGGCCGGAGCAAAACTGGAGAAAAAAGAAGTAACTCTGGAACTTGCAGAGCAGGCACTGAAAGATATCATTTCTCCAAATGAGAAAAAAATCATTACACCGGAATATATCATTTCTGTAGTATCCGAACATTACGGTGTAACCTCCGCTGACCTCTGCGGAAACAAGCGTAATGCCAAAATCGTTATGCCCCGACAGGTTTCCATGTATCTTTGCCGCGAAATCATCTCTACTCCGCTGAAAAATATCGGAAAATGTCTGGGAAACCGTGACCACACAACGGTTATGCACGGAATTGAAAAGATCGAACACGAGCTGGAAAACGACGATAATCTGAAAAACACGATCGATATACTGAAGAAAAAAATTAATCCACAAGGTTAGGAGACTTATCCACATTACTGGTGTATAACGTGTGAATTGTGTGTGGACAGATGTGTATAACTTTTTTGCCGAAAATCGACGGATTTTTCATACACATGTTATCCACATGGAAAATTACCCCCTTATACACAAGTTATCCCCATCCAAAAACCTTGATTTTTAACGGCCTGGCGGTAGTTTTTCACAAATTCACATCCCCTACGGCTGTTACGGCGAATTTTTTCTATTAATTTATATATAAAAACCACACTTTAACCAGGAAGGGAGTTATACACATTATGAAAATCATCTGTTCCAAAAGCAGCTTACTGAAAAGTGTAAGTATAGCACTCAAAGCAGTACCATCAAAAACTACCATGCCAATCCTTGAATGTATTCTCATGGATGCAACAACCAGCCAGATAAAATTTACCACCAACGACATGGAACTGGGAATTGAAACTATTGTTGACGGGGTAATTGAAGAAAAAGGAAAAGTAGCTCTTGATGCAAAAATCTTCTATGAAATCATCAGACGACTTCCGGATAATGATGTTACCATCAAGACAGATGATAAATATGCTGCAACCATCACCTGTGAAAAAGCCAAGTTTAATATTCCTGGTAAATCAGGTGAAGATTTTGCTTATTTACCAATGATAGAGAAGGATGAACCTCTTACTATCTCTCAATATACATTAAAAGAGATGATAAGACAGACTATTTTCTCTATTGCTGTCAATGAGAACAACAAATTAATGACCGGTGAACTTTTTGAGATCAGGAATAACTGTCTGAAGGTAGTTTCTCTGG
>Ga0129312_1002030_pt1 | contig 10659 bp, 7 predicted proteins | sample O827metagenome_FD_94434 | JGI IMG/M metagenome (GOLD analysis project Ga0129312, IMG submission 94434) | Orangutan group fecal microbial communities from Wisconsin, USA - O827 metagenome | ecosystem: Host-associated > Mammals > Digestive system > Large intestine > Fecal | place: USA: Wisconsin... | reverse complement strand
CATATGAACATGGGCGCAGGCCGCATTGTATACCAGGAGCTTACCAGAATCACAAAAGAGATCCAGGATGGGGATTTCTTTAAGAACGAGGCTCTTCTTGCAGCTATGAAGAATGCCAGGGAGAACGATTCCGCGATCCATTTCATGGGACTTCTCTCTGATGGTGGCGTACACAGCCATAACACACATCTCTACGGACTTCTTGAGATGGCAAAGAGAGAGGGACTTAAGAAAGTTTATGTACACTGTTTCCTTGACGGACGTGACACACCGCCTGCATCCGGTAAGGAATTTGTAGAGCAGCTTGAAGCTAAGATGAAAGAGATCGGTGTCGGTGTGATCGGTGTGATCTCCGGACGTTATTATGCAATGGACCGTGATAACCGCTGGGATCGTGTAGAGCTTGCATACAAGGCTCTGACACAGGGCGAGGGTGTTAAGGCAACAGATGCAGCAGAGGCAGTACAGGCTTCCTATGATAACGACAAGACAGATGAGTTTGTTCTTCCTACTGTTATCGAGAAAAACGGCAAACCGGTTGCAACTGTTTCTGACAAGGATTCCGTTGTATTCTTCAACTTCCGTCCTGACCGTGCAAGAGAGATCACAAGAGCATTCTGTGATGATGATTTCAAAGGCTTTGAGAGAGACAGGAAGCTGGATACCACATTCGTATGCTTCACAGAGTATGATGATACCATCCAGAACAAGCTGGTAGCTTTCCATAAGGTACAGCTTCACAACACATTTGGTGAGTATCTTGCAGCACATGATATGACTCAGGCACGTATCGCTGAGACAGAGAAGTATGCACATGTAACTTTCTTCTTCAACGGTGGCGTTGAGGAGCCGAACAAGGGTGAGGACAGGATCCTTGTAAAGTCCCCGAAGGTTCCGACTTATGATATGCAGCCGGAGATGAGCGCACCGGAGGTTTGTGAGAAGCTTGTGGATGCGATCAGATCTCAGAAATACGATGTGATCATCATCAACTTTGCAAACCCGGATATGGTTGGACATACAGGTGTTGAGGCAGCAGCGATCAAGGCAGTTGAGACAGTTGATGAGTGTGTAGGCAAGGCTGTAGAGGCGATCAGGGAAGTTGACGGACAGCTTTTCATCTGCGCTGACCACGGTAATGCAGAGCAGCTTATCAACTATGAGACAGGAGAGCCATGGACAGCTCATACAACCAATCCTGTACCGTTTATCCTTGTAAACGCAGATCCGAAATACACACTTCGTGAGGACGGATGCCTTGCAGATATCGTTCCTACACTGATCCAGCTCATGGGTATGGAGCAGCCGGAGGAAATGACAGGCAAGTCTCTTCTTGTTGAAAAATAAAAACTGAAAAGCTAAAAATACTGATCACACAGGTGGGGGAAATTATCACAAAAATAATTGTGGAATCCCCCACTTTTTTGTGATAACAGAGAAGATAAAAATATGGCCGGATTTAACCAAATTACCACTTGAAATGGTAATATTTTTCAACTATAATCCCTCTGACACCAAAAAAAGATGACACAATTATGGGGGAGTTAAAGCAAAATGAAAACAGATATGACAACGGGCAAACCAATGAAGGTGCTGCTGGAATTTACGCTTCCTGTATTTATCGGAAATGTATTTCAGCAGTTTTATAATATGGTGGATGCAGTTGTAGTGGGAAAATTTGTTGGAACAAAAGCTCTGGCAGCAGTAGGTTCCACAGGAACCATTTCTTTTCTTATCATCGGTTTTCTTCTGGGGATCACAGCAGGATTTACAGTACTGACAGCCCAGAAGTACGGTGCGGGAAAAATGGACGAAATGCGTCAGACCGTGGGAAATGCCCTGCTTCTGACTGTGATCGTATCAATAGTGATGACAGTGGTGAGTATGGTGGGAATGCATTCCCTTCTGAAACTGATGAACACACCGGAGGACATTTTCAGGGATGCATACGGGTATATTATGATCATCTGCGGAGGAATCCTTGCCCAGGCATTATACAATATCCTGGCAAGTATCCTCCGTGCTCTTGGAAACAGCAAGATACCGCTGTATTTCCTGATCCTGTCCGCCCTTCTGAATGTGGTGCTGGATCTTGTATTTATTATCGTATTTAAGCTTGGGGCACCAGGAGCTGCCTGGGCAACTGTGATCGCACAGGGCACTTCCGGAATTCTGTGTATCGTTTATATTATGAAATGCATCCCGGAACTGCGGCTTACCAGAGACGACTGGAAACTGAGATGGAACCTTGCAGCCAAGCAGATCGGAATCGGTATTCCTATGGGATTGCAGTATTCCATCACGGCAATAGGAACCATGATGGTGCAGGCTGCATTAAATATGCTTGGTTCCTATGCAGTAGCCGCTTTTACAGCAGGAAGCAAGATCGAGCAGATCTTTACCCAGGCTTATGTTGCCCAGGGAACTGCCAGTGCCACTTACAATGCGCAGAATATCGGAGCCGGAAGGCTTGACAGGGTAAAGAAAGGGTTCCATGCATCTCACATGATCGGGATTGGATATTCCATAGTGGTGGGAGCGATCCTCTTTACAGTTGGAAAATATTTTGCATATCTTTTCATCTCCGATAATATCAGTGAGGTACTGCCTATGGTGGATACCTATGTGAAATGTGTGGCAGTGTTCTTTGTCCCACTGTACTTTGTAAATGTACTGAGAAACGGTATCCAGGGAATGGGATACGGACTTCTGCCTATGATGGCAGGTGTTGCGGAGCTTGCAGGAAGAGGTATCACAGCGCTTGTGGCAGCACAGCACAGCAGCTATATCGGAACCTGCCTGGCAAGCCCTGTGGCATGGGTCTTTGCTTCATGCCTTCTTGGATTTATGTATATTTTTGTAATGAAAGATATGGCAAAGAAGTTGGCCGTATCATAAATAAGTTGTGAAAAAAACTTAAATTAAGATGCAAAATAAGGAAAGTATGTTATAATGAGGGAGCTGGCAGTAACCAGATAAAACATTGAGGTGAAAATAAATGAGCAACGAGGAGAAAAAGGACATCGAAGACAAGATCAACCGTGCGATGGATAAGATTGTCAGTGATACTGTCGGAGATGCCTGCAACGAGAGGGGAGCAGACCCTTCACCTTCCCGCAGGTCATCCAGAGCATCCAAATCTGCACGTCCCAGGAAGATACGGTATGTGCCCATTGATGAATCTGAATTTGAACCGGTGGTTCTCCCGGAGAAGAAGAAACATAAAGGGCTGAAGGCAGCAGGCCTTGTGGCAGCCATGGCTGTGGTTGTGGCAGGGTGTGCATATGCCGGAGTATCCTATTATTATAGCGATCACTTTTTTGAAGGGACATATATAAATGGTATAAACAGTTCCAATAAGACGGCATATGAGGTGGAGCAGGAGATGGCACAGAAGATGGAGGATTATTCCATACAGATCAGTGCCAGGAACCAGGAACCTCAGAGCATAACAGGATCAGACATCAATTATCGTTATGTTTCAAGTGGCGAGATCCTTAAACTTCTGAAAGAACAGAAGCCTTACAAATGGATCAAGGGGTTTCTCGGAACCACCAGTTATACAGCGTCGGAACAGACGGATTATGACAAATCCCTGCTTGAGAGTCAGGTGAAGAATCTCAACTGCGCTCTTGCAGAGAATCAGGTAGCGCCGGAGGATGCCTATGTGCGGTTCAATGATTCGGAGTTTGAGATCGTACCTGAGACAGAGGGCAGCGAGCTTAAGGTAAAGGAAGCGTACCGTCTGATCAGTGAGGCCATCTCTGAGGACAAATCCCAGGTGGATCTTACCAGTGATCCGGATGCCTATGCAACAGCATCAGTCACAAGTGACAGTGCAGAACTTCAGTCTATGGTAGATGCCTATAATAACTTTGCCAGGGCAAGTATTACCTATACCTTCGGAGATCAGACAGAGGTACTGGACGGAAGTACCATCAAGACCTGGCTTCAGTTTGATGAGAAAGGCCAGTTGATCCAGGATGATGCGGGATTTAAGCAGCATATTGCAGACTATGTAGCACAGTTGGCAGCAGCCCATGACACAGTGGGAACTGCGCGTCAGTTCCAGACTACAAGCGGAAGGACCGTATCAGTATCCGGTTCCGCTTATGGATGGAAGATCGACCAGGCTTCTGAAGTGGAGCAGCTTTCTCAGGAGATCCAGTCCGGAACCCAGACAACCAGGGAGCCGGTATATTCCATGCGTGCCAATGCCTACGGAAGCAATGATATCGGAAGCACCTATATAGAAGTGGACCTTACGGAACAGCATATGTGGTATTATCAGAACGGAAGTGTGATCTTTGAGTCTGATATCGTTTCCGGCCTTGCCGGTGATCCGGAGCGGCGTACACCGGAGGGAATCTACACACTCTATTATAAGAAGAGCCCGGATGTGCTCCGTGGAGCCAAGAAGGCAGATGGAACCTATGAGTATGAAACAGAAGTAACATACTGGATGCCATTTAACGGTGGAATCGGTTTCCACGATGCAGACTGGCAGCCGTATTTCGGCGGTGACCGTTATCTTACAGGCGGTTCCCACGGCTGTATCAATATGCCGCCGGAGAATGCAGAAGAGCTTTACAACATTATTCAGTATGATGTGCCGATCATCTGTTTCTACTAAAGAGGAGGACGAAATGGATCAGACAATAGGATATGTTATTACAATAGGAGCTTTGATCATGGGTGTCATGTTCCTGACGGGACACGGCGGAATCTTTATGAAGGGTGGAAATGAAAAGGCCCGCGCAGAAAGATACGACATGAAAAAAGTGGAGAAATACTCAGGAATCTATCTTCTTGCCCTTGGTGTGGGCAGTGGAGCAGACCTTTTTGTCAGCGGCCTGACCGAAGAGATCGTATACCTGGTCTATGTGATCGTGATCAGTGTTATATATGTTGCAGCAATGAAAGTGAAATGTACCAGAAAAGAGTATAAGAAGTAATCACAGAACAAAATAATAAGCCCATCACCCGGGAACATATCAGAATGTGGTATGTACCGGGGGATGGGCTTTTTTGTCGTAAAATAGCTACATAAGCGACAGCAATCTGCTGTTGATTTTTCAATCATTTGTAATGATATCATCCACATTTGGCATTGTCAAGATATTGGATGTACGTTTCATCAAGTCAAAATTCATTGAATTATTGTGAAATCAGATAATTTTTCTAAAAAATCAAACATAATACCAAGTCTTATCTTATATCTATAAAACCAAAATGAAATCCGAATAAATAAATGGTCACTGTTAGTGGTCATTTTTTTTTGCCTAAAATCCCTTGAATTCAACAAAAAATCAAATTCTGAATAATTTTAAATGGTCGTATAAGCCGGCGTATGGTCAGTACATCTCTGAAAAAACCTTTATATAACAGGCCTTTGGAATTGCTGTCGCTTATGTAGCTATTAAGCGACAGACAGCAGCAGAAAGTGGTGCAATGAAAACAGGATACAGCATCAGGACCTGGCGCATGCGTCTTTTTTGTCCTGAAAGGGACATGATCGATACAACAGAAACTCTATACAAAGAAGCCGTGAATTTTTATTACGGACTTTTAAAAGACAGAGAAGACCTGTGGACAGAAAGTCTGCTCGGCATACAGGGAGAGCTGGAACGCCTCACAGTGCCGGGGAGAGATGGAAGGGTACCGGTGTATACGCCACCAGGCGGTAAACTGCCGGTATATTTCAGACGGTCTGCCATGAATAAGGCAGCCATGGCTATAAAAGCTGTATTCTCCGGTGACAGCAGCTATAGGGGCTTTCCGGAGATGATCGATGCAAATATCACTTTTTTTAAAGGCATGTACAAGGATTTAACAGACACCTCTGTAACATTGAAACTCTGGAATGGGAAGAAATGGAACTGGGTGGAGTGTAACCTGACAGGCCGGCCACTTCCGGACCAGGGAGCTGTGCTTTCGCCTACTCTGGTACACCGGGATAAATGGCTGATGTTCCATATACCTGTAAAACAGGAAAATTCCGATGCTAGAACAGCCAGAGAAAGAATGAAGGAAGGCATCAGGATCTGCAGTGTCCGTTTTACTAATACGGATATTTTTGCAATGTGCTGTGTGCTGGATGAAGAAGGAAATCAGATTGGGGTAAAAAGCTGCCGTGGAGGTAACGAATACAGCCATCATTGTCGGAACGTGATTCAAAAGCTTGAATATTCCAGACAATACACAGCAAAGGATAACAGTCTTCACCCTGATTATAAATATTATAAGCATCTGAAACATTTGAATGAATATTATGCTCATCAGGTAAGCAGAGAAATCCTGGATTTTTGCAAAGAAAATCAGGCAGGACTCATAGTCTTTCCGGAATATGATGAAAATTTTACCAGAATGGCTATGTACAGAAGCGGAAATTATTCCCCGCTCCATTTAAGTACCCGGATCCGGACTTATCTGAAATATAAAGCCTGGTCAGAGGGAATCCTGGTGCTGGAAGTGAGAGGAGAGGGAATCGGCAAAACCTGTTCCATCTGCAAAGCACCCGGGAAGAAGCAGGGCAGGGAGTTCGTCTGTCAGAAGGGGCATCGGATCAATCGATTTTTGAACGAAGCAAGAAATCTGGGAACCAGATGCATAGAAAGCTTTTGTAGTAACGAAGCGAAAAAATCATTTAAGTCATAAGCAGCAGAAATGCTCTTATATAGATGCTGAGAAATCAGCAAGAGGGTATGCGCCAGTGACGCATGCTTTCCGGTTGAATACCGCCCTGCAGCCCATTGAAGGCGTTGCTAAAGAACCGTGAAAACGGGGTGTATTCAAAGTTATATGAAGAAAAAGAAAAATAGCAACACAGGAGACAGAAACAAAGAGATAAAAGGTTGGGCAGGCATCTGCCTAACATCGTTTTATTGTTCCAAGGGAACAGGAGGAGAAAGGTATGAGGAAGATGAGCAGTGAGAAATGGACTGGAAGTTGAGGATATCCGTGACATTGAGTGTGGAGAAATTGTGGAACACTGGTGGCACGGATTTTTTGTGTGTGAAGGATGTGCGGTTAACAACCGTATTGACGTAGCATAGCCGAAAAGGAACAGAGGAGACAATATTGGTTAGAGAACATTATGAAAGATAGATTTGCAGTGTCCATGTTCGGACAAAAACGACTGTCCCGTGAGGGTGGGATAGAAATTGTTGTAAAAGAACTATGTACCAGAATGGCACGAGACGGATGTCAGGTTACCTGTTACAACAGATCAGGTCATCATGTGAGCGGTGCAGAGTATGACAATAAAATTGAATATGATGGAATCCGACAGAAGTTTGTTCCAACCATTGAAAGAAAGGGCCTTGCGGCTGTGAGTTCTTCTTTCTTTGCAGCTCTGTACAGTGCTTTCGGAAAATATGATGTGGTACATATCCATGCAGAGGGACCGGCCTTTTTCTCGTGGCTACCTAAGATTCTTGGGAAAAGAGTTGTGGTTACCATTCACGGCATAGACTGGCAGCGTGAGAAATGGAAATCAGGGTTTGGTTCGAAATTCATCCGGCAGGGTGAAAAGAATGCCGTAAAGTATGCGGATGAAATTATCGTTCTAAGCAAGGGTGTTCAGGACTACTTTAAAGATACCTATGGCAGGGAGACATATTTTATCCCTAATGGTGTCAATAGGCCAGAGATTCGGGAAGCAAAGCTGATCACGGATAATTTTGGACTGGAAAAAGATTCCTACATATTATTTCTCGGTCGTCTGGTGCCGGAAAAGGGTATTCGATATCTGGTTGAGGCATTTAAAGATGTCAAAACAGATAAAAAGCTTGTAATCGCCGGCGGTTCCAGTGATACGGATTCCTTTATGGAGGAATTGAAAGAATTAGCAAGGGATGATGATCGGATTCTCTTTACCGGATTTGTACAGGGGGCGATATTGGATGAACTGTACAGTAACGCTTACATTTATACATTGCCGTCTGATCTGGAAGGAATGCCCTTAAGTCTGCTGGAAGCAATGAGCTATGGTAATTGTTGCCTGGTTTCCGACATTCCAGAATGCACAGAAGTTGTGGAAGATAAGGCATTGATTTTCAAAAAATCGGATGTGGATGAACTTAGAGAACAGTTGCAAGATGCCTGTGATCATCCAGAAAAAGTTATGGAGATGAAGGCACAGGCGGCTGACTTTATCTGCAAAAAATACAACTGGGATGATGTTGTAGATGAAACGATGAAACTGTACAGGAGAAAATAATAGATGAGAGTATTGATAATAAATAATCTCCTCTAACCGAACGCAGGTAGTGAGATGTACATAGTGAAAATGTCGGAAAAATGGCGTATTTACGGCACTTTTTGAGAGATGGATAGAGCTGCGAGAGCAGTTTTTATCTCGCTACCTAGGTTCAGTAACAGCAGATGATTTTATCATAAGAACTTTCAGTATCACTACCTGCGTTTGTATGGAGCACTCTGGTTTATGAACGATACATTGGAAGTGCTTCATCTGAACAGAGGTAGTGAAATAAAGCATAGAACAAGGAGAAATTTAACGTGAGGACGCTGATTTTGAATAAATTTTTACACCGAAACGGCGGAAGTGAGACGTATATATTCAAATTGGGTGAGGCACTGGAGCAGCATGGACACGAGGTTCAGTACTTCGGTATGAAGCATGAAGGCCGTTGCGTGGGCAACCGGGTCAATGCTTACACAAGTGACATGGACTTCCACGGTGGCAGCAAACTGAGCAAGCTGACCTACCCGATCAAGACCATCTACAGCAAGGAAGCACGGGTGCAGCTGAGAAAAGTTCTGGACGACTTCAAGCCGGATGTCTGTCACCTGAATAATTTTAACTACCAGCTGACACCTTCCATCATTCTGGAAATCGTGAAGTGGCGCAAGGAGACCGGAAGAGATTGTAAGATCATCTTCACGGCACATGACTACCAGCTGGTCTGCCCGAACCACATGCTGAACAATCCGAACACTCACCAGAACTGTGAGAAGTGTCTCGGCGGTCATTTCGTGAACTGCATGAAAGGCAAATGCATCCACGGTTCCACGGCGAAGTCAGCCATCGGCATGATGGAGGCTGAGTTCTGGAAGTGGAAGGGCACCTACAAGTACATTGACACCATGATCTGCTGCTCGGAGTTCATGAAGAGCAAGATGGACAGTAATCCTCTGTTTGCAACGAAGACCGTGGCAATGCACAACTTCATCGACAAGGTGGAGTGGAAAGAGACGGAGAAGAAGGATTACGTTCTCTACTTTGGCCGCTTCTCTGAGGAGAAGGGCATCGGCACACTCATTAAGGTCTGTAAGGAGCTGCCGGATGTACAGTTCATCTTCGCCGGCACTGGCCCGCTGGAAGAGACAGTAAATGGTATTAAGAACATCAAGAACGTTGGCTTCCAGAAAGGCGAGGCACTGGAAAAGCTCATCCGTGAGGCACGCTTCTCGATCTACCCGTCTGAGTGGTATGAGAACTGCCCGTTCTCTGTGATGGAATCCCAGATGTACGGCACACCGGTGCTGGGGGCAAACATCGGCGGTATCCCGGAACTGATTCAGGTCGGCAAGACCGGCGAGTTGTTTGAAAGCGGCAATTCCGAAGACCTGAAGAAGAAGATCGAGAAGCTCTGGAGTGATAAGAAGCTGTGTGAAGCATATAGCAAGAACTGCAAGGACATCAGCTTCGATACCATTGATGAGTATTACGAGAAAATTATGAAGGTGTATCAGTAGGAGAAAAAAGTGAAGGAATCTATTTGTTGCGAAGAAAAATGTACAGCCTGTATGGCTTGTGCAAATGCTTGCCCTAAAGGGGCCATTGATATTGGCATAAATAAATATGGATATGAAAAAGTAGTTATTGATAATGGCAAATGTGTTGATTGTGGCTTGTGTGCAAAAGTGTGCGCTAGGAGGATGCAAATAGAACGGCACAGTCCAATCAAATGCTATGCAGGGCAATCAAGAGATTCTGAAAAATTGAAACATTCAGCTTCAGGAGCAGCATTTCAAATGCTGGCTGAAATTGTTCTTGAAATGGGCGGAGTTTGTTATGGTTGTGCTGGAAAAATGATAAATGGCGAATATAGTGCGTATCATGTTCGGGTGACAAATGTAGATGAACTTCAATCTATCCTGAATTCAAAATATATTCTTAGCCATATAGGAACAACATATCAGCAAATCAAAGAGGACTTAAAAAATGGAAAATTGGTTCTCTTTGGCGGAACTCCTTGCCAAGCACTAGGACTGAAGTCCTTTTTGAACAATGAGTATGAAAATCTGATTGTTGTGGATGTAATATGCCATGGAGTGACATCTAAAACAATATTCAATGATTATTTAAGAGAAGTTGAAAAAGAACAGAATATTGTAATAACAGATTATATATTCCGAGATAAAAAAGCTGGATGGGGAAGCAATTTCTGTTATTCCTACTATAACAATGGCGATAAGAATAAAATCAAAATCAAGCGTTTTCCAAAAGAAGGAGCCTCACATGAAATACATTATTTGAGAGGAGATATTTCGCGTGAGAATTGCTTCAGCTGTGAAATGTCAAATACTAACAGAGTGAGCGATTTTACATTCGGTGATTACTGGGCTATAGAAATAGAACATCCGGAATTCATAGTAAGAAATGACCCAGCACTTTCAATCCGAAAAGGCATT
>Ga0129312_1002028_pt1 | contig 10661 bp, 7 predicted proteins | sample O827metagenome_FD_94434 | JGI IMG/M metagenome (GOLD analysis project Ga0129312, IMG submission 94434) | Orangutan group fecal microbial communities from Wisconsin, USA - O827 metagenome | ecosystem: Host-associated > Mammals > Digestive system > Large intestine > Fecal | place: USA: Wisconsin... | reverse complement strand
TTTGTCCGGCGGGGGGCGCGGGGGGACGGCCTACGGCCGTCCCCCCGCGCCCCCCGCCCTCTGTCCCCGCCGACCCTGTGGGTCGGCGGGGACAGAGGGCCTTTCTATCGTTTCTTTCTGCTCTATCGTTTATTTTGCCAGCACCTTTTTCAGCCACTGGCCGGTGTAGCTTTCGGGGATCTTTGCCACCTGCTCGGGCGTGCCCTCGGCCACGATGGTTCCGCCGCCGTCGCCGCCCTCCGGGCCCAGGTCGATGATGTGGTCCGCCGTCTTGATCACGTCCAGGTTGTGCTCGATCACCAGCACGGAATTGCCCGCGTCGGTGAGCATTTGCAGCATCTGGATCAGGCGCTCCACGTCCGCCATGTGCAGACCCGTGGTCGGTTCATCCAGGATGTAGAGCGTGCGGCCGGTATCGGTGCGGGCGAGCTCGGTGGCGAGCTTGATGCGCTGCGCCTCGCCGCCGGAGAGCTGCGTGGACGGCTGGCCGAGCTTGATGTACCCCAGCCCCACGTCGTAGAGGGTCTTGAGCTTGCGGTAGATCTGCTTGTGGTTCTCAAAGAAGCCCATCGCCTGCTCCACCGTCATGTCCAGCACATCGAAGATGCTCTTGCCCTTGTAGCGCACCTCCAGCGTCTCGCGGTTGTACCGCTTGCCCTTGCACACGTCGCAGGGGACGTAGATATCGGGCAAAAAGTGCATCTCGATCTTCAAAATGCCGTCGCCGGAGCAGGCCTCGCAGCGTCCGCCCTTGACGTTGAAGGAGAAGCGGTTGGCCTTGTACCCGCGCGCCTTGGCCTCCGGCGTGCCCGCGAACACATTGCGGATCAGGTCGAACATGCCGGTGTAGGTCGCCGGGTTGGAGCGCGGCGTGCGCCCGATGGGCGATTGGTCGATGTCGATCACCTTGTCCAGCAGCTTCACGCCGTCGATGCCGTCGTGGTCGCCGGGGCGGGTGCGGGCGCGGTTCAGGTCGCGGGCGAGCACCTTGCGCACGATCTCGTTGACGAGGGTGGATTTTCCCGACCCGGAAACGCCGGTGACGCAGGTGAACACCCCCAGCGGGATGCGTACGTCGATGTTTTTGAGGTTGTGCGCCCGCGCGCCGCGCACGACCAGCTCGCCCGTGGGCTTGCGGCGGGTTTTCGGCACGGCGATCTTCCGCTTGCCGCTGAGGTACTGCCCGGTGATGGAACCGGGGGTCTGCATCACCTGCTCCGGCGTGCCGCAGGCGACGATCTCGCCGCCGTGCACGCCCGCGCCGGGGCCGATGTCCACCAGATAGTCCGCCTGCCGCATGGTGTCCTCGTCGTGCTCCACCACGATCACCGTGTTGCCGATGTCGCGCAGGTGCTTGAGCGTGGAGAGCAGCCGGTCGTTGTCCCGCTGGTGCAGGCCGATGGACGGCTCGTCCAGGATGTACAGCACGCCCATCAGCGACGAGCCGATCTGCGTGGCCAGCCGGATGCGCTGCGCCTCGCCGCCGGAGAGCGTCCCCGCCGAGCGCGACAGCGTCAGGTATTCCAGCCCCACGTCGCACAGAAAGCCCAGCCGGTTGTCGATCTCCTTGAGGATCTGCCGCCCGATCATCTCCTCCTTTTCGGTAAGCACAAGGCCCTTCAAAAACTCCCGCGCCTTGCGCACCGAAAGATCGGAAAGCTCCGCGATGTTCTTGCCGCCCACCGTCACGCCCAGCGAGATGGGCTTTAATCTCTGCCCATGGCAGTCCGGGCACGGCGTTTCGGACATATAGGCCTCGTATTCCTCGCGCATCCCCTGGCTCTGCGTGTCGCGGTAGCGGCGCTCCAGGCTGGGGATCACGCCCTCAAAGGGCGCGGAATACGTCGTCGAGCGCCCCTCGCGCTCGTAGTGCAGCGGCAGCTTTTCGCCCTTCGTGCCGTAGAGCAGCGCGTCCAGTCCCTCTTTGGGCAGCCCGGACACCGGCGTATCCAGCGAAAAGCCGTATTTCTCCGCCAGCGCTTCCAGCACCATGCCGAACATCGAATCGTCCGCCGCGGAGTTCATGCCCGTGACGCGCAGCGCGCCCTGCCGGAGCGACAGGCTGCGGTCGGGGATCACCAGCATCGGGTCGATGCGCATCTGCGTGCCCAGGCCGGAGCAGGTGGGGCACGCGCCGTAGGGGTTGTTGAAGGAGAACATGCGCGGCGTCATCTCCTCCATGCTCACGCCGCAGTCGGGACAGGCGTAGTTCTGCGAAAACATCATCTCCTGCCCGTCGATCACGTCGATGACCACCAGCCCGCCGGAGACCTTCATCGCCGTTTCCAGCGAATCGGTCAGGCGCTTGTTCACGCCCTGGCGCACGATCAGGCGGTCCACCACCGCCTCGATGGTGTGCTTTTTGTTCTTTTCCAGCTTGATCTCTTCCGATAGCTCGTATTGGATGCCGTCCACCCGCACGCGAACGTAGCCGTCCCGCCGCAGATCGTCCAGCACCTTGACGTGCTCGCCCTTGCGCCCGCGGATCACCGGCGCCAGCACCTGGATGCGCGTGCGCTCCGGCAGCGCCAGGATCTGATCCACCATCTGGTCCACCGTCTGCTGCTTGATCTCCTTGCCGCAGACCGGGCAATGCGGCACGCCGATGCGCGCATAGAGCAGGCGCAGATAGTCGTGGATCTCCGTCACCGTTCCCACGGTCGAGCGCGGGTTCTTGCTCGTGGTCTTCTGGTCGATGGAAATCGCCGGGGAAAGCCCTTCGATATAGTCCACATCCGGCTTTTCCATCTGCCCCAGGAACTGCCGCGCATAGGAGGAGAGCGATTCCACATACCGCCGCTGCCCCTCCGCATAGAGCGTATCGAACGCCAGCGACGACTTGCCCGATCCGGACAGCCCCGTCAGCACCACCAGTTTGTTTCTCGGCAGCTCCACGTCCACGTTTTTCAGGTTGTGTTCGCGCGCGCCCTTGATGAAGATGCGGTCGTTCATGCTTGCTTTTGATCCTCTCCGCCCCGATGCGGGGCTTCCGTTCCTGTTTCGATTCCGCACTGCCTGACGGCAGTAAGGCCGGGACTTCCCGTCCGGGCAAAGCCCGAACGGGAAGTCCCGGCGGGAGGGGCGCGCGGGGGGCGGAGCCCCCCGCGCGCCCCTCCCGCACCCCATGCAGGAACAGCACCAAAGGTGCTGTTCCTGCATGGGGTGCCCTCCTCCTGACGTTATTTTCTGCGCCGTTTGCGGGAGGAACGCCGGCCTGCGGGGGTATTGTCGGCAATCTTTTCGCCGCGCAGGGCGAGCAGCTGGTCGCGGAGCTTGGCGGCGGCCTCGAAATCGAGCCGTCCGGCGGCTTCGAGCATCTGCTCCTCCAGATGCTGCATCGCCAGCCGCTTTTCCTCGTCGTCCATCACATTGCCGTTTTCCTCATCCGGCGCGCGGGAGACCACCAGCAGGTCGGCCACCGCCTTGCGCACGGTCTTGGGCGTGATGTGGTGCTCCTCGTTGAACGCCATCTGGATGGCTCTGCGGCGGTTGGTCTCGTCGATCGCCTTGCGCATGGAGTCGGTGACCGTGTCGGCATACATGATCACCTTGCCGTCCACGTTGCGCGCGGCTCGGCCGATGGTCTGGATCAGCGAGGTTTCGCTGCGCAAAAAGCCCTCCTTATCCGCGTCCATGATGGCGACCATCTCAACCTCGGGCAGGTCGAGTCCCTCACGCAGCAGGTTGATGCCCACCAGCACGTCGAACTTGCCCAAGCGCAGGTCGCGGATGATCTCGATGCGCTCCAGCGTGTCCACATCGGAGTGCAGGTAATTGACCTTGACGCCCAGCTCTTTCAGATAATCGGTCAGGCTCTCGGCCATGCGCTTGGTCAGGGTGGTGACGAGCACGCGGCAGTCGCGGGAGGTGACCTCGCGGATGCGCCCGACCAGATCGTCCACCTGCCCCTGCGCGGACACCAGCACGATTTCCGGGTCGATCAGCCCCGTGGGGCGGATGATCTGCTCCACCACCTGCCCCGCGGTCGCCATTTCGTAGGGGCCGGGCGTGGCGGAGACGAAGATGCGCTGGCCGATCTTCTGCTCGAACTCCTCAAAGCGCAGCGGCCGGTTGTCAAAGGCGGAGGGCAGGCGGAAGCCGTATTCCACCAGACTCTTTTTGCGGGCGAAATCCCCGGCGTACATCGCGCGCACCTGCGGGAGGGTGACGTGGGATTCGTCCACCATCAGCAGAAAATCCTTCGGGAAATAGTCCAGCAGCGTAAAGGGCGCCTGCCCCGGCTGCCGCCCGTCAAAATAGCGGGAATAGTTCTCGATGCCGGTGCAGAAGCCGATCTCGCGCAGCATCTCGATGTCGTAATTCGTGCGCTGCTCCAGCCGCTGCGCCTCCAGGAGCTTATCCTCCCTGCGGAACAGCTCCACCTGCTTGTGCAGATCCTGCTCGATGACGTCGATCTGCCGGTCGAGCTGCTGGCGGGAGACGGCGTAGTGCGTCGCGGGGAAGATCAAAACGTGCGCAAGGTTGGCCGACACCACGCCCGTGACCGGGTCGAATTCGCTGATGCGGTCGATCTCGTCGCCGAAGAACTCCAGCCGGATCGCCTTGGACTGCTGCCCCACCGGGAAGATCTCCAGCACGTCCCCGTGCACGCGGAAGGTGCCGCGGGAGAAGTCGATGTCGTTGCGGTCGTACTGGTTTTCCACCAGCAGCGCGATCACCTCGTCGCGGTCCTTCTGCATCCCCTCGCGCAGCGACAGCGTCATGTTCTCATATTCGGACGGGTCGCCCATGGAGTAGATGCAGGACACAGACGAGACGATGATCACGTCCCGCCGCTCGGCCAGCGCGGCGGTGGCGCTGTGGCGCAGGCGGTCGATCTCGTCGTTGATCGAGGAATCCTTTTCGATATAGGTATCGGTCGTGGCGATATACGCCTCCGGCTGGTAATAATCGTAGTAGGAGACGAAGTATTCCACCGCGTTGTCGGGAAACAGCTCCTTGAACTCGGAGCAGAGCTGCGCCGCCAGCGTCTTGTTGTGCGCCAGCACCAGCGTCGGCCGCTGCACGCGCTCGATGACGTTGGCCATGGTGAAGGTCTTGCCCGACCCCGTCACGCCCAGCAGCACCTGGGTCGAAAGCCCGTCCCGAATCCCCTCCACCAGCTTTTCGATCGCCTGCGGCTGATCGCCCTGCGGCTTCATCGAGGACTTGATCCTGAACTCCGGCATGAAACGCGCACCTCCCCTTGTCTTCGTCGGCTGTTCGGTTCATCATGTCTGCTCATTATACCACGCTGCGGGGGATTCTTCACTTTCTTTCGAGATTCTTAACCCCCTGTTCGCTTTATCGCAGACAGCTCCGTATAAAACGCGCCCCGCGGCGGCACCCTATGCCCGGAGGTGATCTCTTCATGAAAAAGCAGCCCGAAAAACCGCTCCGCCCCGTGCGCGACGATCCCGAAAAATACTTAAATCCCGACCCGGATTTCCCCTTTCCCGACCGCGCGGATACGGTTTCCGCCCAGGAATGCACCGGCCTTTTCCCCACGCCGCCGCAGAGCGCCCCGGAATACGAAAGCCTGCAGCAGATGCACGGCATGGAGATCCCGAAGGAGAAACCGTGATGGACGGCGGCTACTATCCGTCCTTGTCGGCCAAAGAACCGCCCCCGCGGCGGAACGCGGATTTTCAGCCCCAGGAGATGCTCTCCCTGTCCCCGGAGGAGGTACACGCCCGTGCGCTGCACCGCGCAGGGGGACGCCGTGCCGCCGCGGACCCGCCTCCGCCGGACGGCTGATCCGTGCCCGCGCCGAGGGGCGCGTCTGCCGATTTCCCGCTTGCCGCACCTTCGCGTGACGCGCCGTCCCGCTTCCGTGCAGCATCGCACAGGAAAACGCCGGGGTTTGCGCACCCACGAAACGGCGTGCGCCCGTGCGGCGATGCACTTCCCCCCCACGGCGCGCGTTTGCTGCCGTGCGGTGCGCACGCACCCGGTACGCGCGCCCGCCCCAAAAGCCCTGCCGCATCGCGGCAGGGCTTTTGGGGCTCTTTTCATATCGGGCGGAACGCGCCCCTGGGCTGACCGCACACCGGGCAGTATTCCGGCGGCTCGGTGCCCTCGTGGACGCGGCCGCAGACCGGGCATATCCATTGGACGGGCTGCATTTTTCGGTAGAGCGTCTCCTTTTCAAGCTGCCTGATCAGCGCGCCGTAGCGCTCGTCGTGCATCCGCTCGATCGCGCCGACCATGCGGAACAGCGCCGCCGTTCGCTCGAAGCCCTCGTCCAGCGCCTCGCGCTCGAAACGGGCGTAGATGTCCGTCCATTCAAAGCGCTCTCCCGCCTGCGCGTCCTTGAGGTTGTCCAGCGTACCGCCCAGCTTCCCCAGCGCGCCGAACCACAATTTGGCGTGCGCCGCCTCGTTGCGCGCGGTTTCCTCAAAAATTTCCGCCGCCGGCAGCAGCCCCTCGCTGCGCGCCGCCTGCGCGTAGAAATTGTACCGGCTCTCCGCCATCGCCTCGCCGGAAAAGGCCGCCATCAGGTTGGCCTCCGTGCGCGAACCTTTGAATTCCATGCTTTCGCCTCTCCTTTCCTGCGGCTCTGCCGCCTTCCCTATACCTTTCCAAAAAAGCGGCCGATTCATGCGCGGCGGTAGACAATTCCAGTCAAAATGTGGTATACTGTCTTTGCGTAATCGTTTACCAAAGAACAAGCGGGGCTCGACACCATAAACATCTGCCCCGCCGGGGGAGGCAGACCTTGGACGTATTGAAGGGCTTTTTTCAAAAACACGGCTGGCGCTACCTGCCGGGCATGGCGTTTCTAATCCTGAACGCGGCGCTGGACGTGGTTCCGGCGCGCCTGCTGGGCGACGCGGTGGATCTGATGCGCGAAAGCGTGATCGATCAGGGCGCGGTGCTGCGCAAGCTGATTGCGATGGTGGCGGTGGCGGCGCTGATCTTCGCCACGCGCACGACCTGGCGCGCGTTCATCAACGGCAATGCGCGGCGGATGGAGATGTGGCTGCGCGACACGCTGTTTACCCATCTGCAAAGGCTGGGGCCGGACTTTTTCAACAAGCAAAAGACGGGCGATCTGATGGCCTATGCCATCAACGACGTCAACGCCATCCGCATGACCTTCGGGCCGGCGGTCGCGCTGGCGGGCACGAGCCTGTTCACCGGCCTGTTTTCCGTGATTCAGATGAGCGCGGGCGTGGATGCGCGCCTGGCGCTTTACAGCCTTGCGCCCATCCCGGCGCTGATTGTGCTCATCCTGCTGCTGGGGCGGGTGACGCGGGCGCGCTTCCGCCGGGTGCAGGAGGCGTTTTCGGCGGTGTCCGACCGCGTGCAGGAGAACATCTCCGGCATCCGCGTCATCAAGGCGTATGCGCAGGAAAAGCCGGAGGTCGCGCGCTTTGAATCGCTCAACCGCAATATGCTCGCCACCAACGTCTCGATGGTCAAGGCGTCCTCCGCCATGCAGCCGATGGTGTCCTTCGTCTTCGGCGTCAGCTTCACCGTCAGCCTGATCTACGGCAGCGCCCTGGTGCGCGCAGGGTCGATCTCGCTGGGCGATTTTGTGGCGTTCCTGGGGTATCTTTCGCTGATCGTGCGGCCGGTGATGTCGGTGGCGCGCATCACGAACATCATCGAGCGCGGCCTGGCGTCCTTAAAGCGCTATGCCGCCGTGTTGCACACCCGACCCACCATTGCCGACGCGGCGGACAACCGCCACCCGCAGCCGCTGGGCGGGGAAATCGCCGTGCGGGACCTCACCTTCACCTATCCGGAGGGCGTGCACCCCGCGCTTTCCGGCCTGTCCTTCACGCTCAAGAGCGGCAAGACGCTGGGCATCTTAGGCCGCACGGGCAGCGGCAAGACCACGCTGTGCTCCCTGCTGGTCAAGCTCTACAATCCCCCGCGCGGCACGGTGTTCTTCGACGGGGAGGACATCCACGACGTGCCGCTGGACGTGCTGCGCGGCGGGGTCGGCTATGTGCCGCAGGACAATTTCCTGTTCTCCGCCTCCGTCAGGGAAAACATCCGCTTTTATGCGCCGAACGCGACAGACGAGGACGTTTACGCCGCGGCGAAGCTGGCGGATATCTACGACGCGGTGATGGATTTCCCCGACGGGTTCGACACCGAGGTGGGCGAGCGCGGCGTGACGCTGTCCGGCGGGCAGAAGCAGCGCGTCTCCATCGCCCGCGCGCTCGTTAAAAAGCCGCGCGTGCTGATCCTGGACGATGCGCTCTCCGCCGTGGACGCGGAGACCGAGCGGCACATCTGGGCGTCGCTGCGGGGCGTGCTCTCCTCCGGCGCGTCCGGCATCGTGATCGCGCACCGGGTCAGCGCGCTTATGCACTGCGACGAAATCCTCGTGCTGGACGAAGGCCGTGTGATCGAGCGCGGCACGCACGAGCAGCTGCTGGCGCTGGGCGGCCGCTACGCGCGCACCGCGCACGAACAGGCGGCAGGGGAGGAGGCGAAGGCTCATGCAGACTAAACCTACACGCAGAACTGCGGGGCTTTCCCGCCTGCTGCCCTTCTTAAAACCGCAGCTCAAAAACCTTGTGCTGTGCCTTTTGATGGTGCTGCTCGTCAACGCGGCGGAGCTGATCAAGCCCTATATCCTTGAAATCGTGATCGACCGGTACTTGACGGCGGGGCGGCCGGACAGCGGCTGGGACGCGGTGTGGTTCTTTGCGCTTTCCTATCTTTTGTGCGCGGCGCTGTCGTCGCTGCTGAGCGTGACCGAGGCGGTCAAGGTCAACCGCATGGGGCAGAGCATCCTGATGGACATCCGCCGCCGGGTGTTCACGCACATCCAGCATATGTCCATGGCGACGCTGGATCGCTTCTCCTCCGGGCGGCTGGTCACGCGCGCGACCAACGACGTCGAGACCTTGAACGAGCTGTTTTCCGACGTGCTGGTGAATCTGTTTAAGGATATTTTCATGCTCATCGGCATCGTCGCGGTGATGCTGTGGATCAACTGGCGGCTGGCGCTGGCGGCGTTTGCCGTGGTGCCGCTGATCGCGCTGATCACGGTGCTGGTGCGCGGGCGGCTGCGGCGCAACTTCGTGCTGCTCAAATCGCTCACCGGGCGCATCAACGGCTTTTTTGCCGAGAATATGTCGGGGATGCGCCTGGTGCAGATCTTCCGCAAGGAAAAGGAGAAGCACGATGAATTCTCCGCGCTGAACACGGCCTATTATCACTCCGCCCGCACGCAGGTGCGCATGAACAGCCTGATGCGCCCGCTGGTGGAGGTGGTCAATCAGCTGGGCATCGCGATCCTGATCTGGTACGGCTGCAAGCAGATCGGGCTGGGGACGCTGGAGATCGGCGTGCTGTACGCCTTCACCAACTACATCAAGCAATTCTTCGATCCCATCAACGATCTGGCGGAAAAATACACCACGATTTCCTCCGCCGTGGTTTCGACCGACCGCATCTTCGAGCTGCTGGACGACGATGCGCAGCTCGAGGACACGGTTTCCGGCCAGGATGTGCCCAAGGTTTGCGGCCGCGTGGAGTTCCGCCACGTCTGGTTTGCCTATACGGGTGAAAACTGGGTGCTCAAGGATGTGTCCTTCACGGTGGAGCCGGGGCAGTCCTTCGCCTTCGTGGGCGAGACGGGCGCGGGCAAATCCACCATCATTTCGCTGCTTTCCCGCTTTTATGCCCCGCAGAAGGGGCAGATCCTGCTCGACGGGCGCGACATCTCGCTGCTCTCTTTGGAGCAGCTGCGGCGGCACGTTGCGGTGGTGCTTCAGGATGTGTTCCTGTTCTCCGGCAGCATTTCCGAAAACGTGCGGCTGGGCAACCGGGAGATCACCGACGAGCAGGTGGATCGGGCGCTGCGGCTGGCCTGCGCGCGGGACTTCATCGACAGGCTTCCGCAGGGCATGGACACGCCCGTGACCGAGCGCGGCTCGACCTTCTCCGCCGGGCAGCGCCAGCTGCTGTCCTTCGCCCGCGCCATCGCGCACGATCCGGCGGTGTTCGTGCTGGACGAGGCCACCGCCTCCATCGACACCGAGACCGAGCAGCTGATCCAGCGCTCCGTCACCAGCGTCTCCCGCGGCCGCACGACGCTCATCATCGCGCACCGCCTGTCCACCATCCGCGCCTGCGACTGCATCTGCGTGCTGCACGACGGCCGCATCGTCGAGCAGGGCAATCACGCCCGGCTTCTCAGCCTGAACGGCGCCTACGCCCGCCTCTGCCGCGCCCAGTCCGAACAGGCGTAACGAAAGAGCGGGCGGGGGGCCTCGGGCGGCCCCCCTGCACCCCCTGCTCCCGCCCCCCCCCTCTTTGCCGGACGGACCGCCAAAAGAAGGAAAGAGTTATCATCGTAGAATTGTCCTTTCGAACCCATTTCCACGCTAAAGTTCAACCCCTCCGTCTCGGCTTCGCCGATCCACCTCCCTCTTCGCACCGGCACAGCTCAAAGAGCTGTGTCGATGCGAAGATACCCGCAGGGTGAGCGCAACGAACCTGAAGCATGAGCGTTTAGGATAAGAGAGCACAGTGTGCTCTCTTATCCTAATAAGCCATGCGCAACACCGGGACATTCCAAAGGAATGTTACGGTGCGAAAGGGGAGAGCTGGCGCGCCGCAGCGTGACGGAAGGGTTGCCCCTTTCGCACTGCATTCCCCCTGAGGGCTTGCCCCTTCCTGCGCACGCCCCCTCC
>Ga0129312_1002027_pt1 | contig 10664 bp, 7 predicted proteins | sample O827metagenome_FD_94434 | JGI IMG/M metagenome (GOLD analysis project Ga0129312, IMG submission 94434) | Orangutan group fecal microbial communities from Wisconsin, USA - O827 metagenome | ecosystem: Host-associated > Mammals > Digestive system > Large intestine > Fecal | place: USA: Wisconsin... | reverse complement strand
TCGGCGGCTCCGTGCCCAAGAACTACTTCCCCGCCGTGGAAAAGGGCCTGCGCGAGAGCTGCCTGCACGGTGTGCTGGCCGGCTATCCCGTGGTGTTCCTGAAGGCCACGCTGGTGGATGGCTCCTACCACCCCGTTGACTCCTCCGAAATCGCGTTCAAGCTGGCCGCCAACCTGGCGTTCAAGGCCGCGCTGCCCGAGGCCAAGCCCGTGCTGATGGAGCCCATCGGCGAGCTGAAGGTCACCGTGCCCGACAGCTTCGTGGGCGACGTGATGGGCGACCTGAACAAGCGCCGCGGCCGCGTGATGGGCATGAACCCCACCGGCGACGGCGAGACGGTGCTGGAGGCCGAGGTTCCCATGGCGGAGATGATGAGCTACGCCATCGACCTGCGCTCCATGACCCAGTCCCGCGGTATGTTCACCTTCAACTTCGTCCGCTACGAGGACTGCCCCGCTGCGGCGCAGGAGAAGGCCATTGCGGCTGCCAAGGCGCTGGCCGAGGCCGAGTAAGAATTTACGAAAGCAAAAAAACATCCGCCTCCGGCGGATGTTTTTTTGCTTTCAAAATGCGCGGCAAGGCTGTTTCTCAACCCCACAGAGTGGTCAGCATGGGGATGACCTGCTTCTTGCGGGACATGACGCCGGGGAGGAACACCATGTTGTCCTTGGGCTCCACGGCGAAGGCGTTTCGGATGGTTTCGTCGCTGCCGATATACAGAAGCTGGGAGCCCTCCTGCAGCACGTCCGTGAGCATCAGGATCACCATGTCGTAGCTGTTGGACTTCTGCACGGCGCGCATGGCCTCCAGCAGCTCGTCCTTGCGCTCCATCAGCTTCTGGGAGTCGATGCAGGTGACCTGTCCCACGCCCAGCACCTGCTCGGAGATGTGGAACTCCTTGAAGTCACTGCGCAGCAGCTCCTCGGCGGAGCGGCTGTCGTTGCTGCCGCTGAACAGCTCCCGTCCCAGATCGCTGAGGGACACCTTGGCGATGCGGGCCAACCGCTCCGCCATGGCGATGTCCCGCTTGGTGCAGGTGGGGGACTTGAACATAACGGTGTCGGACAGGATGGCGGCCGCCATCAAACCGGCCATGTGGGGCGACGGCGTGACGCCGTGCTCCTGATACATGGAGGTGATGATGGTGTTGGTGCTGCCCACCGGCTCGTTGCGGACGGTGATGGGCTGCCGGGTCTGGATGTCCGCCAGACGGTGGTGGTCGATGATGCCCAGGATCTCCGCCTGATCGATGCCGGGTACGGTCTGGGACAGCTCGTTGTGGTCCACCAGCACCACCCGCTTGCGCCGGGGCTTCAGCAGATGGTAGCGGGACAGGGTTCCCACGACCTTCTCGTTTTCGTCCAGTACGGGGTAGCAGCGGTAGCGGCTTTTCAGCACGACCTCCCGCACGTCGTCAATGTAGTCGTCCAGATGGAAGGAGATCAGCCCCTCCGTGGCGCAGGGCCGGGCGATGGGCGTGGCCTGATAGATCAGGCGGTGTACGCGGCTGGCGTCCAGCGGCGTGGAGATGACGCAGGTCTTGCCGGCGTTTTCCAGCCAAGCCGGCTCCACATCGGTCTGGCACAGGATCAGGCAGGCCACCTGCTTATCCAGCGCGCGCTGGATCATGTCCGGCTGACTGCCGCACAGCACGATGCTGTCGGGGCTGTCGAACAGCAGGTTCTCGCAGTCCTGGGGCAGGGCGATGGACACGGAGCCGCTGACGTTGTCCACCAGATCACCGCCGTCGCCCATGATCCGCCCCTCAATGACGCTCAGCAGGTTGAAAAGGGGAATGGCCTCCACGCGGGGCTCGCCCACGGTATTCAGGCTGAAGGTGGCGATGTCACCAGCGGACAGCATACCATACAGGGAGCCGTCCTCGTTGACAACGGGAATGGCGGAGATCTTCTGCTCCCGCATAAGCTTCCACGCCCGGTCCATGGTGACGGAGGCATCCAGACACGGCGGACGGTCGAAATCCAGATCCTTCACCTGTGTGCGGACGTTCTGGATGAAGCGGGGGGGATTGAAATGGAACCGCTCCAGCATCCGGTTGGTCTCGTCGCTGACGGTGCCCAGATGGACGGCCACATATTCCTTTTCGCCCAGCGCGTTTTTCAGCGCGGCATAGGACATAGCGGCCACGATGGAGTCGGTGTCCGGATTGCGGTGCCCGGTCACATAGATCTCGTTCATACGCGAAAGCTCCTTTGCGAAAATTTTCCTCTGTGACCATCCATTATAAAGGAGGTTTCCGCTGCGGTCAATGGGGCGCGGCGCTTTTTGCAGATCGGCGCCCGCGTTCCGCCTCCGGGAGACCGGCTTTGCGCCGCGTTCTGCGCCGAAGGGGAGAGGGAGCGGCTCCGCAGAGCCGCTCCCTCTCCCCTTGCGATGATCGTTTTTGCGGTAGAATATTGTATAAACAGGGCGAAAAAATGCCCATAAAAAGCAAAACGCCACGCACACTGGCGTGGTGGTCATCTTCTGTGGGTGGGACGCTTACCGTTCGCTGATCTGCTGCTGGCAGTCACCGAAGATCATATCGTCCAGATCGCCCAGGATCCAGTTGTTCATCATATCCGTATCACGCTCCTTTCTTCATTTGTTTACGCTTACAGTATATGCCGGTTTTGTCAACTTTGCAAGCACAATTTTATACATAATGTACAATTTGTTTTCACTAATTTTTGATAGATTGCACAATGACACCTGCGGGTCATACCATATATAATGGCTTCGTATGAACGTGTAAACGGGGATATACTGACTATGAAAGAGTTTTTTGCGGGAGAATTTGATATCGCCGTTATCGGCGCCGGTCACGCGGGTATCGAGGCGGCGCTGGCGGCGGCACGGCTGGGGATGCGCACCGTCTGCTTCACCATCGATCTGGATGCGGTGGGCAATATGCCCTGCAACCCCGCCATCGGCGGCACCGGCAAGGGACATCTTGTCCGGGAGCTGGACGCGCTGGGCGGCGAAATGGCCCGTGCGGCGGACCGCGCCTGCATCCAGTACCGGATGCTCAACCGCGCCAAGGGCCCGGCGGTGTGGTCACTGCGGGCGCAGGCGGACCGGCGGCTGTACCAGCAGGTGATGAAGCACACGCTGGAGCGGCAGGAGAATCTGACGCTGCGGCAGGCGGAGGTGACGGAGCTTCGCTGCGAGGACGGACACGTCAGCGCCGTGGTGCTGCGCACCGGCGCGGTGTTCCGCGTCGGCGCCGCCATCCTCTGCACCGGCACATACCTGACGGGGCGCACCATCGTGGGGGAGTGCATCGAGTCCTCCGGCCCCGACGGGATGCACGCCGCCAACGCGCTGACGGACAGTCTGCTGGCACTGGGATTGCCCCTGCGCCGCTTCAAGACCGGCACGCCGCCCCGTGTGAACCGCCGGAGCATCGACTTTTCCCAAATGGAGGTGCAGGTGGGCGACGACGACCCGCTGCCCTTCAGCTTCGACACGGCGCAGACGCCGGAGAACCGGGCGGTGTGCTACCTGACGTACACCAACGCCGAGACCCACCGCATTATCCGGGAGAATCTGGACCGCAGCCCCATCTACTCCGGCGTCATCGAGGGCGTCGGCCCCCGGTACTGCCCGTCTATCGAGACGAAGATCGTCCGGTTTGCGGACAAGCCCCGTCACCAGCTGTTTATCGAGCCTATGGGGCTGGACACGGAGGAGATGTATATTCAGGGCTTCTCCTCCTCCATGCCGGAGGAGGTGCAGCTGCGGATGCTCCACAGCGTGGCGGGTCTGGAGCACGCGGAGATGATGCGTCCCGCCTACGCCATCGAGTACGACTGTATCGATCCGCTGGCGCTGAAGCCCACGCTGGAGGTCAAGACCGTGGGCGGGCTGTACGGCGCGGGGCAGTTCAACGGCTCCTCCGGCTACGAGGAGGCGGCGGTGCAGGGCTTTGTGGCGGGCGTCAACGCGGCGCTGGCGCTGAAGGGGGAGCCGCCCCTGCTCCTCAAGCGCAGTGAGAGCTATATCGGCACCCTCGTCGACGATCTGGTGACCAAGGGAACCGAGGAGCCGTACCGCATGATGACCTCCCGCTCGGAGTACCGGCTGCTGCTGCGGCAGGACAACGCCGACCGGCGGCTGTGCGCCATCGGACACCGCATCGGACTGGTGTCTGCGGAGCGGCTGCGGGCGGTGGAGGAGAAGTACGCCGCCGTGGAGCAGGAGGTCAAGCGCCTGACCCATACCGGCGTGGCCGGCAGCGACGCGCTCAACGCCCTGCTGGTGCAGCGGGGCACCGCCCCTGTGGCGGACGGGGCGCGGCTCATCGACCTGCTGCGCCGCCCGCAGGTGTCCTACGACGATCTGCGGCCCTTTGACCCCGGCGCACCGGCGCTGGACAAGGCCGTGCGGGAGCAGGTGGAGATCACCGTCAAGTACGAGGGCTACATCCGCCGCCAGCAGCGGCAGGTGGAGGAGTTTGAGCAGCTGGAAAAGCACGCGCTGCCTGACGACATGGATTACAGCGATATTCAGGGTCTGCGTCTGGAGGCGCGGGAGAAGCTGAGCGCGGTGCGCCCCCTGAATCTGGGGCAGGCCAGCCGCATCTCCGGCGTATCCCCGGCGGACATCGGCGCGCTGATGATCTGGCTCCAGTCCCGCCGCGGATAATTTGGTAAGGTCAAGGCGGCGCATTGCCGCGCAACACGATAAGGAGGGTTTCCATGAGAAAATTTCTGGCCATTCTGGTCTGCAAGCTCATACGCTTTGTCGGTTCCTTTGTGGGGCGGGGCAGCAGCCTGCCCGGACAGATCGCGCTGAAGATCTGCCCCGACATTTTGCAGCGGGTGCAGCTGCCGCCGGAGATCATCGCCGTTACCGGCAGCAACGGCAAGACCTCCACGTCCGAGATGATCGCCCATGTGCTCACCGCCGCCGGGAAAAAGGTAGTGTTCAACCGGGAGGGCTCCAACCAGATCGAGGGCGTCACCACCCTGCTGCTGTGCAGCAGCACCCTGACGGGACGGTGCAAGAGCGACGCGGTGGTCATCGAGTCCGATGAGCGCTATGCCCAGTACACCTTCCGCTATTTCCAGCCCACCCACTACGTCATCACCAACCTGTACCGCGACCAGCTCACCCGCAACGGCCATCCCCAGTGGGTGTTCAAGTCCATCGAGCCCAGCATCGGCCCGGACTGTACGCTGATCCTCAACGCCGACGACCCGCTGGTGGCGCTGTTTGCCCGTGGGCGTCAGAACCGGGTGGTCTGGTTCGGCATGGATCGCCAGCGCTTTTCCACCGAACACTGCACCGGCATCTACAACGACGGGAAATACTGCCCGCTGTGCCACGCGCCCATGGCCTACGACTACTACCACTACAACCACATCGGGGCGTACCACTGCACGAAATGCGATTTTCACCGGCCGGAGACGGCGTATACTGTCACCGACGCGGATCTGGATACCGGCTTTCTCACCATCAACGGCAGGGACCGCATCGAGCTGGCGTTCAAGAGCATCTACAACGCCTACAACATTCTGGCCTGCTATACCGTGTGCGCGCTGACGGGGGTGGACGGCGCGGATATCGCCCGCAGCATCAGCCGCTATGTGCTGAAGAACGGCCGCATCGTCAACTGGCAGTACCAGACCATGCACGGCACGCTGCTGGCGTCCAAGCATGAGAACTCTGTGTCCTATGACCAGTCCCTGCGCTACACAGTGCAGCAGAAGGAGCCCCACGCCGTCATCATCATCGTGGACGCGGTGAGCCGCAAGTACTTCACCAGCGAGACCAGCTGGCTGTGGGACATCGACTTCGGTATGCTGAACACGGAGAACACCTCCCACATTTACCTGCTGGGCAAATACGCCGACGACCTGTACGTCCGTTTTTCCTACACCGACGTGCCGCCGGAGAGGCTCAGCGCCTACGAGAGCATCAGCGAGGGCGTGGATGCCGCCGTGCGGGACGGTGTGACCCAGGCCTATACCATCACCTGTTTCTCCGACAAGGGCAAGTTCCTGTCGCTGGTCAATACGCTTTAAGGAGGGTCTGCATATGCGCATCCAGCTTTTGCATCTCTATCCGGATCTGATGAATCTGTACGGCGAGTACGCCAACGTAGCGGCGCTGCGCCGCAGTCTGGAGCGGCAGGGAGCGGAGGTCGTCGTCCGCACCGGCACGCTGTATGAGGATATCGACTTCTCCGGCGCGGACTTCGTCTACATGGGCGCCGGCACGGAAAGCGCCCAGCTTGTGGCGCTGGAGGATCTGCGCCGCTATACTGACGCCGTAGGCGCGGCGCTGGCGCGCGGCGCCGTGGTGCTGGCCACCGGCAATGCCATGGAGCTGTTCGGCAGCAGCATCACCTCTCCCGACGGCACGGCCCACGCCGGACTGGGGCTGTTCCCCTTCCGCACCACCGTGTCCGACACCGAGCGCATACAGGGCGACTGTCTGGCGGTGGGCGCTGCCGCCGGACAGACGGCGGTGGGCTTTGTGAACAAGGCCAGCCAGACTACCGGGGTCGCCCATCCGCTGTTCCGCATGGAGCACGGCCCCGGCAACGCCGCCGATACGGCGGAGGACGGCGCGTGGGAGGGCAGCTTCTACGGCACCCACCTCATCGGCCCTCTGCTGATGAAGAACCCCCACGTCAACGCCTACTTTACGGAGCTGCTGTGCCGCCGGGGGGGACTGCCCTATCAAGCGCAGGACTGTCCCCACGAGCAACGGGCCTACGAGGTGACGCTCCGCGCCCTGCAGGAGCGGTTCCGCCAGCAGTAAACGCAAAAAGAGCATAAAAAAGAGACGCCTTACAAGGCGTCTCTTTTTTATGCTTCTGTTCAGATGTACTGGCGCATACCCTCGGTAGCCACATCCTCATCAGCGCTGACAGTGACGGTGAACTTCACGTCGTTCTTCTCACTGAAGCGGTCCAGCCAGTGGAGGAAGTTCTCCACCGCCTGCCAGTCAGTGCTGCCGGCGATCTTGCACAGGTTGTCCACAAACACATGGGAGATATCGTAATTGCCCGCGTACAGACCGCAGAGGAAACCGCGCAGGCAGTCAAAAGAATCCACATTGTACTCGCTGGCATTGACCAGACGCACATTGTAGCTGATGTCGTAGGTCATGTCGCGGCTGGGTTCGATGCAAACAACGCTGCCGGTCTCGGAATCCACGCTGGTGTGGATCAGCTCGATAAGCTGCTTCGTCTTACCTGCACCGTTCGCGCCCATGATCAGTCTAACCATAAGAAATCACTCCTTTGTCATAGATGGAGTTGGCTCTACTCCTGTCTGTAGGATACCATACCATGTAAAAAATAGCAACGAAAAAAAGTGGCGCTTTTTTTGGGCAAAACGCCTTACCGTCCCAGCTTGGCCAGCAGCGTTTCGCGCAGCTCCTCGTAGCCGGGCTTGCCCAGCAGCGCGAACATATTCTTCTTATAGGCCTCCACGCCCGGCTGGTCGAAGGGGTTCACGTCCAGCAGGTAGCCGCTGAGACCGCAGGCGTACTCGAAGAAGTAGATGAGCTGTCCCATAACGCCCTCGTCCAGTTCGCCGGTGTACAGGGTGATGTTGGGGACGCCGCCCTCCACATGGGCCAGCAGCGTGCCGTCCATGGCCTGCTCGCGGATAAAGTCCATGCTCTTGCCTGCCAGGAAGTTCAGGCCGTCGCCGTCCGTCTCGTCGTAGGGGACGGGGTTCTCGTGCTGCGACGGGCCGAAGCGCACCACCGTCTCAAAGAGATGGCGCTCACCCTGCTGGATATACTGTCCCATGGAGTGCAGGTCGGCGGTGAACTCCACACTGGCGGGGAACAGACCCTTGCCCTCCTTGCCCTCGGACTCGCCGTACAGCTGCTTCCACCACTCGGCCATAAACCGGAAGCAGGGCTCATAGGCCGCCAGGATCTCGATCTTCTTGCCTCTGCGGTACAGCTCGTACCGGGCGGCGGCGTACTGCCATGTGGGGTTGGCGCTCATGTCCGCCGCCGTGCAGGTGTCCATCATCTCCCGGGCGCCGTTCATCAGGGCGTCGATGTCGATGCCCGCCACGGCGATGGGCAGCAGACCCACGGCAGTCAGCACGCTGTACCGGCCGCCCACATCGTCGGGCACCACGAACGTCTCGTAGCCCTTGGCATCCGCCAGAGACTTCAGCGCGCCTCTGTGCCGGTCGGTGGTGGCGTAGATGCGCTTGGCGGCCTCCTCCGGGCCGTACTTCTTCTCCAGCAGTTCGCGGAAGAAGCGGAACGCCACCGCCGGCTCCGTGGTGGTGCCGGACTTGGAGATGACATTGACGGAGAAGTCCACGCCGTCCAGCAGCTCCACGATCTCGCTCATGTAGTCGGAGGACAGGCCGTTGCCCACAAAGTAGATGTTGGGAGTGTCCTTCTTTTTCAGATTGTAGTTGGGGGAGCGCAGGCACTCGATCACGCCCCGGGCACCCAGATAAGAGCCGCCGATGCCGATGACCACCAGCGCCTGGGAGTCCGCCTTGATGCGCGCCGCCGCGGCCTTGATGCGGGCAAACTCCTCCTTGTCGTAGTTCTCCGGCAGGCGCACCCAGCCGGTAAAGTCGCTGCCGGCGCCGTCGCCCTTTTGCAGATGGTCGTGGGCGATGCGCAGGCGGGGCGCCAGCGCCGCCTCGTAGGGCAGCGGGATAAAGCTGTTGCAGCTATTCAAGTCCACACGGATCATAGGATGATTCCTCCTTGGTAAAAGACATCTTTTTCGGTGTTTCCCATCTTACAACGATTATACCTAAATTACAAGGGGAAAAAGGCCGCCTATGCCGCGAAAACCGTCATGCGCAAAAGCTGGGTGAACACCTGCCCCCAGCTGCGCCGCGCCACGGACTCCTCCGCCACCAGCGGCACGGTCAGCAGCACCGTGTCGCCGTCCAGCACGGACAGCTCTCCCAGCCGCTGCCCGGCCTCCACTGGGGCGGCGACCTGCGGTTCCAGCGTAACGGTGCGGGTCAGGCCGCCGGCCCTGGCCTTTTCCACCAGCACGGCAGTGTTCGCCGCCTCCGGCACCGGCTGTACGGCGTCCGACGCGCCCATGGTTACCGCCACCGGCGTCAGCGGCTCCGCCGGCAGGGCGTCCGCCAGCGCGTAGGTGGAAAAGCCGTAGTTCAGCAGAGCCTTGGCGTCCTTGGTGCGGGTGTCCTTGTCCGGCGCCTTCATGATGACGGCGATCAGCTCCATGCCGTCCCGCTCCGCCGTGGCGCTGATGCAGTACCCCGCCGAGGCGGTGTAGCCGGTTTTCAGACCGGTGGCTCCGTCATAGAAGCGGATGAGCTTGTTGGTGTTGGCCAGCTGAAAAGCGCCGTCCCGGATGGTGTCCATCCAGATGGTGGTGAAGCGCCGTATGTCTGGATGATGCAGCAGCAGCTCCCGGCTCATGAGGGCGATATCGTGGGCGCTGGTGACGTGGCCCTCCGCCGTCAGGCCGGTGCAGTTGACAAAATGGGTGTCCGCCATGCCCAGCTCGGAGGCCCGCCGGTTCATCTGCTCCACAAACAGCTCGTGTACGCCGGCGACCTTCTCCGCCAGCGCCACCGCCGCGTCGTTGCCGGAGGCCACGCACACCGATTTCAGCAGCTCCTCCACCGTGATCTGTTCACCCTCCGCCAGATAGACCTGACTGCCGCCCATCCCGGCGGCCGCAGCGCTGACCGTCACCACGTCGTCGTAGCCGATAGTGCCGCTGTCGATGGCCTCCATGGTCAGCAGCAGCGTCATGATCTTGGTGACGCTGGCGGGCTCCAGCTGCTCGTGCTCGTTCTGGGCGAACAGCACTTGCCCCGTGGAACGCTCCATCAGCAGTGCCGCCCGGCTGGCGATGGGCAGCTCCACCGCCTCCGCCCGCGCCGGGTACAGCCCCAGCACGCACAGCATCGCCGTCAGCAGACAGATCGTGCGCCGTACCTTCCTCATCATAAGACCCCTCCCGATGTTTTTTCCTATTCCTATGCCCGGGGGAGAGAAATCATGCGCTTCGACAGAAATTGCGGTTGCAAAACCTGCACCGACCTGCTATAATAGCAGCGTTCGCAGGGTTGGTATATCGGTATTACAGCGGCTTCCCAAGCCGTTAAGGCGGGTTCGACTCCCGTACCCTGCTCCAAAAAAGAAAGACACCCACATGGGTGTCTTTCTTTTTTGGAGCAGCACTTTTGCTACGCAAAAGTGGTCGCCTGCGGGCGGGTGACTGAACGCGAGTGGGGGAACCCGTCAAAGGTTCCCCCCTCACACTCCCCCTTCCTTGCGGTGGGCGGGAGTGCAGACAACAAAACCTGTGGGCAGTCACAAAAGGAAAAGACCGCCAACGGCGGTCTTTTCCTTTTGGAGCTTTGAAACAGCACACCCTTGATGCGTAAGGGTGTGCTGTTTACTGATAGTATACCCATTATATCCGTGTCACGTTCTTGGAGGCGACCACGTCCACGCCGGTGCCGCAGACATTTTGCAGCACCACGTCGCCGATGGCGGCGGGGGCGTGTACCGTCACGGTACGCAGGGCGCGGGCTACTTCATGCACCAGCGCCTTGGGCACCTCTTCGGCGGTACGTACCGGCAGCACCGGCAGCGCCGCGCCCTCGATGGCCACCGTGCCGGTGACCGTCCGTGCCGGCGCTACGCACTCTTTTTTGGCATAGGCCTCGCCG
>Ga0129312_1002026_pt1 | contig 10668 bp, 2 predicted proteins | sample O827metagenome_FD_94434 | JGI IMG/M metagenome (GOLD analysis project Ga0129312, IMG submission 94434) | Orangutan group fecal microbial communities from Wisconsin, USA - O827 metagenome | ecosystem: Host-associated > Mammals > Digestive system > Large intestine > Fecal | place: USA: Wisconsin... | reverse complement strand
GGACACATTAGAATAACCGGGCGTTTTTCATTTGGACGCATCTCAATGGAGCTGTCCAGAAAGTAGGTATATAAATTGCCGACATCTTCCATGCCGTGGGCTTTGATTTCAATTTTTTTGTGTATCATGTAAAACCTCCTAATAACAATCCAACTACATCAGTAAATAAAAAATACTTTTAACATTCTTTTTATTATATTAGCATCCTTAGTTTTTCACAAGTTATTCCGGAGTCTTTTTACGGGATATCCGTGATATTCATATCAGTCACAAAAAATATAATAGAGAAATCATAGCTTTTTACCAAAGTAAATCGGTTTCATTTACATGATCATAAACACGGCTCCAATCTTTCATATTCACTTTTCCATCCTCTGTAACATCAGCACACGCCAACTCATAATCAGTTAATAACTGCGTTTCATTTATATGATCATAAATACGACTCCAATCCATCATATTCACTTTTCCGTCACCGTCGAGATCACCCTTCAGATGAAGAACCACCGGCTGTTCCACCGGTTCAGATCCAACTATGACTGCATATTCTCTGGTCACATGATGATTTTTCGATACTCTTAATGTATATGTGCCTGCTGACACACCGGCGAAGGAATAATTCAGTTCTATCTTTCCTTCCTCATTTTTCACACCGGTCAATTCAGCCATGTGCTCTGTCACTGTTTCTCCGTCTTTGATCAGCTCTGCTGTAATACAGTCCGCTTCATTTCCAAAGCACAGAATGCTGCCACTCACTGTGACACCATTCGGCGTAACGGTCAGGATAAACTCTCTTCCAAGATTTTCATATCCGTACTGGAAACCACCGGTATAACCGAGTTCTCCAGCCACCTCAGAAATATGTGCCGCAAGTGCTGCGATAAATTCTGACTTGTCGCCGGTCACATAAATTCTTGTAGTTCCATTGCCGTTTCTAAGCAGATTTGCAACCGCACCCACATCAAAAGCCGGAAGTCTGCCACCGTTTACAAAGAAATAATCCGCTGCTTCACTCTTACATGTTGGCAAAGCATATGCCGTAGTGTCAATCGTATGATCTTCACTGATTGCATCTGTCGTCTTGTTGAAATATGCGTAGAAAATGTGTTCGCCCTGATCGTCCCATACAGTATCTACATGATAATATTCGCCAGCTACGCGTACCACATTCCATGCATGGCCTTCTGCTGTGCCGCTGACCGGATTCGTACTGCTTCCGGTAATGAGGAATGATTGCATACCGGCTTTCTGTAACAGATACTGAAATGCCTTCGCATATCCTTCACAAACTGCCTTTCCATCTACAAGGGCACCATATGCATCATGCGCATTTGCAGCACTGCCATCATACATTACCTGAGCAGCCAGGCGGTCATGCAACATTTTTTCACGTTCATATTCGCTCATCGATAAGGTGGTACCACCAAGCATTTCTGAAACAGCTTTGGCAAACGCTGCTTTAGCTGAAACAAGTGTTGCACCAGACATTGTATACTCCGGCATTACTTCCAAAACAGTATCGGTATTATAGTTGATACTGTATCCGCTTCCAAGCCAGAAATGCTCTGTGTGATCACGTTTGTATGCATCGAACACTGTGTGCAATTCTTCCTTTGTAATGGCATTTGTACCATTATAAATACGGATGGTTTCTGCACTGTTTTCCACACCGCGCACAATCTGATCATACGCATAAAGCAGGGCCTCTTTGTTTGACAGTGCGGAAAGTGCATTTCTTCCATAATATTCGATGGGACTTCTCACCAGAAGAAACGGGGAAAAACTATCCACGTCAAAGGTCACGGTTCCGTTTTCTACATCAACGGAAATCGGTTTGTAGCCTACGCCATAAATTTCTTTTCCTTTTGCAGCTATATGAATGATATTCATCCGTCCATCCAGGAGCGCCTGTGCATTTTCTTTTCCTACCTTTAATGTGACGGTCGCTTTTTCTCCGTCTGCAAGTGTATATTCTGTGCCATCAGGATTGGTAAGTGAAATATCGTAAATATGTGCGATTTCATAACCTTCTGCTGCTTTTAAGCAATATTCAAAATATGGTGCAGCTTCTCCGCTGTCGCCCTCAACTTCAACCACAGTCAATTTCACTCCATTCGGTGTACCATTTACCACACCATTTTGATTGATGAGGATCGGAACCTGTGGTGTGTCACAAGTGCATCGCTCACTCTTACAGGATTTGTCGGTTTCCGGAAGTGTACACTTTCCGCAGTTTTTACATGCATGTACGCAATAACGATCCAGTTTTTCGATCGGTTCTGTTTTCTTAGTGCCGCACACGGTACAGGTAAATGTTCTCTCGCCTTCTTCCACATAATTAGGCTCTTTTGTCACAATCCCATCATTCCATACGTGCTCGGTGCAGACTTCTGTTTCACCTGTGATCGTAATATTGGCCGGATATGCCATTTCTCCACTTCCCGGTTTTCCGCCTTTTTTGTCATCCCCCTGCGATGTGATTTCGAAATAAGTTCCGTAATCATTTGCTTCTTTCCGTGTGATTTCTGTCCCGGTTTCTGTATCTGTCACTACCCAGCTCTGTACTTTCAATGCATTGGTCGGATCCGGCATAACACGTACATAATTACCATCCGCCACACGGATATCCGATACATACTCACTTTCTTCATTACTGATAAATCCATTCACGACTGTAATATTGTGGTTCATGATTTCCGGAAGTGTCGGGCTATCACTCCAGACTGCAATAATACGGTTTGTATCATAATCATCCGAAACGGTTGTTGTATAAGTGTCTTCCGTAGAAAGAATCGTAAATTGCTCTCCGTTCATGCCATACTCTGACTGACACCAACCAATGAAATATGGATAAGCTGCACTGTCACTGCTTTCCGTAGTCAGTGTGATCTGTGTTCCAATCGGAAAATAACCTCCACTGAACGCTTCCCCGTCTTTTTTCACGACACCGTTGCGTGCACTTGCAGAAAAATACATTTCTTTCTCTTTGTACGTCATGGTATATTCGCCATCTGCAGTCGGTGTGAACGTATAACTTTCTACTTTGTTGCCATTCTGATCGATAAACTGATTGGTTTCCTTTCCTTCCGGAATCAGAGAACTGTCACTGGATAAACGGATTTCCTTTCCATAGATGACATCGCCCTCTGTGTAAGGTTCACTCCATTTGTACCATCCGGTAGAAATCTGATAATATCCGCCATTCACTTTAATGTGATAATAATAATCTTTGAAGACAGCTCGCAGTTTCGTCACATCAGACACAGAAGGTGTCCAGCTTTTCTGATCGGAACAATACTCATATTTCTTTGTATCAAAATTGTATTTTTCCCAATGGCTGAAATATTTTCCCTGCTGTGCATTATATGGCTTAACTGTACGGCTCTCCTCATTGGATTCCTCTGAGATCATACCAAAATAAAGGCTGTCCCAGCTCTCATCCTCATAGGTACCGTCTGTCACCTGATAACTGTACCAGGTGATTTTGTCACGCTCCGGCTCACTGAATGGAAACTCGTCTAATTCTTCGTTAAACTTTAATTCCATGGAGTCTCCCGGACCGACATACTGAAAGACGCAGACATTATTTTCATCTATATATAACAAAGGACGTCTTGAACTGCCATTATTATATTCATATTCTGTAAGTGGTGTCTTCCAGCCTGGACGAGTTACATTTTCCTTTATTTTTTTCAGTTTACTGCGTGTATACTCATCATTCCACAGTTTCTCAAAATATTGGCTGCCACTGTACTCGGATGTCAGCATGGAAGAATGACGCCCATTATCGTAAGTGGAAAGCAACGAAGAAGAATTGATCAGCTTCAGAAATTCTTCCCGGTTGTCCGCATAAGTGACGATTCCGTAATAATTGCTTTCCGCGGTGCCGTAACGTGTGCCTGCTTTGATATATACCGGGCTGTGTTTGCCATGATCGAACCACAAAAACTCAAACCGGTAGGAACAGGTTGCTTTTTTTACTGCATAATAATACGCATGGTCACTACTATAATGTTCCTCCACACGCGCCTGGTTTAGCGACGATCCGGAAGAATATGGTGATGTCCGCTCATATGTAAAATGCTGTACTTTTCCGTTGGTTCCCGGAAGTGAAGAGACAAGATACTCGGAAGGTTCCTGCTCAAATCCACATTCCGTACATTTCAGATGCCGTTTACCGGGTTTTCCGTCAACCGCAGGTTCATCAATGATATAATCCGATTCCTTCGGACTTGATGGGTAAGTATGTTGGCCACTTTTTTGAATGATTTCATATTTTTTTGCACCACAAGATGCACATGTGTAAGTCTTGACACCATCTGTCAGATGGGTTGCCTCCGTAGTAACGACACCGGCATCCCACCAGTGGCTGACCGTTTCCGTATAAGAACAATCCTGGCATATTTTCCGATGACTCTTATCATCAATACGCTCATAACGACAATTATTATGATAGCCGTTTCTGACAAAGCGATACTCTTTCAATCCCTGTTTCTCATCAGAACGTACCTGAATCGACGGATCATCGCACTGTTTTCCCTGGGCGAAAGTTTCCCACTCTCCATAATTTCCTGTCGCATCTTTGAATACCGGATAAAAAGCAGTATCGCGTTTTACAAGCAGCCGGAACGTTTTTTTGGGGATTTCTGTTCCATCTGCACTTTTCCAGCAGTCAAAGGTCTTGCCCGGAAACTGACTTTCATCGAAACGAATCGTCAGGACGGAATTAGCAGGTGCTGTTTTGTGAAACGTATCTTCCCTGTCTGCATAGGCGATCGTTCCACCATATGCTGCAACTGTATATTCGGCAGGAGCAGTTCTGTCTGATGCTGCAAAAACACTGGCCGGCAAAAGGCCACACAACAATACGATGGACAGGACAAAACTCAGCAGCCTTTTTGATATTCTTTTTCTTTCTTTTTTCATGTACAACCTCCAAAAGTAAAAAGGTACGGCGGCGTTTTCTGCCGCCGTACCAATTGAATGCTTGGTTCAGCATAGAAAGAATGTGGTTATCTTACGTTTGTTTTTCTCTTTTTGCTGATAATTGTTGTGCCAGCTACTGCACTGCCTGCCAGGAATAAAGTAAACCAAAGTGCCATCATACCATTATCCGCTGTCTTAGGAGCCTTCTTTCCGTTTGAATCTACAGACTTTTTCGTATCAACCGGTTTTGCTGTCTGATCTGGTTTTGCTGTCTCTGCCGGTTTGATTGTCTCAGCTGGTTTCGGTGTCTCAGTTGGTTTGGTTGTCTCAGGCGGTGTTATTACCTCAGACTGCTTCTTCATGTTGTAGCTGTTCGTAAAGATGATCTCTTCCAATGGATTATCTGTGTCTAAGTTTTCTTTGTCAGTTACCTGGAAGAATCTCCATCCGTCAATACGATTATAATCATCTGCAAACATCGGCATTACATAGAATTTTGCTTCATCATACTTCCATCCTTCAGCAGTTCCTTTGATCTGACTGAGGATAAAGCCTTCTGCAATCTGTCTTGCATCACGCTCTTTGCATGTAAATACAAAACTTCCCTCATAAGCTTTTTCACCGTCCGTTGTGATCGTATCTTTCACGATTGTGGTTTTTACCGAAGTACCAAACGGCTCGATCATAAACCGGAAGGATTCTTTGGCAGGATCCATCTCGCCTGTCTTTTTCACGATAAGTTTGAATGGAACTTCTACACGGATGGTGCCTTCTTCTAACTGTTCCTCAATCACATGCTGACATTCGGTACATTTTACAGCATAATCAAAGGTTGCTCCACCTTCATGATCCGGTGTATGTGGCTGTGCAGCATCATAGGTATCATCATACAGACATTTATGTGCATGTCCGCTCTCACCAAGATCTACCCAGTCTGTACCATATACGTGGGCACCCTGTGCTCCATTGTAGAACTTATCTGTTGCTGCTGCATCATCTTTTGCACTGTGTGTTGCATCATTTGCACAAGTATACCAGTAGGTATCGTACTCACGACAGTCTGCTGCTGTAGATCTTCTGTGTGCTTCGTCTGTCTTCTTTACTGTATAGCTGTGACCTGTTGCTTTTAATACAACACTGTTCTTATCTTTGATCTCAGCCTTTGCAGCTGCATCTTCAAAGAAAGCACCGCAAGAGCATTTATAGTATGCTTTGTTGCCGTCTGCGGTACAGGTTGCTGCTTTACCTTTCACAGGAGTCAGATGATTTGCATGAATATGGCCTGTGCGTTCTGCAAGAACTGCACCACAATCAAGACAAACCTGATCTTCTGTCTCAGTTGCTGCCGGACCCGGACGATGCGCTTTCACGGTATCATAAGTATCATCAAATTTACACTTATGCGCATGTCCTGCTGTTCCACGATTTACCCAGTCTGTGCCATATACATGAGCACCTCTTGTACCGTTGTAGAACTTATCTGTTGCTTCCGCATCATCCTTTGCACTGTGAGCTGCATCGTTTGCACAGGTATACCAATAAGTATCATACTCACGACAGTCTGCTGCTGTAGATCTTCTGTGTGCTTCATCTGTCTTTTTCACGGTATAGCTGTGACCTGTTGCTTTTAATACAACACTGCTGTGATCTTCGATTTCAACATTTGCAGCATCATCCTCAAAGAACTTGCCACAATCACATTTGTAGTATTCCTTATTTCCATCTGTCGTACAGGTAACATTTACAGCATCCACTTTTGTAAGGTGTTTTGCATGTATATGTCCGGTTGCTGGCTGGATGATGTATCCGCACTCTGTACAAGTCTGGGCTGTTGTCTCAGTGGCAGCAGCTCCCGGTGTATGAGCAATTACCGTATCATGGTGATCTGCATTACGATTGCAGATATGTGCATGACCATCAGCCTCTTTGTAACCCCAGTCAGAAGTATTAAAATCGTGGTCATCATTGGTTGCTCTGTAAGGAATCGCAGAAATCGGATTTCCACTCATGTCGAATAAGTTTTCGCAGAGTGAACACTTCTGATAAGCGTCCCATCCTTTTTCTGTACAGTTAGAAGCCTTCGCAGCTACTGTTGTCAGTGCGTGTGCACAAGTTACTCTAACTGTGCAGGTTGCAGACTGCTCTCCTGCTTTTGCAGTGATAACTGCTTCACCCGGAGCTACTGCAGTTACTTTACCTGTAGCAGCATCTACTTTTGCTACTTCTGGTGCAGATGTGGACCATACAACGGCATCCGTAGAGTCAGCCGGTGTAACAGTTGCTACCAGACTCGTGTCATCCTGTCCGGTGGTCAGAGACATTTCCGTCTTGTTCAAAGTAAGTGCTGTCGCCGGCTTCGGCGCTGCTTTTACGGTGATGGTGGCATTTGTAATTGTATAATCCATATTGTCATAATCCGTATCAAAAATATTATCCGGATCATCTATATAGATTTCTGCAGTCAGATCACCACTTGCATCATCATTTACTTTACACTGAAATGTCATCAATAATGTTTCGCCTGTACATGTGTAATTTCCTACTCCGGCAATAAATACCTTTGATTTCTCAGTAAATTCTGCCTTTGGCATATCCATTAATGTCGTTAATCCATCCGGTGCTTTACCGGAACCTTCCACATAAGTCAAACCAGCCGGAAATAAAAGTTTGAACTTAAGTGCCTTTAAACATTCAATAGGACCAAGATTTACAGAATAGGTGATCGTATCACCTGGGGATGCAGTCGTTTTGTCAGCAGTCATTTTAAAGTAAGTTGATCTGCCAGTTACTGCGAATGCCGGCACTGCAGTTACCAGCATTACTATAACTATGACAAAACTAAGCAATAGGGATGTTATTCGCTTGTTCATGACCAAGCTCCTTTTCTATTTATTTGCGGGGCATTTTCATACACACCTTACCGCAGCCTCGCTTAGTTGCGGCAGGCGGGTGAAGGACACTCTCCTTTTTATTTCTTAAGCTTTACACCTGCCCAATATGGTGTATCAGGCAAGTGTAAAGTTGTTAAGACAATGATTTTAGATTCTGCTGCATTTACCACAATAATTTGATTTCAGATATATGATCGTAAATGCGGGACCAGTCTTTCAGATTTATTTTTCCATCTCCGGTAACTTCTCCACATTTCAATGCATAATCTGACAATACGGTTGTCTCGTTTATATGATCGTAAATAGCAGCCCAATCTTTCATATTTACTTTTCCGTCACCGTTGACATCACCCAGCAGCTGGATGACTACATCCTGTTTTACCAAATCTGTGCCTACGGTAACCGTATACTCTCTGGTAACGTGATTCTTCTTCACTACTTTCAAGGTATAGGTTCCTGCCGGAACTTCCGTAAATGCATAGTCAACCGTATATTTATTACCGCTCTTTGTTCCACCGGAAACTGTTGTTTCTTTGAACACATCAGTTTTTCCCTGTTCGATGAGCTGAAGTGTGACCGGTTCTGTCTCGGACTGGAAGCTTACGGCGGAACCGGAAACTTCTACGCCGGTGGCTGTCATTGTAAAGACAACCTCGATATGCACGTTATCCTTCTCCTTAGAAACCGTTACGCCATCCGTAAGCTCTTTTCCTTCCACAGATACCTTAAAATCATCTGCGAAACTGTTGTTCGGTGCGGCCTTGTAGGTAATTCCAAAACGATACTTTCTGCCTGGCTGCAATTCCTTAGATACCATGGACTCACCGGTTTCTTCATCTTTGACCCAATAGGAGTCTACGCTGAAACCATGAGTTGCTCCGGAAGGGATCTCATTGAAGCGGTAGGAATCAAATGGCTCACCTTCCCGCAATGTCGCATCGAATCTGCTGACAAGCGTTTTTTGGAATGCATACGTTCCATTCGGTGCATTGTCCACTGAAAGCAATGCATCTGCTCCATTTTCCTGCGTCATATAAAGCTGGAATATACCGCCGTTTGCAATACGGCCTTTTTCAGAAGAAACTTCCACAAATACGCTATACTTTCTGTCTACACGGAAGGTTCCATCTTCTGCCAGTTCACTCTTATCCGGATCGTAATTTCCGGAACTGTCGGCACGGACACGGCATTCCTCGCCTACATCATAGGAATGGTTGCCATTTTTGTCCACAAACCAGGTCAGATTCGATACATACAGATCATCGGACTCTTCTACATAAGTATCTTCCGCACTTGTCATCTTCTCGCCGGCCCGTGGAGCACGAATGCCTTTTACCGTTGCCTGTGTAAAAGATTCCACATTTCCGACATCGAAATAATACTTGAAGATTACACTCGGTTCCGCTCTGAAGTCATAGTAAACCTTTGCGAAATCAATCTCATGACCGTTCAGGAACACCCTTACATCCGGTGCTATTGAAAATTTCTGCCCTGCTGCTGTCTCATCGCTTGAGAGCTGTACATCAAATTCATTGAAGTATATACCGTCATCGTACCGTGCGGTAGGTTTCTGCTTTGCATCGAAAACATCCCGGATCACGTTATACCATTCAATACTTGACTCAGCATCTGCATCTTCATATGGATTTCCACTGCCTTTCGGATCACCGTCTAATTTCGAAACACGACTGGTATAACTCCACATGTCACGACCGTATACTGTCTTGATTCCTTTCAGATTGGTAATATTTAATTTCATAAAGTGGGTGTAATATCCTTTTGCCCAGTCATCTCCCTCGTATCGATAATCATTTTTTACCGGTTCGCGTGTGGAGAAATTAATTGTTTTCAGATATTGCACATCCGGATTACGTACAAATACCGTCACCGGGAAGACTGCTTTTGACCAGGTAGAGCCGCCCTCCTCAAAGGAGTAAGCATTTGTATTTTTGTCAAATGTTGTGATTCTGTAGTAGTTCTCACTGCCTCCCACATATGCCGGATCTGCACCCAGATCCACTGCTTTCCGGATCACAGTGTCCCCGGAAAAACCATTTGTCTCAAGCTCGGCCGTATCTACGCTGTAATACTGGGTACTACTGGATTTATAATCTTTCTTCATCACCATAAAATACCCTTCTTTTGCATGTACACGGTAAGTAAATCTCACATAATCGTTATACGCGACCTTTGACATTTCTGCACTGGACATGCCGCTGCTTGTAAAATTCCAGATATCAAAGTCCAGATATTTGTCTGTCTCTTCGGTTATCTTTAATCCACTTGCAGACCAGACAGATTTTACTACCGGCTTTATGCTCGTATAAGACTGTCCTATATAGTCGGTATAATCGATCGGTTCTACTTCGAATCCTGCAATCGGTACATCCACACGCACGGAATTTTCTTCACACACAGCACCGGATGAATTATAGATCCTGTATCCGACTGTGGCGGAACCCGGACGCAATGCCTCTGCCTGACCGGTGTCACTGTCGATATTTACGATTTGCGGATCACTGGAAAACCATTTATAGGTATAATTCCAATAACTGTCAATGGTAGAATCGCTCGGATAAATCTTATGTTCGAAATTGAGTTTCGTCACACCTGCCGGTACCATGTACGGGAAGTTAGAATTTTCTCTGGACGGATCACTGAGCATTTCACCATTTACCGTGAGATAATTACCGCTGGACTCCTTTTCCATTTTTACATAAAACGGCTCTGATCGCTCTCTGTAAGAGTTGCCATATTTATCTTTTCCATAGACATATGCCACGAAGGTATAATCTCCCGGCATAAACTCATTGCTATAGAAAAACCGGTTCATATCCAGTTTACCGTTGCT
>Ga0129312_1002024_pt1 | contig 10670 bp, 6 predicted proteins | sample O827metagenome_FD_94434 | JGI IMG/M metagenome (GOLD analysis project Ga0129312, IMG submission 94434) | Orangutan group fecal microbial communities from Wisconsin, USA - O827 metagenome | ecosystem: Host-associated > Mammals > Digestive system > Large intestine > Fecal | place: USA: Wisconsin... | reverse complement strand
TGATTCACGAAGCAATCGGTGAAGTAATCTACGATCCGACAGGAGATTTTGAATCTGGCCAGAAGGTGGTAATGGTACCGAATACTCCGATGGAGGAGGATGACATCGTTGCGGAGAATTATTTGCGCAGCAGCAAATTCCGTGCCAGCGGATTTGACGGTTTTATGCAGGATATCGTAGCCATGAGACGAGACCGAGTTGTGGCCGTGCCGGACGGAATCGACGATTACGTTGCCGCTTTTACCGAACTGGTGTCCGTAAGCTATCATGCCATCGATCGGTTTGACCGGAAAGCGCATGGAAGAAGAAATGTGCTGGGCGTATGGGGCGATGGAAATCTTGCTTTTATCACATCATTGCTTTTGAAGAAGAGATTCCCGGAGAGCAAGGTGTACATTTTTGGAAAGCATGAATACAAGATGGATGACTTCGTTTTTGCGGACGAGACTTTCTTCATCGATGCCATTCCGGAAGATTTGAGAATCGATCACGGGTTTGAGTGCGTGGGAAAGGCCGGTTCCGGTACATCCATCAATCAGATTATCGATTACATCAATCCGGAGGGATGCATTGCGGCGCTGGGCGTTTCCGAAGATCCGGTACCGATTAACACTCGAATGATTTTGGAGAAGGGATTGACGCTCTACGGAAGCAGCCGAAGCAGTGCGGATGATTTCCGCCATTTGCTGCAGTTCTACAAAGAGCATCCGGAAGTGGTGGATTATCTGTCCAGCATTATCGGCGAAATCGTAGAGGTCCGCACCATCAAGGATATGACCCATGCGTTTGATGCGGATATCCAGAAACACGGCGGAAAGACCGTTATGGTGTGGAAGAAATAACGAAAGGATTATAGAAATTAATGTCACCAAAGGTATCGGTTATTATTCCGGCATACAACGCAGCGGCAACATTGCCGCGAATGCTGGATGCAATCAAGGCACAGACATTTGAAAACTTTGAAGTTGTTGTAATTAACGATGGATCCAAAGATGATACTCAGAGTGTTTTAGAACAGTATCAATCGGAGGATTCCAGAATTCGGGTATTCCGTCAGGAAAACCAAGGTGTTAGCGCAGCCAGAAATTATGGTCTGGATATTGCTCAGGGAGATTATATCGCCTTCTTTGATGCCGATGACGAAGTGCCGGAGAATGCGTTGAATGACCTCTACCATGCGGCCAGAGAACGTATGGCGGATTTGGTAATCGGGCGTCATACTATACAGTACATGACGGAAGATTATATGCCGAAATCCTCTAGAAATCTCTCGAATGAAACGGATATTCCGAAGTATCACAAATCTCTCTGCTGGAACTTCACTCTGTGTAACAAATTATTCCGACGGGATATAATTGAGAAATTCCGGTTACGCTTCAACGGAACGAAGCATGCCGAGGATGGACTGTTTATTTTTCGATATATTCAAAAAGCGGAGAAGATTACAGGTTGCCCGTCCATCGTGTACAAATATGTGAAGAATTCCTTCTGGGAAGATGCTTCTCTCAGTCAAAAGGCGAATTCGTCCTCATTCAAAGACCTTCGTCGAAATTTGATGGAAATAATTCAGGTAATTGATGAAGAATCGGCAGAAAGTTTGAACGAAGTAAACGCTTCTGATGCCACTCAGGCGGCGAAAGACGAAATGTTCTGGAATTGGAAATTGATTCGGTCGACCATGTGGAAGCGGTTCGCTCAAATTTCTATTCTGGATGAGTATTATCGGTTGCTTTGGAACAGTGATGAGGAACTCTATTCGCTTCTTCAGAAATCATTGGAAGAATGCAGAGAGAATATGTTTCCGAGTCAATGGAAAGCTTTATTGGAAGACAATTCAGACCTTCAGATGGATGTGGGACTGATGAATCGGGAAGAGCTTGCGGAGAATCCGCTTCTTTCGGTCTTGGTAACAGCAGAACTTCCAAAAGAATCTGTAGAGAAGATGTTGGAAGCATATTACGGGCAAATTTTTGTTTCATTCGAAATCCTTTTGGATGAAGCATTGATAGATGCCGTTCCGAAAATTTATCTGAAGAAGGAAAACTTTCACGTGCGGCCGCATGCCAATTTGGCGAAATGGAAAAAGGCGGCGCTGCAGGAAGCGAAGGGCACGCACTGTATTATAGTGGAGGAACCGGTATATCCGTCGACTCGAACTGTTGCCCAGATGATGAAACAGATTCATGATAAAACATTTATTACTGCACCAATTTGTAAAATAGACGGAGAGTGTTTTCATAAGTTGGAGACACAGTCCACCGTATTTACAAACGAATTTTCGGTAATAAAGAAGCGTTCCAAATACAATCAATTAGATGCAATATGGAGCAATAAGATTTTCAGCATAAAAAATCTCCTGGCAAAGAAGCGATTGTTTGAATCGGATTCCATCAAGGATTTGAATCGGTTATATGGGAATTCTGCTTATATCAGGTTTGAAGATAATTCCTTTGTCACGAATATGAGTGACAGTGATATTCTGCGAAAGGTTAAGAATGTTGGGGTCAAGCTTGGATACAAGCGAAAGCTCCGCAAAGAGGAAAAGCGTTTGAACCGGATTGAGAAGGAAAGCACCGAGGTGGAAACCATATCCCTTCGCTTGAAGAAGTGGCGAAATCGCAAGCTACGGGAAGGATATAAATTCGTAACGCTAAAGATGCTGTTCCCCGTGTATTACAAATGGCATGCACGGAAACCGATTGAGAAGAACAAGGTTCTTTTTATCGTCAATCGAAAGCCGACATTGCCGAATTCCATGACGCATGTCCACAATCTGTTGGAGAAATCCGGTAAGTTTAACATTCATAACAAATTTCTGTTGAACCTATCGCTTCGCTATCGGCAGAAGTTTAAGGTGGATTTGGATTTAATCAAGGACTTGGCAACCGCAAATTACGTGTTCTTGGATGAGGCGACGGTGACCACTTGCGGAATCAACAAGCGGCCGGAAACAAAAATTGTACAGCTCTGGCATGGATGCGGTGCGTTTAAGAAGTTTGGATTCAGCACGGCGGACAAGATTTTCGGCGGAAATGCAAAAGAGCAGAAACGGTATCCGATGTACCGCAATTTCGATTTGGTGTGTGTCAGCAGCCCGGAAGTGGTATGGGCTTACGAAGAGGCCATGCAGCTGAAAGGTGTGGGTAACGTTAAACCGGTAGGAGTCAGCCGAACGGATGTGTTTTTCCAGGATGACTATATTCGTGCGGCAAAGCAGCGAATTATCGAACAGATTCCTGCGGTGGCGGAAAAAAAGATTATTCTCTATGCTCCGACCTTCCGAGGAAGAGTGGCAAGTGCGTATGGACCGGATCATTTTGACTATGAGAAATTGTACGAATCCTTGGGAGAAGAGTATATTATCCTGATAAAACACCATCCATTGGTAAAGAGGCTGCCGGAAATTCCGCTGGAATATCGGGATTCTTTTGTGTATGATGTATCTCATACGATGGAAATCGAAGACTTAATCTGCGCTTCGGATATTTGTATTTCAGATTATTCTTCTCTGATTTTCGAGTATTCCTTATTTGAGAAGCCGATTATTCTCTTCGCCTACGATTTGGATGTGTATTTCGATTGGCGCGGGTTCTATTACGATTATTTTGAAATGGCACCGGGACCGGTATTAATCAGTACCGAAGAGATTATTGATTATATTACTCATATTGATACGGAATTCGATCGGGAGAAGATGCATGCTTTCCGTGAAAAGTTTATGCGTTCCTGTGATGGACACTCCACAGAACGGATTTTGGATGAAGTAGGATTAAAGCTGTAGAGAGAAAGGTGAAGTTGCATTATGAAGTACTATGTAGATGAACACATCAAGAACACCGAACGCGTATTCCCGGAACAGAATCGATATGGTCTTAAGCGATTTGATATGAATGAGAACCCGGAAGGTTTACCGGAAGAATTTGTGAATTCTGTCTTGAAAGAAATCACACCGGAATTCCTTTCAATCTATCCGGAACCAGATCGGTTTTTGCGCAAATATGCGGAATTTATCGGAAATGGTGTCACTTTGGACAATTTAGTGGCAACAAATGGTTCTGATATGGCAATTCGATACATCTTTGAGACATTCGGAGAAGAAGGCAAGGATGTAGTTACCGTTTCTCCAACATTTGGAATGTATGGAGTGAACTGCTCGGTTTTAGGACTGAATCATGTGACTGTGCCATATGAACCGGATTTGACCATATCCATTGATAAGCTTCTGGACGCCATCACAGAGAATACTCGAATTGTGGCATTGCTAAATCCGAATAATCCGGTTGGAAATATTTATACGGATGAGGAAATGGAAAAAGTAATTCGTAAAGCGCAAGAAGTAGGGGCCGTTGTTCTGATTGATGAAGCGTATCATTATTTTTATGACAAGACGTTTCTGCCGTATGCATTGAAAGAAGACAACGTTATTGTAATCCGGACATTCTCAAAGCTCATGTCTATTGCTGCATGCAGATTGGGAATAACCATCAGTAATCCGGAGATAATCCATTACATAAAGAACGGGAAGTTGACTTTCGATGCCAATTCCATTGCATTACTTTTTGCAGAGCGGATTATTGAACAGCCGGAAATGGTGGAGAATTTGATTCGAATTGAGAAAGAAGGAAAGGCATACATTCTGGATTCTCTGAGGGAGCATGGATATTGGTGCAGAGATTGCAGAGGAAACTTTATATTTGTGGAGCCAAAGCATGATGCACATGAGATTACAAGAAAGTTGGCGGACAAAGATGTTCTGGTTCATGATTATGGAAATGAACTGTTAAAAAAATATATTCGTGTATCAGTAGGATCGGTGGCATCAATGAAGGAGTTTTTAAGAGAATTCTATATTGTAGATGCCGAATAATAATTAGTTATACAAGATTACTATAGAATGAAGGTTGATATGAAGACTGTAATTACATACGGAACATTTGACTTATTCCACCAAGGTCATTACAATCTGTTGAAGCGCGCAAAAGAGTTAGGTGATTATTTAATTGTTGGTGTTACCGGTGAGACATATGATGTTGAACGTGGAAAATTGTCAGTACAAGATAGTTTGGCGACTCGAATCGAGAATGTAAAGGCAACCGGTTTTGCGGATAAGATAATTGTTGAAGAATATTTAGGTCAAAAAATCCCGGATATAATTAAATATCATGTTGATATTTTTGCGATTGGTTCAGATTGGAAGGGGAAATTTGATCATATTGGTAAGTATTGTCAGATTATATATCTTGAAAGAACTAAGAATATTTCAAGTACTTTGCTAAGAGAGACAAATATGTCGATATATAATTTTGGTATTGTTACAGATTCGTTATATGACAATGAATCTGTAATAGAACCAAAAATTGTTAGTGGGATTCACGTGGAAAGTGTTTATTCGCCGAATCCGGATATTGCAAAGCAGTTTAGTGAAATTTATGAATTGAATGCAGGCTTTTCGGATTATAATGCTTTTCTGCAAGATACAGATATCGTATATATTAAGATGCCTCGAAACCAACGGAAAAAGTATGTTGTTGATGCAATCAAGAATAAAAAACATGTTATTTGCGATATGCCAATTACAATGGATGCAAACGAAGAACAAGAGATTTTAAACTTAGCCAATAAGAATGGCGTATCATTGTTCTGCAATGTAATGACTTTATACCAACATGCATTTGGACAACTTCTATGGATGGCAAGAGGAAATTTAATAGGAGACTTGGTGAGTATTAAATGCTCTATATCTAGAAGTGCATTTGATAAAAAATGCGAATTTGATTTTATAGATTTAGCATACTACCCGATTTGTATAATTACAAAAATAATGGGAAGTGAATATGATGCTGTACACTCAAAGTTAATTAAAAACGGTGATGAAATAACTTATGGGGTGATTACTTTTGATTATCAGAATACTGTCGCTGTTGCAGAAGTAAGCATGGATTTGGATGTATCTGGAAGTATGACGATTATCGGCACCAATGGCGAAATTACAATCCCAGAGGATTGGTGGCGAATGGGTTATTTTAAATTGCGTAATTGGAAAGAGCCACGACCAAAACATTATAGCTCTAATTTCGAAGGCAATGGATTTAGATATCTGATTCAGGCAATTTTAAGTGATATTCGAATGGAAAGCTCGGATACAACAAGAATTACATTAGCGGAACACCGTTCGATTACAGAAATATTAAATATGGTTCAATAGGTTGTGGAGAACAAGATGGAATTATCAGAAATCATTAAAAATCATGAAATGAACGAAGGTCAAGAAAAGTTATTAAGTCTAATGCAAAGATTTGATAATTTGTGCAGAAAACATGGAATCAAGTATTTTCTTGGTGGCGGATCAGCATTGGGTGCTGTCCGACACAGAGGATTTCTTCCGTGGGATGATGATGTGGATTTGTATATTCCACGAAAAGAGTACGATAAAGTATATGCCCTAAAGGATGAGTTCTTTTCAGATGAGTTTGTTTTGGTATGTAATGAGGAATTCAATACATACAGAAATACATTAGTACGTTGCATTGACACGAATAGCACAGCGATTACTCGAGCTCGTATTGTAGATGACGCGCCTAAAGGTCAATTTATAGAACTGTTTATCCTTGATCCGATGCCGATGAGGGAAAGTGAACAGAAACTTTGGCTAAAAAAACATTGGATTTATGCAGAACTCTTGTGTACTACTTTTCGAGTAGCCAACGAGCGAATTGAAGAATGGCTTGATTGGGATTTATATAAGACGTACCGCAAAAGATGCGATGCTGAAGGTAAAGAAAAAGTCATAAAAGAATTACATGATGAACTTTTTACAATAGAAGAAAAAGATGCGAAGCAGTACTGCGTGCGTTGGGGACTTCGAAATCTTATTTACGATATTGAGTGGTTTAACGAGCAACGATATGTACCATTTGAAAACACTCTTTTGCCGGTTGCATTAAAAGCTGAGGATGTTTTGCGGTTTGATTATGGTGATAGTTGGATGTATATTCCTCTCCAAGAAGAACAAATAGTGCATGCAATAACATCTAGCATGACGATTCCATACAAGTATTTTATGGATGATTATCTTCAGTTCATTGATCCAAAAGACGTTTTGGAAAACTATGCACCACGGAAAGAAGCCACAGTATCATGGTTTGAACAGAAGGTAAATCGTGTAAAGAAAACGCAGAAACTGAAGAAGGTAGCAATAGAAATGGAAATGAGAAGAATTTCTAAACAGAAGATTGATACCCTTCTTCAGGCCAATGATTTTGCTGAACTTGCTCGTATTTATGAAAACTGGACAAATGAACAGAGCGGAACTACATTTTGGCCATATAAAGAATTCTTAGATATTGAAGATGATTACCTTTACGCAGCTTTGATACCTCAATTGAAGATGGGAAAGTACTCATTTGTGTTGAAAGTGATTGAATGGAGAAAGAAAAGGGGATATTCATTATCTGACAATTTGGTAGAACTAAATAGATTTGCTGAGAACATTCGAAATGCTTACAGAAAAGTAGATTATCGTCAGTGGGATGAAGTCCCAAAACAACTGTTAGAAAAAGAATTTGGTGAACAGTTAACCGAGAAATCTGTTTTGAATGTCATTTCAAGCAGAAAAGAAAATGAATTATCTTGGAATCAATATGATTATGAGTACCTATTGTTGTTGACACTTGTTAAAAATGAAAAGAAACAGTCCATTGAAAAAATAATGAATGCTGTTGATTCGTCTTTAAAATCTTTTCCGGATAAAGGAGAGTTGTTAGCATTAAAGGCTGAACTGTATATGTCAATAAATGATTACGAAAAGGCCGTTTATTTTTATGCAGAAGCTTTTGAAAAAACAAGAAATGGCTTGGTTCGGCTATGCATTAAAGATTCATTGGATAAGATGGGGGTTAAATAAGATGACCGTAATTCAGGAGAGGTTGTTTCAACTGTTGGATGAAATTGATGAAATATGCGAAATGCAAGGACTATCATATTACCTAACTGGCCAACTTGCGACAAGTGCATATAGAAGTGAATCATTAGAATCAGGAACGCGAATCTTTGAAATTCTAATGCCATATAATGATATCTTACGATTACAGGACACGATTTGCGCGGGTGCGTATAAGGATAGAGAAATCGAGTCTGTATATACCAATGAAGAATACTCGGACTTCATGTTCAGATATGTGGATTCCTCATCTTTGTTTTTAGAATTGACGCATAGGGGTAATAGAAAATGCCATGGACTATACATTAGAATTCGACCACTTTACACATCTTGCAATGTAAAGATGAACAAGAAAGCATCAAAGTATGAGTGGTTCTGGAGATTTTACCATAAAGATTATCCTAACAAGTGTCAGGATACTGCAAAAAGTAGAATTACCAGGATAAAGCGAAAGATTGCATTGTCTATGATAGAAAACAAAAAAAGCAAATATCACAAGAAAATGTTGGAATACCGTAGACGTTCTCAGACTTCATTTAATCTAGATTCAAATATCTATTATGAAAAACTGGATTATTCGAAAAAGTTTTCATTGCCGGATGGAATTCTCTTGAAAAAGAAAAAGTATGTTATTGAAAACAGAAAATACTATATGCCGGAAGATATTGAAACTTATCTAGGGGTAGTATCAGGAAATGATTGGCAAGAAAAAGTGTTTAAAAATAAGAATGCAACATTAAATACGATTGCCTCCGCGGTAGTACCGTATAAAGAGTATTTGGATGAACTTTCAAAGGATGGTGTTGAACTGTCTATTTCTGCAGAGTTAGAGCAAGAACGAAAGTGTAAAGAGGTAATGAATATTCATGAAGCAAAAGTTGCGAATGCATGGCATATTGTTCAACGAAGCGGTGCAAGGATTGCACTTGCTGAAAAATATGCTCCACTGAAAGATGATATTGTTAAATATCATCAAAATGGAGATTGGGAACAGTTAAGAAGTATATTAGCGGAATACGACGAATACGAGAGAGAATTCGAAAGAAAAAAATTAGTGTTGTGTTTTGATCGAGAGATTTTTGATATATACATTGAATTGCTTCGCCACGACGGACAAGATAATCGTGCAGAAAAGATGATAAGAGATGTTCCGAAGCAACATTTAGAAAAAAATGCGCTTTATCAGTAAATTTTATTCGGAGGAAGATTATGAAGGTATGTATTGTAGGTGCGGGAAACATGGGCCTTGCGATAGCATCAGTGTTGTCACTAAAAGAGGAATATGATGTAACAGTTTATACAAAAAATCCTTTTGATGTAACGCAACTTGTTTTTGATGATGTGGAAAAGAAGAAAAAGTATTCGCATCTGGACATTAATGTAGAATGCAATATGGAAAAAGCTTTTTGCGATGCTAAGTACATCATATGCACGTATCCTGCTATGTTGCGAAAACAGTTCGTAAAAGACGCAGAGCCTATTTTAAAGGCTGGAATGAATTTGGTATTTGTACCTGGTTATGGTGGCGCTGAGTATGCATGTGTTGATTTGATGCAAAAAGGCATAACCATTGTAGGATTTCAGAGAGTACCGTATGTTGCGAGGCAGCATGATAAAAAAAATGCAGCAGTGCTGTCACGAAAAAATACGCTTTATATTGCAACAATTCCAAAGTCGAAACGAGAAGAGGTATGTTCTGATTTTGAGCGAATGTTGAATATTCCTTGTGTTGCGTTAGATGAGTATTTGGCAGTAACGTTGGTGCCTTCTAATCCATTATTGCACCTTACAGGTTTATATAATGTGTTTAAGGATTATAAAGACGGTGATTGTTACAGTAAACCGATGATGTTCTACGAAGAATGGAATGATGATACATCTAAACTGCTGTTTCAATATGATGATGAGTTGCAGGAAATCTGTAGCAAAATGAAGCCATTGGATTTACATGAAGTAGTTTCGTTGCGTACACATTATGAGTCGTCGACCCCAGAAGCGCTGACGAAAAAATTAAAGAGCATTCCATCGCTATATAATGTGGTAACCGTTCCACTAGTAGAAAATGAAGGAAAGTATTATCCAGATTTTAATTCGAGAATGTTTATCGAAGATTTTCCATTCGGAATTGCAATTATAAAATACTTTGCTTTGCTGACCGGTACGAAAACACCTGCTATTGATTTGATACTTGATTTTTATAAAGATAAAACAGGAATTGAGTACTTTAAGTCTGATGGTACTAAAGGAAAAGATTTTGAGAAAAGTGGTGTTCCTGGGATGTATGGATTAAATACTCTTAAGAAAATAGTTGAGTTTTATCAATAATTATATTGGTGTGTGTGAAATGAGCATGATTAGAATATCATCATGCTCATTTTGTTGTATTGAAAGCAGGATTATATGGAGAAACTTCTGAGTGTAATTATTCCAATTGACGGTTGGAGAAGCGACGACGAAAAGGAGCTTCGAGCAGGGGTGGAATGTCTGCTGAATCAGGATATTCCCAAAGAAGAGTTGGAATTGGTATTTGTAGTCGGACAGAATGATTCGAAGATTGAGGATGTTCTTCAATCATATTCCAACACATATTTGAACATGATTCGAGTGGCTGATTCAGATGCGAGTAGTATGGTTAATAACGTATCCGGTAAGTATGCCTTTTTTTATGATTTTTCAAATCGATGGGAAGAAGGGGCGTTGGGAGAAGCGTGTCGATATATGAATCAGTGTG
>Ga0129312_1002023_pt1 | contig 10671 bp, 7 predicted proteins | sample O827metagenome_FD_94434 | JGI IMG/M metagenome (GOLD analysis project Ga0129312, IMG submission 94434) | Orangutan group fecal microbial communities from Wisconsin, USA - O827 metagenome | ecosystem: Host-associated > Mammals > Digestive system > Large intestine > Fecal | place: USA: Wisconsin... | reverse complement strand
TTACCAAGCGGAACCTAGCCTCATATGTGATTTCTGTCCGTCGGACCAAGAGTTCGCTTACAGCTTCCTTCAGATTCTACCTTACGATAGACACCCTTGCTGTTCAGCTATACACTTCCTTGTTGCCTAGGCGTGTTCGGGACTTTCACCCGTTAGAGCGCGCCCATGGCGCGCAAACTAAAATAAGACTGTCCCATCTCCCGGAACAGCCTTATCCTGTAATCGTAAACCTGTATTCTTTTATGCTTTTTTGTTTCTCTGTGCCTTGATCTCTTCCAGTTCATCGAAGATCACTTCGTTGAGAACCTTGATATAGGTTCCTTTCATTCCGGAAGAACGGGACTCAATCACACCTGCACTCTCAAACTTGCGGAGCGCATTGACAATAACTGATCTTGTAATGCCCACTCTGTCTGCAATCTTGCTGGCAACCAGAATACCCTCATCTCCATCCAGCTCATCAAAGATGTGGATAATTGCCTCCAGCTCGGAAAAAGAAAGGGTACTGAAAGCAGACTTCACAACCTGCTGCTTCCTGTCTTCCTCTGCATTCTCCTCGTGTACTGCACGCATCATCTCAAGGCCTACAACGGTGGTTCCATACTCACTTACAATGATATCCTCAATATCATAAGGTCTGTCATTACGGTACATGAACACAGTTCCAAGACGTTCTCCGGCAATATCGATAGGATTGATGATTCCCTGATAGTTACCTGGTACATGCTCAAATCCAAGTGTCTGGAGGTTAACATTCTCCTTAGTGGAAAGAACACCCAGGAATCTCTCATTGAGAAGTGAGTCAATATGTCCGCCTATCTTATCATCAATCAGTTCTGTGATCTCTGCAACGCCAGGACAGAGACTAACACCAAGAACCTTTCCTTTTTTGCTGAGTACCAGAATGTTGGAACTTAAGGTCTCCATAAGAACCTGGCAGATATCATTAAAGACTACCTTACTTGAGCTGCTGTTGTGTAAAAGTTTATTGATTTTTCTTGTTTTATCTAACAACTGAACGCTCATAGTTTCCTCCTTTCGCCTTCGTTTTTTGAATTCATCATATTTATAGTTACATATTACACGTAAACCTGAAAATTTACAAGATATTTTTAGTATTTTTTCATTTTTACTTGCCTTTTCTGAAAATATGATTATTCTCCATTTATTATAGAATAAATGCGAAAGGAACTATTTACTATTCTTCGTCCTTGGGTCTGGTCTCCACGTAACCACAGTTCTCCTGGCTGCAGACCAGCTTACTGCCTTTTTCCAGCATATAGCTGCCACATTTCGGACATTTCTTTTTGGATGGCTTCTGCCAGGACATAAAATCGCAGTCCGGGTTGTTTTCACAGCCATAGTATCTGCGTCCCTTCTTGGTCTTCTTCATGACGATCTCACCACCGCATTTCGGGCAGGCAACACCGGTTTTCTCATAATATGGTTTTGTATTTCTGCAGTCCGGGAATCCGGGACATGCCAGGAATCTTCCATGAGGTCCGTATTTGATCACCATATTCCGTCCGCAGTTATCACAGATCACATCTGTGACCTCATCCTGGATATCCACTTTCTCAAGTTCCTTCTCTGCCTCATCCACATCATGCTTCAGATCCGGATAAAAGTTACGCACTACAGTCTTCCACTGTACAGTACCTGCTTCCACGCAGTCCAGAAGTCCCTCCATGGTAGCTGTAAAATTCACATCCACAATACTTGGAAAGGCCTGCTTCATAATGTTGTTCACAACCTCACCGAGCTCTGTGACATAGAGGTTTTTCTGCTCCTTGGAAACATAGCGGCGGCTGATAATGGTAGTGATCGTTGGTGCATAGGTACTTGGACGTCCGATACCCAGCTCCTCCATGGTCTTTACAAGGGAAGCCTCTGTGTAATGGGCAGGCGGCTGTGTAAAATGCTGTTCCGGCTTAAGTTCTTTAAGATTCAGGATCATACCTTTCTCAAGGCTCTGGCTTAATACATTGCCTTTCTTGTCGTCACCCTCTTCTGTATATACAGACATAAATCCGTCAAATACCACCTTGGAGGCTGCCACTGTAAATACATATTCTCCTGCACCGATCTTTACTGAAGTTGTCTCATATCTTGCAGGTGCCATTCTGCTTGCAGCAAAACGTCTCCAGATCAGTTGATACAGCCTGAACTGATCTCTTGACAGGGACTCCTTGATCACTACCGGTGTCCTTGTGATGTCTGTAGGACGGATCGCCTCATGTGCATCCTGGATCTTCTGGCTGTTTCTGGCAGATTTCTCAGTAACAGATACATAATCCTCTCCATACTGCTCTCCGATATAAGCTCTTGCCGCAGAATCCGCTTCCTCGGAGATTCTGGTGGAATCGGTACGCAGATAGGAGATCAGACCTACCGTGCCGCTTCCCTTGATATCAATACCCTCATAAAGCTGCTGTGCCAGACGCATGGTCTTCTGTGTGGAAAAATTCAGTGTCTTGGCAGCTTCCTGCTGCAGGGTACTGGTAGTAAACGGAAGGGGGGCATTTTTGATACGCTCTCCTTTTTTTACCTCTGTGATCTCATAGGTGGCATCTTCCAGTTCCCTGAGGATCGCATCCATCTCTTCTTTATTATGGATGGCAACCTTCTTATCCCTGCCATAAAACCTGGCTGTCAGGGGCTTGCGCTCTCCTTTTATCTGAAATTCTCCCTCAAGGCTCCAGTATTCCTCCGGGATAAATGCGTTGATCTCATCTTCTCTGTCACAGATGATACGAAGTGCTACAGACTGTACTCGTCCTGCACTTAAGCCTCTCTTTACCTTTGCCCAGAGAAGAGGGCTGATGGTGTAACCAACCATTCGATCCAACATTCTTCTGGCCTGCTGGGCATCTACCAGGTTCATATTAATCTCCCTGGCCTGTTTGATGGATGCCTTCACCGCAGTCTTGGTAACCTCATTAAAAGTGATCCTGTGCATTTTCTTAGGATCTGCCTTCAGTGCCTGGGTCAGGTGCCAGGAGATCGCCTCTCCCTCACGGTCGGGGTCAGTTGCCAGATAGATCTTATCTGCTTTCTTGGCCTCCTTGCGGAGTTTTGCAAGAAGTTCTCCTTTTCCCCGGATCGTAATATATTTCGGTTCAAAATCATTATCTACATCAATTCCAAACTGACTTTTGGGAAAATCCCTTACATGTCCGTTTGAAGCCTCTACTGTATAATTTGCCCCCAGGAATTTCTTAACTGTCTTCATCTTTGCAGGTGACTCTACTATCACCAGATTTTTTGCCATTTTACCTCTCCTAATCTTCTGCCATCCCCAGCTTCCTCCGCTTCCTGTTTTTACCACCTGAAACAGGGATACTTATTTGCACTCAAGTCTGACATAGTGTTGTCTGGCTTCCTCACGTACCAGTCCCATAATGGTAAGCTGCGCGAGGATACTGCCTGTTTTTGCCGGTGAAAGACCGGTTTTTTCAATTATATATTCCAGATTTTTTGGTCGTAAATCGAGACAACTATACACCAAATCCAAATCTCTTGCAAGTCCTAACTTATTTTTTTCAGATGATTTTGTCAATTTTTTCACAGATATACCCCACTCATCCAGAAGGATCTCCGGAGTGTAGGCAATACCCGCGCCATCGTAGATCAGTTTATGGCAGCCTCTGCTTAAGGCGTCATTGACGGCTCCCGGAAGGGCATACACCGCCTTTCCCTGTTCCAGGGCACAGGCCGCAGTGATAAGAGAACCACTCTTTTCTTTTGCTTCCACCACCAGTACCACATCTGCAAGACCACTGATGATCCGGTTTCTTGCCGGAAAATAGTAACTCCTTGGCTGGGTTCCGGGAAGACACTCACTTAAAATCCCTCCTTTTTCCCGGAGGATACGGTCATACAGGCCCTTATTGGATGCCGGATAGCAGATATCTGCCCCGTTTCCCATCACTGCAAAAGTAGGCGTACCTCCTTCAAGAGCTCCTTTGTGGCCTTCTGAATCAATTCCTGCTGCAAGGCCGCTGATCACCTGGATCCCGTATCCGCTTAAAAATTTTCCGTATTGGAAGGCCTGGATCCTTCCGTAGGCACTGCAAAGCCTTGCTCCTACAATGGCAATGGAGGGTTTCCTGTCATCCGGAAGTTCACCTCTGCAGTAAAGGATATCCGGCATATGGGAAAGTCTTTTAAGCCTTCGGGGATACTCAGGACTGTTTTTTTCTATGGTGCGGATCTCTGTGTTTTGTTTTCTTTCCATTATTATATAGCACCTCCCTGCAGATCAATTCCAGTATTTTTTGTCATAGGCCCGGTATGTCAGTGATTCTGCCGCATGACTTTCACAGATATCCTCCGACTCATCCATATCTGCAATGGTACGGGCTACTTTCAGGATCTTGTGATAAGTCCTGGTGCTGAACTGAAAACGTTCATATGCCATTTCAAAAAGCTTCTCAGCCTTATCTGTCAGATGGCAGTACCGGTCCACACTTCTCCCATCCAGTTCTCCGTTAAAGCTTATACGATCCTGGCTGTAACGCTGTTGCTGTATTTTTCGGGTTCGTTCCACCCGCTTACGTATAACTGCGGAACTCTCTCCCTGATTGCTCCTGTTCATGGAAGTGATCCTCATCTCCGGAACATCTGTGCAAATATCGATCCGTTCAAGAAGAGGCTGGCTGATCCTTCCCAGGTAATGACTTACCTCTCCTGCGCTGCATCTGCAGCGGTTCATATCCGGATAATATCCGCAGGGACAGGGGTTCATTGCTGCCGCCAGCATAAAATTGGCAGGAAAAGTATATGTTCCGGCCGTCCTTGAAAGATGGATCCTCTTATCTTCCATAGGCTGTCTTAAGATCTCCAGACTTCTTCTGGAAAATTCCGGCATCTCATCCAGAAACAATACTCCTCTGTGGGCCAGGGTAATCTCACCGGGGCCGGGAATCCTTCCTCCTCCTGCAAGAGCCTGGGCAGAGCTTGTATGATGCGGGCTTCTGAAGGGACGTTTCTTCACAAGAGGATCCTCCCTGGAAAGAAGCCCTGCAATGCTGTAGATCTTGGTCACTTCCAGACATTCCTCAAAAGTCAGCCTTGGCATGATCGTGGGAAGACGTCTTGCCAGCATGGTCTTACCGGAACCGGGCGGTCCGATAAAAAGGATATTATGGAATCCGCTGACTGCAATCTCTGCAGCTCTTCTTGCTCCCTCCTGTCCGTACACATCCGAAAAATCCACCACTCCGGACTTCTCTGTCCCATTCTCGGGTTCCATGATCTCCTGCTGTATGAAATGTTCAGGATCTTTCAGGCAATCCAGCATCTCCCGGAGAGAATTCACTCCGTATACCGGCATATCCTTTATCAGTTTTCCTTCTCTCAGATTCTCCCCGGGGATCACGCAGAACTTAAGCCCCAGCTCCCTGGCCCGGATCACGCGGGGCAAGATCCCGGAAACTCCGTGGATCTCTCCGTTCAGGCTGATCTCCCCCACCAGAAGGATCCCTCTCAGCGCTTCCGGCTGCACCACCCCTGCTGCTGCCAGGACAGCCGCCGCAACAGGCAGGTCAAAACCAGCCCCTTCTTTCTTCATATCTGCCGGGAGAAAATTCACCGTGATCCTCTTGGGCGGAAGGCTGATCTTATTGTTCTTAAAAGCTGTCCTCACCCGCTCCTGGGCCTCCCGGACCTGGGCGGATGGAAATCCTACCATAGTAAAAGAGGGCAGACCGTCACTGACATCAGCCTCCACCTGTATCTCCCGCACCTCCATGCCGAAGATAGCTGCTGATAAAACACTTGCAAACACATATATCCTTTCTGCGCCTTATGCAGTCCCGATCACTGTATAAAAACGACTTATCTGTCTGTTTTGGGAAAATTCAGATAGACTTTTTCTGAATAATAGATAATAATAGATGTTAAATAGATTTTCTGATCTGTTGTGATAATTAATTATAGTCCATTTTGCTCTCTTTTGCAAGTGTGGATTTCGTTCTGTTTTATACTTTATAGTAACTTCGTTACTGTTCACTGGTAATGTCCCGCGAGGTGTTTTTTGTGAGCGAAGGTCACAGAAAACCCGAGATATACCGCGCGAATTTATGCGATCAGCATAAATTCTGTGCATCGCGAAGCGTGTTACTGAGAACGGAGTGAACAGTAACGCAACTTCCAAAAGAAAGGTGAGGTGTACCTAATGAAATTTCAGCGTATCCAGGATCTGCGAAATGATGCGGATCTGTCCCAGAGACAGCTCAGCGAGATCCTCCATATCAGCCAGCGTTCCTATTCTCACTATGAGACAGGTTCCCGTAATATTCCTATCGAGATGCTTATCCGTCTTGCCAATTACTACGAAACCAGCATTGACTATCTGGTAGGACGTACAGACAACAAAGAAATGCTTAAATAAGCAGATCCCCGGATGATCCGTGATACCATATCACTGTTCTCCGGGGATTTTCCGTATGTTATTTTACTGTCCTTCTTCTGCCTTTTTCTGTTCCCATTCTGAAATCCTGTAAATATTTGCCAGCTCGTAGTCATTGAATATGGAATTCTGCTGAGCATCAAAAGTTTCCGGATCTATGGTTCCGTTATACCAGGATTTGCTGTTAAAATAATCCGCAATACTCTCTGTGACAAACTGTCTTCCGTGACGGGCATAGATCTCATTTTTGGCCAGTTCAAGCTGATCGGAACTGTAGGCTGAAAGCTGGTCATCTGTAAGATAAGTCTTATCACTGTCCGGAAAAATATAATCTCCGCTTTCTGCTTCCTCCACAGGTACAGGCGTGACTTCAGTCTCCTCGTCCGGTACCGGTGTTGCTGTAGCCTGGATTTCCGGCTTTTCCCTGACCATGATACAGTTCACTTTGGGACTTACGGATGCTCCCTCTGCCCTTGCAGTTGTCTCCACCTTCATATAAAACTGTCCGTTATCAAAAATGATCTCACCGGACGCAGTGCTTCCGAAGGAATCTGTAAACTCAAACTGCGCCGCATTTCCGGCCACCTCTGCAGTGACATCAGCCTCTGAAACGTGGGTTCCATCCCGGTCACTTGCCTGAGCATAGGTAAAAGATATGGACTTAAGACTTACATTATACACATTTACAGACACCAGTCCGCTGGTACTGTACCAGTAATCCCAGTAATCATCCGGATCAAATGCCGGAAGGATAGTTGGAACAGGAGTCGGTGACGGCGTGGGCGTTGCCGTAGGCACAGGTGTGGCTGTTGCCGCAGGTGTGGGGGTAAGCTCCGGTATGTCATCCAGTGCTTTCATTGCCTCCTGTTTCTGCTGCTCTTTTATCTCATTTTTTTTGTAGGATATGAGAAACAGCTCACCTGCACCTGCTGCCAGAAATATTAAGATCAGCAGAACCAGAGCAGCGGCCAGTTTTTTCTTTCTTCTGTTATTTCTCATTTCTTTTCTTTAATAATACCCTTTCTGTATACCTCAAGAAGTTTGATCAGCTCACTGATCCTCTCTTTCAGCGCCGTACCTGTATCAGTATCACCTACCAGTGTGCGCTTGTTATTGTAATGCACCGCAACACGGTTGGAAACAATATCCTTTTCCTTTTCTACCGCTTCCTCCGCTGAAGTAAATGGTTCATGGGCAGAAAGCACAAGACCGTATGAATTATAAACCAGTGTATATCCTGCGATCCCGGTTACTTTTCTGTAAGCCTTGGAAAATCCACCGTCAATGACAAGTACCTTACCGTTGCATTTCACAGGACTTTCCCCCTCACTCTGGTGTACCGGCACATGACCGTTGATAATATGTCCCACTGCCGGATCCAGTCCGAACTCCCGGAGCATATTATCCACCACCTCTTCATTTTCCAGAAGGCGGTAGTAGGCATTTTTCTTTTCCTTGTGAGTTTCCTTATCCTCTATGAAATACCGCTCAAATGTTGTCATTTTATCCTTGCCAAAAAGCGGCGAATTGGGTCCTGCCCATATGTACCAGAGAATATCCCTGCCTTTTTTCTGCTCATCCTCATCTACCGAATAAAAAGCTCTGCGCACATAGGTTTCCAGCACATCATAGAGTTCTTTTCCCCTGTAGGTCTTTCCGTAAATCTGCACTTCCTTGAAAGTTCCATCCTCATTTAAAGGAATACTTCCATGGAAAAGAAGGTTCCCGTTATATATCTTGTAAAGCCCTCCCTTGTCAAGAAGAAGCCGCACATGGTTCTGAAGCTTCTCACAGTTGCGGAAAGCAGAATCCAGACGATCCATCACTTCTTTTTCTTCCTCCGTCAGATCATAGGGGCGTTTCCAGTCAATGGTCGGAAAACTGGCGTCACGAAGAGGATATTCCTTTTCATTATCCAGAATAACGATTCCTTTTTCCGGATCGATCTTTTGAAGAAGGCAACGTTTTTCCATCTGCCATTCCTTATGCCTTCTGATAAGCTGTCCCTCAAGCTTGAACTGTAATACAGCGATGGCTTTGTGCATCTTGCGGCTCAGTTCTTCTTCAAGGACATTGTAGCTGGATGTTCCCTTGATCTCAAAAACACTGCAGGGATCATTCTTATACACTTCCATTGCAAAGGTTGCAAGCGGCATAAGATTGATACCGTAGCCGTCCTCCAGGATATCCATGTTTCTGTATCGGATGCTGTTGCGGATCACAGTGGCGATACATGCCCTCTGGCCTGTAGCAGCTCCCATCCACACCACATCGTGGTTTCCCCACTGAATATCCAGTGAATGATACTTCATAAGACGATCCATGATAAAATGAGGGCCTGGGCCTCTGTCATAGATATCCCCAAGCACATGGAGATGATCCACAACCAGACGCTGGATCAGCTCTGCCAGGGCTATGATAAAGTTCTCCGCCCTTCCGATCTCAATGATGGTGTTGACAATGGAATCATAGTAGGCTTCTTTGTCGAGAACCTCTGCCTTCTCGGTGATCAGCTCCTCGATCACATAGGCGTAATCTTCCGGAAGAGCTTTCCTTACCTTGGAACGTGTGTATTTGGAAGCTGTAGTCTTACACACCTCGATCAAACGGTAAAGGGTGATCTTATACCAGTTTTCCATATCTTCCTCTGTCTTTTTTACCACTTCCATCTTTTCCTTCGGGTAATAGATCAGGGTGGCAAGGGAGCGCTTGTCACTGTTACTTAAAGTATGGCCAAATACATCATCGATTTTTTTGCGCACAGCACCGGAGCCGTTTCTCAACACATGGGAAAAAGCATCATACTCTCCATGGATATCTGACATAAAATGTTCTGTACCTTTGGGAAGGTTCAAAATAGACTGAAGATTGATGATCTCTGTGGAGGCCTTGGCTATGGTGGGATACAGCTCCGCCAGACGCTGCAGATATCTTAATTCCTCTTTTTTCATGATTTCTCCTTATCTATCCGTTAATTTATGAATCCATTGCAAAGTCAAAAAGTGACATCTGGTTTGACTGGGGGATATCTCCGAACAGTTTCATATCATCCATCAGATCAATAACTGTTTTGCTGACTTTTGTTCTGTCACGGAAATCATCCTTGGACAGGAATTTACCTTTTGTGGCAGCTTCCTCAACTGCCTCTGCGGCCTTGTCACCAAGTCCCTCAATAGTATCAATGGCAGGCATCAGCTTGCCGTCTATGATCTGGAACCTGTGGGCCTTCGCCACATAAAGGTCGATCGGAAGGAACTCAAAACCTCTGGCGTACATTTCCTGTACAATACGCATATCTTTCAGGGTATCCTGCTCTTTTTTGGAGGCCTCATCTCCTTTTTTGCGGATCTGGGCCATATAATATTCCAGACGTTCCTTACCCATGCACATCAGTTCATAGGAAAAAGATGTGGCTCGGATACTGAAATAAGCTCCATAATAGGCAAGGGGCTGGAACACTTTATACCAGGCAATACGGTAGGCCATCATAACATAAGCTGCAGCATGTGCCTTGGGGAACATGTATTTGATCAGCTTACAGGACCAGATATACCAGTCAGGAACATCGTGCTCTTTCATGGTTGTGATCCACTCATCCCGGAGACCTTTACCCTTACGGACACTCTCCATGATGGTGAATGCAAGACCGCTTTCCACGCCTTTTCCGATAAGGTAGATCATAATATCATCTCGTGTACAGATTGCAGTGGAAATAGTGGCTTTTCCCTCCTGGATCAATACCTGTGCATTGCCAAGCCATACATCCGTACCATGGGAAAGTCCCGCAATACGGATCAGGTCAGAAAAATATTTCGGTTTTGTGTCGATCAGCATCTGCATGGCAAAATCTGTACCAAACTCCGGGATTCCCAGACATCCAAGCTTGCAGCCCCCTATATCCTCAGGCTCGATCTTCAATGCCTTTGTCCCTGCAAAAAGCGACATAACCTCCCTGTCATCCAGCGGCACAGTCTTGGCACTGATCCCTGTAAGGTCTTCCAGCATACGAATCATGGTTGGATCATCGTGTCCCAGTATATCAAGCTTCAGAAGGTTTCCGTCAATGGAATGATAGTCAAAATGCGTGGTAATGATGTCACTGTTCACATCATTGGCCGGATGCTGGACAGGAGTAAATTTCTCGATTTCCTCCCCGACAGGCAGGACAATGATACCACCCGGATGCTGGCCTGTAGTACGGCGCACGCCTGTACATCCCTTAACGATCCGGTTAATCTCACAGTAACGCTTATGTACTC
>Ga0129312_1002022_pt1 | contig 10674 bp, 6 predicted proteins | sample O827metagenome_FD_94434 | JGI IMG/M metagenome (GOLD analysis project Ga0129312, IMG submission 94434) | Orangutan group fecal microbial communities from Wisconsin, USA - O827 metagenome | ecosystem: Host-associated > Mammals > Digestive system > Large intestine > Fecal | place: USA: Wisconsin... | reverse complement strand
ATGCCAACGGTACAGCCGAGCAAACAGGTGATGAACGATGTCGTAAATGTGGAAATCGGTGATATTAATGTTCATGATGTCGGTGATGTGAATGGTTTTGCAAAAGCAGTTAAGACGCAGATCAAGCCAATCATGACACAGACATTCTCAAGAAGATAATTGTTGGGAGTCGCGAGGTAATACTTGCGGCTCCTATTTTGAGGTAGAAATGGATTATACATAAGAAAATCAACGGCAGCGCACTGTGATTTGGAGCAGATACCGCAGCAGGAATATAGAAATAACAGAAAACAGCAGGATGGAGTTCCATACCGGGATTCCATCCTTTCATATTATAAAGGGGTAATTTAATGGGAAGTAATGTAGCAGAACAACAGAAGCCATACGTTCCAATCTGGGAGAAAGTAAACCTTACACTTCCAGAAGTAGCAAAATTATTTAATATCGGCATAAATGAGATCCGATCCCGAACAGACGAACCGGGATGCGACTTTGTCCTTTTTAAAGGGACACACCGATTGATTAAAAGGAAAAAATTTGAGGAATATATTTCAAAGCTACAGGTCTGGTGATGGATCAGAGAATACATGATTTCAATAGACAGAAAAAGAATGTGTGTTATAATGGGGATATATCTTATAAATATATCTCCGCTCAGTATAGGAAGGAGATATTTGATGGAAAGAAGGAAAGATCATAAAGGCCGTGTACTAAAACCGGGTGAAAGTCAGAGAAAGAACTTGACATATGTGTACCGTTATACGGAAGGAGAGTCATCGGAAAGAAATAGTGTATATGCTAAAACCTTGGAAGAACTTCGTGAAAAGGAAGATGAGATCCAGAAAAATATAGCGCTTGGCATATATAATAAGAACTGGACGTTAAACGATCTGTTTTACAGGTATCTGGATCAGAAATCTGAAGAAGAGATGAAGCCTCGTACAAAGTTGAAGTATAGAAAATCATATGACCGTTGGGTAAAGGATTCCGTGATTGGAAAGAAGAAAATTAGTCAGCTCACGAAGTCCGATGTTTCTATTTACTATCGCAACTTAAAAGAGGATAAGAGGCTTGCCAATGGAACGATCCGCTGCATCCACAAATTTATCAATGGAGCATTAAATATGGCGGTCGAGGATAGGATCCTATTGACTAACTGTGCGAAGAAATGTGCGCTGCCATATAGAGCAAATAAAGAGAAAAAGAAGAAGGAAACCAGTACCTTATCTGTGGAGCAGACAAAAGCGTTTTTTACTGCGGCTGAAAATATGCCATATGGCAAATCATATATCCGGGCGTATAGAGTATTTATCGGTACGGGATTAAGATATGGTGAACTGGCGGGGCTGATATGGGATAATCTTGATTTTAAAAATAGGATCATCACAGTAGATCATCAATTTGTGCAAGGTGATAATGAATCAGTTACCCAATATCATATAGATGAACCTAAAACGCAGGAATCCATCAGAAAAGTTCCGATGTCAGATGATGTATATGAGATTCTTTCAGGACTAAAAAGAAATACTTATTTCAGTTCAATGAAATTTGGTATGAGTGTGGATGGTTATAAAGGTTTTGTGTTTCATACACGCTCCGGGCTGCCGCTTTTAGAAGTAACGTACAACAAATTCGCAAAGAAAGTGGTGGGAGAATACAATGCAAAGCATAAGAATAAACTCCCGGAGGTCACCTGTCATACCTTCAGACGCACATTTGGTACAAGGATGGCAGAATCCGGTATGCCTGTGGCGATCCTGCAAAAGCTTATGGGACATGAGGATTACAGAACCACAGCGAAGTTCTACGTTCAGACTGATGAGACTGTAGTAAGAGACCAGTTTTACAAGTCGATGGATGCAATCCAGGTCGGATAAAAATGGAGTAAATGCGGCGTAAATGTGTAAGTTGAACTTTGGAAACACCGATGTTTACTGGATATTTTCCATATATCATAATCCATGGCGAGAACCACGAACTCTCAAGAAGCGGTAAACCGAAACACAGAATCCGCAGAATGACGGAGATGATGGAGTGGTTTGAGAAGTATTTGAAGTAAGATGGCAGACAACAGAGAAATCAGCAATTTATATTAAAGGAAAGAGGCTGTCCGAAAGGGCAGCCTTTATTATGGAATTTTTGTGGCAAAATTTCGTCAGTGTAGATTTTTCAGTGACAAGCGGTGTAAAGTATGGTACGATACATATAAGCGTGGGTCTGTCTTTACAGATCTCGGAAGGAATTCGATTTTATATCCGGTTTTCGAAAAACGTGATCCCTGTGGGAATGCGAAAGCAGTAAGCTTTGAGGCGGGACCGGATCAGAGAAGGAGATTTTTGCATGCGGAAACGCTTATTTGCGATAGTTCTTGCGCTGACAGCAGCAGTTGGGATTTCTGGCGGCACTGCGTCTGGCGCAGTAAGATCTGCGCAAGTCGATACGATCACGATGGACGCAGAGATGCCCGATGATGAGGTAGCGGTAGATCTCGGCTGGAAGACCCAGCAGGATAAAGGACGCTGGATCGATAAGATGGGGATTGGTGACGATGTAAACAGCCTGCTCCTGATCATCAATAATCTGGATACCGAAACGGATACAGTAAAAACAACAAAAGATCATACCTCCAGCGAGAAGGTTGTCCGCGCGAAGAGAAAACAGCTTCCGGGGAACTCGAGACTTCTCTACCTCTCGAGAACGGATACCGGCTGGCAGGAAAATTTTTCGGTCAACTGCTATGTTTCCGGTGGACAGGATGATGATTCCGAGGCGTATGGCGTTTACCGTCTGGAGAGCACCTTCGGAAGCGAAAATGATCCGGGCAGCCTTGCACCGTACCGGAAACTTACGGAAAACGATTACTGGATCACGGATCCGGAGGCAGACGGTTTCGGCGTGATCACTGGAAAGAAGCCGGAAGGACTTCTGGCAACTCAGTTTGTCAATCTGGAAGCAATGCGTGCTTTTTCCAACTTTGGAATGATATTAAAACCGGAGGAGGGTGCGGAAGGCTATCCGGCTCTGGTTGTAAACTGTCAGCAGTCCGGTTCGAAGAATAGATCTCTCTGCGGGATCCAGCTCGCCCAGTCCTATGTGAGAATGCTGATCCAGTCTATGGATTCCGGGACCAGAATCATGATCGCCGGAGAAGTGGAAGATCTGGAAGGTATGGTGAACTAAATAAGAAGAGAAAGATGCCTCATGGATACTGTAACGATATCCGGAGGCATTTTTTCGTGTAATAGGAAATCCCTCGGAATTTCCTATTACACAAAAGGCACTAACGCGCCAATGATGTGCACTCGCGCGAAGATGTAGATTGTCGCAAGCGACCGCGTGAAACGAGAGAATATGCCAAGGCGGAGTCTGTTTTCTATGATTGGAAAATTCAAAAAGTTCCCTATGGCACAGAGACACATTATAAAAAGACACATTATAATAGGAAGAGAAGCAGGACAAAAGCTGTCACTACACGGATAACAATCCTGAAATTTCACTGAACGGAATGGATAAAATCCATCAAACTTTATGTATTTAGTACAGAAATCGACGCGAATAGACGAAAAAACCGTGGAAATATAGACATTTTTTTCCAAACGTGGTATCATTATGTATTATGGGATACTTATAAACAGAAGTATGTGAAAAAGCTTACAGATATGTCCCTAGCATAATCAAGAGGTGAGAAAAAATGTCGAAATACGGAAAACTGATTGCGATCGGCGCAACGACGCTGCTTGCCGCCGCAGGAACATTATCAGCCGGGATCTTCATGTCATCTGCGAGGGAATCGTCGATGGTGGGAGACGGGTATGTGTTATCTTCGGACTGGCAAAGTACGCAAAGCGAGAAAAGCGGGAGCGAAGAGGCAGCTCCGGAATCGTACTATTTTTCAGGTGGAACAAAGGTAAAAGGAAAATTCCCGAACGAGCTTGTCTTTCGAGACATCGAAGGAACAAAGCGCAGCGTAGGAAAGGAGAGCTTTCTCCACTACGCGGATGGTTCGGCGAGTGCCACATCAAACGGTGTGCTCGTGAACCTGGATGATGTCAATACAGGACTTGTCAACCACTACAGTGTGGAGAAGAATACGGTCCTCGCGGCATCCAATGGCGGATTCTCCGTGACAAATAATGGAAATGAGATCTCCTTCAACAACTTTATCTGGAAGATCGGTGATGACCGTTTTATGGTCTACTCGAACGGCGCATCGCTGCATCTGCCTTCCGGAGAAGAGATGGCGATCGACGGATGGCTCGAAGCGGAGTACCCGGAACAGGGAATTGTCTGTCTTGCAAACGATACAACACAGTACCAGATCGTTGCAGATGGTACATACATCACTCTGGGCAATGGAGTCCGCTATGACTTCGGTGACCAGATTATTTCTGATGCCCAGGGAAACAGCCGTATGACGTTCCAGGAGATGCTTCTGGATGCGGATGATAACATTCAGGTGCAGTCCGCGGAAGACTGGGTAGCGCCGGAATTTAAGTTTGACGTCGTTGATGGTCAGTCCGGTGAGGAAGGTGCAGCCGGAGAGACAGGCGCAGCCGGAGAGACCGGTGCGGCTGGTGAGCAGGGCGACGAAGGAAAAGAAGGAAAGATCGGAAACAACGGCGAAGACGGAGAAGACGGTGAAGATGGAAACGAAGGCCAGGACGGCGATGAAGGAAGCAGCGGAGATGATGGCTCCGATGGCGGAAGCGGTTCCAACGGTCAGAGCGGTTCCAACGGATCCGGTGGAAAAAAGGGTACGAACGGAAGCTTAAACAATCCGGAGACCCAGGCACAGGCATCCTTCCAGATCACGGAATTCACGCTGACAGCCGGTACTCTTGAGGCAACCTTCACTGTAACCGATGAGGACGACGTCTTAAACGGTCAGGAAGGCAGCGTTTACATTTACGATAAGAACGGCCAGCCGGTCGAGCTTGAGGTAAGTGGGGAAGCGGACAACACGAGGATCAACTTCGCGGCAGATGAGACCTACACCGTGACATGTTCCAACTTAAGTCCAGATCAGGAATACCGTCTGGTCGTAAAATCCGGGTATCTGTTAAAGAATATTACGGGAAGCAGGGATTACATCAACCGTACCTTCTATACAGACAGTTCGGGATTAAACCTCGATAAGGCGTATGCGAAGGAAGATGGATTCGTTGTAACTCTTGAGAGAATGGATTACTCCGAAGCGACTCAGGCAAGGATCACGATCCTCGATTCCAAGGGAAAAGAGATCATGAGAAAAGAGGTCAGTGCGACCGAGCTTGCAGATCACAGCAATCTCGTAACACTCGACACGGCTTCTGACTTTACAGCCTTAAACGGCGGAAATAATACTCTTACGAGTGATAAGACTTACAGCGTAAAACTTGAGTCCTATGTGGGCGGAGTCTGGAAGACGAGCGGTACTACCCAGACGTGGAAGACCTTAAAAAAGACTCCGAAATTTGACGGAAAACCGGCCGGTTACGCAAACAGCCAGACCTACTTTGATCTCTCTGTAAAAGTACAGGATGAGGATGAGGCAGTTACCGGTTATACCTGGGAGATTCTGGATCCGGAGAACAGGGGGGCACTGATCGAAACCCTGACTTCCACGAAGCCGAATACCTCCCTCTATATCGGACCGACAAAAGATGGAAAGAACACGATCGAAAAAGGTCACCAGTACATTGTGCGCGTCACAATGAATTATTACGATAACGAAAAGAATGTTGAAGTTACGAGTGATCCGTCCGACGGATTCATGATGACTTCCAAGGGTGAGGTTTCCCTTTACTATACCTGGAATGAGAATATCGCAGACCTCGATAAGAACACAACTCTCAACGGTGTTCTTACCATCGACCCGAAGGAGTACGGAACGATCTTTTCATCAGAGACCCATCCGCTGGAGATCATGATCGAGAGCAGCGGAAACTACACTTCAACGATGAAGATCAATTTAAACTCCAAGGACTCCAACTACTCAGATGGTGAAGGAAAATACAACATTCCGATCCTCCAGTACGGATTAAAGACAAAGTCCAGCTACCGTATCTCCGCATGGGGCTACGTTGAGGATCCGGTGACAAAGAATTTCACGAGGACATATCTCGGTGACTGCGTTGTAAGTACAGGCGAGCACAGCCCGATCTCCGTGAACGTTGTTCCGGACTCCTCTGTGAACGTCGGTGTATCGGTCTACTTCGGTAAAGATACCGATACAGAAGACACTGCAAATCTTTCAACGAAATCGGTCAAGATGGTCCGTGCTGCGATCTATACAGGTGCCAACACCTCCGGAACTCCGCTGGGAGCCGGTCCGGTTGACGTCTATATCGACAACACGAACAACAGCAAACCGTATACGGGTGATTTTGTCAGCAAGTACTGGGGCGAAAACGGACGTCAGGACGCATTAAAGATCAGCGCCCAGACCTTCGGCCTTTCCTCCGCAGAGCTGACAGCATCCAAGTATACGATCGCGATCCTCGGTGTTTACGACTATACATATAACTACTCCTACCTGGCAGATTCTGCCCAGAACCTGTCAAATTATGAGAACCAGCTTCCGTTCGAGACGGGAAGTACCACTTACTACTCCGTAAGCTACGATGAGAAGGTTCCGGATTTCCCGAGCCCGCTGACTTCCGGTGTGACTGTGACTCCCATCACGAACGCGAAGGCAAACTCCTATCTGCAGGGAACGACAAAAGATAACCTTGCGGACGACACGATCGTCGGATATAACCTCCGCGCGAACTACAACAACGAAGGCGGACTTGCGAACTCTGTCACTTACTATGTAATGACGGAGAAGGATATTCTCGGATATGAGAACGATTCCGATACAGATAAGGGAAATGATCCGACCGAGTGGACAGACTGGGGCAAGGATGACTCCCCGAAACTGAAATTTACGCTTCCGGTCAATGCGAACGACCGTTCGCTCCCGTCGATCAATATCTTCTTTATGGATCCGGTAAGCGGCGTGACGAGCACGATGGATTCCGTGTGGAACACCTGGGGACTCCGGATGAGCGAGGAGGAGAAGGTCGGCAACACGAACGGCGGAGCTGATTCATACTTCAATAGTCCGTCGAACGGTACCGTCTCGATCTTTGCGGGACCAAACTCAAACGTCACGAGAGGATGGCACTATGTATTCGCATACAAGGCGAGACTGACCTTCCGAAACAACTCCAACTATATCTTCCCGAACAATGTGACAGGAAGCTTCAGTAAGGGCACCCTGCTCTCATCGGGAGTTGTCGACACACCGAAGCAGTCTCCGGACGTAAAGATGTATATCGAAAAGATCGAGAAGGGCGGAGTGCAGTGGAAATACCACTACGATGATGTGGATGGATCATCCATACTCGCACAGGCGGATATTACGAACGATGCCACACTCGGCGAAGTATTCCTCGGTGCAAAGAGAATTTCACCGACAACAAATGAACTTTCTTATATCAAAACAGATGGCGATTACGGGATCATGAAGATGGCGATGGGAGATGCCACACAGGTCTACACCATCAAGATGAATCAGGTCCTCTATAATGAGAACGATGTCATGGAGAACGGCAGCCATCCGACTTCCGCGACCCTGTCGCTGGCGTCCCATATGTATACGCCGCCGATGGAACCTTCCGATATAAAGAACAACCTTGCTATCCGTGTGTCATATGCAAACAATTCCAATACGGTGCGCTTTGAGTTTATCGTAAAGAATAATGCGATCGATCTGAACCGCGTCAGCCGCGTAACCGTGACAGGAACACCGGAAGGCGGAACTTCGTATACCTCTTACTATGCTGCTTTTACCGGAACGACAGACGGAGGAAACCAGTATGTGGGTTATGATCTCTCCCTCTTAAAAGGAATTACGAGCGGAAAGAGGGTAACCTTTACAGTAAACCTTCAGTATGATTCCGGCTTCGGAGGTCAGTACTATCTGACGAATGCACCGGCCAATGAAAACAGCGCGGAAGGCACGACCGGAAATTATATCGTGGAGTCCCTTGACAACGGCGAGAGCAGCCAGTATATGGAGTGGTACTATACGATCAACGCAAACGGCAATCTTGTCCGCAAGGATCCGTACCTTCGGTCCACTCCGTGGATGGCAAGGTATACAGTCAGAAATGTGACAGATATCGACAGTCTCTGGCCGGAGGATGCGAAGAAGAACAAAAAGGATGGAGATATTCTTCTGAACTTCCGGAATAGATCAAATAACTTCCCGGCCTCCTATACGGATGAACAGAAGGAGGAGGAATTCAATAAACAGGTCCTCCAGCTCCGTCTCGGAACTTCCGGTTACAAGGAAGTCGGCGGAACACTCCAGCCGCTTCTCAAGGTGGAGAAAAAACTCATGTTCGAAAGGGATGCGGATGCAAACCAGATGTCTGTGACCGTTGGAACCTTAAGTCCGACGATCAATGATGTTATGAGAACGACAGCGCTTACAACCTGCCGCCTCCGGTTCCGTACCAACAGCCGTGATCTTCTGGCGGAAGAAGAGGACGGAAATAGATATATCGTGGTCCGCGTCTACAAACAAGGTGAGACGACAGGAGATCCGGTCTTTGAGGAAAAAATCCCGATCGAGGGAGATCAGGCTGCGTACTATACAAGCCAGATTACCGGTCTCAGCCAGAATACCGAGTATGAGATCCACGTTCTTGGAAAGGCAATGGGAAGCAACACTTTAAAGGAGCTTCTTGACAACGACAGGAACAGCGAAGCGATCTACTTTGTCCAGACGATGGACGGAATGGATATCACCGGAATTAAAGCATCGGATATCAACTATGTAAGCTACACAGACAAGAGTGTGAATATTTCCTACGGTCTGTCCCTGACAGAGGGCTTCGATATCACTTATGAGCTGAAAGAAGTCGTAAATGGTGTTGAACAGCAGCATGTTGTGGCAGACAATGACGCGATCCTTGCGGCAATGGGCTATACAAAGAACAGCGATGGAACATGGATCGACAAGGACGGCCGCGCGAGAAGCTATATGTCCGAGATGACCGAAAAGATCGATCTCTCAAAGAACACACTGATGAAGCCTGGACACCAGTACCGGCTCTATATCCGTGCGAAGGATGCAAATGGTGAGTCCGTGATCGGAAACAGAAATTATTTTGCTACGATCAACTGGGATAAGCTGATCGATCCTGGCTTCTATGTAGAGACGAGACCGGTAAACAACGGACAGGGACTCAGCATCTCGGTTACCCCGCAGGATCCGAACAAGGCATTTGCGGAAGGTAAATATGTGATCGCACTCTACGACAGCGACAACAAGATCGTTGAAAACAATGATCAGATGTGTGTCTGGGAGAAGAATGTCTCGGACGGTATTGTGACCGTTTCCACGACAGATAAGATCAGCAGCCTTGACTCAAACAAAGAATACAAGCTCCGCATCTATGCGAGAAAAGATCTGGAGAACAAGGGAACCGAGACGGGACTTACCTTGGGCGAGATCGAAAATATGTCCGATGCCCAGAAGCAGAGCTTTGCGGCTTACGAGTCTGCAGAGAAGACGATGGATACCTGGGGAGGTCGTTTCGACAGCATCCAGATCAAGAGAAATGCAGGAAACCAGATCCAGATCCTTGTATACAACGGTTATAATCTTGATAACATCAAGATGATCCAGACGACCGTAAACTGGGTTGACAGCCAGGGTACAGCTCATACCGAGAGTAAGACGGTATCAGCAGGAACGACAGGACTGTTTACACAGAAAGGAACAACGTCAACCTATACGACGACAATTCCGATCGAACTTTCGGAGGACGATGTCCAGTATGCGGTAACGATCCAGTTCCTGAAAGAAGATGGTGGTCAGATCTATAAAGATACGATCACATTTACTCCGTAACAGAAGGGGCGACAGAGATGAAACGAGCATTAACAGGAAAAGCAAAGCGGTCCTTCGTGATCTTTGCAGCGGCTGTGACAACAGCCGTTGCAGGGTTCAGCGTGGGGGTCGTGAGCGCAGCCAATACTCAGTCGGAGAAATATGCGGTGCCCGCAGGCGGGACCGTATATGACAACAGCTACGCAAAGATCGAGATTGGCTCAGAAGGAAAAATATACCGCAGCTGGAATAAAGGATACAATCTGGTCGATGATAATAAGAAAGAATATTCTCTCGGACGCCAGACGGTTGCGTATGATCCGGGGGCAAAATCCCTGACGGTCTACGGAGGCGGCTACCGGTTTTATCCGGATGGAACCGTGGAAAGACTTGACTCCCGCTATGAGATCACGGATCTCAGTGAACCGGCCTTTTACAAACTGACAGACCGGAAATATCTGATGACCGGAAGCGGGATCACCGACAACACCGGAAGCCTTCAGGCGGAAGGCTGGGCATTCATGGTGGGCGACCGCTCCGGAAATGTCCATGTGATGAACGACCTTCTTGATCTCAAGATCCTTGACGCACAATCCTTTAAGACCGGGGATATCACATTTACCGTGAAGGATGAAGCACTGGATCTCGGACTCGAGCGCACGGTCGATCTCGGTCAGGTCCTCGGCTCTTTAAAAGTCGTGGAAGATCCGTATAATCTCGGCCAGAAGCTCTACTCTTACACGATCCGCGGCGGAGACGGCGGAAACGGCGGTGTCGGCGGAAGCGGCGGTGTCGGCGGAAGCGGCGGT
>Ga0129312_1002021_pt1 | contig 10683 bp, 7 predicted proteins | sample O827metagenome_FD_94434 | JGI IMG/M metagenome (GOLD analysis project Ga0129312, IMG submission 94434) | Orangutan group fecal microbial communities from Wisconsin, USA - O827 metagenome | ecosystem: Host-associated > Mammals > Digestive system > Large intestine > Fecal | place: USA: Wisconsin... | reverse complement strand
CTGCGGGACATAACCGATGATACTTTTCCACTCATTGAAATGTACCCTCAGATCCACACCATTGTACATGATGCTTCCCTGAACCTTCTTGTCAAAACCGCTGATGGCATTCATAAGAGTGGTCTTACCTGCTCCGGAACCACCTATGATAGCCACGAAATCATTACTCTCAATGTGGCAGTTTACATCATTGAGGATACGCTTGCGGTTCTTGCCAACATATTTGTTTACCCCTTTGATGTCAATATGGGTACCCTGGCGGGCAGTCTTGTAAAATACCATTCCGTCTGTGTACAGTAAGGTACTGTTGAGGATGGTGATTACATCCTTCTCCTTTAACAGGGCACTTCTGTTTAAGGATCTTCCGTTAAGAAGGATTCCGTTGGAGCTGTTATTGTCAACCAGCACCATGCCTTCCGGAGTTTTGCGGATATATGCATGAACCCTGGATACACACGGATGCGGAAGAACTACGTCATTCTCAGTTCCACGTCCGATGCTGATCTGTTTGGAAAGAATAGGAGCTTTTCTCCATACTCCGTCTCCAGAATGATTGATGTAGAGCATGACCACAGATGTCTCCGGTGTACTCTCCTTTGGCTGGATCCTCAGGATATTTCCGTTAAAGATCTCCACATATGTGGAATTTCCCCGAAAAAACCTTCTGGTTCCCATAGTTTCCACGATGGTACCGTTGGTACTTCCAACATCTGCAAAAAGTACACGGTTTCCGACAATTTTAAGCTTGCCGTGTACATGGGATACGATATTGGAATTGATGACAATATCACACTGGCCCGGATTTGATCCGAAGTACAGTCTGTCCTTCTGGAATCTGTCCAGACTTATTTCCTGGATCTTACCGTTATTGTCGATAATGACAAGATACTTTCCGCTGGCCTGAGGCTGCGGAATCCCTTTTTGGGTAAATTCTGTTGCCCTTTCCATACATGCTTCTCCTAAAATATGTATTTTATATTCACTGTCCACTATAACAGTTTACAGTTTCACATTTGTCCCGGAGATCAGCTTAAAGCTATGATCCTTCCGGTATTTCCCAGATGAAGCTCACTGGCTCTGGGAATTTCTGTCATTTTGCCCTTTTCCAGAGGCCTCCATGAACTCTCCCCTGCGGAAACATAAACATTCTGCCTGGATACATCCACGATCCTGTACATGTTATCTCCACTGTCATAGTGCAGCATACACCACACCGGCTCGGAATTTGGATCTTTTACGATCACTGAGCACCTTCTTGTATCACTGCCTATAAGGATATCCTCTCCTGATGAAAGGTCGATCTCCATGTTCATAAGATCACCAAATTTACAGCACAATGAAGGTTTTATAAAAAAAGCCTTTTGATCTTTATTCTCAGTTTCTTCTGTCCCCGTTCCCGGTACAGATGTTACCCTCTTTCCCCCTGTAATGCAGAGAATCAGGCTCACCACTGCCACCACAAACACTGCGATAAACAATCCGAAGCAGACCCAGAATCCTGTATCCAGGCTGGACATCAGCCATTCCTTCATAACAGCTTCCACATCAATACCGGTATCCATTCCAAGATCCGTCCCGGTATATTCTTCAATAAATTTACCGATGCCTTTTATTCCCTCCACGATCTTGCCGGTAGTTCCTGTCTCCATATATCTGTCCACAGCCGCCGCCACATTATGAGGCGTGATCCACAGCGGATGCATCAGGAGAAAAATGCTGCCTCCCAGAGATGCCACGGCTGATACTGCCCAGCTCCATATTTTCCCGATCCAGGAAAATATCACTGCTGCAAGAAGAAGCACAAACGGAATGATAAAAAGAAGTGCCAGTTTATGAAGACCTGCACCCACATCCTGGTTGATGTCCTGCATGGTCTCATTCATATGCAGTCCCCAGTAGAACAGATCCTGGCCTGTGAGTGAGATATTCCTGTCAATTCCCGCCCACGACAGAATTGTTTCCATGGTGGAGCTTCCACCGGAAACATCTATGGTCAGATAGTTCATAAACGTAGTGACTGCAATACAGATACCCAGAAATGTAGCAAGGATCGCCCCTGCTTTTTTTAAGATCTTTTCCATACCCTTTTCCCTGTCCTGTTTTATTTTTTCGCACCGGAGCATCTTTGAAAAGACTTTCTGCAGCATATATGTCACAATGATTTTTCAAACAGGCTCCCAACTGCGAATGACTTTTATATGTCAGATTATATCACCTGCATGTAATTAATACCAGTATTGCAGACTTTTATGTCATCAATAATTCCCTATCTGTGAGGTGTATTCATCGATCCGTTCCAGAAGCTCCTGGTTGGAATAATCCGTCTCCCTGCAGACATGGGCGCACAGCATCTCTGCCGCAAACATTCCTGCCACATAGGAATTATAAAACTCACTGCTGTCTCCCCGGGCAGTCAGGACCACATCCGCAAATTTTGCAGCTTCACAGGTGGATTTGTCCGTGAGAAGGATGATAGACGCTCCCTGTCTGTGGATCATCTCCGCAGCCAGATACATAAGCCTGGAATATCTTGAGTAAGTGATGATCACCGCACAGTCACCTTCTGTCAGATCACTGGCAAAATCAAACATGTTCTGCCCGTGGCTCCCGTAAATATATACGTGGGCAAGTATCTGCCTCAGTATGGTATTGAGAAATTCTCCCACACAGGTAGAACCTCTTGAAGAAAAAATATACTTCATATTGCTCTCCTTGAGGATCTTACATGCTTTCTTATACTGTTCCTCTGAATTGGCAGCCAGTGTACTCTGGATATTATTCATCACATATGCGCTGACCGTGTCCTTCACTGTGGCCTTGTTCTTTTTTTTCTTAATGGCCTCGATCCGCTCGGAAGGGATCAGTATCCCTGTATTGGCCTCCCTGGACTGCTGCTCGTAGATATCTCTTAAAAAGCCCTGAAAATCCGGATACCCGGTAAACCCCAGTGTTTTGGTCAGCCTGATCACGGATGAATAGCTTACATTTAAAGCTGCTGCCAGTTCTGTGGAAGTCATAAAACAACATTTCTGAATATTTTCAAGCACATAATCTGCCACCTCTTTTTCTTTTGGTGTCAGTTGCGCCAAGATGATCAGATCCTGTAACCGATTCTCCATAAAACACCCCTTTTCTTAATATTTACATTATAAAAATATTTTACCATATTACAGTAAAGCTCACCAAAAAATATAATTATTTTTGTTTATTATTTTTCGAATAAATATATTTACTTTTATAAGAGGTAATGATATACTCTGCTCATCAGTTGAACACACAAGTTCATAAATATCGTTAAAAAAATATTTTTTTTCAAAAAGGAGTGGCAATCATGGCAGAAAAGAAGTATAATCCTTATGACAACATGCTGTCAGTTCTGAAACAGTCCGCTGAAGCACTTGGACTCAGTTACGAAGACTATGCAACACTTTGCTATCCGGAGCGCGAGCTTAAGGTTTCCATCCCCATCCGTATGGATGATGGTTCCATCAAGGTTTTTGAGGGATACCGTGTTCAGCACTCCAGCGCACGCGGCCCGTGCAAGGGCGGCATCCGTTACCACCAGAATTCCGACATGGACGAGGTTAAGGCCCTTGCAGCCTGGATGTCCTTTAAATGTGCAGTTGTCAATATTCCTTACGGCGGTGCCAAAGGTGGAATCAAGGTAGATCCCTCCAAGCTTTCCAGGGCTGAGCTGATCCGTCTTACACGCCGTTATACCACAAGGATCCTTCCTATCATCGGACCGGATAAAGATATCCCGGCTCCGGATGTGAACACCAACGGAGAGGTTATGGCATGGATCATGGATACTTACAGTATGTTCCAGGGCCACACGGTTCCAGGTGTTGTTACAGGTAAGCCGGTTGAGATCGGCGGTTCCGTAGGACGTGTGGAGGCCACCGGACGAGGTGTTACCATCATCGCGTACCAGTGTATGGAAAAGAATCATATGGATAAGGGTACAGCTTCCATCGCTGTTCAGGGTATGGGAAATGTAGGCGGAACTGCCGCTGAGATCTTCTATAATGACGGTGAAAGGGTTGTTGCTGTCAGTGACTATACAGGCGGTGTTTACTGTGAGGATGGCCTTGACATTCCTGACATCCGTAAATTCATCCGCGAAGGCAACACTCTCGACAAATACGAAAATGACAAAGTAACTCATATTACCAACGATGAACTGATCACATGCAAATGTGATGTCCTGATCCCGGCTGCTCTTGAGAATCAGATCACAGAGGACAATGCCGGACGTATCCAGGCAAAACTGATCATCGAAGCTGCCAACGGACCTACTTCCGTAGAAGCTGACGAGATCCTTAATTCCAGAAACATCATCGTATGCCCGGACATCCTGTCCAACGCAGGCGGTGTTGTTGTATCCTACTTCGAGTGGGTACAGAATATACAGAATCTTACCTGGGACCTTGATGAAGTCAACAAAGCACTTCAGAAGATCATGCTGACTGCATTTAATGAGGTATATGCGCTCAGCCAGGAAAAGAACGTTACACTTCGCATGGCTGCATACATGGTAGCCATCAAGCGTATCACCACAGCAGGCAAACTTCGCGGCGGCCCGATTTCCATGGGCTGATCGCCTAAGCAAAAAACGCGAAGTCCTCGTATACAAATTTTAATCCAATTTTAATCCGCAGAAGGGCAGCCGTATCAGATCGATACCGCTGCCCTTTCTGTCTGTATATTCAGTTCATAAATTCCCGTATGATCTCACGCATGATCTCTTCTTCCTCAGGCGTGAGCATTTTGCTGAAATGGCTTCCTGTAGCCGCAGTCTGGCGGATACTCTCTGTGATCCGGTCCACGATCTCCTCCCGGAGCACCGGATCTGTCTTCTCGGCTGCCGGAACCTCTTCCACCCAGGTACGCATCTGTTCCACATAATCTGCCAGTGTAGCCATCACCAGTTCTTCCTTGTAGGAAAAATCCAGTCCCTGTCTCAATACCATGAGAAAAACAGGTACTGCCGCCCCTATGTACAGATAACCGATAGAAAGTCCCTCCCTCATATCCAGCCATGTATTAAGAAAAATGGCCAGTCCCAGAAGCAGGAAGCTTATCATGGACGGATACCACACAAAGCGGTTCATCCTGTGGAGGAGCCTGTCCCTGGATTTCCAGAGATTCAGCCATTTCTCCTTGAGATTGTGTAATTTCTCTGTATTTCGGATAATTCTTCTGTAGGTAAGGTTTGTTGCCAGCATCCCCAGCATGCCCATACAGCCAACTGCTGCCATGGCATAGAGGGGAATCCTGAGACTCATGATCGTTTCCAGCATAATACCCTCCCTTTGCAGCCTTCTTCTGCTGCTACAGATACAGTATACCCCTCCTCAGGGGCATCTGGAAACAATTTTCGTTCGTCAAATTCCTACATCTCCTGCAGTGCTTTTACCACCTTTTCAAATTTCATAAAATGAGAGGCTTTTACAAGGATGGTATCTCCCTCTTTCACATAGGAGGAAAGATTCTCAAGAAGAGTGGCAGGCTCCGGTACAGTGATCACAGTAAGCTCCGGATTTGTCTCTTTTGCTTTTTCTCCAATATGTGCTGCAAGCGTTCCCACACAGATACATGCATCGATCCGGCACTGTCCGGCATGGACACCTACACCTTCGTGAAGTGCCACTTCATCCTCGCCAAGTTCTCCCATATCTCCAAGAATGGCAACCTTACGGCCAAGTCCGTCCTGAAGTACATCCAGAGATGCCTTCATGGACATGGGATTTGCATTGTAACAGTCATCTACGATCATAAATTTGTCTGTCTCGATCATATTGAATCTGCCGCTTACAGGCTCCAGGCTTTCGATTCCCCGGCGGATCTGTTCGCTGGTCAGTCCGTAGATACGTCCGATCGCCGCCGCAGCAAGAGCATTATACACCATGTGGCGGCCTGGCATCGGAATGTCTGCATGGAATCTTTCTTCTGTTCCGTCTGTGTTTTTCATGATGATATCGCAGCTCATGCCCTTCAGGCCACGGCTTTCCACATTTTCGCAGGTAACGGCACAGTTTTCCCCCATTCCGAAAAATACCGGGTGGATACCTTTATATTCCTCCACTGTGGAGAGCTTGTCATCATCTCCGTTAAGGACAATATGATCTTTTACAAACCGGAATATCTCTGTTTTTGCTCTCAGGACTCCGTCCCTGTCTCTCAGGTTTTCCAGGTGGCAGGTTCCGATGTTTGTGATCACACAGGTATCCGGTTTTGCGATCTGTGCAAGGCGTGTCATCTCACCGAAATCGCTGATTCCCATTTCCAGGACAGCTATCTCGTCCTCGTCCCTGAGACGGAAAACAGTCAGGGGAAGTCCAAGCTCATTGTTAAAATTCCCCTGCGTCTTCAGTGTGCGGTATTTCTGTGCCAGCACAGAAGCGATCACCTCTTTTGTGCTGGTTTTTCCAACACTTCCCGTAATTCCCACAACCGGGATCTGAAGCTGCTCCAGATAAAACTCCGCAATGTCCTTCACTGCCTGGAGGGAAGATTCAACCTGAATATATGGATATGCTGCGTCCTCAAGTGTTTTTTCTGACAGAGTGGCAAGTGCCCCCGCTTCCATTACCTGTGGGATAAAACGGTGTGCGTCTACTCTCTCTCCCACAACAGGGACAAAAAGGCCTCCCACTTCAACTTTGCGGCTGTCTGTTGTAATGGATGTTACTTCTGTCTGAAGCTTATCTGCAGAACCGTGGTAAACACCGTTACATACTCTTGTGATATTTTCCAGTGTAAGATTTTTCATAGATTTCACGACCTTCCGTCTCTGTTATTCATACTTTTTCATGGAGATCCGGATCAGTGTCTCGCAAAGCTCCGGATAATCGATTCCCAGAACTTTTGCCTCCTGTGGGATCAGGCTGGTAGGTGTCATTCCCGGAAGTGTGTTTGCCTCAAGACAGTACATATCTCCGTTTTCTTTCATCATGAAGTCAAGACGTCCGTAGCCTTCAAGTCCCAGTGCTTTGGCACCTGCCTCAGCATAGTGCTGCATCTTCTCTGTAAGCTCCGGGGAAAGCTCTGCAGGGCAGGTCTCCACTGTTGACCCTGCCTGATATTTGTTCTTGTAATCGTAGAATCCCTGGATCGGTGCGATCTCGATGATCGGGTATGCCTTCCCGTCAACAACAGCCACAGAAAACTCACGGCCTTTGATGTATTCCTCCACAACCACTTCGTCTTCATAGCCGTAAGCTCCGTCAATGGCATCCTCATATTCTTTCTGGTCATGGGCAATATATACCCCTACACTGGAACCACCGCAGCAGGTCTTTACAACTACCGGAAACTCCATGCCAAGGTCTCTCACATTCTTCGTGCAATTTGCTTTTTTCATGGTGATTCCCTTTGGTGTGGGAACTCCGTCCATAAGAAATACTTTTTTGGTAAGTCCCTTATCCATGGCAAGGGCACTGCTTAAATATCCGGTTCCTGTATAGCGGATACCCATAAGGTCAAAGGTTGCCTGAACCTTTCCGTCTTCACCATTGGAGCCGTGAAGTCCCATGAATACAATGTCTGCTGCCTGGCACAGCTCCAGAACATTCGGTCCGAAAAAGCAGCGTCTTGTACGCTTCAGTTCCTCAATCTCGTCATCAAAGCTTCTCATATACTCAGCCGCTGAATCTACCTCGTAATCTTTGTCTCCAAAAGGCTCATCCCAGTCTACAGGCTCCAGTCCGCAGAAAATATCAACCAGAATGGCTTCATGACCTTTCTGGCGAAGTGCTTTGCATACACCGGTTCCTGTTACAATTGAAATTTCTCTTTCTGTACTGGTTCCGCCAGCTAAAACTACTATTTTCATTTCTCTATATCTCCTTAATCATAATTGCCTGATTCGGGTCAAGCGGATATTCGCAATCCGCTTCGCTACTTGCTCATAACCAAATAACTGCTCCGCAGTTTATCAGGAAGAGCTTGCACTCCTCCTGATACAAGCAAGTCCCCACCCACTGCTTATTGCTTTTCACAATTGAAGCAGGGGACTTACTTAATTTGGTTAACTTCTACTGATATACTACGATGGGTGTTCCCACCTCGATATTATTGTAAATAGTCTGCGCATTTGTGTAAGGTGTATTCACGCAGCCATGGGATCCGCTGGTAAGATAAATAGCGCCGCCATACTGGGATCTCCAGCTTGCGTCATGGATTCCGATACCACCGTTAAAGGGCATCCAGAAGGTTACCGGTGAGGCGTAACCCGGGCCTCGAAGCACTGCAGGGGAGGTTTTGGACTTCAGTGAATAACAGCCTCCCGGAGTGCTGTAGCCCTTGCTCACACAGCCTGTAACTACCGGTGTATCTACAAGAAGTAGTCCGTCTTTGTAGAATACCATTCTCTGGCTGGTAATGTCGATCTCCACGTATGTATTGCCGATATCATTGGTATCACGGCATTTTCCCTCAGTTGTATAGGCAGGCGTCCGCACCTCTGTGGTTCCTGCAAGAATAGCATTGTAAAGGGATTCAGTCTCTGTCTCAGCATCAATGGTCCAGCCATAATCACCGCCTGTGATAGTCTTTTCCCTTCCGTCATAGGTGATAAATGTCCGGTTGGTTCCCACTGTGTTATATTTGGAACAAAGCTCATTCACATAAGCAGACACCTGATTTCTGTCAATGGTGTAATTCCCCTTCTCATCCTGTATGAGCCATCCTTTAAGAACACTCCTGTCGATCTGCTCGGAACGGTCCGAAAAATCATAGGTGATCACTGCACTGGTGATGGTGTTCAGTTCCTCGCACTGTTTCACAAGTGCTTCATCGTCTCTATATACAGAAGGCTTTTTATAACAGCCCTTTTTGTCCAGATTTACTGTTTTGGCTCCATTGGATACTGCCTTACGGATCGTCTTTATTGTCCTGTTCAGATCCAGGGTTGTTCCCTCTTTCTCCGGTACGATCCTGTATGTCTCGCCTTCCTCATCAATATATGCATCTTCCGGCTTTTTGGAATTTTTTTTCTGCATACATTTCAGATTCTTCACAGTTTTTCTCAGAGTTTCAACATTATCATAATCAGTATCTTTTGCCAGCCTGTAATTTTTTTTCTGATTGAAGGCAAGGAACCATTTATAACGGTCCTGCTTCTGTATCAGTTTCTTCGCCCCACCATCCGGAACATATACCAGTCCGGCTTCTTTTGCAGTGATGCTCTCTTTTCCGTTGTTTCTGGTCTCTACTGCGAGAACATAAGCTGCCACCTCATCAGAAAGAAGCTTCTCTGCTTCTTTCGCAGTCATATAGGAACAATTATAACCGTTTACCTTAGAGCCCGGCAAAAAGTGGTCTGTAAAATAGTGAACGCCATATCCATAGGCTGCGCCTGTCATTATGACCAGAATAATGATCAGCGCGATCACCAGTTTTTTCCACAGGCTCATCTTTGTCTTTTCCATATTTTCCCCTGTTTATTACCTTCTCTGTTATTCCTGTATATTTATGACTGCCCGGCATCCCGGAAGCGCCTCCTTCTGTGCGGAAAACGCCCCGGAACACCGGGCAGTGGGTCAGATCATCTGTTTATCTGATATCTTATTTATTTCTCCAGAAGCTTCTCAACGCTTACAAGTTTTACACAGAGGACAAATACCTCTGCTGCCCTGCCAAGCTCCTCAAGGCTTGGGAAGCTTGGTGCAATACGGATATTGCTGTCTTTCGGATCCTTTCCATATGGATAGGTCGCTCCGGCACCTGTCATGACAACGCCGGCCTCTTTGGCTTTGGAAACGATAGCCTTTGCACAGCCTTCCATGGAATCAAAGGAAATGAAATATCCGCCGTGTGGCTTCGTCCACTCACCGATTCCAAGTCCGCCAAGCTCTTTGTCCAGTGTTTCAAGAACAAGCTCAAATTTCGGACGGAGAATGTCAGCATGTTTTCTCATGTGTGCATGAAGTCCGTTAATATCCTTGAAGAAGCGAACGTGACGGAGCTGGTTCAGCTTGTCATGTCCGATAGTCTGTACTGTCATATATTTGCGGAAGTCATCCAGATTGGCCTTGGATGCAGCTACTGCAGCAATACCGGAACCCGGGAAACTAACCTTTGAGGTAGAAGTAAATTTGTATACGATGTCCGGGTTTCCGGCTTTTTTACATTCATCAAGGATCTCAAGAAGGAAATCCTGGTTATCATCATAGAGATGATGGATGCTGTAAGCGTTATCCCAGTAAATACGGAAATCCGGTGCTGCAGGCTTCAGGTTTGCAAAACGTTTGACAGTTGCCTCTGAATAGGTATATCCCTGTGGGTTGGAGTATTTCGGCACACACCAGATTCCCTTGACAGCAGGATCCTCATTTACATATTTCTCAACAAGATCCATATCCGGGCCTTCCGGTGACATAGGGATATTGATCATCTCAATGCCAAAGAACTCTGTGATCTTGAAGTGACGGTCATATCCTGGTACAGGGCAGAGGAACTTCACCTTGTCAAGCTTGCACCATGGTGTATTTCCCATAACTCCGTGGGAGTAGGAACGTGCAATGGTATCGAACATAACGTTCAGGCTGGAGTTACCATAGATAATGATGTTCTCAGGCTCAACCTCTGACATCTCTCCCAGAAGTCTCTTGGCTTCCGGAATTCCATCAATGACTCCGTAGTTACGGCAGTCCACACCGGTCTCACATTTCAGGTCTG
>Ga0129312_1002020_pt1 | contig 10684 bp, 11 predicted proteins | sample O827metagenome_FD_94434 | JGI IMG/M metagenome (GOLD analysis project Ga0129312, IMG submission 94434) | Orangutan group fecal microbial communities from Wisconsin, USA - O827 metagenome | ecosystem: Host-associated > Mammals > Digestive system > Large intestine > Fecal | place: USA: Wisconsin... | reverse complement strand
CCTGTGAGCCTCCCGTATTCCCGTTATTGTAATAACAGGTACTTTTTATGACGCTTTCCGTCTTACCCTCAATCAGGGCACCTCCGTTGGGATACATATTGACTTCGATATCCGTCCGAAATACGGCATAAAGGATAAAATCCGTCTCTTCCTCCACAATACAGGAAGTAAGCACCTTTCCCTCTGCTGTCGTATCCCTTCTCCATCCAAGAAGCGTATATCCTTCCAATGCAGCAGAAGGTGCAAGAAGCAGGGCATCTTCTCCGTCATCCACATGAATGGTTTCCGACTCTCCGTTATCCGTCTGAAAGGTTACCTTTACTCCTTCCGAATAGACCTTGTTCTCCCCCAGATAAATCCGCTCCACCTTTTTGGTATTCTCATCTTTGTAACATAAATAGATACAGTTCTCATCATAGGTTTCCAAGGCCCTGTAATCGGTAAGACTGATGATTTTGGTAATCAGATTTCCGGAGCTGCTTAATGCCTCATCCACACGACTTCCCAGATCAGAAACAGCAGTGTCCAGTTCCCGGATGGTTTCCAGTGCACCATCCAGTTCTCCTATCACATTCCTTGCAACAAACACACAGGTTCCGTCCAGAATGCTGTCTCCCACGTTCCGGATGGTCGCATACGATGTCGGCTCTGCAGGTGCGGTCTTACCTTCCTGTGTACAGACAAGTGTTACCCATCCCGGTGCCGCACTAACAAGTGCCGTATCCCCGACAGCATATACCGTATCACGAAGCAGGGTGTTTCCATTTCCACCGCCGCCTCCTGCACCGCCCGCCAGTTTGGAAAAGGTCTGGGTCAGGTTGTCGATGCCGGAACTGGTCACCGAAAAGGCTGCCAGCTGCAGGTCAAAGGATGAATTGTTATAGTTTACATCCGCATCTGCATCCAAAACGGGAAGTTCCTCTGCAGTATCTCCAAGAAGCATGATGGGTTCATCTGCATTGGAAAGATCCATGTGGATATAAATCCTTCCGTTCAGGGTCTGTCCGGCATCCGCAAGCTGTACGGCAATCTCCGATTCATACACTTCAAAAAAGCGCCCCTTAATCATGCCGAATCCCTGTGATACCCGAAGAACGTTTCCCCTCGCATGGGACACTTCACATCCCTTGAAAATCCCGTTCATGGGAATGGCGGTTTCGTGAATGATGGCATCATCCTGCGGTGTCACGTTACCGCCCTTATAGGTTTTTAATACGATATTGTTTGCCATCAGCTGTTCCTCCTTAAAATCTTGGTTAATTCCAGTCTGACCGTTCCGAAAATCAGCTTGGTATTCCTGCCGATTTCCCGTCCTGTCAGAATACTCTGATAAGATGTCCCGTCCGAAATCACGTTTACGATCTGTCCGAACTGCATCTCATCCGGTTTTATCAGTTCATCCCCGTTTAACATGGTAAGTTCAATAAGATTGGAAAAAGCAGCACGGGAAAAGGTATTGGACGCCTCTGTCTGTGCCAGTGCATCAAACCCTGACTCCTCACTGCTGCTTACCGCCCTTATGTCACACACCACGGGTAAAATCCTGTCCTCATCCTTGGTGTCATATCCCAGATCCGTATGCAGGTAATACACCTTTTTGGTGGTGTAATCATCCGTGGTATCATAAATAATCAGTTTATTCACATCGGCACTGACCTGCTTGATTACCACGTTCTTTTTCAGGATATTGGGCAGGTCGCTTTCTATGGTAAGCACGTTTCCTGCCACTCTCCCGATGGTAACAAGCAGCTGCTTATTCTGGATATCCAATGAAGCACCAAGAAGGATGTTATACTTCTGCAGGGCGGGAATAATCACGGAATCCATCAGATTTACGATGTTATAATGCCCGCCTTTCTCTGACGGTGTGATATGAAGACTCCAGTTCTCCGTATTGGTAAGCACCTTCACGCTTAGTCCGCTGATATTCTGCAGTTCATCCTCATTGGAAACATAAAGGGCAGTGATGGCATCGGCAATAAACTGCTCCATGCTCCCCTGCCCCTGTGCATTCACGTCAAACAGCATATCCATGTTAAACAGTTCCATTAAAGGCTTATAGGAGATGGTCTGCATGTTCTTGGATTTATCCGTTCCATAGGCAATCTCCGTAACCACTCCCGCATACTCTTCCCTTCCCCTGCTGATCCGGATAAAGTCCTGTTTTTCAATGCCGGGCAGGGCAAACACCGTAATGCTGTTTTCATCCGAAGAAAGGTAATCTTCCTTATAGGAAATTTCATGGATGTTGGTGTGTCCCGCCATCTGAAAATCCGGGGTAAATATCTCCACGTTATACGGTTTCATAACTGATCCTTCCTTCCACAATCACGTTCAGGGTATTGATGCCTTCATGGGAGACGGAAATACGGTTTGCACCATGCTGCAAATGAAAGAACCTCTCCGTGGTAAAATCGCACAACTGATACCTGTCTGCCACAATGTCATCCCCGGCTCCCCTCTCCGTTATGCTGTAGGGAAGTTTGGTGGTATCGATTACCAGCTTATGATCCGCAGACACCGTTCCCATGTAGGCTCCTGTCTCATACAGAACGTTATTCACGTAATGTTTCCATACCGGATTGATGCACGGACCCTGTATGGTTATCTTGCAGGGGCTGTCCTCATAACTGTCACTTTCAATTTCCACGGAGTTGTAGGAAACATCCGAATAGGCATAATCGTAAGTGTAGGGATAGATTTTCCCGCCTATGGAAAGGGTGTTGCTGTATCTATTCACGCTCTTATAGTAAAGACCCTGTGCAGCAAACACGATTTCACAAACCATTGCCACCCCACCACTAGACAGTTCCGCTTTCCCCAAAGATGCAATCCGGACAGGAACACGGAATATTTCATCCGGCTGATATATCAAAGTTAAGGGAGTGGAACGGACAAACCGTGCAAACACCCTGTAAGTTTCATAGGGCTTTTTCCCGCCAAACAAAATCTTTCCTTCCATCTTGCCTTGAGAAAAGATTTCTTCAAGCGGATAAAAGTCCCTGCCTATCTGTTCATACTGGGTGGCATCCTCATAGCCGAACCCTTTAATATCATGAAGGAAGGAGTCCTTCCTGTTTAGGTCGAAACTCCCTCCCTGTCCATTAATCAGTCTGAATTTTCTCATTACACATACGCCTTTCCAAGCTGTCTGTTAATGCCGTCCGTTAGTTCGCCAACAAGAACACCGGAATCAAGCACGATCTTACTTTCTGCCATTCTGGGCAGATACCTTGTAATGGCATCACTCATGGCATCCAGCTTTGCATTCCCAAAAGAAGCGTTTCCTCCGCTTTCCGTCATCTGCATACTGCCCGTCATGGGTACTAAGGAAGAAGACAGGGCCATCATGGGTGCCTTCAGGTTATGGATGTTATCCGTAATGCCCCTGCCAAGCATCTCAATCATATCAGGCATATAGGTGTGGAAATCCGAAAGCGGACCTTTCTCCGGTTCGGAAAAGTGCAGGTAGTCCCAGATAGTGGAAGCCACATTTTTGACCGAATCCACCAGATGCCCGATTTTGGAGGTGATACCGGAAATCAGGTTTCCGATGATATCCTTTCCCCAGCTGAACGCATTGGAAACGATATTGGAGAACACGTTCTTTACCGCATCGAATACCCCGGACAGGGCATTTTTGATATTCCCCACGGCATTACTCACACCGGATACGATATTGGAAAATGCCTGTGAAAATCCGTTCTTTAATTCTTCCAATCTGCCTCTTGCATCAGACACCATATTTCCGAGATGAGTTTTGGCATTGCTCACCAGTTCCGTCAGCTTATTGGATGTCAGGTCACGGATAAATTCAAGGCCTGACCGGAATGTCCCCTTCATGGACTCCCATAAGGAGGACGCCAGATTTTTCACGCCCTCACTGAAATTGGAAACCGCATCCTTGATGGAGGAACTGATTGACACGACCGTGTCCTTGGTTTCACCCCACAATCTTGCCGTATTCTCTTTCGTGGCAGACCATGCCTGAGAAACGGTCTCCTTTACGGAGGAAGCTGCCGAAGATACACCTTCCTTTATGGAACTCCAAGTGCTGCTGATATTTTCCTTCATGCTGTTCCATGCTTCGCTCGTGTTCTGCTTCAGGTTCTGCCATCCTTCCGAAACACTGCTTCTTATATGGGACAGGGCTTCTCCCGTACCGGACTTGATATCCGACCATGCAGAACTAATTCCCTGCTTCACACTGGTCCATGCTTCCGAGGTATGAGATTTGATGGAAGCCCAGCTGTCCCGCACGAAGTTTTCTACCGAGGAAGCCGCTAAGCTTACACCGGACTTGATATTCGACCATGCAGAGCTTACCGTTTCGGTAATTCCCGACCACGCAGACGAAGCAAGGGAACAGATGCCCGACCATGCGGAGGAGCATACCTCCTTGATATTCGACCACAAATTCAGCCAGAATTCACGGAAACCCTCACAGTTATCCCACAGCAATTTGAAAAATCCCGCTACCGGATTTACCAGAAACAGGAACAGCGACTGCCAGTTATTTTTGATAAATTCGGTCACGGACGAAAACACGGACTGTATGCCCTGCCAGATATTCACGAAAAAATCCTTGATTCCCTGCCACAAATTGATCCAGAATTCCCGGAAGCCGTCACACTTGTTCCAAAGTGTCACGAAAATGGCAATCAGTGCCGCAACCGCAGCAATCACCAGTCCGATGGGATTGGCCGCAAATACGGCACTCAGTGCTGCAAAAGCTGTCTTGACTGCACCAAATGCGGAAGCGACTTTGGGTACGATGGTCAGAATAGTACCTATTGCACTGATGACCTTTCCAATCACGATAAGAACCGGACCCAAAGCTGCTACAAACAACCCGATCTTCAGAATCATTTCACGGGTGCTTTCATCCATACTGTTTAATTTATCTACAAATCCCTGTATCCATGTAACTACCTCACGGATGACAGGCATCAGCATTTCCCCGAAAGAAATGGCAAGTTCCTCAAGCTGGCTTTTCAGTATGGTCAACTGACCTGCAAGATTATCCTGCATGGTTTCTGCCATGCCTAGAGCCGTTCCGTCACAGTTTGAAATGGCACTGCTTAACTTTTCTATGTCTGCCGGAGCAGCATTCATAACGGCAAGGAAACCGGACATGGCATTTTTACCAACCAGTGCCTCTGCATTGGCTGCTTTCTCCGATTCACTCATCTGCCCGAATGCCACACGACAGTCTGCAAGAATGTCATTCAGACTGCGCATACTGCCGTCTGCGTTGGTGGTTCTTACTTCCATCTCCCCAAAAGCCGCACCCGTGAATTTTACTTCTCCTGCAAGGTTGTTCATCATGGTACGCATGGCAGTACCGGCCTGTGTGGACTTGATTCCTGCATTTGCCATAAGACCGATTGCTTCTGCCGTATCCTCTGCTGAAAATCCCAAAGCACCTGCAATGGGTGCGCAGTATTTAAAGGTCTCTCCCATCATGGATACATTGGTATTGGCATTGGAAGAAGCTGCCGCCAGAATATCAGCAAAATGCCCTGAATCAGCAGCGGTTAACCCGAATGCTGTCAGGGCATCTGTTACAATATCCGATGTGGTGGCAAGATCTTCTCCCGAAGCGGCTGCAAGGTTCATGATACCTTCGATACCGGAAAGCATATCGGAAGTCTTCCATCCTGCCATTGCCATGTAGTTCATGGCTTCTGCTGCTTCGGATGCAGAGAATTTTGTTCTGCTTCCCATCTCCCTTGCCTTTTCCCGAAGCTGCTCCAGTTCATCTCCGGTTGCCCCGGATACTGCTGCCACCTGACTCATGGCAGAATCGAAATCCGCTGCGGTCTTTACGGCTGCCGTACCAAGGGCTGTCACCGCCCCCGTCACGGGTAGAAGTTTTTCCCCTGCACCGGATATATTATTTCCAAGCTGTTTCAGGCTTTCACCCGTCTGTCCAATCTTCTGAATGGCCACAGCTGATTTACTTGCCTGTTCTTCCAGACTCTTTAACTTATTTTCCGTTTCGATGATTTCCCTTTGCAGGGCATCATACTGATTCTGGGAAATCTCTCCCTTGGCAAGAGCCTCATTGGCCTGGGAAGCCGCTGTCTTTAAGGTTTCCAGTCTTTCCTTGGTTTCCTTTATGGCATCCCCTAAAAGCCTGTGCTTCTGTGCCAGAAGTTCCGTATTTCCCGGATCTAACTTGAGAAGTTTGTTTACATCACGAAGATTTCCTTGTGTGGTGGAAAGTGACCTGTCCACATCCTTTAAGGCCGCCGTCAGCTTCGATGTATCTCCACCGATTTCAACCGTAATACCCTGTATTCTTTTTGAAGCCAACGCATTCACCTCCCATTTTTGACAATAAAAAAAGAGCCCATCGGACTCCACAAAAAAGCACCTGCCATTGACAGATGCCCTTAAAATATTTGTATTTACATACTTACCTTACTCTTTTTTGATATAGGCTATAGTAAGCATATTGTTCATATAGTCAAACATGTAATAATATGTCCCATCGGAATATATTGTTACATACCGTTCGGATAAAACTTCCGTTACATCCACATCACCAAAATCACCGTCACCATCCAGTTTAGAATATTGAACAATTTCCCCGCAATCAACATATGCGTGAATATCCGAAGGATCAATTGTACCCTCCTCCGTACTTACTTCCTCTTTGTTTTCTTCCTCCTGCTTTATCACATAAGCTGAATAATCCTTTTTGCTGATAACAAGAATACCCTGTTCATAATACAGTTTCAGTTCATCTGATGTTTCTTCATAGTCATAAGGTGGTGCATAGAAAACTTGTACGCCTTTTTCAACGCTACCATTTTGATTTTCTATATTTCTTTCCTCTTCAAATCCTTCATATTTCAATAATTCTTTATAATATTTTACAGCACAGAAAGCCCAATCTTCATCTAAGGAATCCACCCCAAATCCTGCGACATAAGAATAGAGTACTGCAGTATATGACTTAAGAGCCTCCTCTGTTGGCATATTTTTTTTCAGTTCGTTAATTGCCTCTTCACATTCTCTTTTGCTGGATACTTTGGGGACATCAGTAATTGATGCTAAGTTCCATTCCCCATCAGAATACAGAACCATAAAATCCATTACCGTGCCCATCTGAACAACATATTTTAGATTATTATCTTTGCAGATTCTCCCAATATCCTCTGCTGCATTCAGATCAATCTGATAACTTTTTGCATCCACATAGAACTCGTCAGTCTTCTTCAGTTCTATTGCTATCTCAGAATACTGTTCCTGCAATTTTTCAACCACATCTTCCGGTTCAGCTTTAGATTCAGTTGCAGGTTCACTTTGGGGTTCTTCTTTACTTCCACACCCTATTAAACCAAAAACAAGAACAGATAAAATTATAAATATTCCGATCCTTTTCATTTACTCGCCTCGCATCTTCATGTTTCTCTGCTGCCAAATGACAAATCAATGTTACTAATCCAAGTATATACCCTGACATACCGTTTCACAATTAAAATCTGTCAAAATCCTCCTGTGTCGCAAGGATATCATAGTGGCAGTCATCATTCATGTGTTCCACAAAGATATCATTGACCATCCCCACGGTCAGTAAATCCAAATCCCGCAGGGACAGTCCTATCTGCAGACACCGAAGCAAAAACAAAGGCGTTGTCATCGTCCTTTCAGTTGGTCGAATTTTTTTTTAGCCTCCGCATCCGTTTTCACATTCAGTCCCCACAGTTCTATAAGCTGTGGCAGAATCTGATAAATGGAAAAAGTGTTAAACTCATCCAGCCAGTCTTCCGGGCTGTCCGGTATGGAAGTATCTGCGTGCTTTGCCATAACGTATGCGATATTCTCAAACATCTCAAGGCTGAACAGGTCGAGGTTGGATTCTCCTTCCTCATTCTCACCCACACTCTTTTCCAAAGAGGCAAGGTCTCTGTAGATATCCCTGCCAAATTTAAGGCGGTAAATACGTGGAATGGCGGCACTCGCTTTGAATGCCACCTCTTTCCCGTCAATTTCAATATTTCTCTTTACTCCCATATGCTTAACCTACGCTTTCCGTTTCACTGTTATCTGTTACACTCGGCTGATATACCGATTTATACCAGTCTGTATATACCGCTTCCGTGGTACTGTCTCCGGTCTTTGCCTTAACAAGACCGTTTGCAAGAGGTCTGGACTTGATGGTCAGAGTCTCCGTCTGAACTTCCTTTCCTTCCTCATTCGTCTTTGCGGAAATGGAAGGTCTGGATGCAGAACAGTTATACATGACATGTCTGATTTTCCTTACATCTCCGTCAAATTCAAACAGCAGGGCAAAACTGCCTGTCTGACTGTTGGAATTTTCCACAAGCACCTGATTTGCATCTGCCGTCTCAAGCAGGACATCCTGCCTAAAGGATTCCGGAATAAGTGCCACCTCAAGGTCACCATCATAACCCTGATTGTTATTTATAACATAATATTCCACGCCATCCGCATAGAAACTTTCCGGCTCTCCCTTGGGGTCAAGACTTATGGATACCGCACCGGGGATTGCTACCGGAGTCGCAAATGTGACCGTGCCATCCTCCGTTTTTGTAATGACCGAATAGTGGACATTACAGATGTTGTATTTTACCTTGTTCTTTTTATTCATGCTTCTACCTCCATCTCATAAAGAACTTCATACAGTTTTTCGCTGCCAATCCAAGTCTCAGACTTGGAATAAAAAAAGCCGTACCCGTCCAGTACAGCCTCCACTCTTTGTTCCAGTTCCATATCTTTTTTGTCCGTATACAGTTCTATATGCAGACGGTCTTTTTTATAATAGACCACACCGTCTGCCGAAAAATGATTAGAACCCGGATACAGATACACAAGAAAAGGCGGATCCACTGCCTCTCCCTCCGAAAAGTGGTCATAGGCAAAAGGCATTTGCATTTTCTTAAGCATTTGTGGTACTTCTGCTTTCTTCACTTTTTCAGGCTCCTTTCCACCTTTTCCAGCAACTGCCTTTCCGCATGTTCTTCTGCCGGAGCGATATGTACTCTGGCAGCCACCCTTCCTCCTCCACGCTTGGCATGACCGTTTTCCAATAAATGGGTCAGTCTGTAACGTTTCTCGGAATGAACAACCACGGAAAGTGATGTGGATGTTTCCTGTTGTTTACTCACCCGCCAGCTTTTCCGGTAAGCTCCGGTATCCACAGGTGCGGCTTCCATGATTTCATTCTTTACGTTCTCGCTGACTTCCCCCACTATCTGCTTTACTTCCTCTGCCGTAAAAGAACAGTATTCTTCCAGTTCCTTCTTTACGGCCGTGGACAGATTATCCACCGATATAGTCTGATTACTCATGTTTACCTCCGTTCCAGTTCCCCGTGCATCTTGAGACTCTTATTCTTAAAAGCCATATTATCGATGGAGCGGATGTTATAAATCCTGCTTCCCAACATAATACGGAATCCCGTGGATGTAACAGCCGCAGTTTCCGAACAGTATCTGACCGTGAAATCCATTCTCTCACTTGTTACCATCTGCCCTGCCGTATCTGTTTCATCTGCGGTCTTATCACTCACGGTGGCATAACATGAAAAGTAATCTACCCACTCATTTGTGTGATTTCCAATCTCATCCGTGATGACACTGCTTTTCTGAAAACTGATTCTGACATTCATGGCTGCGATATTCATTAAAACACCGCCTCCCTGCTTCCCGATAACAGACTTCTTAAGGTAAGCATCAGTTCATTATGGTCGGCTTCCTCCCTGTGTTCATACAGATATGCAATGGCATACCATACTGCTATTTCATATTCCGGTGTGTTATCCGGAACCTCACTGCTCCTTGCCACGTCAAGACACATCTTTTCCGCAGTCACTATCAGTTTTTCAATCAGGGCATCGTCATCCGAAGAATCCTGCCTCAGATAGCACTTTGCTTCCTCAAGTGTCACTACCATACATAACCTCCAAAATACCGGGCATCCCATTATGAAATGCCCGGCATAATCATCCGATCCTATCAGGTTGTCTTTGCCTTAATTTCCAGTGTCTTCACGGCTTCGGAAAGAATCAGCTTTCCATCCACACGCTCACAGGCAAGGAAACCAACCTGACCTGTTGTAGCATACAACTCATTCAGTCTCTTGAAGCTTCTGCCCTGACGGTCAGCAATCCAGTAGTAAGAGTAATCACCGAATGCCATGACCCTGTTTCCGGCTGCAAGTTCAGGAACATAAATGGATGTCCTGTAAGGTCTGTTCAGGATGCGGTCAGGCTCACCGTCTCTTACGGAAGGCTGCCAGATATAATTTCCGTTGCCGTCCTTTAACTTTCTGATTGCCTTAACGGTGGAATCGTTCAGAAGCCAAGTTGCTTTCTTACGATAAGGCGCACGGAGGCTGTAAAACAGATCCATCACATCATCGAAAGTGATGTTCACTGTTGCGGCAGTCACGCCAAGATCAGCCGAACCGAAAAGTCCTTCCGGTTTTCCTTTACCGTCACCGACAAAGAATGCCTCCTCTTCCTTTGTACCGATTCTTCTTGCAAATTCCTTGGAGATATAATTCTCGATGTTGAATACTGAATTAGTGAGAAGTTCATCGGAAACCTTAATCATGGTTGCCAGCTTGTAAGCACCGATGGATGTCTGTCCAAAGCTGTCATCGCTTTCAGGGAACTGACCGCCCTCGTCAATCCATGCTGCCTCTCCCT
>Ga0129312_1002018_pt1 | contig 10689 bp, 8 predicted proteins | sample O827metagenome_FD_94434 | JGI IMG/M metagenome (GOLD analysis project Ga0129312, IMG submission 94434) | Orangutan group fecal microbial communities from Wisconsin, USA - O827 metagenome | ecosystem: Host-associated > Mammals > Digestive system > Large intestine > Fecal | place: USA: Wisconsin... | reverse complement strand
TTTATGGCCGGTTTTTGCGATTGTTTTCCCAGATGAAAGTTTTGTTCCACAATCTTTACAGTAGGTATCTCCCGTGTAGCCTTCTTCTGTGCAGGTTGCTTCTTTTTGGTTTTTCACTTCTGTGTTCTGGTGTTTTCCTGTAGCCGGGATTTCTTCTGTCCTGGTTGTCTGGCAGGTTGTACAGGTGTAGGTTTTTGTTCCTGATTTATTGCAAGTTGCTTCCTGCGTTACTTTTCCTGAGTCCCATTTATGGCCGGTTTTTGTGATTGTTTCTCCGGATGAAAGTTTTGTTCCGCAGTCTTTGCAATAGGTGTCTCCCGTGTAGCCTTCTTCTGTGCAGGTTGCCTCTTTTTGGTTTTTCACTTCTGTATTATGATGTTTTCCTGTAGCCGGGATCTCTTCTGTTCTGGTTGTCTGGCAGGTTGTACAGGTGTAGGTTTTTGTTCCTGCTGCATTACAGGTTGCTTCCTGTGTTACTTTTCCTGCGTCCCATTTATGGCCGGTTTTTGCGATCTTCTCTCCGGATGAAAGTTTTGTTCCACAGTCTTTACAGTAGGTATCTCCTGTGTAACCTTCTTCTGCGCAGGTTGCTTCTTTTTGATTTCTCACTTCTGTATTCTGATGTTTTCCTGTAGCCGGGATCTCTTCTGTTCTGGTTGTCTGGCAGATTGTACAGGTGTAGGTTTTTGTTCCTGCTGCATTACAGGTTGCTTCCTGCGTTACTTTCCCTGCATCCCAGGTGTGGGCTATATCTCCCACTACGTTCACTTGTCCAATATTCCGCGATGTTCCATCAGTGTAATACGCAAATATTTCAATCTTGTTATTTCCATTTTTTATTCGGCTTAATAAAATTTCTTCTCTATAATATCTCGCATTCCCTGAAAGATCAGATCGGGTATGTGCAGATGTTAAAAACTTTGTTCCATTTATTGTAAATGCAAAATGATCGATTTCTTTACTATCATTTGTGCTCCATCCCTGCAATAAAAACTTTGAATTCTTACATGTGAATTTTTCATTATTCTGCGGATATTCAATTGCATCACTTATACTTCTTCTTACCTTGCGCGTTGCAATAGTCTGACTTGATCCATCCGCATAATGCGCACATATTGAAACAGAATTATCTCCATAATGCAAATTTGAAGTATCTATATCCAACCGAAAAGCTGTTGCATTAGGGACATCTGGTCTTTTATATAAGTTTGCTGTAAGATATTTTTCTCCCTGATTCAAACTGCATGTTACACGATCCAGCTTACGTGCGCTTTCTATCCAACCATAAAATGGGAATTGATTGTCTACTATCTTCATTCCATCTGTTGGTGAGTCATATCCCCATATTAGCTTAGGTGACCATGTCACAGATCTGTTCTCTACTACAGTTGCTGTACCATCTGCAAAATTAACACACAAAGCCACATCATTTTTTCCTGTTTTTAACAAATTTGCATTTGCTTCCACACGAAAAGCCGTTGCATTCGGAACATCCGGACGCTTATACAAAGCTGCTTCTACATAATGTGCCCCATGATTAATACTGCACGTTATAGTAGATATTTTCTTCTTTGCGTCAATCCAACCCTGAAACAAAAAAGTACTTTCTGATATCGTGCTATTGCTTGATGGTACATCAAAACCATAAGAATTATAATAGCTATTGTTTATGGTGGAATCTGGAGTGGAATTTGAATAATTAGGTCTTAAATATTTTCTGGTTATCTTTCCAGATGCTAAAGTATGTCCGGCAGAATCTGTATAAGAATTTTTTACCTTGGTTACTTTACCATCATAGTTTCCTTCTATAGAATATGTATCATCAATTACAATACCAACATGAACATATCTATTACAGCCTGAACAATAGTAAAATACAAGATTCCCCTTTTCCCTTGAAGATACAACTTTTGCAGAACAATTTTTTACCATGTAATTATATAAACTTGTACATGCTCCTCTTGATCCATAATTATATGGAATAATTGCTTCTGACATCCCAGTTAATTTTGCACAATCGCAAGCAAAATCCGCACACCATGCTTCTGTATAACCTAAATTACTCTTACTTTTCCCTATTTGTTTTTGTGCCACATTAATTAAATTATCTGCTTGATTTGTTCCTAAACTGTAGGTTTTATCAAAATTTTCAGTACGTGATTGTGTTGCGTAAACACAGGTTGCTGAGAATATTATCCCACATATCAAAATAATAATTCCAAGATACCTTCTTATATTTTTCTTAATCATAATTTTCCTCCCGATCTCAATCTACATATACCACAAAAATATTTTAACTATACTTCAATAAACCTCTAAATTTCCCCTCCTTTTTCATTTTTCTACAATCATATCTTGTAAAAATTATACTACCAACGTCTGTTTTTATACAAGTACAACTTGTATTATATAACAAAAAAATAAAGAAAAAGAAATTTATGTTATTGTACCCTACCAGAATGTATTTGAAAAAGACTTTCTGCAAATTGGGCCATACAGATTGCCGGAATGATTTTTCAAACACACGCAAAAACAGCCGGAGCACTTTCACCATGCTCCGGCTGTAAAAATTGTCTTTATTTTTCCTGTAATTTCATCACTTCTTCAATAGCCAGTCCTGAAAACCTTGAAATATCTTCAGGAGAAAATCTTGGGTCTTTTAACATTCGCTGTGCGGTAAACAACGCCTGTTCCTGACGGCCTCTCGCTTTCCCTTCAGTGTGACCTTCTTTTCGACCTTCTGCACGCGCATCGTCGCACATTTCCTGTACGGCCTGACACATATCAACCACCCTTTCTTTTTCCGTAAACTGCAAATTCAGACCTGTTATGGAGTTGATAACCCGGGCGGCTTTCAGCTCCAGGGAACGGAAACTGGAATCTGTTGCAGTAAGCTGCTGCAGTTTCCCCTTATCTTTTGCATATTTGATGAAGAGCATGACTTCCCGCAAACTGCTCTGAAGCTTATCCAGTTCTTCATCCGGTATCTCAGCAGGAGAAAAAAGATTGATCCGGTAATCCGGCACCATTGAAAGCACTTCCGGATCCTGCACAGAAAGCATTTCGTGAAGGCTTCGAGGAGCACTCCAGTTATCCGCACCGAAATATACAACTACTGTTATAACAGGTATCAGCCGGTCATCTTTATAAAAACCGGTAAGATATTCTCCTGCGGTAGGTGCACGCTGTCTGCTCTTTCTGTACGATCTGGCAGATTTCTCTACCTGCCCTGCGTATTCCAGAGAATCATAGACCATGTTTTTTACCGGCATTGCGAAGTTCTGTTCAGACTGATTTTCAATTCCCAGCAACAGATAAATCTTTGAATTATCATGCATTACATTGAGAGATTTGAATTCGTCCCGGAATTTCTGAACAGGGACTTCTGTTTTACCGGATCCGTAAGGGACAGTGACTGCCGTTGTATCCAGCAGATGAAGATTGTCAGGATCTATAACTTTTTTTCCTTTGTACAGCATATGGTTGAACACATCCGCAAAAATGCGGTTATCAGCCATGTAATCTTTGGTGATGGTATCCTTGGTACCCATAGGTTTCACCACCTTTGATCAGTTTATGTAATCAGAACATTTTGTACATTCCGATTCATCTACAGCATAACATAATTTTGTCTCAGACGCAACGCTATCTCAGCGCATCCTTCATCTCTTTTACATAGGCCTTAACCTTCGGCACGCAGTCTTTGCCGTATGCTCCGCAGAGCTTTACAATGGCTGATCCTACAATGGCTCCATCTGACTGGTCGGCCATTTTTTTTGCCTGTTCAGGGGTGGAGATTCCGAAACCTACAGCGCAGGGAATGTCTTTCTGGGCTTTTACCAGTTTTACCATGGCACCGATGTCCGTGGTGATATTGGTTCTCATTCCTGTCACTCCAAGGGAGGACACGCAATATACAAATCCTTCTGCCTCTTTCGCGATCATGGCGATTCTCTCATGTGAAGTTGGTGCGATCAAAGAGATCAGGTCAAGACCGTACTGTTTACACACAACGTCGAATTCTTCTTTTTCCTCAAAAGGAACATCCGGAAGGATCAGTCCGTCCATTCCGACCTCTGCAGCTTTTTTGGTGAAGCGCTGGGTTCCGTAGGAAAATACTACATTGGCATAGGTCATAAACACCATTGGAATTTTGGTATTTTTACGGATTTTTTCCACCATTGCAAAAATCTTGTCTGTGGTGACACCGCCTGCAAGTGCACGGACATTGGCTTCCTGGATCACCGGGCCTTCTGCTGTGGGATCGGAGAACGGGATTCCAAGCTCGATGAGATCTGCACCAGCTTCCTCCATTGCATATACCAGTTGTTCTGTCACCTCCAGAGACGGATCTCCGCAGGTTAAAAAAGGAATAAATGCCTTTCCCTTTGCAAAAGCTTCTGTAATTCTACTCATGAATATCCTCCCCTCTGTAGCGGGCGATTGCCGCACAGTCCTTATCTCCACGTCCTGAAATGGTAACTACCATGATCTTGTCTTTTCCAAGTGTCGGTGCGATCTTTTTCGCATAGGCTACTGCATGGGCACTTTCGATTGCAGGGATGATTCCTTCTGTTCTGGAAAGATACTCAAATGCATCTACTGCCTCATCATCGGTTACCGGCACATATTCTGCTCTTCCGATGTCATAAAGATGTGCATGCTCCGGTCCTACACCCGGGTAATCCAGACCTGCGGAGATGGAGTATACCGGTGCGATCTGTCCGTATTCATCCTGGCAGAAATAGGATTTCATGCCGTGGAAGATTCCCAGACGACCGGTTGCGATAGTTGCTGCTGTCTCTGCGGTATTGACACCACGGCCTGCTGCCTCACAGCCGATGAGACGAACATCTTTGTCCTCAATGAAATTGTAGAAGGTTCCGATGGCATTGGAACCGCCGCCTACGCAGGCCAGGACAACGTCTGGAAGTCTTCCCTCTTTTTCCAGCATCTGCTCCTTGATCTCTTTGGAGATCACAGCCTGAAAATCACGGACTATAGTCGGGAACGGATGTGGTCCCATAACAGATCCCAGTACATAGTGGGTATCTGCGATACGGTTTGTCCACTCACGCATGGTCTCGGAAACAGCGTCTTTTAAGGTTGCGGTTCCGCTTGTGACTGCATGGACTTTTGCACCAAGGAGACGCATTTTGTATACATTCAGGGCCTGACGCTCGGTGTCTTCTTTTCCCATGAATACCTCGCACTCCATGCCCATCAGCGCTGCTGCCGTTGCGGTTGCCACACCATGCTGGCCTGCGCCGGTCTCAGCGATCACACGGGTCTTGCCCATTTTTTTTGCCAGAAGCACCTGACCTAATACGTTGTTGATCTTATGTGCACCTGTATGGTTCAGATCCTCACGTTTCAGATAGATTTTGGCACCGCCCAGATCCTCTGTCATGTGTGCCGCATAGTAAAGACGGGAAGGTCTTCCTGCGTATTCATTGAGAAGCTCTGTGAGCTCACGGTTGAACTCCGGGTCATTCTTATAATGGTTGTATGCTTCCTCAAGCTCCAGAACGGCGTTCATCAGTGTTTCAGGGATGTACTGTCCGCCATGGATGCCGAATCTTCCTTTTGACATGTTAAAAATCCTCCTTTATGTTCCTCACGGTCTGTACCGCTTTCAATATTTTATCCGGGTCCTTGTGACCATCGGTTTCTACGCTGCTGCTTAAGTCTGCTGCCCAGGGATGAAGCCTTTTGATGGCTGTCTCCAGATTGTCACACCCCAGGCCACCGGCCAGAAACCAGGGACGTTTTATGGCAGGTACCAGACTCCAGTCAAAGGGCTCACCGGTGCCCCCGGCACCCTGATCCAGAAGAATGTAATCCGCCTCCGAACGGATCGCTCTTTTTACATCCCCTTCTGTTTTTATGGAAAAAGCTTTTATCAGAAGCTGGTCTGTCATAGTCTTAAGCTGTCTGATATAATTCTCGTCTTCCTGTCCGTGAAGCTGTGCCAGGGCAATGGTTCCTTCATTTAAAAGCTGTGCGGGAAGCTCCACCGGTGCATTGACGAATACGCCTACCGGCAAAATGCTCTCATCCAGTTTTTCCCGGAGAGCCTTAAGCTGATCCACGGTGACGTTTCTTCTGCTTTTTGGAAATTCCACAATGAATCCTGCAAAGTCCGGTTTTGCTTCGTTAACTGCCTGGATATCCTCCGGGCGGGTCAGGCCGCAGATCTTGATCCTGGTCTTATGTCTGCTCATTTACCATCAATCCTGCCTTTCCTGACCGGCTCTGCGTTCTCCTGCCTGGTTATGATCCGCCGCCGGTCAGATTTCTCGTATTTTTTTGAATTTTATCCCTCGGCTCTGCGTTCACACAAGTGCTCTGCCGTTCAGGGCTTCCAATGCTGCTTTTTTATCCGGGCTTCGCATCAGTGTCTCACCGATCAGGACTGCACCTACCCGGTTTCTTTCCAGAATAGCAATATCTCCGGCGTTTTTGATTCCGCTCTCGGAAACAAATACCACATTGTCCGGTGCCAGATTTCTGAGACGGATGCTGTTGTTCATATCGACTTTAAAGGTTTTCAGATCCCGGTTATTAACACCGACGATCTTTGCACCGGCTTTCAGTGCCCTTGCCACTTCTTCCTCGTCGTGGGCTTCCACCAGCGCATCCATTCCAAGGTTTTCTGCCAGCTCCCGGTATTCCAGGAGTTCCTGATCATCCAGGATGGCGCAGATCAGAAGCACTGCCGATGCGCCTAATACCTTTGCCTGATAGATCATGTACTTATCCACCGTGAAGTCTTTCCGGAGGACCGGGATATCCACTGTTTCCGTGATCTCACGGAGATAAGTGTCGCTTCCCATAAAATAAAAAGGCTCTGTAAGGCAGGAAATCGCAGATGCCCCTGCTGCCTCATATTCCTTTGCGATCTCCAGATACGGAAAATCCGGTGCGATCAGTCCCCTGGAAGGGGATGCTTTTTTTACTTCGCAGATATAGGACATGCCCGGTTTTTTCAGGGCCTCCAGAAAAGACGGCTGCTGTGGTGCTTTTTCTGCCAGAGTTCTCAGTTGTTCCAGAGGAAGCTGAAGTTTTTCCTTCCGGATACGTTCTCCTGTCTTTTCTGCGATTTCTTCCAGAATGTTTTTTTCACTCATTCTTTCTTTGTCTCCTCGATATTTCAACTCTCATTGAGTGGTATCAGTCAGATATTTCATTACTCAATCTGATAAATTCCTCAAGCTTGGCTGCTGCTGCACCACTGTCGATCAGATTTTCTGCCAGCTTCACGCCGGCTTCTATGGTCTCAGCTTTTCCTGCAATATAAAGTGCCGCACCTGCGTTCAGGCATACAGCCTGGCGTTTCGGTCCTTTTTCGGTTCCGTTTACAATGGCTTTTGTAATCTGGGCATTTTCTGCAGGAGTGCCTCCAACCAGTGCTTCTTTATCGCAGCGTGTATATCCAAACTGTTCCGGAGTGATCTCAAAGGATTTAAGTATTCCGTCTTTGATCTCACATACAGATGTTGCTGAGCTCATGGAAATCTCATCCAGTTTGTCCTGTCCGAAAACAACCATTCCACGCTCAACTCCCAGTTTCATCATAACCTGTGCCAGAGGCTCTACCAGTGCCTGATCATACACTCCCATCAGCTCCATGTTTGCACCTGCCGGATTGCTTAATGGTCCAAGGATATTAAATACTGTTCGGATTCCCAGCTCTTTTCGGATCGGTGCCACATATTTCATTGCAATGTGATAATTCTGTGCAAACAGGAAACAGATATTTATCTTTTTCAGGATCTCGGCGCTTTTTTCCGGCGAAATTGTGATCTTTACGCCAAGGGCTTCCAGAACATCTGCGGCTCCGCTTTTGGATGATGCTGCACGGTTTCCGTGTTTTGCAACCGGAACGCCGCCTGCCGCGATCACAAGGGAAGAAGTTGTGGAAATATTAAAGGAGTTTGCTCCGTCACCACCGGTTCCTACGATCTCCAGAACATCCATGTCATGGAGAAGCTTGATGCAGTGTGCACGCATGCCTGCTGCGGATGCTGTGATCTCATCGATGGTTTCTCCTTTCATGGAAAGTGCGGTAAGGTAAGATGACATCTGTACCGGTGTTGCCGCTCCGTCCATGATCTCATTCATTACGGCTTCTGCTTCGTCATATGTAAGGTTTTCTTTTTTTGAAAGTTTGATGATTGCTTCTTTGATCATTGTGATTCCTCCTGTCTGTGACAACTCTGTTGATCATGGATTACCATTCTCTGTCTTATGATTTCCTTACTGTCCATTACCCGGGTCTGCGTCTGTTTGATTTTTCTTTTTCCTTACAACTTTCATAAAGTTTTCGATCATCATTTTTCCATCTGGTGTCATAACTGATTCCGGATGGAACTGTAATCCGAAAACCGGGTATTTTTTATGTTCCAGTGCCATTACCTCTCCGTCCTCAGACTCTGCGGTGACAACCAGCTCTTCCGGTAACGTATCCCGAAGTGCTGCCAGTGAGTGATATCTGGCTGCCGGAAAAGTTTCCGGTAAACCCTCAAACATCTGACTCTCACCAACCTTATGGATTTCTTTCTGTTTTCCGTGCATCAGCTCTTTTGCATAGGAGACTGTTCCTCCCAATGCTTCACAGATTGCCTGATGGCCAAGGCAGATACCAAGGATTGGCAGTTTGTCTTTGAAATATTTTATGGATTTAATGCAGATCCCCGCAGCTTCCGGTCTTCCAGGGCCCGGAGAAAGTATCAGTGCTTCCGGATTCATGGCCTCCAGTTCTTCGATGGTCACTTCATCATTTCGTACTACCCTGATGTCCGGTTCCACGGAACCGATCAACTGGTAAACATTATAGGAAAAGCTATCATAATTATCGATCAGTACTATCATTCCAGTCCCTCCTGTGCAGTTTCGATTGCCTGTACAACGGCTCTTGCTTTGTTACAACATTCCTGGAATTCGTTTTCCGGAACACTGTCTGCCACGATTCCGGCTCCGGACCGGATACATATCTCGCCGTTCTTTTTATAAACCAGACGGATTGCAATACAGGTGTCCAGGTTTCCGGCGAAATCCAGATATCCGATGGCGCCGCCATAAATTCCCCGTTTGCTCTGTTCCAGTTCCTGGATGATCTGGCAGGCACGGAACTTCGGTGCTCCGGAAAGGGTTCCTGCCGGAAGGATGGCGTCTACTGAATCCACAGCGTCTTTATCGTCCCGTATCTGTCCGGTAACTGTGGAACCGATATGCATGACATGGGAAAAACGCTCAATACACATATATTTTTCTACATTCACCGTGCCGATCTTACTGATCTTTCCGATATCATTTCTTCCAAGATCCACCAGCATGTTGTGTTCCGCACGCTCTTTTTCATCGGCAAGAAGTCCTTTTTCCAGTTCCAGATCTTCTTCTTTTGTCCTGCCTCTTGGTCTGGTTCCGGCTAACGGGAAGGTACTTAATTCCTTTCCTGTAAGCCTGGCCAGTGTTTCCGGGGAAGCTCCTGCGATCTCAATATCATCGCTGGAAAAATAAAACATATATGGGGAAGGATTGGTAGCTCTGAGAACACGGTAAGTATCAAACAGGCTTCCTTCGGCTTTTGCTCTCATGGGGTTTGAGAGAACCACCTGAAAAATATCACCTTCATGGATATAATGTTTCGCTGTCTCAACCATCTCACAGTATTTTTCTCTGGGGAACTGTGGCTCAATGGAAGATTTCAGTTTCAGGGACGGGAACTCGTCCTGTTTTCCGTTCCGTATCAGATCTGCCATTTCTTTTAACTTCTCTTCGGCTTTCCGGCAGGAATTTTCCAGGTCATCCGTCATCACACCGGTGATCAGAAGCACTTTCTGTCTGTAATGATCAAATGCGATCACCTGGTCAAAAAGCATCAGGTCCATATCCCGGAAATCCTGTACTGTCTCATCGGTAAGGTTCAGCTTCGGCTCGCTGTATTTGATATAATCGTAGGAAAAATATCCTACCAGACCGCCGGTGAATGTTGGCATATTTTCCAGCACCGGGCTTTTGTACTCTTTCAGGATCTGGCGGATAGCATCTCCCGGATGCTTTACCTGCTGTACGGTTTTTTCCTCTGTTCCGTCCTCATGGATCTTTCGTATCCGAAGAGTTCCGTCTGTACAGGTGATCTCCATAGATGGCTCATATCCCAGAAAGGAATATCGGCCCCACACTTCTGTCTGGCTGGCACTTTCCAGAAGATAACAGTGTCTGCTGGCAGTCCGCAGTGTCCGCATCACTTCCACAGGTGTATACCGGTCGGAATACAGCTCTCTGCATACGGGGATACGCCGGTATTCGCCTGACTGTGCAATACTTTTAAGTTTCTCTAATGTTGGATACATATACAGACCCTCCTGAATTTTTATCATTTCTTTGCCGGAAGGACATGAGACCAAACCGGCTGTCGTAATATTGCCCTTTTCCCAAACATGGACTTCAGCTCATTATCTACGCCAAAAACGCCCGTCTCCGGCAGAATCCAATTCTGCCAGGGACGAGCGTTAACATTCAAAATCACCCGCGGTGCCACCCTGATTCACGGTCTGACCCGTGCACTTGACGGAATACCTTCATATTCCCGGCAACTGACGTATGCCTCTACGTCACAGAATACTCAGCATCCAGGATGCCTTTCCCTGTGCCCTCAGCGGTCCATTTGGTAAACTGCTTCTC
>Ga0129312_1002014_pt1 | contig 10712 bp, 8 predicted proteins | sample O827metagenome_FD_94434 | JGI IMG/M metagenome (GOLD analysis project Ga0129312, IMG submission 94434) | Orangutan group fecal microbial communities from Wisconsin, USA - O827 metagenome | ecosystem: Host-associated > Mammals > Digestive system > Large intestine > Fecal | place: USA: Wisconsin... | reverse complement strand
TGTTGCTCTTTTTCAAACACCTGTTGAGGAGATTTTATCAATATTTCTATGTACTTTAACCTTTCATCTGGCCTAAATCGCATGTATTTTACTGCATATAATTGTGCAGAATGCACTTTGACTTACGATTGTATTTATCAAAATTTCAAAACACCGCAGACTTCTCTGATTCGTTTTTCTACATTAACTTTGGAATCAACATTATTCTATACACCTTAAATACTCCTGAATCTGTTCCGATAAAATATAACGCATTTTTTCTTCGGAATCATCCAGCGAAACCGCATACCGTTCTTCCACCATCGAAATTATATTTCGCACGGTATTTCGATGAATTCCAAGCTCTGCTGCTGTGCGCGTTGCACTGCAGTCATTTTTCAGGTAACAAAGTACTGTCCTGCCATACGAAGTGTGATGCTCTCTGTCATATACGGCCAGTTCCCGGTAAAATTCCGACTGCATCGAAACCGGTTCCATCTCTGACTCCATTCTGGAAAACAAATGATACATCACCACATCTTTGTACTGACACAATACCTCTGTATTCTGCTCCGTTTTCTGATTCCACTGTAACGTAAACACTGCCTGTGCATAAGCATCTTTCATTCGTTTCAGCTCCGTAAAAATATTGCTGACTCCAATCCGATACTCATATTGTTCTAACAACTGCTCTAAAATATGCAGTTCCTTTTCATCAAATGACAAATTCTGATGTATCGCTGTTTTACTATACTTCAACAGGCAGATATGATTTTCATATAAAAACGGTTTCATTTTCCATGACTGCCGCTCCAACAGACGCGCCAGAAATTTCAGCGGCACATGCTCCTGATTGGCAAAATCAAGAATTCCCAGTACCAGATATCCCGTCTTTTCCAGTCCGTCAATCATATTTACCTGCTCCGTAATCCGGTCTTCCGGAATTTCAGCGCTTCCAAGCAGGTTTGCCAGAAATGTTTCATACATCATACGCCCGTGCCTTCGATTTTCATAATTGCGCTGCAGACAAAAAGACATATTTTTCATAAACATATGAATCAGATCCAAATATCCGCTTTCCGGTGTTTCTTCTCCACAGAAAATGGACGTATATCCAAGTAACGTCTGTCCACTGAAAAACTGCAGGTAAATATTTGTTCCGGATTTTTCATCTGCTGCCGGTGCAATCAGAAGTTCTCCTTCTTTGATCTGGGAAAAAATCTGCTTCTTTTTCAGTTGTTCCATGGTATGCGCATCCGTATATCCCTGCGCCACTGTTTCCTGAAAAATCTTGTAATGAGAAGAACTGTGCCTTGTGTAAGCCAACACATCAAAACTTGCATCAAAGGCAATCATTGGATGTTCCAGAATTTCTTCGCTGATATCGATCAGATCCTGCACATCTTTTCCCTCCAATGCCGCGATATGCATGTTTTTATCCCATTCCACCAGACGACAAAAAATTTCCACCAGGTCATTCATCACTTCCGGTACCGTTTTTTCTGTCTGCATAAAAATCAGATTTTCGTGAAAAGCTTTCCATTTCCGAATCATGTTCTGACGGATTTCCGTATCCTGATCATTTGGAAAAATAACAAGCAGACAGATATCTTTATCTAATTTTTCTTCTATATCCGGCACACGGTTGCCATCACAGAGATACAGATACTCTCTTTTTAATTTCCGGACATCTGCTATCCAGTGCTGAATTCCGGAAAACTCCTGTTTCTGCGTGATTTCCGACTGCTCATCCAATTTCCTGTCTCTGATAAAATATAATAAAAGATCTTTTGTAATCGTCATGACAATTCCCCCATCATTTTCTGCAATTTTTTCAACTGCTCAGATATATGTTTTGGGTTATATACCAGATTTAACGAAATCGGCATTGCATCCGTGATTGGAATCAGTGTGATATTTTCCAGCGATGCTGCACAATAATCCCTCGCGATAAAAGCCACTCCCCGGTTCGCCCGCACCAGAGAAACTACCGTCTCCATATTTGGCAGATACTCAATCCTGTTATTATAATCCCTGTGATTTCCATGCAGGAAAAACGGCAGTAAGGCATGCTGCACCGGTGCTTCCTGCTCACTGAGATACAAAAGCGTCTCATCCGATATATCATGAAATGAAATCTCACGGTAACCCTCATATTTATGGCCCTTTGGAACTGCCAAGGACAGCTGAGCTTCATGCAATGTCTGCATTTTCAAAGGCTCCGGACATGTAGTCGTCGTTGCCAGAATAAATCCTGCATCGATTTTTCCATTCAGTAAATTTGAAAAAATCTGACTTGGAAGGCTTCCGATCAGATTTAGCCTGATTTTCGGATACTTCTCCTGAAACTGTGCCAATATATCAGCCACATGATAATTCAATGCTCCCGGCATATGACACAAGCGCAGCGCATCTTCCGATACGTTACCTGCTGCCCGCACCCGCTGCCGCAGCTCATCCTGCTTTTTAAACAGTTCATTTGTCTCGGACAACAGCACTTCCCCCGCATGTGTCAATTTCAAAGAATGCTTTGTACGATCAAACAGGCTGACACCAAGTTCTGCTTCCAACTGACTGATCTGTTTACTCAAGGCCGGCTGACTGATAAAAAGCTCTTTGGCTGCCTTTGAAATATTTAAATGTTTTACAACTACCAGAAAATATTCCAGTGATTTTGTGGTCATAGATTTCTCCTTTCCCGGTTCACTTGTCCCTATACATGTAGCTGACTCCTAAGGCAAGCATGATCGCCATCTACATATATGGGACAAGTGAGCTGATAACAATATAACATAAAAGTTATACTTATATCCAATAAAATACTGTCTTTTCTTTTTCCTATCGGTTAAAATAGAAGCATCAAATACACGAAGGTTCACATCGAACCTTATCTATTATGGAGGAGGATTTTAATATGAGCACACCAGGTGTTAAAGTAGGAGTTTCCGAAGAAGAGAAAAAGCTTTCTTACTACAAATATTTTGAGCAGGATTTAGCTCCGGTACCAGCTGAGAAAATCGCTATTTTACAGGGCGGACCGATTGCACCGGAAAAATGCATTCCGTTTGATGAGAGAAATAAATTCCTGAAAGGTGAAGATGATGAATATGCAAATATCGGTTTCGGCGTAGCTGCAGACGGAACTGCTCTTGTATGTAATACAACTTACATGCCGGGCGTTACAGGCGAAATGCTTGACTGGTGGTTCCCATGGCATTCTGTTGGATCTGATCTTCGTTACAAAATCTGGGATCCGGAAGATCACTATTTTGCAAGAGCATATCCGGCATCTTATGTCGTAGACCCGAACGTACCAATGAACCAGAAAACATGGGGCGTTGATCACTACATCATGGAAGACGTCGGACCGGGACCGGAATTCTTAAAACTCTGCTTCAAGAGACCAGCCGATTTTGGTTATGACGAAAGCATTATCGGTACCGAAAAATGTGAATCTCTCGTATGTGCAATCGGCGAAAGCAGCTGTGCGGCAGCAATGACTCACAAATGGCATCCATACAAAGACGGCGTATTGTTTGAGTCCCGTTTCTGGATTGGATACCGCATCGATGAAGAAGGAAACATCGTAAAAGCGATTCCGGAAGGCGTATCTATCCCACCATTCGTACCACAGGGATTATTTGCACACAACATCAAAGAGTTTACAAACCTGGCAGCAATTCTGCCTACATTATATGAAGAAGAGAAAGATACTTTCTAAATACATATAGTATAAATACTTTCAACTTCAGACTAATATAAAAATACACGTGAACTGATTGTAATTAATCAATTCACGTGTACTTTTCTTTTATTAAGTTACTTTATCAATTCCACTAATTTCTGCAATCCTGCCGGTGTCTGCGCCATCTCCTTCACCGACTGTCCTGCCATCGCATCAGCATCTGCTTCCGTTATCGTCAATGTCGTATTTTCATCCGCATTTTCTGCCCCATCCACGCTATACTCAAAACTGACATAACCAAGATTGTCCGTTACTGCGATGAGCAGACAGCCAATCTGTTTCATCTCCTTCTGTAGCCGCTCCACATTGTCAGACGAAGAAATTTGTACATTCAAAAATGTCCATCCGTAAGGTTCCTCTGACGTCTGCAGCTGTGTAGCATAACAAAGTAGCGCCTCGTCGTTGATTCCAAGTACCGCCCGGGCAGCCTGCACGGACCGTCCATCCGCAGAAATATCTCCCACATATGGATTTCTGCTCTGATACAGATCCGAAACCGTTCCATCAATCAAAATCCCATCATCCCACAAAATCCGATTTTCCAGAACAACCCGCTTTACCTCTCCGGAACTTTCATACTCCGCCTCAAACTCATTTGTGTGAAACGATGACTTTCGCGTTTCCCGCAGAGATACCGTCACAATTCCATCCTGCTCCTGAAACGCCACATCTGCCACACCTTTTGTCTGATCCAGCAACACCCCCTGCACCGACACTTTATGATCTTTCATTACCACATCTGCCTGCACAAACTCTGCCTGCTCCACCTTCTGCCCAATGACATATGCCTTGCACCAGATTCCTGCACCGACTGCGATCACAACTATCAATACCGCTGCCAGAATCCGCATCCTGTTTTTCTTTCGAATCTTTTTCAGATAATCTATTTCAGATGGCACTTTGAAATCAGCTTTCCGTCCCATCTGTTCCAAATCCTGCTCCGACAAATACTCGCCATTCACCGTTTCCTGCATCTCATGATATAATTTCCGGCAGTTCTCACATATCTTTATATGTTGTTCCACCGCCTGATTGCTCACATCATTTGTCAGTCCATCCACATAAGATGGAAGCAGATCTCGCACAACTTCACACGTCAGATCATTTTTCATCCTTTTCCAACTCCTTCCTCAGATTCGTGCGCGCCCGAAAAAAAGTCACCCGCGCCCAGTTTTCCGTCTTTCCCATAACCTCACCGATTTCCCGGAAAGACAGATTTCCAAACATCCTCAGATACACCACTTCCCTGCCCGGCTCCGGAAACGCATGCAGTTTTTTCAACAACTCTACCTGCCTGACCTGCTGCAGCACTTCCTGCTCTGCTGACATCGCAGCTTCTGTTATTCCTGCACCGGCAAACATCCGGTCCACGTCCGAATCAACTTGCATCCGCGCATGCTTTTTCATATAGACAAAATATTGATTTTTTGCAATGGCACACAGCCACGTCGTGATCTTGCAGCTTTCATCAAATCGCTCAATATTTCGTACCGCCTGATAAAATGTTTCCTGCGTCAGTTCTTCCGCCAGATCCGCATCATGCGTCAATGACATTAGATATTTAAACACCGTCTGCGCATGCTGGCGGTATACAACATCCATATCCTGCACCTGCGTTTCCCCCTCCTTTCCGCTCAGTATTATTTTAAAACCTGTATTTTTATTGTTCTATTTATTAATAGCAGATTTCCCTATTTCGTTACAGTATAATTCTCTTTTTTTCTAAAAAAATAGCATAAAAATATTACAGTTCACACGCACCATTCGCAAAACGCCCTTTCGGACTTCTCCGTAGCTTCGCTACTGCTTTTGCTCATAAAAAGGCGCTCCCTTCATCACATGTATCCAGATAATTCCTCATGCAAGCATGATCATTACCGGAATACATGTGATGAGTGAACTGTAGCATAAAAATACCGCATGACTTCACTCATCGAAAATCATGCGGTATTCTGGTTTTTGAGTTCTTCTTTTCAGAAGTGAGTTTATCTTTAGATTAGAAAAATTTCAAACTTCACTTTCTCCCGTTTTATGCAAGACCTGGGAAAATTGTTAGGATCAAAGCAACGATCAAAGCTGTAATGGTTGTATTTAATACGGTTGTGATAAATACATATTTGTAAGAATCTTTGATCTCAACTTCTGCAATACCTGTTGTAATGATATATCCAGGGTTTGTCGGTAAAGTATCCAGTGTCTGGGAAGCAAATACCGATACACGGTGCAGAGCACTCATATTGATACCCATGCTTGCAAATGTCTCAGACATGTACGGTAAGGTTGCGGACAGACCGGCAGGACCGGATCCGGAAGCACCTGTCAGTAATGCAATTGCAAGTACCACTTTGAATAATGCAGGACCACCCATATGTAACAATCCGTTTGTCAGTACCGGGAAAGCCGGAGATGCTGCTACGACACCACCGATAGCTCCAAGCAAACCAACCTGAAGAACCAGCATAGTTGTCTGCTCTCCAACCGGTTTGATCAGTTCTTTCAGACCTGAGAATTTTCCATAGTATGGGAAGAAGAAAATCAGGGAAAGAATGATATTGAGCATCATACTTACCAAAATATTCCATCCAAGACCATTGAAGCAGATCAGTGTAACAGCGATTGGGATAATAGAGATTACCCAATGTGGAGTCTTCTGTCCTTCCGGGCGTTTTGGTGCATTTGGTGCAGCATCATATACATGTCCTTTTGCAATCTCTTTTTTAGAGATAACATTCATCATAACGATGTTCATGATCAGGACAACGGCACCGCCGATAAATCCAGGCACAGCTGCTGCCATCGGAGATGTACCAAGCATCTGAACAGCGATAACGTTCTGATCGGAAGTTGTACCCGGCATGGAACATGCAGCGGTTGCAAGTGCTCCTAATACAACACCAGGTCCCATTGCTCTTGGCATTTTTGCTTTTTCAAATAAGTCCATAGCAATCGGGAATAAAATGAACATAAGTACAACCGGGTTCATTCCACTGTAAGCAAGTACAGTACCAATTACATAAATTGTAAGAATTGCAAGAACCGGTTTCATAACAACCTGCTGACCTGCGGCAGCCTGTTTTCTTGCTTTGATTGTGAATAAATCATATAATGCGTTTGCAATGGATAATGCCGCACCACTTGCATTGTACAATGCAGCGATGACACATCCCATCAATACTGGTCCAAGCATTGCAGTTACATAATTGCATACGCTTGGCAACATTGTGTCTGTAAATGTTGTCAACAGATTCATTCCGTTGAACAACGCGATCAGCAATGCACACAACGGTGCAAGAATAATTGTGCTGATTCCTTTGTATGCGCCGTAGATCAGTACAGCGACACCAACGATAATGCCTATAATACCTAATGCAGCCATTTTTCTTTGTCCTCCTTCGATGTTTGAAATTCTCTTTATGACTGCTTATATTATAATTTATAATTTTTTTATAATCCAATACTTAATTTTTCATAAACTTATATCATTTTTGATATATAACCTCACCGTTCACTCACCACATATCTCCAAAAATTCATTTCTATATAAGATTTTGGTGTCAAAACACATTACTCTTTCATTTTTCGGTTCACCGGTGTCTCACCTTCAAATACGAAAAACTGATAATCCGTAATCTTCTGACCTTCCTGCCACCGGAAATTACTCTGAATACCTTCCAGAAATTCAGAATTATAAAACCACTGCACCACATCCACATTTCCGATAAAGTCTTCGTAATTTTCACAGGTAATCCCGAACTGCTCATAGCACTTGCAAATGGCCTGCACCGCATCAAAGTAGTCCGCTACCGGATTCGGCATCTGCTCCGCACTTCCGCCATTTACCTTATCTTTTTCATAATCGTTTAACAGCTGCTGCCACTTTGCCCCCTGATAAAAAGGATCAAATTTATTCCAGATAAACACACCATCCAGCATATTTCCTGCAATTTCAAAAAATTCACTTCCATAGGCAGAAAAAGAAACAGAAATTCTCCGCCCTTCCTCTATGCCATGCTGCCGCAGCTTTACCAGTATATTCGCACACTCCCGACCGCGAGTCAGAAATACATATCCATCTGCATCTTCATTCAGTCCCTGGATAGCATAATAGGAATAATCCAGCTCACCTGCCTCCGGTTTCACATCCACGATTTTTAAAATATTCAGCCCCTGATCCGCCAGCGTATTCTGAAACAGTTCCGTTGTATTTTCCTTCGATTCATCCTGCGACATTGTATACAATACAATATTTTTTATATCCGGATTTTGCTGTGCCCATACACACACTTCCTCCAGTTCTCCTTCTTCCGAATCACTCATATAAGAGATTCCATAGGGAGCCATAAGTTGACGGGATTCCGCATAGGAATATGCTGCAATATGAATTGTCGCATTCCGCTCCACATTTTGAGCAATATAAGTTGTTTCAGGTGCATCAATCGGTCCGAGTACTGCAAAAGCTGCCCTGCTGGCGCCCTGATACAAACTCAATGCTTTACTGTTATCCGAACCGGTATTTTCCGACACAATCCGCACATTACAGCCATTTACCCCACCGTTTTTGTTAATCTGATCTACAGCATATTCTGCCGCCCAAAGTGCTGATTTTCCAATGGATTCATACTCACCGCTCTCCTGGGAAAGCACTACCACCGGCAGTTCTCCATCTTCCAGACACTGCTCTATTTTTTTCTGAAATGCACTTGCCTGTAAATCCCGTTCTACTGCAGTTCTCGAAAGAACAAGCAATAACACAGCGACTACAAGTGCCTGCCATATTCTACGTCTCATTTTCATATGCCTCCAGCATAAACCAGAAACAGGTTCCTTCATTTGGTGTACTCTCTGCCCCAAACGGTACATGATGCAGCCGTAGGATTTCACTTGCGATATTCAATCCTACACCCATGCTGCACTTCTCCCTGTCATTTGGTTTTGCCTGATAAAATCGATTCCATATGTATGGAAGTTTTTCTTCTTCAATGCCAATTCCATAATCAATGACTTCCACACGGACACTTCCCTGATATCTGCGGATTACAATCCGCGCTTCCTGTTTTTTCCCGGAAAATTTCACCGCATTAGAGGCAAAATTATAGATTGCATGGTAAATCAGTTTCCGATCTGCACACACCATCATAGATTCCGGACAGTCCATCTTAAACTGAAATTCCGGCTTGTTTGCACATACACTGGAAAGTACTTCCGCTGCCACATCTTCAATGGCAAATACAGATGGATGCATTTCCATAGTTCCCGACTGCAGTTTTGCCAGATCCAGTGTGTCACTGATAAAATTCGTCAGCCGGTCTGTCTCATCCAGGATCATCCGCACATGCTCTTTGCGCTTTTCCGGGATTTCTCCGGAAAACGTCTCAAGCATCTCCGCATACATCCGGATCACGGTCAGCGGCGTTTTCATATCATGGCTGACATTTGCCACAAAATCTCTTCGAAGTGCTTCTGTCTTGTTAAATTCCTCTTCCGCCAGTTCCAGCGTTTCCGCCAGCTGTCGTGCTTCCACTGGTCCTTCACGAATAAATTCTGTCGCATAATCACCAGCTGCCATCTGCAGGGCACTTTTATTCAGATGACGGAATGGACGTGCAAAATATTCTGCCAGACAAATTGACAAAATCGATGCCAGAACCAGCACTGTCACCGTCACCAACAGATAACGGCTGGTGAGCAATTTCATCAACGCGTCCACATTTGCCTGGGATCTGCTTACCACCAGTACCTGCCTGGATCCATTTACATTTGCCAGTATAACCGCCTGCACTGCCCAGTGTGAGGCATGTACCTGATCATCTACATAATACTGACAGATTCCATCCGACTCATTTAACCGTTCAAACAACGTCTCGTCCGCAATATCTTCCTGTTGTGGTGCTGCTTTCTCTCCCTGATTGTTCACAGACAAGATTACCTGCATCGGATCCTCCGACAAAATTTGTACAAAGTAATCATTTGATTTCGCCAGAAGTGCAATATTTACCTCAAAATCATCTTCGCCATACATATCCCAGATGGATTGTGCTGCCATCTGCAGATCATTTTCCGTCTGTTCCTGATATTTATTTCCTACTGAAAAATGCAGCACCAGCCAAAACAACAATGCCATGGCTCCGGCAAGCCCCATAAATCCAAGCCAGAGCCCAAACATCATTTTATGCCTTCTTCTCTTCTGCTTCAAATTTGTACCCCGCTCCTCTGTATGTCACAATATATTTTCGATAATCTCCAAGTGCATGGCGCAACATCTTAATCTGAGCATCCACAGTACGGTCATCCCCCATGAAGTCAAATCCCCAGACTTTTTCCAAAAGAGCATCTCTGGAAAATACGATTCCCCTGTTTCGTACAAGGAAAAAGAGCAGGTCATACTCCTTTGGGCGTAATTCTACCCGATTTCCGTCCACCATAAGTTCTCTTGCTGAAATATTCACTTCCAGACCTTCAAATTTATAAATTTCACTCTGCTTTTTTTCTTCCTTGAGTTCATGACGCATCAGAATTACTTTCACCCGCGCCATCAGTTCTTTGATGGAAAACGGCTTCACCACATAATCATCAATTCCAAGTTCAAATCCCTGAAGTTTATCATACTCTTCGCCTTTTGCAGACAGCATCAGTGCCGGAATATCTTTCATCTCCCTGATTTTCTGATATGCCTCATAACCATTCATCTCCGGCATCATAATATCCATAATGATCAGATCAAAATCCTGCTGCCGGCACAAATCCAGTGCCTCCCGGCCATTGGCAGCACCTGTCACTTCATAGCCCTGATATTCTGCGAATTCACGGATTCCCATCCGGATTGATATCTCATCATCCACAACCAGTATTCTTTTTCCCATACGTTTTGACTCTCCTTTCAAGTCGAACGCACGTGAGACTTGGTGCGTGATTCTGGTCAGCGAAAGCTGACATATTCTTCTCAGAATCACTGCACATCCTCGCGGAGCGTTTATCTCAGTCGGAGATT
>Ga0129312_1002009_pt1 | contig 10752 bp, 8 predicted proteins | sample O827metagenome_FD_94434 | JGI IMG/M metagenome (GOLD analysis project Ga0129312, IMG submission 94434) | Orangutan group fecal microbial communities from Wisconsin, USA - O827 metagenome | ecosystem: Host-associated > Mammals > Digestive system > Large intestine > Fecal | place: USA: Wisconsin... | reverse complement strand
TTTCAAGGGGTTCCGTCCCGATCCCGGAATTATCGGACATATCTATGCAGTGGGGATCCCTTCCATTATCATGCAGTCCATAAGCTCTGTCATGACTTATTCCATGAATTTGATCCTTGTAAGATTTACCTTTACTGCAACTGCTGTATTTGGTGTGTATTTTAAACTGCAGAGCTTTTTCTTTATGCCTGTATTTGGTCTTAACAATGGAATCACTCCGATCATTGCCTACAACTACGGCGCCCGTCACCGGAAACGTATGCTTCAGACTGTCAAGGTCAGCATGTTCATCGCTTTCTGCTTTACTTTCATAGGCTTCCTTGCCTTTGAATTTATTCCGGAATTTCTTCTTGGGCTGTTCAGTGCTTCGGAAGATATGCTTGCCATTGGTGTTCCGGCTCTTCGGATCATCGGTATCCATTACCTGATCGCATGGTTCTGCATTATTGCCGGAACTGTATTCCAGTCTCTGGGAAAAGCCGTATTCAGTATGGTCGTATCCATTATGCGTCAGCTATTTGTTCTGGTACCGGCAGCCTATATTCTGGCTTCCATTGGCGGACTTCATGCAGTATGGTGGGCTTTCCCTATTGCAGAGATCATTTCTCTGATCGTATCAGTTGCTTTTCTTGTTCGCATAAACAGATCTATTATCCAGAAAATACCGGAAGAATAAAATTAAAGCTGCGCTTTTCTCTTGCATCCCGGGAAAAATTCCTGTATAATCAACATAATTACTACTACAAAAGAGCGTAAAGTACAAGGGCGTACAGCACAGAGTCTCCTGTGTCTGCACGCCCTTATGTTGTTTCTGTACACAGTTTTTACACGATGCAGGAACACGCTTAAAAGGGAGGGGTTTTATGATGAATGTAATCGGAAATGTAATAAACCAGATCGACAGTCTGGTATGGGGCTGGTGGATGATCATTCTGCTTCTTGGCACTCATATTTTTATGACCATCCGCACCGGAGTGATCCAGCGTAAGATCGGTACTGCCATCCGCCTGTCTGTTACCAGGGATGCAGACGCAGAAGGCGAAGTCAGCCAGTTCGGTGCTCTCACTACTGCCCTTGCTTCCACCATCGGAACCGGAAATATCATTGGTGTGGGAACAGCTATCGCACTTGGTGGTCCTGGTGCTGTTCTCTGGTGCTGGCTTACCGGTGTTTTCGGAATCGCTACCAAATACAGTGAATCACTGATCGCTGTGAAATATCGTGTCAAAACCAAAGACGGACGTATGCAGGGCGGTGCCATGTATGCCCTTGAACGCGGACTGAACATGCGCTGGCTTGGACTTCTTTTTGCTTTCTTCGGTGGTTTTGCTTCTTTTGGAATCGGATGTGCCACACAGGTCAATGCCATTGCCACCGTATGTAATGAGAATCTGCATATTCCGCCAGCTCTGATCGGCATTGCGGTAGCTGTCCTCACAGCCCTTGTTATTTTTGGTGGAATCAAATCCATTGCCACTGTATGTGAACGCCTTGTTCCGTTTATGGCTGTTTTCTATGTGATCGGATGTATCATTATTTTGGGTATCAACTATGATTTTATTATTCCCGCTGTAAAAACCATCTGTAAGCTGGCATTTACTCCAGGTGCAGCAGCAGGCGGTCTTGTTGGCCGCGGAATTATGATGGCTATGCAATATGGAATTGCAAGAGGTCTTTTTTCCAATGAATCCGGTATGGGTTCCGCTCCCATCGCCGCTGCTGCTGCACAGACAAGGAATCCTGTCCGTCAGGCTCTTGTTTCCAGCACCGGCACATTCTGGGATACAGTTGTGGTATGTCTCATGACCGGTCTTGTTCTGGTAACCAGCATTATGAAAAATCCGTCTATTAACATGGGAAATATCACAGACGGCGGTGTCCTTACCACCCTTGCATTTCAGCAGATTCCTGTTCTCGGACCTGTGATCCTGGTTGTTGGCATTATCTCTTTTGCCTACTCCACAGTTCTTGGATGGGCTTATTATGGCGAACGGTGCGTGGAATATTTTTCCGGCAAAAAAGGACTGATTCCCTACCGTATACTCTACATTGCCGTTGCTGCCATTGCCCCTGTAATTTCCCTTAATCTGGTATGGACTGTGGCTGATATCCTTAATGCTCTTATGGCCATTCCCAACCTGATTGCTGTGCTGCTGCTCTCCAATGTGATCGTAAAGGAGACAAAAAAATACATCAATAACCTGAATGCCAAAGACGATACACCCATTGAAATCATCGACAAATAAGCAGGCACACCACAGACTTTGACTCATTACCCATATCTTTTATGTCATTGAAATATTACAAAGTAATTTTTTGTGATATAAATAACAGCTCCGGTCTCACATTTTTCCAAATGCCACAGCAGACCGGAGCTGATTTTCTGTTATCTCTTATTTTTATAATACGCCCTGATTTTTCATCTCTTCGGACACAGCAACATATTCTCTGCTGTTTTCCACGATCCCAAGCTTTTCCTCCCATGTAAGATTACGTCTGATCTTTGCGGGGCTTCCCATTACCATGGATCCGTCAGGAATCTCTGTATTCCTGGTCACAAGACTTCCTGCTCCAATGATACAGTCGCTGCCGATTTTTGCACCGTCCAGGATCACCGCTCCCATTCCGATCAGTGTACGGTCTCCGATGGTACATCCATGGATCACTGCATTATGTCCTATAGTCACATTATTGCCAATTTGAACCGGCATATTATGGCTTACATGAACCGTACAGTTTTCCTGGATATTGGTCTCCTCACCAATGACAACCGGTGCATCATCACCCCGGATCACTGCATAATACAACACACAACTGTCACGACCAATGGTCACATCTCCCAGGATCACAGATTGTCTGGCGATCCTGGCACTGTCTGCAATTTTTACATTTTTGTAGTTCATTCTCTTCTCCCTGATCAGCCCAGAAGATTTCTCACCATCTCAGGAGTGAAGGTTACTTCTTTTACATGGTCAACTTCAATCTGATAAAGAGCATTTGCTGCAATATGTTCTGCTGCCTGCTCCAGGTCACGGATACCTGTGGTATCTGCAAATCTCCCGATAACTGCATCCAGCGCTTCCTCTGTCACGATACACTCTTCCGGTTTCAGGCTCATACGCTTCAGCACTTTTGGAAGGGCAAATCTGGAAAAGATAATCTTCTTCTCCTCCGGTGTGTAGTCCGGAATATCGATCACTGCAAAACGTGACATCAGAGGTGCACTGATCTGCTCTTTGTCGTTAGCTGTAGCAATTGGGTATACTCCAACTGTGGGAACCATACATTCCATGTAGTTATCTGTAAATCCAAGGTTGTCAAGAAGTGTCAGGAGCACATCTGCCGGGTTTCCATTTCCCTTGCCAGAGGCAGCCTTGTCAAGCTCATTGATGATAAATACAAGATTTGACTCCCCTGCCATTGAAAATGCCTCCATGATAATTCCGGGCTTTGCATTTGCATATACACGTGAACTTCCGGTAAGCTGTTCCGGATCATTGATGGAACTCATATCCAGAGTTGTCCAGGGCATCTTTAAGATCCGCGCAACTGCATAGGCGATCTGGGATTTACCAGTTCCTGCCGGCCCTACCAGAAGAAGTCCGTATGCAGGCAGCGTATGAGTACGGTTGATCTGGATGATGGTTTCAATGATCCTTTGCTTTACACGTTCCATACCATAGAGTTCTTCGTCCAGTATCCTTCTTGCCTCATCCGGATCAATAGCTTCAAAATAGTTATGTTTCCACTGGATATTCATCATAATGGAAAGGGCTCGCTGCGCATGGCGCCTCTCCTCCTGGGATACTTCATGGGAACGGGCAACTGCCAGGTTTCTTCTGGCCCACAGACGGATATTATCCGGCATGGTCCTTCCTGCACAGGTCATAAAATCAGTAATGCTCTGGATGCTGGTAAGCTTCATGTCATCACCGGCTTCATCCTCATCATCGCCCTCTGTTTCTTCCGCAGGTGCACTACTTGCAAAAAGGCGTTCGATCATAAACTGGAGAAATCCATCCTCCGCAGACAGCTTTGTTCCTCCTCCAAAAGCAATCTCACGGATCTTGTAGACTGCATAGCCTTCCTCTGCGTTCCGGCCTGAAAGACGAATATTGATATGGTTCTCCCCAAGCCATTTGATCAGGCTTACAAAACGGGAATCAATCTTTAGAATGTCCGCACTGAATACCCCGTCATCTTCTTTGAATTCAAAAGCGGTCTGTTTCATAGGATTGGAAAAATATCCGCAGGAATGATGTTTCCACTGCCTCCTGCTGTTGTCAAGAATCAATATCGGTTTCTCTGGAGATGCTTCTGTTTCGTTGGAACGGAAGGTTGTGTATGTACAGATATTGCCGGAATTTTTCTTATCATCCGGCGCTGCACTGAAGTCAAATACTGGCATAATTATATTCCTCTTTCTTATTTTTATACATTCTATGCATATATTATCACGTATCTTCCAAACCAACAACTGCTGTTCTCATTTTTATGTACAATTTTCCCCCATGATTTTTGTAGAATCGGCTCATTGACAGGTATCAGATTGTGTGATAATGTGCAAATTACACCGTCATATCTCAGAAAATTTTGCAGATATGTAACGCCGTGAATCTTTTTGCGAAACAATGGAAGGAGTTTCATGAAAAATCATTACACAACCACACAGGATAATTTTTATCCCCAGATTGTCAGGCTGGTAATTCCTATTATCATCCAGAATCTTTTAAGCGCAGCCGTCAATTCCGCAGACGTTATCATGTTGAATTTTGTAGGCCAGTCCTCCATCTCAGCAGTTTCTCTGGCTGCCAATTATTCCAATATCCTGTTTATGGTCTACTACGGACTTGGCACAGGTGCCACACTTCTCTGTGCACAGTACTTTGGAAAAGGGGATTTCCATGCTATCCAGATCATTGAGGGGATTGCCATGCGCTTTTCCATGATCATTTCCATTCTGGTAGCCGCCGCAGCTTTTCTCATACCCGGAACCATGATGAAGCTGTTTACCGCAGACCCTGAGCTGATTTCCATAGGTTCTTCTTATCTGCGGATCATGGGTATCACCTACATATGCTGGGGAATGACAGAGGTTTACCTTGCAGTGCTGCGGAGCATTGGACGCGTCACCACCAGCATGGCCATGAATATGCTGGCATTTGGATTAAATATACTTCTCAATGCCACCTTTATCTTTGGCCTTTTCGGAGCACCGAAGCTTGGAGCTACCGGCGTTGCACTGGCAACTGCGCTTTCCCGCTGTGCAGAACTTGTGGCATGTTTTATTGTCTCTGCTTTCAGCAAAAACGTCCGTCTGGATCTTCGCTATATCTTTGTAAAAAACAAGCTGCTTTTCGGAGATTTTGTAAGACTTTCCCTTCCTGCTCTTGGCAATGATATTTCCTGGAGCGTGGGATTTTCCATGTATTCCGTGATCCTTGGCCATCTTGGAACGGATGCGGTAGCTGCCAACTCTCTGGTTGTGGTTGTACGTAACATCAGTACAGTATTCTGCTTTGGCATTGCAAGTGCAGGCGGGATTCTCCTTGGAAATGTTATGGGACAGGGTGATCTTGAGCGTTCCAAGCGATATGCCTCCAAAACCCTGAAACTTACTGTGATCGCAGGTGTTTTTGGCGGTCTTATGGTCCTTGCCATCACTCCTTTTGTGTTGAAATTTGCTTCTCTTACACCACAGGCCATGCATTACCTGAAATATATGCTCCTCATTAACAGCTATTATGTTATTGGAGCTGCCGTAAACACCACTCTTATCGCAGGTGTGTTCCGTGCCGGAGGTGATACCAGATTTGGCCTGATCTGCGATACCATTGATATGTGGGTATATGCAGTACCCTTAGGCTTTTTTGCAGCTTTTGTGCTGAAGCTTCCTGTAATGTGGGTCTACTTCCTTCTGTGCACTGATGAATTTGTTAAATGGCCCTGGGTCATCCGTCGTTACCTGAGCCAGAAATGGGCACAGAATATTACCCGTGATAATCTTTTCCAGGAAAATACCGCACATTCCCAGGAACAGCCTGACTGAACTGTCACAGATCACTACAGGAAATTTTTGTGATATGCAAAATCCGCAGTACGCTGCTTTTCGGCATACTGCGGATTTATTACATTTTGGTATATTTTATAACTTTTTCAGCAGCCTGTCTGCTGCATCCAAAACTTCTCTGATCTCTTCCTCTGAAATCCCGTCCAGATGAAACCCACCTGTACACACTACTACTTTACCGGTATCCCTGCACACACGCTCAGCGATCCGTCTGCATAAAAATTCATCTTTATGCCCTGTAAGATTCAGCACAGAAGAGGTCGCTCCTGCCTTTCCGTCCCCCTTCAGGGACAGACGGGGCACAGCCTGCACCACACAGCCCAGATGAGGCCTTTCGCCTCCCTGTACACAGATCAGGATATCTTCCCCCACATAAGCAGCGGAAGCCATAAGAAACGTCCCTGCCACCTTTTTTGTTTCTGTTACAGCCCACTCCATCTTCGATACTCCTTTGCATGGATTCCAAAAGGTTCCACCAGCCTGGCTGCCATATGGTAGACCATATCATCAATACTCTCCGGCTTATGATAAAATGTCATCATGGGAGGAATGATCCTCACGCCCGGGATCATGGAAAGCTCATAAAGATTTCTGAGATGGATGGCACTTAATGGAGTTTCCCTGGCAGCAAGTACCAGTTTTCTCTGTTCCTTTAAAGTCACATCCGCAGCTCTCAAGATCAGATTGTCCGTATATCCGCCATGGATCCCCGCCACAGTTTTCATACTGCATGGGACGATCAGCATACCTTCCGTGTAAAAAGTTCCACTTGCAGGTCCTGCTCCAATATCTTTTACATCAAAAAAATAATCTGATTTTTCTTTCAGTTCCTCAAGGCTTACCTGTGTTTCCTGAGTAAGTGTCAGCTCCCCGCTTGGGCTTACCATCAGGCAGGACTCAAAATCCGGTTCCTCCCTGATAAGTTCCAGGCACTTAACCAGGATTGGAAATCCACTGGCACCTGTTGCACCTACAATAATCTTTTTTTTCATATCAGCCCAGCCATTTCTCAGGATCAAGTTCCATAAAACATGCTCGTACAAATCGATCCTTAAGAGCATATGGAACCGTACAGTCAAAGATGGTCTTGCAGGCAATTCCGTGATCACGGATACTTGGAGAGAATTCCGGATCATTGGACGGATCCAGAGGATGGCATCTCACGCCTGGAATAGTCACTACATCCACATCTCCCTGGAATCTGGTGTTCATAGCCCAGAGTACATCATTCATATCAAAACAATCCACATCCTCATCAACCAGAAATACATTTTTCAGTTCACTGAACGCAGAAAATGCCAGAAGTGCTGCCTGTCTCTGGCGTCCCTCGTCACTTGCTGTAAGTTTCTTAAACTGAAGAACTGCCATATATTTGCCACCACCTGCGGAACTGCAGTATACATTCTGAAGTCTTCCCGGCATTGCTTTTTCCACCATTCCGTAAATACTTGCCTCTGTAGGGATCCCGGCCATGGAAACATGCTCCTCGCTTGGTCCGATACAGGTCTGCATGATGGGATTCCTTCTGTGAGTGACGGCTTTTACTTTGATAAGCCAGCACTGGTCACTTGCAGGTCCTGTGTATCCCGGGAACTCCGGCATTGCATAGCCGGTTCCGCTGTTCTGGTCTTCTTTTACACGGACGCCGGGGATCACTTCACCTTCGATCACATATTCCGCATTGGCAATGGCACGCTCATTTACAGATACACATTTACAAAGTTCCACCGGCTCTTTTCTCAAGGCTCCGGCAACAGAAAGCTCATCATAACCAAGCGGTGTTGTAGGCGGCTCAAAGCAGGATCCGATCTCAATAGCCGGATCTACTCCGATGCTGATGGAGATAGGAAGCTTCTGCCCCAGCTCCTCAGCACGCTCAGCCATGGCCCCGATATGTCTCGCCCCAGGTGTGAAAAAAATAGAAAGCTCATCTTTCCCCTGAATACACAGACGGTGAATAGTCACATCATGAACTCCTGTGTCCGGATGTGTGGCATAGCACATTCCCAGGGTAATATAAGGGCCTGCATCATCTGGTGTATTGGTGGGTGCGGGAACCAGCTTATAGAGATCAAAGTCCGGATCTTCCACACGATGGATCACTTCCTGACAGGGCGCATTACCTTCAAAATCCACTGGTGGAACAGGATGCTCCACACTTTTACACAGAAGCTTTCCAAGATTTTCAGGCTCTGTATCAAGAAGGACCGCCACTCTTTTTCTGCTTGCCAGAAGTCCGATGGCAACACGGGCATCCGAGTGTCCTTTTATATTATTAAAAATCATGGCAGGGCCTTCTTTTGTAGGACGCTTCACAGTTCCGCCTGCTCCCACATAACGGTAAACTCCTGCAAGCTCAGCCATTGGATCAACTTCCACATCAGTTTCCACAAGCTGTCCCGGCATTGTTTCCAATAATGCCAGGGCACTTCTCAAATCTTTTACTTTTTCAGCCATAGTTTCCTCCAGAGTGTTTTTATCTCATAATCATTTCTGCTTTTTATTTTAGCTCTCTTTTCTATGGATAATCAATTCCTTTCCTGTTATAATTGATTCCATATTGGAATAAAAGGAGACAAATTATGACCTTTGAGCAGATTGATTACTTTATTTCCACTGTCCAGTCCAGAACATTTTTCGAGGCAGCGGAATCCATGCATATCACACAGTCAGCTTTGTCCAAACAGATCATAAAGCTGGAACGTGAACTTCATATCACACTGTGGGACCGGACCAGGCGTTCCGCTGTTCTCACACCTGCAGGAGAACTCTTTTACAGGGAAGCGCTTAAGATCTCCCGTCAGTTTCATCAGTCGCTGGAGCTGATGTCCGGATTTCAGGATCAGGATAAAGCTGTCCTCCGTATAGGAACCCTGCCTTTTTTGTCCCAGTACCACCTTACCTCTCTTCTTCATTCTTTTTCTTCCGACCATCCGGAAATCCCTTTTTCCATTCAGGAGGTTGAAGATCAGGAACTAGTATCCGGTCTCCGGGAGGGACGTTTTGATCTGGTCTTTATCCGAAAAAACTTGGTGGATCCAAAGCTCCATCATTTTCAGCTTTTGTCTTCTGACCGTCTGATCGCTGTTCTTCCATCAGGACATTCACTATCCCATAACCCGGATATTACTTTTTCACAGCTTTCCAGAGAAAAACTGATTCTTATGCCTCCGCATACTTCTATTTATAAACTATGTATGCAGAGCTTCCACAACGAAGGGCTTAACCCTCATGTCCTCCGCACTGCCAGAGTTGAATCCATCATCAGTGCTGTGGAAATCGGGGAAGGATTAAGCATCCTGGCAGAGAGCAGCTATCAGCTTTTTGAAAGGTTTTCTCTGACCGCCATTCCCCTGAAAAAAGAATGTCGGCTTTCCATTGGCATTGCCCGGAACTGTTCCGGAATTCCCAATGTCTCAGCCGACATTTTCACAAAATATGCATCTGATTTTTTCAGGCAAGGCCTAAAATAAGTCCCACACAATGTACCAGAAATGCCACGATCCAGGCAGTTGCACACTGAATGATCACAATGGCAGCCGCAGCTTTTACTGTGCCCATCTCTCTTTTTACTGTGGCAATGGCTGCCACACATGGCGTATACAGCAATGTAAATATAAGAAATACATATGCGGTAAAAGGCGTAAGCATTGTTTTCAGTGCCGCCACATTCCCTCCCATAAGAACAGTCAGTGTGGATACTACGCTTTCCTTTGCCATAAATCCGGTGATAAGAGCTGTTGAGATCCTCCAGTCTCCAAATCCGAGAGGCTCAAAAACAGGTGCTACAAGACTGCCGATCCTTGCCAGCAGGCTCTGATCTGTACTGGATACCAGGTTTAATCCTGCACCAAAGTTCTGAAGGAACCATACGATCAAGGTTGCCGCAAAAATAATGGTAAATGCTTTCTGGATAAAACCTTTCGCCTTTTCCCAGATAAGCTGACATACGCTTTTGGCACCCGGAAGCCTGTAGTTTGGAAGCTCCATGACAAATGGAACCGGTTCTCCTTTATACATTGTTTTCTTCAGGATCAGTGCATAGAGAATACCACAGATAATTCCTGCAAAATACAGGCTGATCATCACAAGTCCTCTCCACTGTTTCGGGAAAAAAGCACTTGTAAGCAGTCCATAGATCGGAAGCTTGGCACTGCAGCTCATAAAAGGAGTCAGAAGAATCGTCATTTTACGGTCACGTTCACTGGAGAGTGTCCTGGTAGCCATGATCGCCGGCACAGAACATCCGAATCCAATAAGCATAGGCACAAAACTTCTTCCTGACAGACCGATCTTACGAAGCAGTTTATCCATAACAAAAGCTACCCTGGCCATATATCCGGTATCCTCAAGGATAGACAGAAAGAAAAACAGTGTAACAATAGTAGGAAGGAAACCGATAACACTTCCGATACCTGTAAGGATTCCATCGATCACAAGAGAATGAATCACCGGATTTACTCCTGCAGCAGTCAGGCCCTGTCCGATCAGCCCGATCACCCCGTCCACAGCCATGGTCATAAGATCCGAAAGCCACGCTCCCAGATAATTAAAGGTCATAAGAAATACAAAGGCCATAATTCCAACAAAACAGGGAATTGCTGTATATTTGCCTGTAAGAATACGGTCGATAGCCACACTTCGCTTGTGTTCTTTACTTTCTGCCGGTTTTACCACTGTTT
>Ga0129312_1002008_pt1 | contig 10755 bp, 9 predicted proteins | sample O827metagenome_FD_94434 | JGI IMG/M metagenome (GOLD analysis project Ga0129312, IMG submission 94434) | Orangutan group fecal microbial communities from Wisconsin, USA - O827 metagenome | ecosystem: Host-associated > Mammals > Digestive system > Large intestine > Fecal | place: USA: Wisconsin... | reverse complement strand
GAACTTAACCGCCGGGTGGAAAGCTCCGACGAATAATCAATCATATGTGAATTGTCAAGGTACTCCGACTGCTGAAAAGTAGTCGGATATTTTTCTAGCGACACCTGAAAATTAAGCGCTTACGTTGTAATTGCTGCACCTACAAATTATGATAGCAAAAAGAATTTTTTTGATACATCAGCAGTTGAATCAGTAATCGAATTAGTTATTAAGTATAATCCGGATGCTGTGATGGTAATCAAATCAACGATTCCAGTAGGATACACCTCAAGTGTAAGAGATAAATATCATTGCGACAATATTATTTTTAGTCCTGAGTTTTTACGTGAATCAAAAGCTTTGTATGATAATTTATATCCTTCAAGAATCATTGTTGGTACGGATGTCAAAAATGCCAGATTAGTAAAAGCAGCCAATACATTTGCTTCGCTTTTGCAGGAAGGTGCTATAAAGGAAGATATTGACACATTGATTATGGGATTTACGGAAGCAGAGGCCGTAAAGCTTTTTGCTAATACCTATTTAGCACTTCGAGTGTTTTATTTTAATGAACTTGATACATATGCAGAAATGAAAGGACTAAATACGCAGCAGATTATCAATGGTGTATGCCTGGATCCAAGGATTGGTTCACATTATAATAATCCGTCATTTGGATATGGTGGTTACTGCTTACCAAAAGATACAAAGCAGTTATTAGCTAATTATGCAGATGTGCCTCAAAACATGATGTCTGCGATTGTGGAATCCAACCGCACCAGAAAAGATTTTATTGCAGATAGAGTGTTACAGATGGCTGGATATTATGCTTATGAAGATGAAAATAATTATGACGCATCTATGGAAAAAGATGTGGTAATTGGTGTATATCGACTTACTATGAAGTCCAATTCTGATAATTTCCGCCAATCTTCTATTCAGGGAGTTATGAAGCGTATCAAAGCAAAAGGTGCAACCGTTATTATTTATGAGCCGACACTTGAAAATGGAAGTACGTTTTTTGGCAGTAAAGTGGTAAATGATATGAAACAATTTAAAGAACAGAGTCAGGCTATTATTGCAAATAGATATGATAGCTGCTTGGATGATGTAAAAGATAAAGTATATACGAGAGATTTATTCCGTAGGGATTAAGCGAGTATGGAAAAGTAATCGAACTTGGCATCGCAAATGTGAAATAACTATGTTCCGGGATTGCACGATGGAATGATTCTGTTATAATTGGTAAGCATAAATTGTTCAGGAGGATTTTTGTATGGACATTTATCAGATTCTTATCACTTATAACCCGATGTGGTCCTGGAGAGAAATATTTTGTTTTGGCGTAGTTGCTGCTTTGACATTGTTTGTTCTGATCCGGGCTGTTTGCCACGGAAGAGTACAGAAAGTGCAGGCCATTGCGCTGATGCTGTTTCTGACATTTCTGGCAATTGTGTTTGAGTCCACTGTGTTTACAAGAACGACGATTACAAGGCAGGTGGAATTAGTTCCGCTTTGGTCCTGGCATGCGATCATACGTTATCACGATATGGAATTGTTAAAGGAAGATTTACTGAATTGTGTGTTGCTGTTTCCGGCAGGCATTTTATTACCCTTTATTGTGAACCAGAGGATAAGACCCAAAGTAGCCTTTTTCGTGGGATTTCTGATCTCACTTGGTATTGAATCGTGTCAGCTGATTTTTGCAAGAGGACTGTTTGAGTGGGATGATATGATTCATAATGCGCTGGGGTGTATGTTTGGATGCTTGCTGGTGGACGGAGTATGGCGATGCTGCCAAAAGGTGAAATTCGGATAAATAAAAATTGTATAAATTACGTCAATCGTCATTGACGGAATAGAACACAGATGCTACACCTTGTATAAGCATTTAGTGTTCTATTTTTCTTTTTGATAGGCAAAAGCCAGTCTTTATTCTAAAATAATCGACAGAATTTCTTAATGCTTGAATCCCAAAAGACAACAAAGCAAGCAGATTTCTTACATAAACTGAGTCATGATAACATTAAGCGTAAGAGAAAGGGAGCTGTAAAGAGCTCCCTTTCTTGCAATAGAATAAACTAAAAAAGATATTTGATTATGTGTGCAAAAATGTTACAATGTAAAAAGAACAAAAATAAACAATAATAATTTTTATAGTGCAATTAATAAAAGTGGTGTTGAATATATGATATGCAAAATTCATTTTTTGCCTGCATTGGCAGGAGATTGTTTTGTTTTAGAATTTGATAATAAAGATTGTATTTTAATTGATTGTGGATATTCTTCGACATATGTGGAATATTTACGTCCTTTACTGATTCGACTAAATGGGGAAGGATGCAGAATTGTATTGATGATAGTTACTCATATTGATCAGGATCATATTCAGGGGGCTGTCGAATTTATTCGGGAAAATGGTCAGGCTGATCATTTTCAGATTATAGAAGTGCAGGAAATCTGGTTTAATGGATTTTTTAATACGCTGTTTCGGGAACCGGAGTTTAATAAACGAGTCGGAGTTACGAATATTGAGGATGGAAAACTGAAGAAATTGCAGCGTAATTTGCGATTGCAGAACATTGGAACAAATGGAACTGTTTCAGCGGCAGATAGTGTTAGTTTTGAATCTCTGTGTGTGAAAAATGGTTACGCCATAAATGCATCTTTTGTAGATGGAATAGCAAAGCGTGATTATAGTAGTTACGAGGAGAAAAAGGATCATACAAAACAATTTGGAGATATTTCAGTACGAATATTGAATCCAGATGACAAGCGTTTACATGAATTGGCAAATAAGCTGGATGTATATTTGATGCGTTGTTTTGGAAAAGGATATTGTATCGAAAAAACAGAACAGTTTGCAAAATTGTTTGAACTTTTGCGATCTGCAAAACAGGAGCTTGTTGATTCCACCAGAAAAATTTCAGCAGGAAGTACAGATATAAAATCCTGGTTAAATTCTTCGAAACTGGCGGCTATGAATGCAGAAAATCGGGCATCTATCGTAGTTGAAATTGAATATCATGGATATTGCTTTTTGTTTACAGGAGATGCAGAAAGCATGGATTGGATTCCTTATATAGATAAAGAGTATTCTGTGGTAAAAGCGTCACATCATGGTACTACAAAACCCAATATGGCGATGTTGGAACATACACAAATTGATAAGCTATTGATATCTACGAATGGAAGCAAGCATATGAGGCATCCTGATGATGAGTTTCTTGCACGGGCTATTTTAGGAGCATGTAAAGAACTGTATTTTAATTATGATATAGCGAGAAAAAATGTACTTATTGCACAGCAGGAGCAGTATGGTTACAGGGTGCATTTTGATGAAAGAGAGATTTTGATTGAGGAACAAAAATGATAAATGGGGCAATCGTAAAATTAAGGACATACCTTACGGAAGATAGTTACGAAGCAGGTACAGGAATTATACTGGACGAACACCATGTACTTACATCTGAACATGTTGTTATTGATGGGTGTGAAACGGTACTTATTCTTTCCAATGAAAAAATTCCTGCTTTTGTTGAGAAGAAAAATAAAGTGGCTGTTATTCTTCGGGTGGAAGAAGTGTCATTAAATGCTGGAACGGGAATTTTTTCATGCCAGGAAATAACAGATGAGCAATCGGAATGGCTGATACAAGGCTTTATTACGGTTGATCAATACGAACATGAGGTAAAGGGACGTGGAATCAGTAAAACGAACATTTCTGATGAGATCTGGAGTCATAATTTGTATAACATTTATGCAGGCGTAGCTGGTGATTATAGTGGACTTTCTGGCTCGCCGGTATTTTCATGTAATCGTATTATTGGAATTCTTCAACAGGAATATATGAATGAAGATGGAAAACTGGGATTACAGTTTTCAGCGGTGGAAATGTTTGGGGAGCTGCTTAAGGAACATAATCTGATAGAAAATGAATATTATGACAAGGTTCGTAGGTATTGTTACCAATATACGAAAAATAAGGTGGAAAACAATATTAAGAATCGAAAATATATTCCAGATATTTTTGTCGAAGAGGAAACATATAAAGAGTATATGCGTTGCTTTACAGATGAACCATTATTTTTGAAAAAGTGCATTCTGGATTGTCAGAGATTAGATTTTTCTGTTATCAATCGATTTATTCCTCCGGAAGATCAGATTACGTTTATGGATGTAGCTTCAGACTTCCCTTTGCAGGAAATAGATTCTGTGATTTTGACAATGCGTGACAAACTTCAAGCCGTTGTCAAGATTCTGAAAGATTTAGCACGAAAGATAGAAGAGACAGGGGAAAAGCTGGTTTTTAACAGAGAGAGCGTAGAATGTTATAGTATTAGATTTTATCTGGAGACAGAATTAGAAAAAGTATGTTATATGTCCCGAAAATATATCTTACTTACAAAAGCAGCTGGATAGGGCAAAACAAATTTTGTCTGTGATTTTACACGTAATTTTTTGCTTCGTAAACAGATATGCACGTTATATTTTAACGCTTATGAATTACAGTCAGATCCTATGGAGCTGATTCTGGATAAGTTGTGTCTGGAAAGTACATATTCTCGTGAATATATATGCAAGGTGTTTCGAATGAAATGGATAAAATATCGAAAACCTGTTGTGATTATAATTGATGGTTTAAACGAGAATACAAAGACACAGGATTTTGATGGAATTATGAATACATTTATAGAGAAATGTAGAAATTATCCATTCATTAAGGCGATTATGACAACCCGGTCAGAACTGTTGCAGGAAAGATTTAGTACATTATTGCAACAGAGCCAGTATGATGATTTTGAAAAGCTTTTCATGCAGGAAAATGATGAAATGTTTAAAGAACGTATTTTCTGGGGATATCTGAAATTTTTTGATATAGAAATTCGAGAAGATACATTAATGAGAAACACATATGATAAATTAACAGATGATATTTTGCTGCTGAGATTTTTTTGCGAAGTGAATCATGGTGCAAGACAGCTTTATATGTATGATGTATATAAATATCATGTATTTGATGAATATCTACGACAAAAAAGCGAGGAATACCGAAAAAAGAAAAATGTTTTTGGCTCACAGATGTTGCTGGATAAACTGATAAATCATATTGCTTCTTATATGGTTGAGAAATTTGTCTTTTTTCAGGTTCCAATTGATATTTTTGATTCGGAAGAATTACAGATTTTGGAGATATTACTGGAAAATGATGTGATTTTCAAAAGCGAACAGAAAATACAAAAAGGAGTTTTACACTTGTCTTCGGAGGTGATCAGTTTTGCCTTTGATGAGTTCAGAGATTTTTGCCTGACCAGATATTTATTGCAGTATAAGTCGGAAGAACAGGAGTTTATGAGTTTATGGAATGAAATGAAAAACCGGCAGCTTACGATTCGGGAAGGAATCGAGAAATATGTGTTCTATCTTGCTTATACAGAATGTCGGGACACATTGCTTCCTATGGTTAAGAAATTACCGGAATATCCTCAGATGTATTGGAGTTATGTGTGGCACGTGGAGGATAATTATTTTACGGAAGAGGATATCAGTTTGTGGAAATCACATCTGGTCTCTGGTGGAAAATATGCGAAAAAAATTGTGAAATTTCTGCTTGACCGTTATGATGTGAAATATTTTAAATGCGGAAATATTCATTTGCTGATGGCAAGCATGGAAGAAATAATGGAAGACGAATGCCGATATTTGAAATTCATAAGAGATATGTTCGGAATATGCAGGAAAAATCGATTTGGAAGACTGCTTGAATCAGAGTCAGTTTATCCAATAGATAAATTCCTGAAATTCCTGGATGAGAATGTGGAGAATGCTTCCTTTAATGAAAAATACAGAGAATGGTATCGCATGACCGTCTATTTATTGTCAATGAGTAGTTTTTTAGTGGAAGAACTATGGGGAAAATTGTACCATATTTCACCAGATGTGGCAATAGAACTTTTGCAGGAGATAAATGAACGAAAATATCCATTTCTTCAGAGTAATACGAGGGATATCCTGAACCATCTGATTTCGGAAAAAAGAGGTGATTCCTATGATCAGATTGTGGAAGAACTTTTGATAAAAAATACATTTCAACAGGAATTTGCGGATATTAGTGTTTTGTTGGAGGACATGTCTGCGGGGGTATAGGAGAAATGATGAAAATTGTACTTTTAAAAGGAACATATTATTGTATGTCATCGATACGCATTGATGATAAAGAATTTTATCAAAATGTGGTATTTCAGGGAATCAGACAGGGATCTTTTGTTGACCGTTGCATGCATAAGATTTTGAGGGATTTATTTCGTTATGCTGTGAATGTAAGAGATGAGTATGAATTATATTACAGAGACGAGTATGACAGTTTTAGTGATTTTTTATTTCAGAAAGAATTGTTGGGCAGAGATATAGCAGATACGCTGGGAAAGAATGTAACGGAGCAACTGTATCGCCTGTATTTAGATCTTAATGATTATAATACAGACAATTTATTGTTGGGATATGAGGACGATTATAATGAATTAAATCGAATAAATAGAATATTGGAGCAGATATATGAAGATAAGAAGTGATTTTGTGACTAACAGTTCATCTACATCTTTTATTTTGTCAATAAAAGATAAATTTTCAGAAGAAAATTTTATGAAGGCAATTGGTGTGGAAGAGAATGAGGATATGAAAGATTTTTTTGAAAATCTATTTCTTGCCATTGATGCCAATAAGCAGGATATTTATGAAGCAATGAAATCGTGCGAGGTTGGGTATGGGTCAGCAGAGGAGTTCTTGCGAGGAGAAGGATTTGACGAAGAAACGGTAGCAATTGTAAAGCGTTTTCAACAGGAGAACAGGAAAGTATATTTTGGACGTTTAGCGTCGGATGGAACACATGGATTCGGCATGGAAGTATATTTTTGTGGAGAAAGTTTTGTGTTTTGTGATGATGAAATTTATTTCAATGGAAGTAATTATGGATGGTAAAGATGAAAGACTGGATATTGAGAAAATGTAAAAGCAGTAATTATTATTTGCTTTTTGATAAAGGCAGTGGTCTGAGTGTGAGATCTGGTTTTTATGGTCAGGAACCCTTTATGAACGTAGAGGGACCGGAACTCTTAGACATTTCAATTACAAATTTTTGTGAACGAGGATGTGAATTCTGTTATCGCAAATCATCAAAAGAGGGACTGCATATGCCGTTAAAACTGTATCAAAAGATAATATCTGAGGCGGTGCAGGCGGGTGTTTTACAAGTGGCATTAGGAGGCGGAAACCCGAATCAACATCCAGATTTTGTTGAAATATTGAAATTGACAAGACAGCTTGGAATGATTCCATCTTATACTACAAATGGAGATGGAATGACAGATGAAATATGGGCGGCAACCAGAGAATATTGTGGCGCGATTGCAATTAGTTACTATGAGGAAAAAAACGTCGAAGAAATGGTTAGAAAAGCGTCCGAATATGGTGTGAAAATTAATATTCATTATATGCTAAATAGAAAAACAATAGAAAAGGCACTTGCATTTTTGAAAAATCCACCATCTTATATTAGACGAGTAAATGCCATTGTTTTCCTGAATTATAAGCCGGTTCACAGTTCAGAAAAATTATGTTTAAAATATTCGGAGCAGGTGGAAGAGTTTGTAGAATGCGTCAAAATGTTTACAGAATGTAAAATCGGGTTTGATAGTTGCATGGTTTCATTTTTACCGTTAGGGGAAAAATATTTCCCGAGACAGCTTATTGATTTCTGTGAGGCAGGAAGATTTTCGGCATTTATTTCGGAAACGGGAAAAATGTATCCATGCTCATTTATGAATGATACAAGCGTTTGTGGAGCAGATATAACACATGGTTCTTTGCGGGAGATATGGAAGAATGATTATGAATTTCAAAAAGTACGGGATCATCTGCAAGAAAAGCCGGATGGGATAGTTATCTGTAGAACCTGTGACGTATGGAATTGGTGTCATGGAGGGTGTTCGATTTTCCCAATTAATAAATGTGGTTACGGTTCAGGAAAGGCATAAAATATGGAGTATTATGAGGTTACGGAAAGAGAGGCCAGAATCAGAAATTTGCGTTTTGCTGTATTAAAAAAATTAGTATCCGGGGATTTTAATATCGATTATTGTTATTCAGAAAAAGAATTATTGGAAGTATTTTCTTTTCGAAAGAGTGATATTGCATTTTATGTTCCAGCGTTATTTGATTATGTGAATGAAAAATATGTTTTGAAGTCAGCGGAAAAAGAACGGATGCAGAAAATGATGGAAATTCATGAGACTGCAATGCCATATATGCAAAATGCTAAAGTAAAGTTTGAAAAAATATATGGGAGTTATATGGATGAGTTAGAACTGACATCCTATAGTTACAAACTGATAGATCAGTTTTCAGAGGTTTATCAAAAAGTAGAGGATGTTTTGATGATTCTTCATTGGAGTTTGCTGCCTATTATACCTGAGTATCTTATGGTAAATGGAAATAGAATACCTGAGTATGATATTGAAGAATTTTATGATCAATTTCATTGTATAAAAGCATTATTATCAGAGTTGAGAGGAGAAGGTGCAATAATGAATAATAAAGGGGATGATACTCTGGATAAGGAGATGAAATTTCCTGTGTATACTAGAAGATGGGGGCATAGTGAAACATATAGAATTAAAAGAACCGTATCTGGCTGGCATGTATCATATATTAGTTTGCATGGTGATTGTGATCGGGAAGGAAGTCCGTGGTTGTATAATAATTTAAAACATGAAGCAGTATTTTATCCAGAAGAGGCAGTAAAGTATGCGATGAAATCTTTGTGGGAAGAAGCAGAGGATGGTGAACTCACACCGGATGAATTGCAGGAAAAGTTAATGGAAGTGGCGGATTGGATTAGTGCGGTTGAAAAAGTTGTAGGAGAAAAACAGCCAGGATGGGTGAACTATTATTAGCTGATTTGTAGAGCTTTGGAGAAGGGGAAGGATTAAAATCTTTCGGATTTCTAATGTGGGTAGAGATGTTGTGTCGCTACCCATTTTTAAACTACTATATGTATAAAAGCCGATGGAAACGACCAAGTATCCATCGGCTTTTCACACCTTAATGTGTTTTACGGTTAATATATTCCGTCTTATACTTAGAATAAATAATCTTCTGGCTGCTGTACAATCCGTAATACCCGGACAGCATATAGCTGAGGGCAATCGCAATCAGAAAATACGGCATTCCATCGAATCCAAACAATTCAAAGCAGATCAGCAGTGAAGTGATCGGACTGTTGGTAACTCCGCAGAACACAGCACCCATACCGACGGCTGCACACAGTGGTGCGGAGCATCCGGTGAGGCTTGCAAAAAAGGTTCCGAAAGTTGCACCGATAAAAAGGGTTGGTACGATCTCGCCACCTTTGTATCCTGCTCCCAGTGTAGCTGCGGTAAAGATCATTTTCAGAAGAAACGCAAGTGGAAATACAGATTTTCCTTCCATACATCCTGCGATAATGCTCATACCGGTTCCGTTATAGGTCTGATCGCCTACCAGCATGGTCAGTGCGATGACGATACATCCGCCGACAACTACCCGCAGATATGGATTTTTGAAAAATCGTTTGTATAAACGTTCCGCATTGTGCAGGATCGTGCAGAATAAGATGCTGACAACAGCACAAAGCACAGCGAAAATACCGATGATCAAGGCTGTTTTCGGCGTGAATGCCGGTATGGAACTGATCGGAAAAATTTCCGGAGCAATGCCGCAGGCAGTGGCCACTCCGTGAGCGGTCAGTGATGCAATGACGCATGGCAGCAGTGCGGAATAGTGCATGATACCAACGCTGACCACTTCCATGGAAAAAATGGCAGCAGCCAGTGGTGTCCCAAACAGTGCGGAGAAGGCGGCGCTCATACCGCACATGATCATAATGTGCTGATCTTTTTCATCAAAGTGAAACAGTTTTCCGAGGGAATTTCCGATGCTTCCGCCAAGCTGCAGGGCGGCGCCTTCACGGCCTGCGGAACCGCCGAATAAATGGGTCAGCAGTGTGGCAATAAAGATTAACGGTGCCATGCGCAGCGGAATATTTTCATTGGAATGAATCGCGGAAAGTACCAGGTTGGTTCCGGTGTCTTTTTCATCATGTAATAAATGGTAAAGCCCTACGATGGCCGCACCGGCAGCCGGAAGCAGAAAGATCAGCCACGGATGCTGTAATCTTGTGTTTGTCACAAACTGCATGCCGTAATAAAAAGCAGTTCCGACAAATCCCAGTATAATTCCGGTCAGAACCGCGAAGATAATAGCCCGGAGTGATGAGACAAGGTGCGAACCGCCTCTTTTTAATACATTGATATATGATTCAAACATAACTTTTTCTCCCGTCTTATTTTCCCGACATTGCAAGAACATCTAAAATGTTTTATACTTTAATATTATAGAGAAAAACCGGAAAAAAGCAATCGGAAAAGATTGCAGAAGGCAGGAAATTACCATGAAGAGAAAATTGCAGGATATCATACAGGAAAAATTTAATTATGGTGACACATGTCTGCTGTTGCCGGACATGGATCTGAAATTTACAGCTGCGGAGAATGAAGTGTTTGAGGGAACCTTTGCATTTCACAGCAGCAGTGATCAGGAAGTGCGTGGTATTGTATCCTGCGAAAATCCACATGTTACCTGTGAGACTGCGGAATTTCATGGAACGGAGATTCAGATCCGTTTTCAGTATCATGCGGATACGATGACGGAAGGCATGACGGATCGTGGCATTTTTGTCAT
>Ga0129312_1002007_pt1 | contig 10761 bp, 8 predicted proteins | sample O827metagenome_FD_94434 | JGI IMG/M metagenome (GOLD analysis project Ga0129312, IMG submission 94434) | Orangutan group fecal microbial communities from Wisconsin, USA - O827 metagenome | ecosystem: Host-associated > Mammals > Digestive system > Large intestine > Fecal | place: USA: Wisconsin... | reverse complement strand
TCCAAAAACCGGACGCAAACGCTGGGATTTCTATGTTTACGGCCGGAAACTCACAGACTAATACCTGATGCAACTAATTGACGAATGTCATTATGACAGTATTGGCAAACTTGAAAAGGCTATGGTGCGACAATGCGGTATGAGTTTTAACCCCTAACAAACACCCCATGTTGTGTACTTGTTCTTTATATTTCTCACCGTTTGCAAGTTCCACAATCCTACTATCAAGACGATCAATCTTTTCTGTAAGGTATTCGTACGAAACAAGATACAGCTGACAAATCCGCGGCTGACGTAATTACTAAGATTACCGAAATTGATGTTCACGTCATATCACATATTCCGAGCAACTTCAAGTGAATGCTCAATCAGGAGTTTTCCGAGTTTCTGCCTCTGATACTTAGGTGAAATACATAGAGGTCCGAAACTCTGGATCATATGTTTGTACAGTGTATGTAGGGGACGGGCCAGGTATGACTGCATTTCATTTAATGATGCTATAAAGCATTATAAAGTTCTTCGAACAAATCTTTTTCGAAGCAAATCAATTCCTGCATAAATGCATATATCTTTTCTTCCTCATTCTGACCCATAATGTTTTTCAGAACTAAAACCAACAATTTACCAGCTTGGTGAATACATGTTAAGTTTTTATCTTTAACTTCTTTATATGCTTCCGGTTTCAGATAAGAATTGGCAAAAAAATATTCAATATGCTCAAGCATTAGTTTACTATGTTCGAAAATACTATACACAATTCTCTTATCTTTTAGCAATAAAAATCTTCCTCTTTCATCATTCACTAATGCCTCCAAAGAAGACAAGCCAAAAAACATATCCTCTGTGGCTATAATATTGCTGAATTTGAGCCCCGAATTTACACTGTGCAGAAATTCATAGATTGCTTGTTTTACTATATTGATATCAAATGAAAACTCTTTTACATCATTATGGCAACACTTATAACGAATAATCTTCTCACTTTTAATATTTTCTATTGTAATGCTACTATATGGTACTTTACTGACTACAGGTTTTCCCTGAATCCCATATCCCATCAAATAGTAATTTTCTTCTTCGTCATCATATCCATAAAATAAATTGTAATGATTATACGAATATTGATTATATGCCTTTCTTTCCGGGACATAGAATTCATCCAAACATAAATCCGGATAATAAAAATGATCAATCGACCAATGAATATAATCATGAATTGTTTCAAAACAGTCCATTACATCATACAAAATTTCATAACTCGTATCCAGGAAATTCGGAAAGAACATATAGCTATTGTCCACACCTTTTCTTGGGAAGAAAAAATAATCTAAATATATACCTTTCCATTCATTATCAGCATTCAGAGCCAATTGAATAAAATTCATATTTTTCCATGCTGAATACGTGTCCCCGCCAAGATGAATATGAATCCCTATGTTTTTCTTATTCATTTCATCCTCTTCGATTATTTTCTGAGCAGCCAAAAAAATCCAATTCACTTCATCATATGATGCATATCCTTCAATCTTGTCGGGCTTCTTGCTTATTTTTAAATATTTATATTTTTTTGTATCATAATTAAACATCTGCGATTTAAGAAAATAACCATACTGATTCCATCGAAAGCCGCAGGTTTTATCCCTTTTTTTGATCTCTTTCTTTATTTCTTCTTCATCATCTCCGCAGATAAACAAATCAATATAACGGTCATTGGTAAATTGTTTCAAATATTCAATTTTAACTATTATCTCATCTTCCGCTGCACAATTCCGGAACAATACCGCATCCATATCCTTTTCAGCCGTTTGATTAATATATATTTTCCCGTCCTGAATGTATGCCTCAACATTTGAAACATACACCCTATACTCATTCTCATCATCAAGCAGGCTGACTTCTGCCAGACTGCGGCTTTCTATTATGGCGCTGGGATATGCATGATGAATAACCGATATGAGACTTGGGAACTCATTAATTGGTAAGATTTTCTTATTCATGGTTTGCTGGTAATATTTCCTTTCTTTTTGATATAGCGTTTCCAGTCTCCTCTTCAATGTTACGCTATCATGAAAAATGATAAAGTTGTACCTGTTTATTATACATTGCCTCATATATACCGCTTTTACGCATCAGTTCATCGTGCGTTCCCATTTCCGCAACTTTCCCCTGATCCATAACAATAATATAATCAGCAAGCTTACACAGTGCCAACCTATGTGATACTATGATTGTCGTTTTTCCTTCAGCCACACTGTATATTCGTTCAAATATCTTTTTTTCCTGCAAAGGATCTATGGCGCTGGTCGGTTCGTCCAGGCAAAATACTTTGCCTCCCTTATTTTCAGCACGAAGTATAGCTATCTTTTGTTTCTGACCACCCGACAATTCAATTCCACTAAATTCCTTTCCGATAGCACAGTCTTTTTTATTCTGCAGCTCCTGTAAATCCATCTCTTGGAGCGCCTGATCAACATCAATCCCGTTTTCTTCCTTGCCGAATAGAATATTATCCTTAACTGATACTGCATACATATTGTAATCCTGCGATACATCAGAAAATGCCTCATGTAATTGTTTTTCATGCCAATCTGTCAAATTAATATTCTCATATGATATCTCGCCTTCCGTTGGTTCGAACAATCCCATAATCACTTTCATTAATGTAGTTTTGCCCGATCCATTTTCTCCTACAATTACATATTTTTTACCTTCTTCTATCATCAGATCGATATGATCCAACGAATTATTTTCCGCATTATGATATTTATATGTAACATTATTTAAGCAGATATATCCCGCAGCAACCCCTATGGTGCTGCTATCATTTTCATTATGTTCTTTCCCACTTCGTTTCATTACATTATCTACATAATCAAAAAATGGATTTACCATGACGGCAAATTGTGAAACATTGGATACCTCTGCAAACAAGCTGGAGAAAATACCTCTCATCATCACAAATGCGGAAATCGATACAGAGAATTCTCCAATTCCGATTTCACCATTCATATAAGATCTAAACACCAATAAATATGCAAGCAGTGTTCCTGCACAATAAACCGATTTCATAAAAAGAGAGAAAATGAAAATTTTGGTATTTTTATTCCTCTCGTTTTTAATGATCTTAGCTGCTACATCAGCCCATTTTCCTAGTATAAACTGCGTACTGCGAAGGAGAATTATTTCCTTTAATGTTTTTGCACTGAACAGCAATTCTGATATTTCGTTTTCTTCCTTTTCCAATTGTGTATTTTCGTACAAAAATTTCTTATTTTGATACAATATAAAAATATTATCAATAATTTCTGTAGCACTCATTATGATAAATACAAGAAATAGATTACTGTTAATTGCACTTATCACTACTCCCATAGCAAGCACGGAAACAAAAGTACATACCAATTCAACAACCGCCTGATATAACCTCAATATATTTACGCTTGCATTTTTGGCCCGCAAAGAATGATTTACAAATCCAGCATCATTATAATCATCGAGCCTCATAGACAAACAAATACGGAAGAAAATTTTTTTAATCTTCTTTTCAAATTTCAGCAAGCTGAAGTACATAAGAAAATAGTGATCATGCCAATCCTGTACAGCCTTCTGAAGCCAAATCAATACTACATATGCCAGGATATATATGAATATAACGTTCGCGCTTTCCGTTGTCATCGAATTAATCAAGCACTTAAGAATATACAATCCCCCGATTGGAAGAAATGCAATTAGCAGCTGTACAATAAGCATTAAAACACAATCCAGCGGGCATGTTTTGAATGCTATTTTCAATGATCTTACCAATGTATTATTCTTCATATAAGCTTCTCTGCTCCTCAAACAACCGATAAAAGAAGGTACTTTTATCATTTAATAAATCTGATGGTTTTCCACATTCAGCAATCCTACCCTCATTCAAGACCAAAATCTCATCCACATCTTTAATATATCCTAATCGATGTGTAATAAAGATAACGGTTTTGTCATCAAAGGCTTTCATATATTCGCGATATATTTCAATTTCAATCTTAGGATCAAGACTTGCGGTAGGTTCATCCAAAATAATAATATCATTTGAAATATACTGCATTCTGGCCAAAGCAAGTCTTTGCCATTGTCCGCCAGATAAATTGACTCCGTCCGCTTTCGTATTAGTCAATTCACTTTCCAACCCCTTTTTCATATCCATAAGCTTGGCATTCATTCCGAGGACTTCCAATATTCCTCTTATTTTTTCAGCATCGTATTCTTTTTGTAATGCCACGTTTTCGCCAACCGAAAAAGGATACTTGACAAAATCCTGAAAGAGAATTGCAACTTCACCCGCGGTGGAAGCAGTTCCTTTTTGTGGTTCATAGAGCCCTGCAATCACCTTAGCCAAAGTAGTTTTCCCAGATCCATTAACTCCAACAATCGCATATTTTTTTCCCTTTTCGAAAATAAAAGAAAGATCATCCAATATAATCCTTTCAGTTTCAGGATACATAAAGGTTATTCTCTCCAGTTTTATCGCGCACTCCATTTTCTCAACTTTGGGAACCGTCTTCTTCTCTATCTCCAAAAAAGCATTTTCTTCTCTCAGGAATCGATCTGCCTGTGCAAGACCATTCACTCCATTAATTGCCACACACACCTTTGAGTACGCTGAAATTGCGAACGGCAAAACAGCAACAAAGAAACCTATCGTAATGAGTTCTTTCCCATATAGTATTGCCAGAAACGAAATCTCAAAAAGGATGAAAAATGCATTTATAAAATTATTCTTCTCTTCCAGTCCTATTCTTTTCTTTCCAAGTTCTTTATTTGCTTTCGCTGCCTTATCAAACTCATTTTCAAAAATACAAGTGAAATAATCGAAGAATTCATAGATCTTTTTTTCTTCAACATATTCTTTTTTTGATAAAACATCTGATATATAATTATAGTATCTGGTGTTTTGAATGTACTTCACCCAAAAGTCACCCATCATTTTTGACAATTTTACGTTGGGATAAACAGAAATAAGTGCAATGGCCAAATATATCACTGCATCCAAAATAACCCAATAGAATCTAAGATGAAGAGAAAGTAAAAACATCAAAGCAAGCATGTACGCAATTGCTTCAGAAACCCTGCAGAAAAACGAAAAGATTTCCTGCTCCTGATTATATGATTTCAAAAAATTAATCTTTTGGTTATAACTTTCCGATTCAACAAAAAGCATTCTCTTCTGAATCGCTGAATCGATGATAATTCCCTTATGTTCAAATTTACTTTTTGTTACATAATAAGATATCAGCAATGAACTAATTGGAGCAATCATTATGGAAAGCGCAAAAAAAACACTCATTCTGACAAAATCATCCATCCGCTGATGTTCAATCACTTCAGCCAGATAATACGTCATTCCTACGCTACCTAGACACGCCAGCACAGATAAGCATGAAACAATTATATATCTAGATTTTATCTTTATATTTTTCATTCTTTTTCTTCAACTTTTTGATTTATTCTTCGCCAACTAATCTATAGTATAAATGACTGCTTTGAATAATAAACTAATCCTAGAAACCGATATCTTTCAAAAATACTTCTAACTGACTTGCGAAATCTATTCCATATACTTTTTTTGCGTTATTATAGCATTCATCCCGAATTAATTCAAAAAGTTTCTCCTTTCCATATTTCTCAATCAGGAAACCGATAAGCGCGCCAAAAACATAATAATAACTGTCACGCAGCTTTGCTTCTGAACTGTCGACTCCATTTTCCCATGCCTCAACCAAATCAAATTTAATAAACCTATTGCGATATTTTTTTAGATAGCTTATATATTCTAATCCGGCAGATAGAAATGTCGCTATCCCTTCATCAATAAAATGATTCCTATTCATCTGCACATATAAACTGTTTGCAAATAAATGTACTATTTCGTGATTAACAAAATCCTTTTTGTACAGATATATTATTTTCATTCCATTATCGACATAACTCAGCTTATTTCCCAGCGAGTCAAATGGCTGACTATATATATACATATCGATTTTTTTGTCAAAATCATATCCAAAAAAATCTTTCATCTTTTTATATGTTGCCACGCCAGACATGATAATCATTTTCTTTTCAATGCTTTGTAACTCATCAACAAATCTGAAAGTAATCCTGCCAACCTCAGAAATCTCATTTATCCCAACAAATAATAGTTTTTTCCACAGCTCACTCTCTTGGTCGTCGTACTTTAACCCTTTTTCAAAGCTTTCCGCAGCTTTCGCATAATGATTAAAATAAAAATACGCCAGCCCTTTGTATCTATAAAATTTGCCTGCATAATTCAAATCAAGCTCATTCTCATCGATATTTTTTAAGCAAGCTAATGCATCAGAAAAATAACCAATTTCCAGCAACGCAAACGCTATAATAATCTTTTCCCCAAGAGAATGAATTTCATTTTCAGAATAATACACCAGCAAACCTGCATAATCCTGCTGGGTATACATTTTCTCAATCATTTCCATATTTAGGCTCCAATGATCTGGTTCGCTTACTCAGAATATTGTAAATATTCTTCATATTTTCCGGTGCCGCCTCGTATAAATCAACAATCAAAGAACAGCCCATTTTAATCAGTTCCTTCGTGATCCTACAAGTTTTTTCATCGGGTTCATTAATTCTGCTTGTATTCAAAAGCGAATGATAAAAACAATCACCACCACACAAAAAGCGCGCCCAGCATTCACGGCACACACCATTTGATTCGACCCGGAGCTGATTTATCTGATCATACTTTTCGTTAAATCCATGATAGATATCTCCAATACAATACTCTTCATTCCCAAGAAAACTGTCACACGGATAAAGTTTTCCATCATACGAAAGGCTGAATTTATTTAAGCCAGCATTACACCTTCTCGTAACACCTGATTGAATAATAATTCGCAGCAGGATTTTTCCATATGTGTCATTTTCATTGCAAAACATCAGAAAACGCTCCATATCCCCTTTTGTCACCAACGTAAAGAGATACTCTGTCAATTCCTTATACATCTCTATTGCCCGCTCAATCGTCAATCTCAGATTATCCTGATTGCTCCATACAAGTTTCATCTGAAGATTACTGAACCCCATATTATAAGCATTATCGATCACATCAACTAAACTTTTAGTCGCTGATGATATAACTGCGCTATTCCACAAATATTTGATTTTTCTTGTCAATTTGGGGTTATTCAGCAAATCTCTGATATTCTGCTGAATACATGTGTAAGTTCCGTTACCATTCTTGAAAACCCTGTTCATATCATTTACAATCTGCTGTCCATCAAGGCTGATCCCAAGCTTAAAATCGTTCTCATCCAGAAACTTGAGAATATCTTCATTCAGCAATGTGCCATTCGTGCATAACCACATGAGTGATTTTTTCCCATATTGATTAAGAACAGTCTTTATCTGATTGACAATCTGCTTTAATTTATCCTGTGTCAGTAACGGTTCTCCTCCGCTAACAAAATCCATTCTGCAGTAATTAAATGCATAGTTCTCGCAAAAAAAAAGGATGGCTTGTTTAACTGTTTCCACCGAAACTTCTCTATTGCTGTCTTTAACATGTGAGTAACAATATTTGCAATTCAGATTACAACCCAATGTCGGAATAACAGAAAGATTTAATTCTTTGAAACTATTCTTCACATAACATTGCTTCTGATCGTGAAACAACAAATCACAGTCTTTCAAAAAAGCAAACGTTTTATATTTTGGATTCGTTTCACTCTCTATCAACTCTTCAAACGAACATTTCCCCATATCTATTTTGTCCAGAATCTCATATGTCGCTTTATCAACCCTCATAGGAATAATACGTTCAGTATCAATGGCATAAAACCTGTTATTTTTTTCGAAGCAATAAAATGAATTTTTATATTTCATCAATTAATCTTCTCCTTTGAATTTTGCAGTTCTTCTGCAATCATACCTATTATTTCCCCTACTGTAATTTCTTCTAAATACAAGTATTCATCCGGCCACTTAATATTGAACTCCGTTTCAACACATATCACAAATCGCACATAATCCATAGAAGTTAACGCTATCTCGTTGCCAAACAAATTAAGATTATCCATATTTTTCCTGTCGTCAATTGGATCAAATTGAAATGAATCCCTCAAAATTCTTATTATCTCATTTAATATTTCTTTTTCAGCCATAATTTGCACCTCAATTGTTATCAGTTTCAGCCATCAGCTCATTTAACTCAAACTTCGCATTTTTCGTGTGCGAAGTTTGAATCCTTTAATATAAATATGGCAATGCAGCCATTTCAAATTCTTTGCAAAGCCTCTTACCTCTCTTTGCACGATACAAAACGCAGCCGCCATAACAATCCGGCAGTAATTTGCATTCTTTGCACTGCTCATCTTCAAAGCAGTTGGAATATCTGAACCAATTAATCAATTTCTTTGCATTGAACTCTAAATCTCCATCTTCTGTTATCTGTCCAACCTTAGCATCACTGAAATTAATATCATTAATGCATTTCCATATCGATAAATCTGGCATGATAAAATAAAAATTATTTCCGCTGCAGGATTCACATGCCTGATAATAATATGTATTCTTCACAATATTGAATCCCATTTTGCAAGCAATATCAAAAAAAGGTTTCAAATCATAAACCTTATTTGTATTTTCATGTTTATAACTATCCGTATTATATATCGGTCTGAATAAAACTCTAATCTTACTTCTAACAGACTCATTGATATCTTCCAATGTTTGTTTTACTTCCTCAACAGTTACATTGTTAAGATTTATTCTCAGATTAAACAAGCAATCATCCGGCAGAAGTGCAAGTGATTTATTAATATTATTTATCAGCAAATCATATGATTCCGTTTCATCCTTAAAGATGCGCGTTTTATTATGTGCCATTTTCCAGCCATCAATTGTGATCTGCACAGACTTACACTTATATTTTATCAACTGTTCTGTCATTTTTTCATCCAGCAGAGCCCCATTTGTGACAATAGATGAGAAATAAGACATATCTGGCATTTCTTTATTGATAAAATCGAAAAAATCAAAAATACCTTCTGAAAATAAGAGTGGTTCTCCACCAAATAAACTAATTTCAATGTTTTCATATCTTTTTAGGTGTTTTTTTGCATATTTCTTCAGTATTGAAAAATATCTTCCCTGGTTCGTCTGAAACAAAGCCTGATTTCCCGGAACTTTTTCAAAACAATAGGGGCACTTGAAATTACAATCCATTCCAGGTACTAAAACAATATTTAATAATGAATTATCTCCAAAATAATTGTTGGAAAACATATATTTCAGCATCTCAAATTCACTGCAATCATCTTCAACCCAAAAACCCTCTTTCAAAAGAACCTCTACTTGTTCACTATTCAGTTTCTCAAAATCTTCCATTTTGAAATCAGCATTATTAACACAAATGCTGGACTTAGAAAAAGAATTATAAATATACTTTTTATCATCAATCTGTAAAACATGATTATATTCGCTAACTTTCATAATATCCTCTGTCTGACTGCTTAATGGCAATTAAACAAATTTTCCTTTCATAATTTAGAATTATTCAGTACCTAAGTTATTCCAGAAACCGCATAATTACAGTACTCTGGCTGACACAAAGTAAAGATGTCATCACTAGTTTATGGTATAAATAACAACGAAAAAAGTCCCTTTACTCATAGAGAGCACTTTCTGCGTCCAGGAGGTTCCTATCTTGCCTCAGGATAAAACTTACGATGAGCACCAAGAACACATGCTGCTTTACGAATAAAAGATCTGCTCAGCGAAACCGCATTTCATAAATCATCTCATAAGAATCCCATATCCCAAAAACCACGGCAATCCAAAACACAATTAAAATACAATCATGTTTTGAACTACCATGCGCTTTTCTGTCACACCATTCTCCTGCAATTAGCAGCAGTTGCCAGTGCAGGTACAAGCATCCAGGAGGCTTGCAACTTCTACAGCCTTAACCTTTGATGCTGCTGTTTCAACGTTCTTCTTTACATCAACAGCTTTTTCCTTCACAACAACAAATAATTCCATTGCACACTTTCTCCTTTCCACTTAACATATCGTTAAGCAAATTTATCCTTCATATATTTAATAATTTGTAAGGATATCAAATTACGCTCCCCTGTCAATCTATTGCATCTTCCCCAAAATGCTTTAAGAATACATATAGTGCACATTATTAGCTTCTCACATTCTGATTCTTATATTTCCTAAAATTTTTCTCATATCTTTGTAAATAGAACATCAATGATTATATTTTTATAATAAATCATTTTTACCCTCATAAAAAGATTTTTTTGACGAACGACACTTTTTTTTGACGAACAGCATTTATTGTTGTATTATCAATAACTCAAATTCGTTATTACGCCCCTATACTCAACCGAACTTCATCCTAAATGCTTTTTTGAATTTTATATAAAAGACATTTTCCTTCTCGGATTGTATTTTCATACGAATTAAAGAAACTAACCCCGCAGTTAATTGAAGATTATTTAGTGTTTTTTGATTCGACGCCACATTCAGATAGACCAGATGAAGATGGCTGCAAGTGTTATTGTGTATAGTGGTGTGCCGAAGAGCAGAATAGAGAAATGTTTGATGCATATTTGTTAGCATTATATCAAATATCTCTATTTTTGCATAGAATGATATACAAAACTGCTTTCCCAAAACTCCTTGCATAAATCAGAAAAAGTGCTATATTAAAACCAACTTTCCCCGGCAGATTAC
>Ga0129312_1002004_pt1 | contig 10766 bp, 9 predicted proteins | sample O827metagenome_FD_94434 | JGI IMG/M metagenome (GOLD analysis project Ga0129312, IMG submission 94434) | Orangutan group fecal microbial communities from Wisconsin, USA - O827 metagenome | ecosystem: Host-associated > Mammals > Digestive system > Large intestine > Fecal | place: USA: Wisconsin... | reverse complement strand
GGGCAAGCGAGGTCACGGTATTCTGGATGTCGGCATGCTTCCACATGGTGAGTTTCTGTTTCTTCCCACCGCGCTTTCTGCCTTTCGTGTCTAGATGTTCGAATACGATGACATCACATCCGTTCTCGATTGCATAGTTCACGATCTTATGAGCAACAAGACGGGCAAGGTTCAGATTTCTGCGTTTTGCGATATTCCACAGTCTTCCGCTGTCGTGTGATCCGTGCTCACGCTGAAATTCAGATACTCTGTGCAGTGCTCTGTTCACCTGGTCTTTTTCTCTGCCGCAGGTGATAAACCTGCGTGACAGGACAGTTCCATGTGCATCCATTACACAGCACGTCGCATCTGTCGTGATGCCGAGATCCACGGCACATGCCTTCTGCTCATAGATTTCCTTTGAAGACAGTTCTACTTCCCTTGCGAGTGCAAATCGCAGTTCGTACTTTCCATGTTTTTTAACGATGGTCGGAGCACTGACTGCAGTACCTTTGGCCTTCTTCTCAAGATACTTTCTGTCTGAATGGTTGAGTCTGATTTTCTGCCAGACCCAGTCACTGTTTCTGAACACCTTGATATATGCCTCATCACCGAGGCCTTCTCTGTACATGCCTTTCCGATACAGGCATGGCAGAACATGTCCACCCTTATCAAGTTTCGGTTTTGCACCTCTGCATCCGTTCTTTACCCAGCTGTCGATATTTGACATGTACGCCTGTACATTGCCGAGAGCCTCCATGATCGCATTTCTTCTAAGGTAGCAAGGCAGTTTATAGAATCTTCGATCGAACGATCTGTATACGGGCTTGTTTCCAGATGTCTCGTGTACAAGCTTTTCTACAAGGTTCATTCTTCCCTTGGAAAATCTGATTTTTTCGATGACTTCCCACTGTTCCAGCGCGACATCCGTAAGATACCGGATTGCATCATTAAAGATCACAGTTGTTCTCTTGACTGCGTCGTATCCGTCTTTAAAGGCTATCGTGTAGCTTGTGACCATCTTCATGCTTATATTATACATCATTCAGTGGTATAATCAAAATACGAGGTATATAACATGAAAAAGAATGAAGAATATCAAAAAAACAGGCACGCCGTATATAGGCTCCAGTATCACTTAGTGGTATGTACAAAGTACAGACATCCTGTACTTGTCGATTCCGTCAGGGACAGACTGATCGAGGTCAGCCGTGACATCATTGAAAACAGATGGAAGTCAGAGATCCTTGAAATAGAAACAGATTCCGACCATGTCCACATCCTGTTTGAAACTTCGCCGCAGACCCAGCTCTCAAAGCTGATCAACAACTACAAGACAGTGACCTCGCGTCTGTTAAGAAAGGAGTTCTCTGATACACTTGAACCGTATTACTGGAAGCCGTGCTTCTGGTCAGATACGTATTTCATCAGCTCCGTGTCCGATACCAGCGAAGCCGTGATCCGCAGGTATATCCAGGATCAGGGAAAGAAAAAGACCGACTGATCCCGCCTGAATCAGAGATTACAGACGGGGAATGCGTCAGCCAGTATTCAAACACTGAATAATACCAGTAACACTTCTCATTCTTTGCATTTTTATAGTGAAATGACAATACTTCATTATTAAACAGTTTTTCTTTCAACTGATTTTCTTTTTCTTCATTATGATCAAAATTATATGTACTGATATAATCAAGAAAATCATTTCCTTCCATAGATGGAGATTCAATGACATACCCACCTGCAACAGTCACCAGACTCACTTCCGCATTTGTATAAATTGCTGGGAAATTCCATATTTCCTGTAAACTTTTAACTGGTATGATTCTTAAAAGTAAATACGGTTTTTTGTGATCTCCCTCTTTCAAATCAACTCTGACACCAACACTTACAACTTCTACGCCAGTACTATCATCTGTATATTTACCAAGCACCGCATAGTTCTCATCTATTTGATACATTGTCCAAAGATTTCCAAGATAGATTGCTCGTGTATTATCCTCTAGATCTTGAAACGAATGGTACACATCAAGAGATTGAAATGTATTTGTACTCCATGCATCTAATGTCTCTAAATCTACAAGATGTGCATAACGGTCTGTATGCGTTGTTGAACGATGAATATAATCCACAGTCTGATCAAACGTAAAATTCTGTGACTCAATATAGTCACCCCATTCTCGCAATGCACTTCTTTCAGAGTTCAAATATCGATTCGATACATCCTTCATTGATTCAATCGTCATTTTGAATGTTTCGATATTTGCTTTCTCTTTTTCTTCTTTAATACTTTTAGAATAGGAAAACGCAAAAATAATCGTATAAACGATTAATACAACATTTGTGATCAACAATAATAATTTCAACACACTAGAACGATTATCTTTTTTATTCTGGATTGTCATATGCAAATACTTCTTAAAAAGAAGTATATCACAAAAAAGGGCAATATTATGCCCTTACAGCACAAAATCGCCCTGATCAAATATCACAACTTCTCTTCCATCTTCTGTTGTACCAACAATATGCATATCACTTGTGCCAATCATAAAATCAATGTGGATCTTTGAATCATTGAATGTATATCTAGAATCTTTTGGCTGTTGCACATTCAAGCCTCTACCAAGTGCTAAATGACAAGATGCATTCTCATCAATCAATGTTGTGTAATACACACGTTGACTCATAGAGATTGGAGAATGATATTCCACTAATGCACACTCTCCCAAATAACAAGCATTTTCATCCATACGAACCAATGCTTCCAGCATTTCTTTTCCTTCATTCGCAATGACTTCTACAACTTTTCCATTTTCAAAGCGGAAACCAAAATTTTCTACACTCTTTCCCCCAAGCACAAGAGGTCTAGAAGCATATACGACACCATTTGTTCCAAACTTTTCAGGTGTTGTACAGATTTCTTCTGTCGGAATGTTTGGTGTAAAAGAGATACCATCTTCTTTTCTTTCATAAGAGAATTTTGAATCCGGCGTCAATTCCACAACCAGATCTGTTCCATTGGATGCGGTATAGTGGAACTTTGTGAAATGATACGCATCAATCTTCTTTCCTCTTTCATGATTTCTAGCTTGCTTTTCTTGCCATGTCTTAACAACATCATTTGTTTCATCGATATAGCATAATTTCAATAACAGCTTCCACAACTCTTCTAAACGCTTGCTTTCTTCAATGTCAGGCATAATATAATCAGCCCACTGTTTTGTTGGAATCATCGCAATCAGCCATTGACAATGCTTATCACGACTTGCCTTACGCATAATATTTCTCACCGCATCCACATGTGCAAATACCGCATTTGCTTTTTCTTCCGGAAGATCTTCCATCAGTTTTGGATTCACACCTTCAAGACGCACATAGCATGCACCTTCATCAAGATACTTCTGATTCTGTAAAGCTTCCCAGTCTTCCACTTTTTCAACATCTTCCTTACTGCGATATAAAGAAGCAACTTTTAAATTTGCCTGATCCAGATAATGTACTACTACATTACTCGCTCCAAGCTTATAACACTCTTCACAAAATATTGGTGTAAATTCACTGCCTTCAATTGCTGCTTCTACAAGAACTGTCTGTCCTTTTTGTACATTCAAGCCAACACGTGCCAATGTATAGGCATACTTTCTTTTCATTTCTTCTAAATTCATAAAAATTATTCCTCGTTTCAATGCACGTATCTTATCACAACCATTCTTTTCTATTACCTATGTATTGATGCATTTCAAAAGAAAAAAACTTATGAAATACAGTTTTGTTTCATAAGTTTCATTTTTTATCATCATATGTATCTAAAAAATGATGTTTTTCCTTGTCATCTTTGTAGGCAATGATTGTCTTCAAACTGACATTTTCAACACTCTTGAAGATATTCTGTTCCACATATGGATTTGTTTTCTTCAAGTCACGAATCAGATTCTTAACTTCAACACGTTTTGAACGAGGACGCGTTAAGCACGCTTCTGAAGAACATGTATCTGTAAATTTACATGCACATTGAATAAAGTACAGGTTATTATGCTTTGCCCATGCTTTAATATCATCTTCTCTGACAAGATATAAAGGACGAATGACTTCCATGCCTTCGAAATGATTGGAATGTAATTTAGGCATCATTGTCTGAATCTGAGCACCATATAACATAGACATGACAATTGTTTCAATCACATCATCAAAATGATGACCTAATGCAATCTTATTACAGCCAATATTCTTAGCATAGTTATACAAATGTCCTCTACGCATTCTCGCACAGATATAACAAGGATTCTTATCAATATGAAATACATTCTCAAAGATATCCGTTTCAAAGATCTCAATTGGAATATTCAGCTTTCTCGCATTATCTTCAATAATCAAACGATTCTCTTTAGAATATCCAGGATCCATCACCACAAACTTCACATCAAAGTGGATCTCAGAATACTTATGCAATTCCTGGAAGCATTTTGCCATTAACATAGAATCTTTTCCACCAGAAATACAAACCGCAATCCGATCCCCTTCTTTGATCAATTCATAATCACGCACTGCCTTTGTGAACTTTGACCAGATCTGTTTACGATATGTTTTAATAATGCTTCTTTCCACCTTTTCCGCAAACTGTCTGGAATTATTTTCTTTCATCTTATCCATGACAATGGAAACATATCCACCATGCAGACTCACCGCATCATATCCTTGATCACACAAAGCAAGTACAACAGGAATACTCAATTTCCCACGATCACACACAACAACGATCTTCTTATCACGATCAAATGCATGCTTCTCAACTTCATCCATTGCCAAAACAATACTATGGTCAATTGGATTCTTTAATACTTTTTCTTCTTCTCTAATATCCACCAGTACATATGTACTGGAATCTAACTTCTTTAATTCATCAATTGTTATTTCATTCATAGTTTAGTATTTTACAGGAATCTCCTTGTTTTTTATACCCTCTAGACGCAACAATTGCTTTTTCTTATCCAATCCAGAAGCATATCCTGTTAATGATCCATCACTGCCAATCACTCTATGACAAGGCACAATAATAGAAATCTTATTTCTGCCAACCGCACCGCCAACTGCCTGCGCAGACATATGTTCTTTTTTGCAATGAGATGCAATCGCACCATACGTTGTAGTCTTTCCATAAGGAATCTTTAATAGTTGATTCCATACTTCCATCTGAAATTCACTTCCAATCATATGCAGCTTTGGAAGAAAATCAGGCTCTTTTCCCAGGAAATAAATATCCAGCCAACGCTTTGCATCTAATAAATATTCATCTTCCTGTTCAATGACATCATCAAACCCAGCACGATCATATTTCTGACCAACAAAAAATGCACCACAAAGTCCTTCCGCATCTGAAACAAGCACCATTTTACCGATTGGTGAATCATAATACATAATATTATTTGCCATAATCTTTCATTCCTTCTATCTTTCCACCAGCTACTGCCCAAAGATACAAACTCGCAATGGAACAATATGGAGAAAATCTTCTTCGATATTTCTCAAACAATTGTTTTGTAATTTTACGATGATGGTAAACCATACGCAACCCTCTTTGAATTGCTAAATCATCATACGCAAATACATTCTTTCTCTGCATGCAGAATAAAAGAATCATTTCCGCAGTCCATCTGCCAATACCTTTCAATGACTGCAGGATTTCAATCACTTCTTCATCACTCTTTTCATACAGTCCATCTAGATCAATTTCATGATTTCTAACTTTCAAAGCAAAGTCTTTCATATATGATACTTTTCGAAATGTTAAGCCAAAACACTGTAAATACGCATCACTTGCTTCACATATCGTTTCTGCATTGATTACACCTAATCCATCGTTCATTCTTTGATAAATGGTTTTCTGTGCCTTCGTAGAAATCTGTTGACCAACAATATGATGAATCACACTTGAAAACAAATCCTCATCCGCTTCTCGATGAATCATCCCAAGTGTTTCAATGACTTCTTTCATCTTGACATCCTTTTGACAAAGATAATCCATCTCTTCTTTCCCATAAATAAATTCATTCATGAATGCTTCCTCATGTCTTTTTCTCTATTTTAATGCATATTCAAAAATCTACCATATTGATTATTTTTTTTCCTCCTTTACAATGGAGTTATGAAAACATTAGGTATATCTGTTTATCCAGAACATAGCACTTACGAAGACGTATTTGCTTACATGAAAAAAGCAGGAGAACTAGGCTTCAAGAGAGTTTTTACATGTTTCCTATCAGTAAAGGAGTCCAAAGAGGAACTCGTTAAAAACTTCTCAAAGTTCTGTCAGGTCGCACACGAATGTGGTTTAACAGTATCTGCGGATACAAACCCAGAAGTATTTGCACACATTGGTGCAACACCTTATGATTTGTCCGTTTTCCATGAGATTGGACTTGATATCATCCGTCTGGATGGTCATTTCTCTTCTCAAGAAGATGCCGCAATCACAAGAAATCCATATGGAATCATGATCGAATACAACGCATCTGGTAACATTGCTTTCAGCAATTTGATTGAAACAGGTGCAGATCAGGAAAATATGTGTTTCTGTTCCAACTTCTTCCCACAGCGCCATACAGGTATGGGATTAAAGAGATATCTAGAATTAACATCTAGATATAAGAAGGCAGGTTTCAGAGTTGCATCTTTCATTTCTTCTAATGAAAAGAATACATTTGGTCCATGGCCAGTATTTGATGGTTTACCAACACTGGAAATGCATAGAGATCTTCCAATTGATCTTCAGTTAAGACACTTAATTGCGATGAATCTATGTCAGGATATCTTAGTTGGTAACGCATATGCAAGTGATCCAGAACTCAAGGCAATGGCTGATACGGATCTAACAAAGATCACAATGAAAGCTACACTTGTTGATGACATCACACCACTTGAAAAGCAGATCGTATATTACGACAAGCACAACCAGCGTGGTGACTGCAATGATGACATCCTAAGAAGCTCAGGAACACGTGTTGTATTCAAGGGACAATCCATTCCACCAAGATCAAACGAAGGCTTTACAGCACACCGTGGTGACCTATTGATTGTTAATGACAATCTAGAACATTACCGTGGTGAACTCTGGGTCGTATGTCACGATATTGAAGTATCCAATGAATATAACCTCGTTGGCAAGCTCAATCCAAATGAAGAAATTCTTCTTGATTGGGTATTCCCTGACAGTCCATTCGGCATTCTTTAATACACAAAAGTTGAAAGTTTTGGCTTTCAACTTTTTTTTCATATACAATAGAAACATGAAAACATGTGGAATTATTTGTGAATACAATCCATTTCATAATGGACATCAATATCAGATTGAACAAGCAAGAAAAAAAACAAACGCAGATGTCATGATTGCCGTCATGTCATCTCATTTTATGCAGCGAGGAGAACCCGCATTTATTGATAAATGGAAAAGAGCAGAAGCAGCAGTAAAAAATGGCATTGACGTTGTCATTGAATTACCATATATCTACTCAACACAAGCTGCGCATCAATTCGCACAAGGTGGTGTTGATCTATTGAAACTGGCAGATGTAGATTACATTTCCTTTGGCAGTGAATGTGGAAATATTGAAAACCTGTCAGAGATTGCAGATACACCAGTCAATCTCAATCACATCAAAGAAATCATGGATACAGGTGTATCCTTTCCAAAAGCATATTCATTGTTAACATCTCAAATGGAACCAAATGACATCTTAGCTGTATGTTATTTAAAAGCCATCAAAGATACAAAGATCAAACCAGTATTGATTCAAAGAAATACAGGATACTTTGATGAAACGATCCAGCCACTCGCAAGTGCATACGCCATCAGAAATGCATGCATGCAAAAGAAAGACATTGAAATCACTACACCAATGAAAGAAGAATTGATGCTGTCATCTTATGTCACAATGGATATGTTCTACCCATATATCCGTACATATTTAATGATGACACCATCTTCTAAGTTATCTGAATATTTCTTGATCAGTGAAGGTATTGAAAATCACTTAAAGAAAAACGCAGAGAAATGCGCAACATATCAAGAATTCATACAGGCATGTGTAAACTACCGCTATACCGCAAGCAAGATCAGAAGATGTCTTGTACAGATCATGATGCAGATTACAAAAGAAGACGTAAAGAACTTGCCAAAGGTAGATACACTCCGTATCTTAGCATTCAATGATTCCGGTAGAGAATGGCTGCATTCAAAACGCAAAGAAGAAGTACATATTGCTTCAAAGTTTGCAGAAATTCCAAAGCCATATCGCACAATGGAATATCAGGCAACACAGCTATACACAAGCGTATTAGATGAACAGGAAAGAAAACGTCTATTAAATCTAGAAATCAAAGGAGCGCATTACATCAGATGACAAAGATTACTACAGTCTTAGGAGACATCACAAAAATCAAAGGCATGGATGCCATTGTCAATGCCGCAAATGAATCTTTACTTGGTGGAGGCGGTGTGGATGGTGCAATCCATAGAGCTGCTGGACCAGCCCTGTTAGAAGAATGCAGAAAATTACATGGCTGTCCTACAGGGGAAGCAAAAATTACTTCTGCCTATCGTATTCCTTGTGAATATATCATTCATACCGTTGGACCTATCTATTACGGAAATGGCAATGAAGCACAACTCCTAAAGAATTGTTATGTGAATTCTTTAGAGCTTGCTTCAATCAACGGAATTCGAAAAATAGCATTTCCATCTATTTCTACAGGTGTGTATAGCTATCCACTGGATGAAGCTGCACATGTAGCCTACCAGGCAGTGAAGGAATATACAGATGCTCTACCAGATGCATTTGATGAAATTGTATGGGTATGCTTTGATGAAAAGACAAAGAAAGCATACGATAAAGCAATTAACAGTTAAAAGGATCCCCCATGGGATCCTTTTATATGTTTTGATAGTAATTGTTTAAGTCTTCCTGCATCTGTTTTTCAACCATCTTCCAGTCTTCTGCATTCATTTTAGAAAATAAAGCATGATTGATGGAAAGCATCTTTAGATCTTTGGAATAATACATGAATCGTTTTCTTTCAAACTTTTCAAATGGATTTGTTAACATACTTCTTTTCACATAAGAAATATCATGCAAAGATTTGGTTGTATATGGACAGCCATTTCGATCAACTTTCAAACCATGATCAATACGATCCTGATAAAAAGAACGATAGGAATGTAATACTTCATCAATATTCACGTCTCCAATGTTATTCATTCGATGAATGAAAGATAATAGAAATACCATTTTATACGAATAGGAATAATCTCTTTCTTTCAAGAATGAAAAAAAGTCTTCTTTGATTGTTTCGTCTGTATGCATTGGAATCTTTAACTGTTCTCGATACTTCTCAACATCATCTTTTGAAAATAGTGGAATAGATTTACTTCCAAACATAAATTCTTTTGTTGGAAGGATCGTTTTCTTTTTGATCCATGATGTAATTGTTTTTGTATCCACGAAATATTCACGTGCAACTTGTTCTTTACTCAAATACGAACCATATTCTTCTTCAAATGAATGAATATCTACTTGTTCAATCTTTTCAATTTCTTCATGAATCCCGTCCACTTCAATCACATCACCAACACGATATGTTTGAGAAACATCTCCAAACGGAACATAGTAAGGATTATCAAACAGCACATGCATATTACAAGCTTTCAAAGCAGCGCCATATTCATCTACAACATCAATGATAAAAACATTCTTCTTTGTGTCTGTCTTTCGTAAGCCTCTACCAATTTGCTGCTGGTAAAGAACTTTCGATAGTGTTGGTCTAGCCATCACAATAATACGCAGTTCAGGATAATCCCATCCTTCTGAAATCATATTACAGGCACATAAGAAACGAATCTTATGAGCTTTAAAATCCCGCATGATTTCTTCTGGATGTTTGCTTTCTCTTGTATAGCTTTTCGCAGAAATACCAAATTGTTTACTCAGTATTTCTGCCATCTTAGATGCATGCTTTGTATTCACACAAAAGATAACACCTTGGTATGCTTTACATGGATCATCACTAAAATACTCACTTAGAACCTGTCCAATGAGTTCATTTCTAGATGTTATGCTGATTGTTTTTTCAAGATCAGCATTCACATAATCTTTTCCATTAAATCGAATCTTGCTTAAATCAAGATTTGTTTTAATACGATACACATTTGCTTTCGCAATAATTCCTTTATCCATCGCTTCTTTCAAAGAAAGATGTGTAGAATAACTGCCAAAAATAGATTCCAGTTTCTTTTTGTCTGGTCTTTGATCTGTTGCGGTCAATCCAATCAAAAACGAAGGATCAAAAAACTGTATCGTTCTCTTCAATACAGGTGCAACCGCATGATGCGCTTCATCCACCACAATATAGTCATAAGAATGTGGATCATATTGAGAAATACGACGAATCATTGATGCGTATGTTTTCACATCTACAGAAATTCCGTTCAAGGATTGATTGACACGGTTTTCCCAATCCGCTTTCACACGCACTGTAGGAACAAGAATCAACACTTTCAAATTCACAAAAGATTTCGCATATGAGAGAATATCTTCTTCAATGATTTTAGATTTACCACTCGCTGTAGGAAGTACTACGAGAAACGATTTCACACCATTATTTCTTTGTTGATGAATTTCTTCTAATGTGATTTCTTGATGTTCATACAGTTTGAACTTTCTTTCCGCTAAAATACCTGTTTCTTTAAAAGAAGATGTATTTTCACCAATATATGTTTTGATATCATCTTCAATACG
>Ga0129312_1002003_pt1 | contig 10771 bp, 11 predicted proteins | sample O827metagenome_FD_94434 | JGI IMG/M metagenome (GOLD analysis project Ga0129312, IMG submission 94434) | Orangutan group fecal microbial communities from Wisconsin, USA - O827 metagenome | ecosystem: Host-associated > Mammals > Digestive system > Large intestine > Fecal | place: USA: Wisconsin... | reverse complement strand
TACTGAGGAGAGCCTGCGGGGCTTCCGGGCGGCGGGAGTGAACCGCATCTCCTTCGGGGTGCAGTCCGCCCGGGACACCCAGCTGCGCACCCTTGGCCGTCCCCACAGCGCCAAGCAGGCGCGGGCAGCCTTTGCCGCCGCCCGGCGCGCCGGGTTCAAGAACATCAGCGGCGACATCATGCTGGCGCTGCCCCACTATACGCAGGCCGAGTTTGACGAGACACTGGAGCTGATCGAAAAGGGTGGTGCCACCCACATCTCGGCTTACCTTTTAAAGATCGAGCCGGACTCCGCCTTCGGCAAGCACCCGCCGGAGGGTCTGCCCACCGGCGATGAAGCCGCCGATTTCTACCTTTACGCCGTGGAGCAGCTGGAACACCACGGCTACCGCCAGTACGAGATCTCCAACTTTGCAAAGCCGGGCTACGAGGGGAAGCATAACCTCATTTACTGGGACTGCGGCGATTATCTCGGCCTTGGCCCTGCGGCGCACTCCTGCATGGGCGGCAAGCGGTTCTGCTACGCGCCGGACACCGCCGCCTTTCTGCAGGACGCCGCCACGCCCATCATGGATGGCAATTGCGGTGCCGAGGACTACCTGATCTTGCAGCTGCGGCTGCGCAAGGGGCTTGACCTTGAAGCCTACAAAGCCCTGTACGGCAAGCAGTTTTCCACTGCGCAGCTGGCCTTTGTGCAAAACTGTGTCCGCGCCGGGTATGCCACCTTCGATGGCCGCACCCTCGCCCTGACCCCCGCCGGGCTTATTGTTCAAAACAGCATCCTTGCACAACTGCTCTGACGTACAGGTGAAGTGAAAATACTACTGTAAAAAAACAAAACCGCAGCGTATTGGGATACGTTGCGGTTTTTTGGTGGGCGCGGGTGGATGTCGCGAGCCGCGCAGAAAAGGAGCCCGGGTCGCGGCTCCCAGCGGCTGCACCGTGCCTTGGGCGGCACGCGCATCCTGCTGGCCGCAGCCCCAACAGCTCCTCCCTGTTTCCGCCGCAGGCGGCGGTCGTCGCTGTTGCACAGGGGCTTTTTTCCCGCCGGACTATTCGGCGGGTCTTACGAGTTGCGCTTGCCGCTTTTTCCGCAGCCCCTTGGCAGGGCTTTGAAAAAGCGGAGCGCTGCCCCAGCCTCGCCTCCCTGTTTCCGCCGCAGGCGGCGGTCGGCTCCGCTGCTGTTCGAATCCACCCTTGCATCCCCTTTTTCAAGGCAGATAAAACAGAAACTCCGGTACCCATTGGATACCGGAGTTCTTGGTGGGCGCGGGTGGATTTCGCGAGCCGCGCTGCTAAAAACAGCCCACTGGGCTGTTTTTGCGCTGTCTTCTGCGACAGCGCCGCAGCTGTTCGAATCCACCCGCTCTATGAGTCCAGCCTTGTTACAAAACAAAAACCTCAGCGTACTTGTATACGTTGAGGCTTTTTGGTGGAGCGAAGTTAACCAAATCCGAACCATTGCCCTCTGGGGCATCTTTGGCGGCGATTTCATCGAAAGTGATGGTTTTTGTGCCGTCTTTGTAGTTGAATGTAATCAAAACTTTTTCATCATAGAGATAAACAGCGTTCACGAAGGTATTGATGAGCGTTTCCCGGTGGCTTTTCACCCTTGTGTCCAGCTTGCGGAGCCGGGTCAGCCAGAAACGGATCTGGTTCTCGCTCAGCCGGGGCTTTGCGATTTTCTCCTCGGCAATGCGGACTTCCAGTTCCTTCTGCTGTTCTTCCAGCTTTTCCAAACGCGCCTTGGTGGAACTGGTCAGCACACCCGCTTGGATGGCGTTCAGCATATTCTCGATGCTGTTCTCCACCTCTTTCATCTGCTTTTCCAGCAAAGGGAGCGTGGTGTTTTCCTGTTCCTGCAACTCCATCACTTCCGCAACGATGGCATTGATCACAGCATCGTCCTGAATCAGCTTCATGGTTTCCGCCACGACCAGATCTTCCAGCCACTCTTTACGGACGGTCTTTTTCTTGCAGGTCTTGAAACGCTTCGCGGTGGCGCACTTATAATAATGATGAACGACTTTGTTCCGACCCGTGCCGCACTCGCCGAACATCATGGCACCGCACATTCCGCAGAACAGCTTGGTGGTGAGCAAATAATCGTCCTCGGCCTTGTGGCGGGCAGGAGCGCGGCTGTTCTTTTTGATTTTCAGCTGCACTTCCTCAAACAAGTCCTTGTCCACGATGGCCGGGATGCTGTCGGGCATCACAATGTCCTTGAAGTGGTTTTCTCCGATGTACCGTTTGTTCGTCAACAGCTTCTGAACACTGTTGTAGGTGAACTTGTCGGGGCAAGGCCCCTCCATCTTGCTCACGCAAGACCGTTCGGTCGCTTGAAAGCCCCACTGGGGCTTTCATTGCTTCGCAAACGCGAACTTCTGGTTGCGGTTGGTGGTCACGCCACTGTCGTTCAGCCAGTTCATCAGTTCCTTCATAGTTGCGCCATCGTTGTACCGCTGAAAGGCTTCTACCACAAAGGGAGCTTTCAGCGGGTCGACTTGAAAGAACTTCTCCTCGTCCACCTTAAAACCAATGGGAATCGTGCCGCCGTTGTACTTCCCCTTCAGAACATTCTCGGTCATGCCGCGCACAACTTTTTCAGAAAGCTCTGCCGAGTAGTATTCAGCCATGCCCGTGAGCATACTCTTGACCATGATACCCGCAGGGCTGTCAGAGATAGGCTCCGTGGCAGATACCAGCTTGACATGATTTCGCTCCAACTGGTACTCATAATGGGCCGAATCATAGCGGTTTCGGGCGAAACGGTCGAGTTTCCAGACCAGCACGATGTCAAATAACCGTTTCTCGCTGTCCTTGATCATCTGCTGGAAGTCCGGGCGGTTATCGGTTTTGGCGGAAAGGGCGCGGTCAATGTAGTGCTTGACCACGGTGATACCGTTTTTCTCGGCATAAGCCGTACATTCACGAATCTGACCTTCGATGGATTCTTCGCGCTGATTATCGCTGGAATAGCGGGCGTAAATCACGGCAGTCATGGCTGCACCTCCTTACCTCATTCTCCGCAGACGGCGCACAAGGTCGGATGCACTGTACAGCACACGGGCTACCGACACGGCATCCTCGCCCACAATGTAGAACACCGAGTAGTTATCCACCAGCATCTGCCGCAGCCCTTGGGTGCGCTCCGGCTCGCTCTCCACCAGCGCGCAGCGTTCCGGCAGGATGTTCAGTGACTGGATGGCTTCTGCAATGCGGTTATACTGCCCCATGGCCGTGTCAGGCTCCAGCAGACGGTCAGCAATGTAGCTGTAAATCTGCTCCATATCACTGAGGGCTGCATGGGAGATTTTTACGTCATACTGCTTCATCGGTGCTGTTCCCTGAACTGTGCGAATGCGCTTGCGGCATCCACGGTGTCACCGTTCTGCACTTCCTTAATGCCCACCTGCAAGGCTGCATGGAGTTGGTCATCGGTCATGGTGTCAGCGTTCAGAGCCGCAGGAGCTTTCGGCAGGGACAGCGAGAAGGGGATGCCGCCAGTCAAGGTGATCTGGCGCAGGTACATATCAATAGCTGTTGCCATCGGGATGCCGAGCTGCTTTAGGACATCCTCGGCTTGCTGCTTGACGGTAGGGTTCACACGAAGATTGAGTGTCATCGTTTTTTCCATGGTTATCACCTCAAGTTTATTGTAACGTATTTTGCGTTGCAAGTCAATCGAGTGCGAAGTCGCAATTGAAATTCTCTATATTGCACAATATACTTATTGCCGAATTGTCAATGTTCGATATCAAAATCACTTACTCCTCTTGCGATAGTAAGTTCCCACTGGAATTTAGCGCATCGACCGCATCGCTATTGAGAACGAGTACGGCAACACCCCGGCACAGCGAGCAGAACTGGACTGGCTGCTCTACAATAAGCCCTTGGAGTACGCACAGCTTGTACTGGGTGGAGGGTTGGAGCATTATCTCTCGCTCGGCTGCGAACATGGCAGATTAGAAGATTGACCTTTAATTAGAATATTCTAAACAGCCCCCTACTTGCAGTCGTTGCAAATAGGGGGCTGTTGATTATTAGCTACACACTCTAACCACGTTTTTTCTTTTCAACAAGCATTCCGATAATAAACGAAAGTAAGAAAACGAGCAGCCAAATCAAAACTCCATAGTGTGTCTTGAGCTGCCATACTTTTCCTATATACATATCCGGCGTGATTTTTGTGGCGTTTATTTTAATAATGAAATCGCCCAACACTTGTCCAATCAAAATTCCTGCCCAGTTTCCAGCCGTTGTGATAAGAGCCGCTTTATACATTTCCAGAAAACAGAAAGTAACGGATGCAACCCATACACACAAATAATAATGGGCTGCTGTCCATTCAAACAAGTAGATTTCATGAAACACTGTTTGAGAGAGAAGATAGCACACCACATATGCTAAAAATACGATCAGCAAAAATCCGAGACAAGTTTTCTTTTTTGATGCTGTGTTCTTCATACGGCTTTTGAATCCTATTCCAATGTGTACCGCCATCTTTGTGTTTCATTATAAAATAGCTTGACTGTTTACTTCGATACTATTTCGACAGTTGGCATCTTGCCTTCCAATCCAAGTTCATCATCTTCTGCAACTCTATAACTGGTAACATTTATTGAATACATATAATCTGAAATATCTGGATTTTCTTCATCGTCTGGAAGTTCAACTTCAAAAGTCTCAAACTCAAACACATAAGACGTTCCTTCAATAAGTTCGCCTGTCAAGTCCTTCTGGAAATGAAGCAAAAAAGGCCTGTCTTGAAAGAAGTGAACAACGGCGATTGTTTTTCCCGGAAGCGCATAGTAATCGGGCAAGAGTTGCTCAACTGTGGCCATAAAAGAACCCGAAAACTGTGCAAAATGCTTTTTGCTTTCGGCTATTTGCTGTTTCCCGTCATTATACCCTGCCTCGTAGCCAGCGGCATAGCCTTCTTCGTATTCCGCATTGTGCGCATCTGAACTTTGAGCATTATTTCCACAGCCAACCAATGTAAGTACTAGCATAAGGCCAAGAACTATTGTAGCCATCTTTTTCATACTGTTTCCTCCTTCCATGTTTTTCTTCGCCTTTATCGGACTTTTCCACAGTTTTTGCAAAATCGTTCGGAAGAATCATTTAATGTTCCACAGTCCGGGCAGTACCACCTACCATCTGGCATCGGTTCAACAGGCGAAGGCGTTTGGTGCGCCTTTGCCGGAGTTTGATTGGATGGTGCAGTAAACAACGGCGCAATATTCACATCTCTGCGTCCAACGCCAGCAAGGCTTCTAAAATCCCACGACTTAACTTCTTGTGCCAGCGTCCGTTTTGGTTCAATATACTGACCACACCGCTGGCAATATCGAACACCCAGCCTGTTTTCATAGCCGCAATTTTTACAAGTCATCAAAACTCCCTCCTTGCTTTTTGTTTATATAACGAAATTTAAGCCTGATTTATTTCGTTTGTCCACAAAATTTTTCAAAATCGTATAGATGCACATAAACTTCCTGAAAATTTGTAGCACAATCGCAATCTTCTTTTAAATAAACACGCTATAAGGATAAACTTTTTGTTTTACCTCGATTGAAAGCCATCTCTAGCTTTCTGGTTTGAGAACTGTACTTCGGGCCGGATTCTTTGGGTCTACTAGAATTTTTATTGGTGCCCCTTTCGGAATACATGGATTGAACCAAAACCACTGCGACTTTCCATTATAGGTTTCACCCTTAACTTTATACTGATAATGTACCACATATGGATAGATTACATCTTCATCGGCAAGGTGGTAGGTACTCATATGAAATTTTATATGTACTCGTTTTGTTGCTGTAACCTTTCCGATGATTCTTGTTCCATTTTTCAAAAGTTCTGCCTTTTTATAGTCGGAAATAATCGCCAATCCGATAATTATACCTGCTACAATCCATGCTAATATCGCAGCCACCCAAATACCAGACTTACACGCTCCAACCGATATAATTGCCGCCACGAACATTCCGACATATGCCAGTGTATGAATAAGATCTTTTGAAAAAAACATTTTATCTCGTGTAATTTTCATAAAACGGCATCCTCCTCAAATCCTACAGTCGGTAATCAGCAGCTTCGTGAAATCAACGTTCCTTAGATACTTAGATTTAATCCTATTTTGTTTCATCCGTCTACAAAATTCCTCAAAATCGTATAGCTGCACATAAATTTCCAGAAAACTTGTAGCACAATCACGATTTTTCTTTTCACTCAGATAAACCACCACGGCAGTTCCAGCCACAAATTATCCATGGCCTGTTCCTCGGTCTTTTTGGCACGCCCTTTTGTCAGGTGAAAGTATATCGCCGTGCCGATCAGCGGATGTTCCTCGCCATCGGTAAAGCCATAGCGGTACAGCAGATAGGTCTGCTCCCGTTGGGTCAGCCGTTTCAGGCCATCGTACAGCTCCCGGCGCGATTCCTGCTCTTCCATAATGCTCTGTGGCTGCATGGCGTAGGGGTCGGCTATGGCTTCGATGCGCCGCAGTTGTTCCTCTCCCGGCAGAACATCGTCCAGCGAAACGCGCTGGTAGCAGATACCGTCCTTATCCTCCGTCACCATCCGCTGCTCAAAAGCAGTAAAGGCATCCCGAACCATGTCCATCATGGCGTTATGAATGGCAGGAGCCGCATAGGTCAGGAACTTCATGCCGCGCGCTGCATCGAACTTCGGCACGGCTTTCCATAAGCCCAAATTGCCTGCCTGTTTCAAATCGTCCGTATCAATGTTCAGACCGGATTCTGCCAGATTCATACTGCGGAACAGGTCGTTTGCTACCTTGCCGATAAAGGACTTATTGTTCTCGATCAGGCTGTCCATTGCCGCAGCGTCACCCTGTTGGGCAAGGGCACAAAGCCGTTCATTTGTCTGCTTCATGGGCGTTTTCCTGCTCTGCGGCAGACTGCAAGATTCCCAACAGACCGCTTCGCAGCTGTTCCAGTGCTTCCGGCGTGGCTCCTTCCATACCCGAAACGCTGTCCAACATTGCATCTGTCAACTGCTCTGCCGTAATCGTTGGGTGCTGCACATCCTGCCCTTTGGTCAATTCGGTGAACATCTTCTCTGCCACTTTCTTGCTCATGGCTTCCTGTTCGGCGTAATGGCTCCCGATACCCTTTTTGATTTCTTTGACCGCCGCCATGAAGTACATCTCAATGTCATCAAGATCACCTTGATACACCGGCTTTCTCCGAAGGCTGATGTCCTTTGCGGCCTTGGCTGCTTCCGGGGTCTTGACCTTTGTGCGCAGCAGATTGCTCAGGGTGGAGAGCATAGCATTCTGCGCCGCGATTCCGGACGCAAAAGTATCATCAAAATACTGCGCTATGCGGTAAGTAAGCTCTGCAAAGCGTGCGTTTTCCAACAGCAGATTGACCACCTCTGTATTGACACGCCCTGTGTAGAGGTTCTTTGCAGCCTCTACGGACAAGCCCAGTTCAGCAATATCGTAGTTCTTGCGGTCGGGGATGTTGGTTTCTCCCAGCAGAAAATCCGTGGACACGTTGAACAGCCTTGCGATTTTCAGCACCTGTTCGTGGGTCAGGGTTCCTTTTGCGCCGCTGATAAAACGGCTGATAGTGCTCTTGGAGCAGCCGATCTCCTTAGCAAGCTCCGGTTGGCTGATGTTGTGCTCTTTCATCAAGTCCGCAAGACGGACGTTGGACGATGCGGGCAGATATTCCTGTGCCATGTGGTCAGCCCTCCTTTTCGAGCTTTTTTCTCATTATAATACGCTCTGCCGTTTTGTTCAATATGCGGTTATCTCTCTGCCCTTGCCGTTGCAGCTCTGCAACCAGTAAGGGCTTTTTTCTTTTTCCGTTGCAGTTCTGCCACTTTTTCGCCCTTTCCGCAAAATTTTCCGTATATTCAGGCACAAGGCAAAAAACACCAGAGTTCCCACTCGGGGTCTCTGGTGCAACGCACGAAACAAAGGAGGAATGTCCTTGAGCCTGTATCAAACTGTCAAGTCCGCCATCACCGTTCGGCAGGTGGGAGAGATGTACGGCATGGAGCCCGACCGCCATGGCATGGTGTGCTGTCCCTTCCATTCCGACAGCGACCCCAGCATGAAGCTGAACGACACCTATTATTACTGCTTTGGCTGCGGAGCCAACGGCGATGCCATCGACCTCACTGCCAAACTGTTCGACCTAAACCCCCGGCAAGCCGCCGAGAAGTTGATAAGAGACTTCGGGCTTGACCCGGACAAACCGCCCGCCAACGCCATTGCCCTGCCGCCGCCCAAGCGTGGCCTGACGGACGAGCAGTGGGCAGACATCGCCTACTGCCTGCGGGTGCTGACCGATTATCTTGACCTGCTGCACGATTGGCAGGAACGCTACAAGCCAACCAGCCCGGATGAACCGCTGGACGAGCGGTTTGTGGAAGCCCTCCACATGACCGAGACCGTCGAGCACCTGACGGACTGCGTTGCATTTGGGACGCCCCAGCAGAAGGCCGCTGCCGCCGCACAGCTGCTGTCCGGGTCGTACCTGCTGATGCTGGAGGAGCGAACCGACCGCCTTGCTCTGGCAAAGTGCGCCTGACAATTTATTCACCTGAAGTGGTGGGCCTCACTGTGAGAATCACCACTTTACTTTTTGAAAGGAGATTGTGCATGAGCAAATATGTACCCCGAAATCCGATGTGGCCTGACTGGTTCGATGGCAAGAAGATCGACGAAGTGACCTTCTGCGGGTTGTTCCTCCGTGACCACCCCATGAAGTGCATTGATGGCCGCTTCTTCACCCCGGATGGCCCAGTGGAGGACGAAGCTGTAATCAAGCAGCTCATTCTGGATGAGGTTCAGGTGGTCATTACCAACGGCCTTTCCAAGAAGGTGTCCAACCTGTTGGAAACGCTGCGGATGATCGCCTATTCCGCTCCGCTGGACATTGAGGTAGACTGCATCCACCTCAAGAATGGCGTTTACCACCTGAAGGACTGTACCTTTCAGGAAAGCCGCCTGTTCTGTCGGAATCGTCTGCCGGTGGCCTATGACCCGAAAGCCCCTGCACCGGTCAAGTGGTTGGAGTTTCTGAACGGCCTGCTGGAGCCGGAGGACATTCCGACCTTGCAGGAGTATCTGGGTTACTGCCTTATCCCCAGCACCAAGGGACAGAAGATGATGCTCATCGTTGGCAAAGGCGGCGAAGGCAAGTCCCGCATCGGGCTGGTGCTGAAACGGCTCATGGGAGATGCCGCCAGCAACGGCAGCGTCCAGAAGGTGGAGAATAACCGTTTTGCCCGCGCCGATCTGGAACGCCACCTGCTGATGATCGACGATGACATGGACATGAACGCCCTGCCCAAGACGAATTATATTAAGACCATCGTGACCGCCGAAGCCAAGCTGGACTTGGAGCGCAAGGGTGTCCAGAGTTACCAACAGGACATCTACGCCCGGTTCCTCTGCTTCGGCAATGGTGCGCTGACCTCGCTGTATGACCATTCGGACGGTTTCTTTCGCCGCCAGCTCATCCTGACCACCAAGGACAAGCCTGCTGACCGCACGGACGACCCTTTCCTTGTGGAGAAGATGTGCGCCGAATTGGAGGGCATCCTGCTCTGGTGTCTGAAAGGGCTGCACCGGCTGGTGCAGAACGATTTCCGCTTCACGGTCAGCGAACGAGCCGCCGCCAACGTGGACACCATCAAGCGCAGCAGCAATAACGTCATCGACTTCATGGAGTCCGAGGGTTACTTCCGCTTCAAGGCGGACTACTCCATCAGCTCCAAAGAGTTCTACGACATTTATAAGCAGTGGTGTGAGGACAACGCCTGCCACAGCGTATCGGCGATCCGTTTCAGCGCAGAACTGCGCCAGAATGACCGCCGCTATAACCTTGAAGCCACCAACAACATCTACCTGCCCGGTGGCCGCAGAGTGCGTGGCTTTGTGGGCATCGAACCGCTTGTCCACCCCTGTCCGTAAAAAGTGCATTTTTTTACGGAAGAAGTTCGCACAACCTGTACGGTCTGTACTTGTACGCACCTGTACGGCAAATCGAGATAAATTAAGGCGTGTTATCGTTTATATTTCGGGTTTCCGTACACCGTACGAACCGTACAGGTTATTTGAACTCCGTACGCGATTTTTTCGGATGCGTACGGAGCAATCAAGTTCGCATTGTGCGAACTTGTCGGGGCGAGGCCCCTCCATCTTGCTGGCGCAAGACCGTTCGGTCACTTAAAAGCCCCACTGGGGCTTTCATTGCTTCGCAAACGTGAACTTGATTAACTCTCCCGCAGGAGACGTTCTCCCTCGGAGAGCCCACTACACTTTGCAGACCGCAGGGCTGAAAGTGTCATAGTGGGTTATTACACTTCCGCAGAAGTGCATCTCCGTTCCCCGTCACCTCTCAATGAACCTTGAAAGGAGGAATGCCCTTTGGCAAGAAATGATGGCATCGACCGCACCAGTGTCCGAAACCTTGCCGTTTCGGACAAGGCCGTTGGCAACACCCAGCAGCACAATGAGCGCGAAAAGGACAGCTATCGGAACCCCGACATTATCCCCCAGCGCGCTGCATGGAACGTCCACTTCAAAAAGCCAACCGCCAGCTACACTGACCTGTTCGCCCAGTTGGAAGCCGCTGGCACGATTTCCACGCGCGGCCTGAAGCCGGATGCCACACATTACTGCGAACTTGTCTTTGATGTCAACTCGGCCTACTTTGACAACCACGGCGGCTACGAGTTCGCCAAGCAGTTCTATGAGAATGCCTACAAAGCAGCCGTTCAGATCGTGG
>Ga0129312_1002001_pt1 | contig 10785 bp, 10 predicted proteins | sample O827metagenome_FD_94434 | JGI IMG/M metagenome (GOLD analysis project Ga0129312, IMG submission 94434) | Orangutan group fecal microbial communities from Wisconsin, USA - O827 metagenome | ecosystem: Host-associated > Mammals > Digestive system > Large intestine > Fecal | place: USA: Wisconsin... | reverse complement strand
GTTTTCCGTTCCTTCGATATATTTGTGGATCACCAACGTGGTAGAAGGTTCGTTGTCGAAGGTCAGGCTGTTTGGGACACCGCTCCTGACCACAATGGTTTTTGGCGTCTCATCCTTGATATACAGCGCCATCCAATCCACGGGCAGTCCCGGCAATCACCTTCTTGAACGTGATGTCGCCATCACCGGCAACGGGAGGAGGCGGATTGTCGCCGCCTTCCGGCTTATCGTCCGTCACAACTTTACGGGCTGCGTGATAGGCAAAAAAACTCTGACGGCCAGCGGTTCCGGAAGTGGCAAGAACGGCCCACTTGCCAGACACGTCCTCCACGATGGATGCCTGCTTGCCCTGTGCAGTATATTCTTCGATCTGTTTCTGAAGTTCCGTATCCTCCTTAGCTTTCTGCGTCAGCATCCAGTTGTAATAACCGACGTAGGTATCATGGGTATCGGCGTTGGCAAAGCCGCCCGCGTCAATATCACCGGAGGGATCGCCGCCTGCGGATTTGTCGCTCTGATTGTCCCAGATGTAGGTTTGCAGGGCCATGAACAGGCTGCCGGGGATCTCGCCGGTGTAGTCCGCGATATAGGACATCATCCATTTCACATTTTCCTTGGTGATGGCATCCATCTCGCCCAGCCCGGTTTTGGCGATGGCCTTTTCCCATAGGGCATCGGCGTCCGCACCGGTGGCGCTGGTATAGGTATAGCTGTTCAGAAACGAAGCTGTTCCGTAGCGGTAGGAATAGCCCAGATCCATGCAATAGAGCTGCTTGCCCGCTGCCGTAGGCGGGCGGTAGGAATAGGGCTGGCCGGTGGAGGTCAGGCGGGTGGTCCAGAGATTTGGGTCAGTGACAGGGGTGATGCCGGTTCCGGTGGAGTTTGCCGCAAAAGCCGCTGTGGGCAAAATTGTCAGCAGTGTCACCAGAGCAAGCAGCATGGAAAGAATACGTTTTTTCATCTGTTTCATAATGCCTCCTGATTCTTAAAATAGAAAAGGGACCAGCGATTTGCCGGTCCCCGCAGGTGGATTTCTTTACTTTTGTTGGATGGGTTCGTCTACCCATGTAACGGATTGCCCATCGTAGAGGAAGAACTGGACACAGTACCAGCTTTCCTCGCCGCTGGTGTTGACGCCTCTGGCAAGGCCGATACCGACCTCGGAGAGACGGCGGTTGAGGATGTTTTCCAGATGTACCTCCGAACCGGCCCAGCTATCCACAGCCGCCTGGGCAAGTCCGACACTGTTCTGGGCCAGATAGCGGTTCGCGATACGGTGGATATTCTCGGCGGCGTAGGGGCAGTCCGTGATAGAGTAGAAGGGCTGGCCGTTCGGCCTTGTATGGGAGTAGACCCCGGTGGCGGCCATCTCCTCCGCCCGGACCTGCGCCGCCTGTGTCAGCTTCTCGCTGGCAGTGAGAGGCGCAGTGCCGTTTTCTCTGCGGATGGCATTGGTGCGGTCGATGATCTCCTGTTTGATGGCGTCCACATTCTGGGCATCCTCCCGTTTTTGGGCGGCTGGGCTGTCCATCAGGGCAGGCGGCTCTCCGGTGTAGTCAGCGGTGCTGTCCACCTGCACGCCGTCCTGCCAGAACACATTGAATCCCACAGCCTGCCCAATGTCCCGGAGCTTGACGTAGTTATTCCCGCCAATATTATACGCCTCCATCTGCACCCGCTGTCCGTCCACATAGATGGGCTGGGTGCTGCGCTCTGCCAAGATGCCTGCGGCGTAAGCCGTGGTGCCGCCTACCAACGTTGCTCCGATGGCCATGCCGGTGAGCAGCAGCCCAATATTTTTTCCTCTGCCTGCCATTTTCATAAAATTGCCATCCTTTCTATTTTTGTACGGAACACCATACCAGCAAAGTCCGGACAAGTCGAACCATTTTCCCAAACAGTGTCAGGTGATGGGTGGACGGGTCAGACCTCCTTTGCCACCACGCACCAGCGGTAGGCGCTCTGGTCCCGGACACAGGTGAACAGCGTGATCTGGTTATCCCTGGTGGCAGCGAGACCGCTGGTATCCGTTTCACTGATCTTGGAAACAGACACCACCTCATAAGTCCGGGTGCCCAGCTTGCTGGTCAGCTTGATGGTGTCCCCGTTCTCCAACTCATGGATGCGGCCAAAGTGGTTGTTTACGCCCCGGTTATGGGCGGCAAAACAGGGGTTCCCGTCCCAGATGGAAGTGTCCTCAAAATGGCCTGCGCCTTTCTTCAGAGCCGCGCTGTCCGTTCCCTCATAGATCTTGACGGATAGGCCGATGGCGGGGATCTTCAGCGTACCCAGATGGCCGCCGCTGTAATAGAGGTCGCTGGTGACATCGGTAAAGGACGTGCTATTCCATACGGACCCACCGCCATTCACGGAGGGGTACTGGATACTTCCGCTGGAGGAGACGGAGCCCACCAGACCGCCGCTCAGAGCGCCGAGGACAAGGTTTGGCGTTAAAGGCGTACCGCTGCCGGGCAGGTAGCTGGTGGGGCTGCCGAACGTGGGCGGGATAAGCGCGGTGTTCTTGCTCCGGTCCACATTGATCTCCTCGGCTTCGTAAATGGTATCCTCCGAGGTGGGCCGTCCAAAGAGATAGTCCTCCGGGGCGTCGATGGTATATTCCAACGCACCGGCCTGTCCCACGCACAGGACACACATCATAGCCGAAAGCAGAAACAGGCGGATCTTCTTCATAGGCATCGTCATCTCCTCTCTTTCATTTTCTTCACACCGAATACGCCGCCAACGGCAATGGTCAGCACCACGGCCCCAATGACCAGCGGCGTGGTATCCATGGGTTCGGCTGTGGTTGCGGTGTCAGTTACTTCACCGGCAGAGTCTCCCTCCGGGGCGGGCATACTGCCAAAGATGGCGGTGTAGGTCACAGTCTCACAGTCTGTCCGGGCCACCGTCCCACTGTAATTGGCGGTAACGGTATAGCCGGTGGCATACTGATAGCTGCTGGAGCCGGTATAGCTGGCGGTGGCGCAATAGCGGGTCACGGTGCCGTCCACCTCCGTCTGCTGGGCGCTGTCCCACTGGACGTCCGCCAGTTCCAGTGTCTTTCCGTTCTCCTGGATGGTTTTGGGGATGAGGGACACATCCGCCTCGGACAAATTGGGGTAGGTGCGGGTGGCGGCCAGAGCTTTGGTCTTGGTTGCGTATCCGTCTGCCGTGACCTTCACGCTGGTATGGTCCAGGCGCAGGGTGCCGGTGTAGGCGTCCTCGGTGGCCACATCGATCTCCGCGTCCAGCTGGGCCAGCACCTTCTGGATGTCATCCGTATCGCTCTTGGCGGTGATAGTCTCAATGTGGGGGCGGGTCACCACACCCACGGAGTCCTCACGGGTCATATCCAGCAGAAAATACAGCCTGCCGTCCCGTTCAAAATCCTCCGTGGGGATCTGGGCGGGGTCATCCGACAGGGCCAGCTGGTACACCTTGCGGATGCGGGGGCTTTCCCCCTCCATGTACTCCTCCACTTCCACAGGGTAAAAGGCGCTGGGATTCTCCGCCGCCGCAAGGGCCGGGACGGCGCAGGTCATGGCCAAAGCCATGGTGCAGAGGATGGTCAGGATTCGTTTCATGATATGATTTTTCTCCTTTTTTCAGTTTTTTGTTTTGCCTGGATGCGGGTCCCTTTCTGCGGCATCACCTCCTCTCCCGGCAGGGCTGCCGGTGGCAGAGGGCCTCGTTCCAATCCTTGCCGTGGGGCGGCAGCCGATCCTCCACGTCATAGCCCCGTTCCCGGTATTTGGCGGCCATCCTGTTCGCCGCCTCCCGGCCCCACTTGTCCGCGTCCAGGCACAGGACGATCCTTCGCAGGTGGGGATGTTCCTTCAGGTAGGTTTCCAGCGCGCCGTCATGGAGGCAGCACAGGGCCACGGCGTTGCTCCGCAGGGAACGGTGGAGGGTGCAGAAGCTCATGAGGTCAATGGGCGCTTCGAACACATACACCCGATCCATATCTGGGCAGCAGGACAGGCGGAATGCGATGGTTTTCTCACTGCCGGGGACATCCCCCTTAAAGCCGGAGCCGTTCAGATCATAGGTGCCGCGCTTGTTGGCGAATGCCGCCTTGCCCGATTCGTCCCGGCCAATGAACACACAGTTGTGGTGTTCCGCGTCCTCATACAGAAGGCCGGAATCCAGAAAGCCGCGAATGACCTGCGGTGCGATGCCCCGCTTTCGCAGGTAGGCAAACACCCGGCAGTCATCCTGGTTCCTGGGCGGAAGGTCAAAAGGAATGGTTTCCTTTCTCGGTTCATCTGCAATAGGCAGCGGCATGGCGGGGGAATCTCTGGCCCTGCCGTGATAGGCCAAAAGATACTCCACCGCTTCAGGAAAACTCTTGTTGTGGAAATGCTGAAGGAAACTGATGGCATCCCCGCCCACATTTTGCGAATAGCGAAACCAGGTGCGGCGGTTCTTGATGCGAAGACTGTCCATCTCCCCGGTGGTGTGGTAGCTGCCGATCCGCTTTACCTGGTAGCCCAAATGGGTCAGCAGGTCCGGCAGGTCAGTGTTTTTGGCGGTCTCCATTTCTTGTTCTGTGAATCGGTTCTCTTTGTTTTCTGCCATGTTCTCATCTCCTCTGCGTATAGATTTTGCGCTTCGCCCACATCCCGCCGACACGGCCTTTTCCGGGGCAGGCGGGCAGGGATGCCACCCGGCCCGGAAAGAGGCCACACGGGGCGAACACGGGGCAACGGCGGGGTGAACGTGTCCTTGCTCTCGGAAAAACGAAAAAAGGGGGCTGGGGATGCCCTGTTACGGGTATCCCCAGCCCCCTGCGGATCGCTGTGGTCTGGTTTATTCGGTTTTCTGTTCCTGCTCTCCGGCTGCGGGGATGTCCTCCCCGCTGGGCGGGGTGGCGGCGTTCCGGGCGGCTTCCGCTTCGGCCAGAGCCTGTTCGATTAGACCCAGCACGAAGTCCCGCTGAGTCAGCTTCTTGCCGGTGCGGCTGCTCTCGTAGGCGAGGTGGTCCTTGATCCGCTGGAACAATTCCGCCGAGATCTGGAAGGCCAGGGTTTTGGTTCCGTTCATGCTGCTCTCTCCTTTGTGTTCAATGTAGTCGTAGTAGGCGGTGAGGACTTCGGTGATATAATCCCCCAGGGTCTGGCAGTCTGATGCTTCTTTGCCCTGGGTCACCCGCTGATGCAGGGTGATCGGGATTTGAGCGCATAAGTTCTTTCGTTCCATGTTTGCGTTCTCCTTTCCGCTGATTTGCAAGGCAAGTATAGCCGGAAAGCCAAGTGAAAGCTATTACCAACACCACCAACGAATGAGAGACAAAGCAAGCAGAAGTGCCAAATGTAACAGTTTTATCAGGGGAAAATAGAAAGAGACCCTTCGCGCCAGTCATTGCGACTGGTCCGAAGGGTCTATTTCTGTTTTTGAGGAAAAGGGGGAAGCTCGGAGGTTCGAGTCACTCAACCACATCAAAATGGCCTTTTGCATCCCTCTCTCGTTAGGTGCGAGATTTTAACCCCAAAAAACGATGAAAGCCTTGCAACGCAAGGCTTTCAGACAGTTGCATCTTTTTCAGCAACTTTAGTTGGTCCGAGATGGGAGACTCGAACTCCCGACATCTTGCTCCCAAAGCAAGCGCGCTACCAACTGCGCTAATCCCGGATTTTTGGTTATTGAGTTTTGCGCCAGATGTGGTCAAACATGTGGTCAGGCGGTTTTTTTGACCACCTCGGGTTGCGGGGGAAGTGCCTGTATCGCAGGTGTATCAAGGGATTGCGGACACGGTATTTTCCGGCTTGAAGGGGGAGCGACCCGCTCCCAAAGCAAGCGCGCTACCAACTGCGCTAATCCCGGATATGAAATTCCGTCCGTACTACCGGCTGCACTCAGATCGGTTGAAGTTGCCTGATGAAATTTACATTCCCGATGCTCCAAACCCTTGTGCTTTTAAGGGGGATAGAGGCGGCGGGGAAGCAAAGCCGGGAGATCAGGCCATTAGAAAGTGGCCTACGCACCGCGCAAAACGGTCGCAGAACACGCAGCTTCTCGCGAAAACTCAGAATGTAGCCGAAAGACTATTCTCTATTTTACTGAAATCTTCCGCAAAGTCAAGTCCTATATAGAAGAAGTCCCGTGCCTAAGGGCACGGGACATTGATCTTAGCAACCGCAGCCGCTATTGCAGCCACAGCCGTTGTTGCAGCCACAGCCGCTCCAACCGCCACCGCAGCAGCACCAGATGATGATCAGCAAAATGATGATCCAGCAGCAGTTCCCGCCGCCTCCGCAACCGTTATTACAGCACATATCGGAACCTCCTATGAGATCGAGATGTAGACCGTTCATGCGGTCTCAATCCATAGTATGTGCCATGGCGGAGAAGGTGCGGAATTTTTTAGAGGCGCTCACTCTTGACCAGCTTCCATGAGTCGCGCCACTCGTCCCTTGTGAAAACGCCCAGATCCATCAATCGATCGGCCAGAGATCGGCCACCGTCAGGCAGGTCGGACTCCAGGGCGTAATAGGAGATGTATACAAGCTGTGCCCGCAGGAAAGTGGCGCTTTGCAGCATGGTGGCATCACCGTCGGTCAGGACGCCAGCGTTCACGGCCCGGAGCAGGGTGTCAGACAGATTCTTGTTGGCAGCTGAGCTGTATCCCATAGCCCTGAGCACGAACTCCGTGTACTGATAGGCATTGACAGCTCCGGCGGGCTTGAAGGATGTGGCTGTGTAACCGTTTGTATAGCCCTTTTCATAGGCGTAGCCCACGTAATGCTCCGCCGGAGAGCCTTTCTCAATGTCCTTGAACGGTGTGGTCCCGGACCAAGCCAGCGCCTGCTCATCCTCACCCAAGACCCGGATGAACATGATGAGGGCCTGAAGACGAGTGGGGGCTGCCTCCAGGTCAAAGCCCTCGCCGTAGCCTGTGAAGGTACCCTTGAATAGATGCAGGGACTTCAGCGCGGTGGCCATGGCGTTGTAGTCCGGCCGATCGGAATAGGAAAAGGCATACTGCCCTTGATAGTCTACAACCGCTGTTTCGGAGGTGATGGTATAGGCGGCGGTGGTGTCCTCAGCAGTCAGATAGCGATGATTCGCGGTGAGGTTCGTCCCGCTGGGAACTACGGTCCCAGTGGTAACGTCCACCACGGCACCGGAGGAATAGGTCACGCGTCCACGGCCGGCCAGCAGCAGAACGCCGGTGCCTGTGACGCCGTGGAGCGTGTCACCCTCCTTGAGGCGGGTTTCCCGCCAGGTGGCAGATGCTTCGCCCACCGCGCCGCTTTCCAGGCGTTCGGCCAGATCTTCATCCGACTTTTCCAATGCCTGATCGATTTTTTTCTCTGCACGTTGGGAAAAATCGCTGTTCAGGTAAGAAAGGGAAGCCAGCGGATCTCCTGCATCTCCGGCAGCACCGACCCAAACGGCAGAGGTCAAAAGCACACATACGGATAGGAACAGAGCCAACTTTTTCATGGGGAGTTCCTTTCTCAATGATTGGCGATGCGGTAACTCAGGGTCAGAAGACTGTCGGCAAAGTGAATGTTTTCAAACTGGACATCCGGGTTGGGACTGGACAGCTCCACATTGGTGAAGTTCCAGAAGCCGCGGATGCCCAGATCGATCAGGCGGTTGGCGGTAGCCTGCGCCACAGCCTGAGGGATAGTCAGAACGACAACGTCTACGGCGTGACGCTTGATGTAGGAATCCAACTCGTCGGTCGAATAAACGGGGATGCCGTTGATCTGCGTATCGATCACTTCGGGAGAGACGTCAAAGGATGCGTCCACGGTGAAGCCGGTATTTTCAAAGGGGAAGTTATTCAGCAATGCGCGGCCCAGATTGCCGACGCCGATCATGATGAGATGGTGATCGTTGTCCACACCCAGAATGTGACCGATCTCGGAACGGAGCTCCTCAACGTTGTATCCATATCCCTGCTGGCCAAACTCACCGAAACAACTGAAATCCTGACGGATCTGAGAAGCGGTAATATTCATTTCCTGCCCCAGAGAGTGAGAGGAGGTACGGACAATGCCGCGGTGATAGAGATCGGTCAACTGCCGATAATACCGAGGAAGCCGACGAATAACGGCGTCCGAGATATTTTCTTTTTTCATGATTTGATCCACCTGCTTTGAAAAAATATGTTGTCACCATTTTAAAATAAAATGATGGACTTGTCAAATTTTTTAACAATCTTTGACGGAATAAAAATTTTTGTAAAGAAAGACTTTACACGACCGAAAAAATCTGGTATACTATCGAACGATATGTGAGGGGAAAATCTCTTGCCGGAACAATCAAATACGCGCCCGTAGCTCAGTTGGATAGAGCGTTAGACTCCGACGTTTCAGGCGTCTCCAGTTGAGATATGGCGCAAAGCATTGCCACACCTGCGTTTGCGGGAACGGCAGAGAAAAAATAGTTAGTTGTTGACTACTATTTGACTACTATCGCAGAAAGCCACAATCAAATATGCGCCCGTAGCTCAGTTGGATAGAGCGTTAGACTCCGACTCTAAAGGCCGCTGGTTCGAATCCAGTCGGGCGTACCAAAATGAATGACCCTACCCAATTCGAACAAGTCGATGAGACTTAAGGATTAGGTAGGGTCATTTTATGTCCTGAAAGCCTTGGTATGACAGGGATTTCAGCGAGTGGCGCGCTGAAGCAAATATGAGACACGAAAATACAAACCGTCTCAAAACGTAGTAGAAAACGAGCAAATTAGGCGATTCGAACACGGATGTCTCATTTAGCAGTTGCACAGCAGCTCTCTTCCATTTGGCATGGTGTCAGATTTTTCAATGTGCGATGAGGTCGTTTGGTATTGTAAAACTCAATATAGGAAGCTACACTGGCTTGAAATGCTCTATCGGAAGGATGATCTTTCCGGTAGAGTTCTTCTTTTTTCAACGATGCGAAGAATGATTCTGCGACCGCGTTATCATGCGGCTTGCCGGGCTGAGAAAAGGATTGCTTCGTATTGTATTTATGCAAAAGCTGTTGAAACCGGTGAGAGGTATATTGCGCTCCACGGTCGCTATGAAAAATAAGACCAGCTGGAGGATGCCGCTCTTCATGCGCCATTTTGAATGTTGCGGTGATAAGTTGCGTACTGTTCTTTTTTGAAATCTTATGTGCGATTACTTTGCGCGAGAAAAGGTCAATGATCACGCAAATATAAAAGTAGTGATCCCCAAGTTTAAAACAGGTGACATCGCTGACCCATCGTTGATTTGGTTGCTGAGCGTTAAATTGCTGCCGCAGGATATTCTTCTTTCGTTCCGGTTCACGCAGTTTCAGATATTCCTGCTTTGCTGTTGTACGAATACTGCTCAAGCCCATCTCACACATAAGTCGTGAAATATATTCAGCACTGACCTGATGCCCGCGCTGAACGAGAATCGTCCGAATTTTCTCTGCACCCAACACCTGCCTATATTCGTCAAACACATCACGGATGAGCTGGCAGTATTCTTGGCGACGCTTATCAAACCAGGCGTTTCCTCGCTTGCTGCGTAGCATATGATTGTAAAATGTACCGCGGTCAACATCCAGCGCCTCGCATATTGTGTGAACTTCATATTTCCCATAAAACGGCTCCAGTGCGTGCAGACGATCCTTTAACGGAGCGGATGCCAAACAATCAACGGATTTCAAAATTGTGATGATATTTTGCAGCTTTTCTACTTTTCGTTGGAGTAATGCGTATTCTTGATAGGAAAATTTCAATGGCTTGCCAGCGCTGTCCATCGGAAACGATTTGAGCCAACGGTATAGGGTGCTGCGTGGGATGTCGAGTTCATCGGAGAGTGTGGCGATGCTTGCACCTTGCTGATAGCGTGCGATAATGGATAGCTTTTCTTCATTTGAGTATGCTATTGTACCAAATATCTACTCATTCGTTGCTTTGCAATACTAAACTGACGCATATTCCCACAGAGAAGCTTCTGAAATAATAAGTGAAAACTAATTTTATCTCGCATTTTAGATGGTATCTTTTCCGTCAACACAAGGCAAAAAGGATGATTTCTTATGAAATCATCCTTTTTTATTCGTGGGTGAGCGATTTGCAAGTTGGGATCAAATGTCCTGTTCTGTCAGGCGGCAGATGTGTTCTTCTTCCTCTAACTCGAAGGAGTAGAGCCCATCTGCCTCCAGTTCTTTCGCCATGCCCCACGCCAGCTTGAAGCCCGCTGTGAAGCTCATCAGTGTGGACTCAGCCAGCAATGCGTTCTGCGCGTCCAACAGCCGCAGTAGTTTCTTCCGTCCTGCGGCATCCATGTCCCGCCGCAGTTCCGCTTGGACACGGTCGACCTGTGCGTCCAGTTCTGGATGTGGCTGCCGGTCGAAACGCTTTTGCAGAGCCTTCATGTAGTCGTACATCGCGGCACCTCCTTTTTGGCAACCACAACACATACCACAACTCCGTGCGCAAAGCTACTGCTATTTTTCAATGTGCTGATCATATTCATATCTCCAGCATTTCCTGCAAACCTGCGCTGGCGGCTTTTTTGTTCTTGTCGAAGGCGTGGGTGTAGATGTCCAGCGTGGTGGAGGGCTGGCTGTGGCCGAGGATGCCCGCCACCGTGGCCACATCCGTGCCGCCTGCGATCATCAGACTGACGGCGGTGTGCCGGAGGGAATGGACGTTCAGTTCCCGCGGCAAGCCGTTTTTCTTGAGGACCAGCTTGAAGCGGTAGGTGAAGGTGGTGGGCGTCATGGGGAGCTGCGCTCCCTGACGGCGGAACAGGAAGTCATCGGTGGTCAGTTTTCTCTGGTCATAGGTTTCGGTGATGTATGCGCATTC
>Ga0129312_1002000_pt1 | contig 10795 bp, 12 predicted proteins | sample O827metagenome_FD_94434 | JGI IMG/M metagenome (GOLD analysis project Ga0129312, IMG submission 94434) | Orangutan group fecal microbial communities from Wisconsin, USA - O827 metagenome | ecosystem: Host-associated > Mammals > Digestive system > Large intestine > Fecal | place: USA: Wisconsin... | reverse complement strand
CAATTATGGAAGATACGCTGGTATGGGAACGGGCGTTGAGCCTGCGCAATCCGTGGATTTAGCAGATGGCACAGTATAAGACCCCGGAAGAACTTGACCGCAATTTTGTGAAGAAATACATCGAACAGGTCACAGTTACACTGCTGGAAAACGGGCAGGCGAAAATCAGCCTGACAATGAAAACGGATGAATGGAAAAAGATGCTTGGCCGGATAGAGATGGAGGGAACAGACGATGGCGCGAAAGAGTAGAAAGAATCTCCCGCAGCCGGAACAGGTGGCAGCTTCCGTGCTGCTGCCGGAGCTGGAAGAAGCAAAAATGCCAGCGGCAATCTATGGGCGGCTTTCCGTTGAGGATGAAGAAAAAGAAGAAAGCATGGAAACGCAGATTGCGCTGGTGCAGGATTATATCAATCGCAGCAGTGAACTGAGTTATGTGGACACCTACTTCGACAATGGTTTTACGGGAACGAATTTTAAGCGGCCTGCATTTACCCGCCTGATGAACGATGTGCGGCAGAAGAAAATCAAGTGCATTGTGGTGAAAGACCTTTCGCGCTTTGGTCGTAACTATTTGGAAGCGGGGTATTATATCGAAACAGTGTTCCCGTTTCTGGGGGTCCGGCTGATTGCAGTTACCGACAACTTTGACAGTACGCGCAAAGAGGACATGGAAAGTCTGGCTCTCCCGATTCGGAATATGGTCAACGCAATGTACGCGAAAGACATATCCAAAAAGATATGGACTTCTTTGCAGCGCAAGAAAGAAGCAGGCTATGCAGTCGGAAACGATGCCCCGTATGGCTATATTCGGAACCCCGTGACGAAGCGTAATGAAATTGATCCGGAAGCTGCATTTTATGTGCAGTTGATTTTCCAGTGGGAACTGATGGGTGTGCCTATTTTTGAAATTGCTCGACGAATGACATTGCTGCAGGTTCCGACTCCACGGGAGTGGCATAGAAAAATGGTTGAGGGGAAAGAAGTTCTTACCTATAAAAAGTGGGGCGTAACCACAATCCGGCACATTCTGGAAAATCAAACCTATGTGGGCGATACTATCAACAATAAAAGTACGCAGAAGTTATTCGCAGGACAGGACAGGTGCGACCTTCCGAAAGAACAGTGGTATGTGGCAAAGAACACACATCCAGCTATCATCGCAAGGGATGATTTTGAAAAGGTGCAAAAAATCTTGAACAAGAATCGAGTAGTATTCCAGACGGTAAGAGCAAAGTCGGAGCAGATTCGCAGTGAGTACCAGAACGACCTTGCCGGAATGGTGTTCTGCGCAGATTGCGGCAGACCGATGGATTTTGACAGGCTTCCGCATGGAGCAGAAGAAAGTAAAAAGGTTTGCTACTATATTTGCAGAGCAAGGCAGGCTGACGATAAGTGCATCGGCCACCAGATTCCAGAAAAACTGCTGAAAGCCCTGATAATGGATCAGTTGCATTTGTTCATTGTCCGGCTGTGCGATAAACGGAAGGTGCTGGAAGAATTGCAGAAAATCGAGGATGTGCAGAATCCCGTCTACCGGGCGAAGGGTGAAATTATGAGCCTGACAGATAAAGTCAGCCAGATGGCCAAGAAGCGGGAACAGCTTTATGCGGACTATGTGGCTGGTGTGGTGTATTCCGAAGATTACCAACTGATTCGGGAGGATTATTCCAGACAATACGATAGCCTGCGAACTGCGCTGCAGGAAGCAGAGAACAAAAAAGTGCAGGTAGAACAGCAAATCGAAGAATATCTGAATATGGCTTCTCATTTGGAAGAACATCTGGACAACTTTGAATTTGATATTCAGTTGGTAAAATCCCTTGTGCAGAGAATCGAAGTGAGCGCGGACAAGCGGATTCGGATCATTTTCGGATTTCGGGATGTGTTTGCAGAGGTAGAAAAGGAGAGTGAAGAAAATGATTGCAGCGTATCAGCGCATTTCAAGGGCTGATGGCGACCTGGGTAAAGATGGAAAAGATAAGAGCAACAGCATTGAAAACCAGAAAGAACTGATCCAGCGGTATATTGCCTGCAAAGAAAGTCTGCAAAATGTGCCTGTGATGGATTTTGTAGATGATGGCTACACAGGCAGCAATTTTGACAGACCGGGATTCCAGCAGATGATGGATGGTGTTCGCAATGGCAAGATTGATACCATCATTGTAAAAGACCTCTCTCGCTTTGGTCGTGATTATATCGGCGTGGGTGAGTACATGGAGCAGATTTTTCCTTTGCTGGGGGTAAGGCTTATTGCCATCAATGACAACTATGATAGCAATAATTATAAAGGTACAACGCTGGGCATGGATGTGGTGGTCAGCAATCTGGTGAACACGATGTACTGCCGGGACGCAGGGAAGAAGCTGCGGACTGCCAATCAGGTCAAGTGGCGAAAAGGCATTACAACGGCATCCGCTGCACCGTTCGGCTATCAGTTTGACCCAGACAAAAAGGGCGCATTTATCATTGACCCGCCAGCAGCAAAAATCGTGCGGCGCATTTTCGACCTTGCGATTCTGGGGTTAGGTACAAGAGAGATAGCGATGATGCTCAATGACGAAAATGTTCCTGTGCCGAGCGTATATAACAAAGAAAATAAGGCGTATGGCAAGGAAACGACCTATACCATCGCCCCAGTGATTCTTTGGGATAGTTCTCGTGTCTGGAAAATCCTCACGGCGTATGTGTACACCGGGGCAATGGTTTTGGGCAAAACAAAAACACTGATTTCCGGCAAAAGTATTGTCAGAACGGTTCCCAAAGGACAGCAGTTTATTACGGAGGGAACCCATGAAGCAATCGTAAGTCGTGAAGAATTTGAAAAAGCGCAGCTTGTCATAAAGAGCAACAGTCATAAAGTGCTGATGGGTAGCGTGGACTTTCCATTGAAAGGCAAAGTTCGCTGCGGAAATTGCAGACGAGTGATGGCGCACAATTTCAAACAGGTTGTACCGACATTCTGGTGCAGAGAGGGCTTGGAACTGGTTGGGCAGACCCAATGCACATCTGAGATATTTCAGGTCAGTGATATTGAAAGTGCCGTCTTTCAGGCACTGAAAAAGGAACTCTCTCTGCTGGATTCCCTTTATGGTGATATTCAAAAAGAAGAACAGGATTTGAAAGAGGCCAGCAAAAAGGCAAGCCGCCGAAAAACTCTGATGGAGCAGGAATTAAAAAATCTAAAGGGAGAGAAGATGCGGATGTATGAAGAATATGCGGCAGGAACACTCCCGTTGGATACCTACAAGCAGAAAAAGCAGGAGTGTGATAGACGAATTTCAGAGGTAGAAGAAAAAATAGAACTGGAAAAAGGAGTGGAATCCACTCGGAGTGCTGTGCCGGGAACGGTGCGTGCAGCGGCAGAGCAGGCAGAGAATTTCCTGCACGGTACGAGGCTCACGGCAGGTATGGTGTCGGCCTTTATTGAAAATGTCTTTGTGCACGATGGAGGGCGCATTGTGGTGCGGTTCAAATACGAGCAGAGCATACAGGATACTGTAAAGGCACTGCATACAGGCTGAATTTGAGATAGGACTGGGTTGCCCATGTTGGAACATCAAAGAGTGTGTTATAACATGGGCAACGGACCAGTCGGAAAGAGGACACTATGAAAGCGATTCGATGGCTGTTAAAAATGATGTTGGTGATGATAACCCTGCCGCTGATCCTTGCTGTATGGCTGGCAAAGTGGTTTGTGGTATTCCTGCATCATTGTTCGGCATGGATTTTCTATCTGCTGGGCAGTGTGCTGTTGGCAACGGCGATTCTTTCGTACCTCATGCAGCAGTCGCAAGGAATGGAAGCACTTCAAATGCTGATCGGCGGATTTGTGAGTTTTATGATACCGCAGGTGGTCGGCGGCGTGGTAGTACTTCTGGAACTGACGGCAGTAATGCTTCGGCAGGTATGGTACATATAAGATGCCAAACCCGGATAGCCCACCTTTGGAACTGCTTGAATAAAAGCAACGCCCTCATAGATAAGAGGATTTGCATCTTCTTGGCTATGAGGGCGTTTCATTCCGCAGGAATGTGAAAGTTATAGGTTGATGGGGATAAGCAGAAGCTAAGCAGATATGCAGAAAAATGATTATAGCGACTTTTTGATCTAAGATACATGCCAAGTTCCAGCAATCAAAAACGAAGGCTCGCGTAAACCACAGACAGCACCCAGGAAAATTCGAGGGTGCGTCTGCAGCTTATGCGGGCCGTTGTTTTTTGTGCTTTTTACTGCGAAATAATGTTAAATTCCAAGGCTGACAAGAGTAGCCTTTAACTCCTTTGCCATGCGGATAATGACAGTCTGTTCAGTTTCATTACAGTCCAACAGCAAGCGATGAATTTCAGAGTTTGCAGAGGAAGATGAATGTTCAAGACAGTCGAGCAAAAGCTCATCCGCGGAAACGGATAATGTGTTGGCAATTTTGACAAGGACAGAAAGGCTTGGAACCTTTGTGCCATTTTCGATTTGGACAATGTATTCACGACTGCAGTTGACTTTTGCGGCAAGAACTTCTTGCGTCAGATTCGATTTTGAACGGTAGAAGCTGATTCGTTTTCCTAGAGAAGTACGATTTACGGACATATAGTGATCTTCCTTTCAAATGCCCGCATAAGAATACTTTAATTATTTGACTTATGGAGAAATGAATCAAGAGAAAACAAAGAGGCAATTTGCATAGAAGTCAGAATTCTTATTTTTCCCCTCTAGCGGAGATGGCTTCTGAGGCCAAAATGTGAACCAGCAGTTCACATTTTGAGCAACAAGTGAACTGCTGGTTCACAGAAAAAATCATCTGACAAGCGTATAATAGAAGCATGAAATCAAGCTGCGAAAATAAAGTGGGGAAAACGAAATGGAACGGCTGCTGACACTGTATAGCGAAGTTCAGTCAACGGATGTACGGTGGCTGTGGTATCCCTTTATTGCAATCGGAAAAATCACACTGCTGCAGGGTGATCCCGGCGATGGAAAATCCACCATGATGATGAATCTGATTGCAGAACTTTCAACAGGTGGTAAGACGCCGGATGGCTGTAAGATCGGTGCGCCGCAAAAAGTGATTTATCAATGCTCCGAGGATGGCGTTTCAGACACAATTAAGCCCCGTCTGGAACGCTGCGGAGCAGACTGCAAGAAGATTGCTTTCATCAATGAAGAGGTTTATAACGGCCTTACATTGGATGATGAGCGCATCCGCCAGGCAATCATTGAATTTCGGCCGCGATTGGTCGTGATCGATCCGATTCAGGCTTATCTTGGCAGTGATTCCGATTTGCAGATCGCAGGTCGGGCGCGAAAACTGATGCGCCGCCTTGGAATGTGGGCTGCTGGCTACGACTGCGCTATCGTTCTGATTGGACACCTCAACAAAAAAGAAGGCTCCAAATGGCTGTACCGTAGCCTTGGCAGCATTGATGTTGTAGCAGCAGCACGAAGTGTTTTGCAGGTTGAACGGGATGCCGAGAACCCTGATATAAGAATCGTACATCAAATCAAAAACAGCCTTGCACCTACGGCAGAAGACATCCGCTTTTCCATTTCTGCCGACAAGGGCTTTCGGTGGCTGGAATGCAGGCCACAGTTCTTTGAAAAACAACAGCCGGATACCGAACCAAGATTTGATACTGAGCAGCAGAAAGCTGTCTACTGGATTAAGCATTTCCTTGAAAAAGGCGATATGAGCGCAAATGAAATTTATTGCCGTCTGGACAACGAGGGAGTCAGCAAACGTGTGGCGCGGATGGTAAAAACAGAAATGGGAATCCACTGCTACCAGAAGAAGCGGAGATGGTATTGGAGTGTTCAGCCGGAAGAAGGTGCTGTAAATGGACCACAAGTATAAGGTAGGCGGCTATGTGAAACTTGCAAAACTGTGGGAACGCTCTAAGGATGCAGCAGTGGCCTATCACAGTTCCTACTATGCTGAAAAGTTCAGGGATGATGCGGATAAAAGGCTGGTCGGTGTCTATATTGACATCACAGGGAATAAGGAAATTTATAAACGCCCGGAAATGGTGCATCTGCTCAAAGATTGCAAAAATGGTTCCGTGAATCTGATTTTCTCGCAGACAAGGGCCTATCTTGCAGCAAATACCTGTGATTTCTGTTTTCTGCTGAAATATCTGTTCGACTTTCCAATGCGGATAGACATTGTTACAGATGATGACGACCAGAGAATCGACACCATTCTTGACGTTGATAGTCAGCGGCAGAGCCTGAAAGATTTGGCTGAAAAATATACATCGATTCGCAGGAAAGATTATCTTGAGTGGAGAATTCGACTGGAACATGAAATGACAAAGGCTGAAAAGAAATGAACGTAGAACATATCCCGGCAAAAGATGTGGACGTGCTGTCGAGTGAAGTAGACTGGCAGAGCCGACATCTGGAATCTGAAAGGCGAAAAGCAGAGATTCGTGACAGAATCCATAAGCAGGCAGAACAGGGCCAGAAAGCGGCAAAAGACTACTTTCGTCCGGCGAAACCGACACCGTCGATTTACGACAGCGACCTGAAGCGTGTAGCCGTTTATGCCCGTGTCAGCACTTCCAGCGAAGAACAGATTTCTTCCATTGAAAACCAGACTCTATATTACACCAAAAAGATTGCAGAAACGGAAAACTGGAATTTGCAGGATATTTACAGCGATGAAGGAAAATCCGGCACATCGCTGAGGAAACGTGATGCGTTTAAGCGCATGATGCGAGATGCCAAAGACCAGAAGATGGATCTGATTATCTGTGCCAGTATTTCACGGTTTGCGCGGAATTTTTCGGATTGCATGACTCAGATCGCAGCTTTGAAAACCATGCATCCGGCACATCCCATTGGCGTGTACTTTGAAACTGAAAACATCTACACGCTGAATCCAAGCAGTCAATACAGTCTTGACATTCAGGCTCTTTTGGCAGACTGGGAATCGGGCAACAAGAGCCGCCGGATGATCCTTTCGTATGACCAGCGTATTATGACAGGTCAGTACCCGGTGACTGACCTGATGGGGTATCGGCATACGAAGGATGGACAGCTTGTGATTGAGCCGGAAGAAGCAAAGACGGTACGTTTTATCTTTCTGGCATTTATTCAAGGGTACAACTATGAGCAGATTGCAATGATCCTGACGCAGAAGAAGCGTAGCACCCTGCGCGGCAGGCAGGAGTGGAACGGCGTGATGGTGGCAAACATCATGAAAAATGAACGCCGCTGGGGTGATCTGGAAGCTAGGAAGAGCATCGTGGTGGACTACAAGCTGGGCAAGGTCACAAAGAATAACGGGAATCGCTGCTCTGCCTATGTCCCGGAACATCACGAAGCGATAGTTTCGCCGGAGATTGCACGGGCTGCACATCTTGTGGCATCCAGCAGCAAAAAGTGCGGTGTGCAGGATATTGTGGTAATCCGGCAGGGAGCATTGAAAGGCTTTGTGGGTATCCATCCGAACTGGAACGGCATCAATGCCGAAAGCATCCGTAACCTTTGCCTGAATGCTTATCTGCCGGAAGAGGTGGCGAAACTGAACGATATAGCAGAGATGAGGACTGGGACAACGCTGGGAAAGGTTCTTCAATCTGAATACCTGACGGTTTCAGGCGCTTGCTTTATCAATCAAAGCAGCCCGGTTATGACGATTTCTAAAAATGGAATCCGTTTCAGCAAGGCTTGCCATACCCGGTTGGACGACTGTGAGTATGTGGAACTACTCTATCATCCGATTCTGCAGGTCGTGATCCTGCGAAAGAGTGGCCGAGACTCTTCAACGGCGATGCACTGGCGCGAGGACAATGACGTTCATAGTGTTTTTTCAGCCAGAGCGTTTTCTGGCCTGGTCTTCCAAATGTTGAACTGGAAAATGAATTACCGCTACCAGTGCCGTGGTATCTGCCGGGGTCAGGGAAATGCAAAATTTCTGCTTTTTGAATTGGATGAGTCCCGGATTTTGATTGAAAAAAATCAGTATGAACAGGCCGAGGATTGTTCGATGAATCTGAAATGTCGGTTATATCGGAGTAAATGGGTTCAGAGCATTACAGTTAGTGATGTGATGGAATCTGGCCAAGTCGTAGAAAATCCCATGATTGGTGCAATTCCAAGCAGAAATGAAGTTCAACGTGAACTGGATGATCTTTTGATGTCGATGTAGGAGGAACTTATAGAATGGAAGAAAAAAGCAGGGCGCAGGAACTGAGCGTTCGGGAAATCTCCCTGATTCGTGAACTTGCACAGATACGGAAAGAACATAAAAGAGAACTGGAGTACGAAAAGTTCGATGGCTATGAACTTCCGCCGCGCACCCAGTTTTCCATGCTGAATAAGCCTGCAGTGAGCATAAAGTACGGCGTTATGAAATTCAATATGGCCTGCATTCGGCTTTTTGAAGGAATCAAGTATGTCCTTCCGATTTTGCACCCTAATAAGAAGCGACTTGCGCTGATTATGTGCCCGGAAGAGGACAGTGCATCTGTTGAATGGGCACGACAGAAAGACGAAAACTGGGTGAATAAGGATATTACATCATTGGAATTTGTGGAAAATATCTTCAGGCTCATGAACTGGAATCGGGAATGCCGCTATAAAGTGCTTGGACGGGTGGCTAATTCAGATCAGGGTCTTTGTATGTTGTTTGATTTGGAAGAAGCAATCATGTTCACTCCGAAGCCACAGGAATATACTGACCCGCTTACTGGTGAAATGAAGAAAAAACAGATGAAATTCTTCCCGGATACTTATAAGAATCGCATCGGAAAATCTTATAATGACTACATTGCAGACCATCAGATGAACATGTTTGAGGATTTTATTGGGTATCAGGGGTCAGCAGTATTGGACGAGCCTGTACAGGAGGAAGATTCATTTTCAAAAGAGACGATGCCCCAAGAAAGCGAAATTTCTGAAAATAAATTGTTGCCGGATTTGGCAAAACAACCTGAGAATATAGAACAGCCGAGCGGTGGGACTGCTGAGAGAGGAATGCCAACATGAGTTCTGAGCGAATTATGAATTTGCTGGTGACGATTCCGGCGGAAGGGCGGAGAATGAATGTGGGAAAAGATGTTATCCGTATTCTTGGAAGTCCGGCCTATATTTGCATTTTGCAGAGGAAAGATCGGCAGTCTATTGCGATCACGCCATGTGCTGCCGAGCATCCCATGTCTTTTAAGGTCCCGGACAGATTGCTGACCGACGGACAGTGCCGGATGAGGATCAATGGAATACAGTTCGTCCAGGCATTATTAGAGGCAAATGGTCTTGCTATAGGGAAAGATTATCAGTTTAAGGGAAGATATGAAGCTGAGAAAAACGCAGTTATCATTTCGCTTGAAAAAGATGAACGGGAATGTTAGAAAAGACGGAAAAATCTGTAATACAGGTGCGGCTCTATTGAAATATTTTGCTGGCCTGAATTCAAATCAGAATGGGCAATATGGACAAATCTATGCTGAAAAGTTTACATCTGCCTGCTTGATATGCAAGGCGTTTTATGGTAAGATGAGAACACAATAGGGGTAGTATATGCTCCTGTTGACCCTGCTGTAAGGAAGTGAATGCCGATGGAAAATCAGCTTGCTCATGCAATAACGCAGACGGAATACGATTCGCGTTATGATAAGGCTGCCAAGAAACTGCTGGCCAACAAACAGATTCTGGCGCAGATTATGAAAAACTGCGTGAATGAGTACAGTGCCTGCTCCGTAGACGAAATTGCAGAGAAGTATATCGAAGGAACTCCAGAAGTGGGCACAGTTGGCGTTCATGTTGATGATACAAACAGACCCAAGAAAACTTCTGACGTAATTGCTGGTAGCAATAATGAGGATTCTACGCTGACGGAGGGAACCATCAATTATGATGTCCGGTTCGATGCGATTGCACCAGCATCAGAGGGTTCTGCTGCACAGAAAGATGTGATACGGCTTATTATCAATGTAGAAGCGCAGACTGCGTTTAATCCGGGATATCCTTTGACAAAGCGCGCAATTTATTATTGCAGCAGAATGATCTCTGCACAGCACGGCCCGGTATTCACGAACTCAGAGTATGGGAAAATCCGAAAGGTGTACTCTATCTGGGTTTGTACACACCCAACCAAGGAGTTCCAAAACACTCTGATTCGTTATTCTATCCGACCAGAGCGGTTGATTGGAAACGCTGTTGAAAAATCGGAAAACTACGATTTGATGAGTGTTGTAACGATTTGTCTGGGAGAGCCGGGTACGGAAAACTATACAGGAATTGTGAAATTTATGGATGTGCTGCTCTCTTCATCCAGAGCGGCTACGGAGAAAAAGAAAATTCTTGAAGAAGAATTTGGCGTTGCAATGAACGAAGATCTGGAAAGAGAGGTGCTTGTTATGTGCAACCTTAGTCAAGGCGTGAAAGCCGAAGGCATTAGCATTGGTGAGATGCGGATGCTGGTGCAGCTTGTCCGAGATGGTGATTTAAAAATAGAGCGCGCTGCTGAAAAGGCAAATATGACAGTGGAGCAATTTAAGAAAGTGATGGAAAACACCCCACTGCAGGCAGTCTGAGATAAAATAATATAAAGTAAACAGTTAAGCCCTACAAGGCTCAGATCGGTTTGGAACCGACTGAAAACCTTGTAGGGCTTATTTTTTTGTGCTTTTTCAAATTTATTTGTGAAAAAAGTTGTCCAAGACTTGACATCGGGCGGACACGAATGGATGCGAGCAAAGTGGTCAGCACCGATTCGAAAATACTGGAAAATTTCTGAGCAGATGATGGTCAAATACTGTGACCTTGCTATCTGTGACTCAGTGAACATCGAGAAGTAT
>Ga0129312_1001999_pt1 | contig 10802 bp, 8 predicted proteins | sample O827metagenome_FD_94434 | JGI IMG/M metagenome (GOLD analysis project Ga0129312, IMG submission 94434) | Orangutan group fecal microbial communities from Wisconsin, USA - O827 metagenome | ecosystem: Host-associated > Mammals > Digestive system > Large intestine > Fecal | place: USA: Wisconsin... | reverse complement strand
TTCTTCTTTTTCATTTATATAATATGTGTAACTAAATTCAGCTCTTCCAGGGAAATCTCTACCAAACCCACCAGTTATTTTTTGCTTTTCTCCCAACACAGTCCATACAACATCTAATTCATTTTCTTCTATAAACTCAAGCAGGAATTTTTTCTTAATAAATAAAGCATTATTTTGTCCATTAACAATCACTGTACTACCATTTGTAGCATATCCAAACGAACCATCCCACGTTAAATTCATTTGTTCCATTAAAAACTTTGATGGGAACATATATGAGCTTTCTTCATTAGTGCAAAATGGTGAATCTTTCTCAGCCGTATAATCATTTGCTGTCGTAATCAAATAACATGGTGCTGGATTTTCTTGTCGAAAATCTTGTTCCTCCTCTTGTCCCAAATAATTTACCATAGTAGGGCTCCATGGATACTCTCCGATACAACATTCATATAATTGTCCATACCCCTCTGGCATCCATCTTCCTTCAAAATCTTTTTTTTCGAACCATTTCAGCAAATCATTTTTCTTATCCTTGGTGTATAAATAAGTTCTCACTTGCATCCATACCTCACGAAATGCCTTTTTGCCTACTTCTTTCGAGGACAAATATCCTTGTAGCATATAGTACTCTTCGCCCTCATAATTACATCCTATTAAATTTGGAATATAACGTTCGACATCATTATTTTTAAACCAAGTTATATCATTCCATTTACAAAATCTATAAAAAGGATATACAAGCTTTGTTCCTATAAAATTATTAGATTGAGGCATCACCGTCAAATCTATATCTCTAAGAGAATTTCCTTGTTCCGGACATACTAATTTGATATCACTATATCTAAATCTCGGTGAATATTTATAATTATCATAAATATTACCCAATTCCCTATATAGATATATTTTCTGATATTTCTTACCTATCCTCTCCACTTGCTCATCACGGCTTCTCAATGAACCATATGTATAATCAATACTTTCATCATAATTTATACATGGCTCATAACCGCTTTTCACTATGTCTTCAAAAATCATAAGACCTACATCTTTTTTTGTAACTCCATAATTCTCAACTTCTGAAGGAATCGTATATATTGCAAAATCACTTTCCTGACAATTCCAAAACAAACTAGAAAAACGATCTTTGAATTGCAACGCAAACTTTTTATTTACCTCATGCTTTTTACTTCTATATGGTGGTCTAACCAAAATTACTTCTTTCTCAGTACACCAACCTTTGTAATAAGCATATTCAAAAATATTCCTTAGATAATCACGTAGCAAAACGTTTTGTGGCCAAATACCAACCAAAATGATACTATTTTTTATATACTCTAAAATTGGCATGACATATTTTTGTTCTGCTAATACAATAAGAGACGAATACACTGCTTGCCATATTCTTTCATGAACATAATCATCATCAATATCTTTAAACATATTAATGACTGTCAACATATCCAAAGGATACAATCTAAATAAATTTGTCAAGCCTTTACTAGCCTTATCTCTTAACTTAATATCATTACTCCCTGTTCCCCAACACAATATTATTTTCCATAGCAAAATACTATCCTCTGCAAACGTGGGATGCTTTAACACAATTGCTCTTTCACATGTATCCGATATAATTTTCACTTGATCATACTGTTTTAAAAGAAATAAACTTAAAATAAAGTCTCTCCGATACGAAGACATGTTACTTAACTTTTTATGTACATAATACGCATTAATAGCACAATCCTTCTTTGTAGCGATGGCTATTAAGCCCAGTATTACTCGTCTCATATCAGATTCATTTGATGAAGATAATAATTTTTCAATCTCAGCAATTGTTTTCTCATTAATCTCATTTGCATTTCTCCAATATAATCCACTCATGAAAGTTTCAACTACTTCACCATGTATTCTTTCATCTATTTTAGCAATGAGTTCTTCTTTTGTATTTCGCAAAAACAATATTTGTATCATTTCAAGCGTTCCCAGAGTTATTTTTTTATTCTCAACCGCCTCTACAATTATTTCAACCTCTACATCCAAATACTTTTGAGCATACAAATATTCATAAAATTTTTGATATGCAAATGTAATTTCTACTCCCTTTTCATCCGCCTCTCTTAACAAATTTTCAGATATTAACAACTTAATAAATCCTGCTGCTTTTTCTTGTATTCCAAATTCAGCTAATACCTTAGCTATAACTGTTCTAAGTTCAAACCATGTCATACTATATCGATCATGTTCAGCCATATACTGAGTTACAGCACTTAGTGCTAATGAAACCACCTTATCTTTAACAGAAAAATATTCCGCATAGTACTTAGATATTATTTTATTTTTTACGTCGAAAAATTCTCCCATTAATGTCTGAATATCTTCTACTACAACAGTTTTATCTTCTTTTCCTATCGCAATTTCACAAAGCATCTTAAGAAAAAGTGGATTCATGAATTCTGGAACACATGTCGTATCATAATTAATATTCACACCATAATACTCACAGAAACTGCCAAGAGCCTCAACCTCCATTTCATCAAAACCACTATGTGGAACTTGTAACATTCCCCCTATTTTTTCCTCATCAAGATATTCCTCTAAATATATACTTCTACAACTAACAATTATCTTTATGTTGGAATACGCCTCAGCCTTTGCAATAATTAATGGAAGATTACTATTCCAATATGAATTATCATCCACCTCATTAATAGCATCTATACAAATTGGTACATATACATTATTTTGGTTACCATATTCATTTAACCATGCAAAAAAATTCTCTATTGTCTCTCCCTTTTGAAACCAATTAATAATCACATTATCAACAGTATCTTTTCCCTTAAACATGTCCCCCAACAATAATACTCTTTTCTATAATTTCCTTATAATCCGTTATTGCTGGAAATATCGGTGACATAAATAGCACCGTATGAATTCCGTTCTCATGCAATACTTTAAGCGTATTCATACGAGCCTCAATACTGCTTGCATTATCCATATCGTTCTTAAAACTTTCATCCAGTGTATTAATAGACATAGCTACCGATATATCCTTAAATTGCTTGGAAACATTATACCATATATCAACCTGTCACGAGAATAATTTTCACTAAAATAGACATGACAAAACCTCCAAATCTCGTTTGACTTGGAGGCTTTAATCTGTCGATTTACTGTTTCGTTATATACTTCTGTAACCTGCTCTGTGGTTTCTCCGGTATTGTATATGCCAGCTTACCACTTTCCAATAATGGCTTAATATAAGTTCTTGTCATATAGGTTAAATTCTTATAACCTATATGTTCGGAAATCTCTTTCTTGGTCCTTGCTGTTTTACAAAATTCAAGTATTTTTTCTACAACTGCATCACTTCCGACTTGGTCACTGACCTGGTCACTGACTTGGTCACTGACTTGGTCACTAGCCTTTGGACCCGATTTCATTGTAGCAGTTTCATTCAACGGAATCACAGTTTTAAAAACATCACCTTCTACAAACTGCGGAATTCCACCGGAATACAACTTGGTAAATTTATAAGTGTTTCGCATACCGGAACCCAACTCATCCGCAAGACCAATTTCTCTAAATACCTTTGAAATTGCAGGATTCTTAGGAAATGGCTCGAATGTATTCAAATTTAAATTCCCATATCCATGCGTTCTATTACTGTTCTCCGCAAATATCCGGTCTTTCTCTATTACCATCTTTGCCACATAACCGCTTGAATAATCCCTATGCGCCAGACTGTTTGATATGATTTCTCTTAAAATTGCATCTCTCGCACTGACAGACTGCATTCCGTCTAAAACAAATGGGTCATTTAAATGTTTCTTTGCAAACTCACTCATTCTGTCATAGCTGTCCAACAAATTGGTAACTATTACATCTCTGTCATCATATCTGTCTAAATTCTGTACCCGGAAAATCATATCCGTTTTATGCTGCGGAAGTGCCGACATAATAGTTGTATCTTTTCCAAATAGGAGAATTGCTGCCAGTGTAATTCCTTCTCTTCTGCTCTCATGATCTAATAAAATAAGACCTGCACTTCTTAACAGTTCCTCATCATCCATTGACAGCCAAGGATGATTATTGCTTCTTGCACGAGTCATTTTTCTAGCTCGTTCTATTAAGTCAGGACGAAGTACATCCATTCCCCATTCCGGAAATACCTTATTTACAAAATAAGTTCCCTGCTTTCTTGCATATAATTTATACACAAGTTCTTCATTATCTGTAATATCAATATCGGATTCATTATTTCTATCATATATCCGACCAGAACATCTGCTTACCTGCGTACCAACCGGAACATAAATGTGCAGGACTTTTCTTCCCTGAAGTTCATACTCTACCGGTGTTAAGAATAGTGGTGGGTACATTTTGTTTGCATTATTAATTGCAGTAACAAAATCTTTCTTCATTTTTTCAATGCATTTAGGTTCTATACCCAGTATCTCCCCATTATCTTTTACACCTAAAAAAACATGACCGCCATCTCGATTAGAAAATGCACAGATGCTTTCATAAACATCCTTCGTGATATCTGTTGTGGATTTCTTGAACTCAGTCGTATGACACTCGCCTTTTCCTATAATTTCCAGTAATTCTTTTTCGTTCAATTTTTTCACTCCTTCCTGCATTTTCTTCTATAATCAGCAAATCAATTTTAACATATTGTTTGATAAAATACTACTTCCACGTCATCTCATACAGGTAATATTTTTATGTTATTCTTGATTGCTCTCCAATGTATCCATCTCGTCTGCATGCCAATCTTCTTCAGCCATTCTTTTCTCTTCATGGGAAATAATTGCTTCGTCTTCCCTTTCTCTTTCCAAGAATTCATCTACTGCATTTTTAATAATCTCAGCATTTCCATCATCATATGAATCCATGACTACAGGCATATGGCTTGTCTGTTCTATATTATACTCTGCTTCTCCATTCACATATTCAATATCGCCATTTACAATATTTTCATCCGCATTATATACTCTAATTTGCATAACACTTGCAGTACCCTCAGAATCGTCAATATCGATAACTCCATATATTTCTAACTCTTTACCACTCCTGACGGTTATTGAAAACAACAATTGTTCGTCTACCGTATCCTGCAGCTTACATTCTCCCAATACTTCAATTCCTTCATCAAAATATACCTTATTTACTGCATCTGTATAAATCTCATCTATTGTATCCTGGAATAGCTTTAAAATCTCCTTCCTACTTCTTATCTTTACACCGGACTCCGATTCTATAATTTCCATTCGGGCTTCTTGCTCATATTCTCGTTGATCCGCAATTGCCTGCAATGTTTCTTCAACTTCCTCCGAACAGTTTTCCTCATCAAACTTAATAACTGCCTCCCGTATAAATCTTCTGAATTCTCTGGTATCACTTAACATCGTTTCTTTGGACATATAATCCAGTAATTTGTTATGTGCCACATGATTCCTATTTGCAATAAAAGATGTTAATAATTCTTCCCACTTTACCTGATCAGCTATTAGCGGTTTGAAAAACTTTTCCCATATATTATACTTTTTAACATATCTGTTCTTCAAAAATTCCAATGCTGACTGCATTTTATCCAAATGTGTTGTTTCAAAGATTCTTTCTTTAATAAGTTTTTGCATTTCAGGACTATCCAACATGGCATCAGAATAAATATCTGCCTTTACGGTATCCATCAACTTCTCCAATGTTACCGTATAAAGATTGACATCAATATTACTAAAGTTAGGCACATTCCTTTTTATGATTACAGCATTTTCTTCAATGCTGGCTTTTAACTTATAAAATTCTGGTCTGTCATGCCAATCAATTCCAAAATGCTCTATCATAATTCTGCTGATGAATGCCCTAAGTTCATTTTCTGCCATATAGATATCTGAATACACCTCTCTGGATAATTCTAGGGATTGATTATCCTTTATCCAAACACATTTGTACCAATCCCTAATCAATGCATTCTTAATATTTATTTTCAACTTTTCCAGAAAATAGTCATATCCTGCTATTTTCTCACGCATTTGTGGAACCGGTACACCTATGCGTACCTGGGAATATCCAATCTTTATAGTAAATTGTCTATTCCATTCGTAGGTATCCATCTGAAATATTACGGTATACTCAATATTCTTGTAGGATACTTTAAACTCAAAATTTCCTATCCTATCTGTGCATCCAATATATTTCACTTTACAATCCGGAGCAAGTAAGGTTTCAATTCGTGCCATTATGTCTTTACAATACTCATCGGCTATATCCTCAACCTGTTCAACATCGGCTTCAAAAATATCATCCTTAACCATTTTTCTCTTTTGAATTTTTGACAAATCCTTTATTTCTATCATTTTAAATTCTATTTCATAATTCATATTCTCAACCTCACACTTGGACTATTATCTTATTTTTAGCATTTAATTCCCTTTTTGCACCATCTATCTCTTTAATTATACTTGATAGTACTTTATTTCTACAATCCACATTTTTTACCACTTTATTTGTGCCAACAATAAAACACCCGAACCCATCGGGCATTTTATTCTTACCATAAATCCTACGGATTTATTTTGCAGGCAGGAATTCCATTTCCTTATTCAGTTGTCATCCCTGCCTGTCATTTACTCATATCTGATTTCCTGCTCCATGACGATTCCTGACTGGAACTGGATGATCAGCTTCTCGGCAGAGACTACCTTGATGCTTGCTATCAGTCTTCTCACAAGGTCATTATCAAATTCCGGTATCTGGCAGGTCTGTTTCTCTAGGAAACTGTCCATATCCTTCAACCGCTGTTCATAACTGTCTGCCAACTTTTTCTTTCTTCTGGTCTCTATCTGCTCCTCTTTTAAGGTGTTGATTTCTTCTGCAATCCTGCGGTATCTCTCATCGAATTCATCGGTGTAGGAGCCTACCCTTGCATTCTCCGCAATCAGAGCCACCATCTCTTCTTCCTTTTCTTTGATTTTTTCATCGTATTCATCCGGCTCCTGCTCTCCACCGTAACTGCCGATTACCCGAATGACATTCTGTCTGAAGGCTTCTGCGAAATCCACATCACCTCTGGTAATTCTGTTTATGGCCTCCATAACTGCCCGATTTAAAGCACCCTCTTCCAGTGTCTCGGATTTCTTGCAGTTCTTGGTTCCGTTTGTTAGTCGGTTACTACATCTCCACACAATCTTTTTTTTGCCATCTCTGGAATTCAGTGGCAGGAAAGACAGTTCCCGAAGCAGAGCCATCGGTCTTTCCTTGACACAATAAAAGAGGTTTGCAAGATTCGAATTGAAATCATTGTAAACCTCCATACATTTATCCGGTGGTTTTCCAAACAGAACCCATCCGCCTCCGCCAAATACTTCTATGTAGCGGTCATAGTGCTTGGGCATGCGTAAGTAAATCAAGTCACGGAGTGCCTTCTTACCACCTACCCAACTAATAATGCTATTCAATTATGTTCTCCTCTCCTTTATTTTGGTCCCTCCATCTGCTGTACTTCCCCTGCAACCAGCGACTCATCCACCAGCCTTCTGATATTGGCAACTGTCTCTGGCATATCTGTAAAGTTCACATGATGGTCACGTTCCACAAGGGGTGTGTACCAATAATCGTAGGGAATATAGTATTCTCTGATGGCACGCTTCTGCTCCTCTGTAAGCTCGGCATGCCCCTGCACCAATGGTCCTCCCGGTGTAAGGAATGTAGTCCCCCAATGTTCTCCGGAAGATTCCAAGTCCAGCGTTACCAAGGCAAGTGCTTTTATGCCGGACTCCGTTCCTTTTACCACCGCAGGCATCATGACCATTCCGTATTTTTCATCCATATACCCTTCTCCATACACTTCCTCGAATGCCTGATGCATGGCAAGAAGTGTCTCGGCAGCATAGGATTTGTTCTCCGTATTGCAGGACATATTTAAGAGCAGGAAGTCTGTCTTGTCCAAGATTTCATTTACCTTGTCAATAAACTCCTGCTCTTTCTTTTCTGAAATGTCGTCCGCTGTGTAATGATATCAAAACGGTCAACCTCAATATTTAATGCAAGACAGCTTCCATTCTCCCATTTCATATGAATTTGCCCGATGTCATCCACATGGTCAACAACTCCTCTGCTTCCCGGCGGTACTGACTGTTCCCCTTCCATGCTGTACAGACGAATGGGTGTACCTTTCGGATACATTTTTTTAATCCGTGCTATCTCTTCTCATTTTAACATGATTCTCCTTCCTCAATTTCTTTGATTTTTTCTTTAGCTGGATTCAATTTTTTAGCAGCACATATCCATTCCCTGTACCTGTCCTCCCATCAGTTCCTCCTCCGTCATAACGCTCCAGAAATTTGCACTGTTCCAGAAGCTGACATAGATTTCTCCGTCCTCTACATTAATCGGACGCTGTTCAAAGCCTTCGCCCCATCCGTCACTCATCTGTCCGGTCCAGTATTCTTTCAATACCTTAATCTCTTCCTCTGTCAAAGGCTCACTGATTTTACATTCCAGAACACCATACAGTTCCCCATTTATTTCTGCCACCTTGGGATGTGCTGACATAACCTTTGCTGCCACTTCCCTGCTTTCATCAAAGTAATGCATAAGACCTCTGGTTTCCTCTCCTACACATCCCTCCCTTGCAATGGCTTCAGCAATCGCCTCCGCATACTGCGTGAGGTCACTGGGGTACAGATTTCCTTCATCCACATCCTCTACCATCAGATTTGCAGTAAGGGGACTGTATAAACAGAATTTTTCAAAGCAGTCATAATCAATCTCCAGCGGTTCCGCAAACTCTCCCTTGTACTGACCATACTCCTCTATCGGTCTGATGGCTCCCACGAAGCCCTCTTCCACATATCCGCTTGTTACAAGAGTTCCAACTCTTTTATCAGCGGCAAAGGATGCATAATTGATATGAGGGAGTAAGAGTTCATCCACATCAAACAATCCTGATTCCGTTACCAGAAACTTTCCATACTCTTCATCGTTATGTACCAACGGATTGATTTCAAACTCTCCAAGGTGTGTTGCAATATAAGCCACATCCGGGAAATCACATAAGCCGGTAAATTCCACCACCATTGCAAGCTGATTCATTTTTACCTCATCAAACCGCTTGGCGGCATGACACATTTCATTAAACAGTGTCAACTGTTCCACCTCTCGTAGATCCTCCGTTGTCGGCACAAGGATATCCGGCAGACGTAAGTTTTCAATTTCAATGACTTCCATCTCCCAATAATCCTGTACCTGCAACCTTTCCTTTACCTTGTTCATGGAACAGATATCTGTCGGCAGATACAAATACTCCGTATCCCCGGTTTTATTCTGTACCTCGACAACCGCCACCGTTTCCTCGGATACAACAAATGCCGGAAAGGTTTTCCCGTTATACACTTCCTGCATTTCAAAGCCATGCTCTACAAAGACTCCATAAGGCAGGACTTCCACCCGGCTCTCCTTTAAAGTCTTTTCCGCAAATTCAATAAAGTTGGTCTGCTCTTTTTCTTCTTCTGACATTCCTAAGAACTCATCCATGTAAAGGCGTACCCCAACCTGTCTGGCATCTGAAAAATCCGTAAGCAGTGAAAGACCTTTCATGCTGAATGTCAGATTGATTAAATCCTTCATGGTAGCCACACCATAATCCTCAGCATACGCTGACAGAACTTTTCTTTCATATTCTGTCAGGCTTTCCATCCTCTTGGCAAAGAAATTGACCTCATCCATGTTTACGGTCTGACCTTCAAACCGGTGCAGGGGATTGTCCTTCTCTGACACTTCCACAAGCCTGCACATGGGTACCGTTTCCTCAATGCCAATCCGCCTCATTTGGAAATTCAATTCCGCATCTGACAAAGACAACTCGATATTTTTTCTTCCTCCGCTTAATACCTTAATCCGCATTCCACACCTCCTGCTTTACAATTTCCACTCCACACTTCTTGATGACAAAAGCATTCACGATGAGTCTGAGTATCTCATCAGGTATCAGATCCCGGTCTGTCAGCTCTGACAATCGGATATGCTTGGTTCCGTTATAAACATCTTTGGCCGCATGGAATAATATGTATTGCTCCAGTGTCACACCTCCGAGTCTTATCCTGTCAAAGTAAATCCCGGTATCCAACACATTTTTACAGACTCTGTCCCAGAGTTCTTCGTCCGCAGATAAAAGAAATACAGCGGCAGCATAATTAGGTGTATGCTGTAATGCCTTTGCCCTTTTACCCATAAGCAGGGAATAAAAATCGTTTCTGTGTTTCATGCTTCGGAAAATCAGTTCCTTATCTGCCTCTGCAAAGATTTCCTCCACTCTTTTTTTCAGATGTTCCAACTGCATCCGGCTAATAACACAATCCACAATTTCAGAATAGTTTCCCCGGCTTTTCCAGTCCATCTCCTCAATAATGCAGATGCCATACCCTCTCGGTCTGTATCCCGGTGGCTGTTGCATCTGCCTTTCCAGTACCCGAAGTCCGGGACTTAAACAAAACAATTTTGACATTTCTACCTCCACAAACAAAAATAAGGCGGTACCTATCCCATTTCTAAAATAAGTACCGCCTTGCGTTCCTACCCATATTCATTTTTAACTTTGCTTACCACTCCCTCCTACGTTTTTCTCCAAATCACTCCCAAAACCACTTTTTTACCCGCACACGCCTTCGGCGAGTTGCAGTAGTCAACAAAAAGTAGACACATATTTTTAGTTTCTACACATCGTTTAGCTGGCATAGTACTCCCTATACTGTTTTGGAGTCAGATAATTCAGAGAGTATGCAGGACGTTCTTCATTG